>Ga0233417_10000495_pt1 | contig 11808 bp, 12 predicted proteins | sample Sed_MG_FD_189023 | JGI IMG/M metagenome (GOLD analysis project Ga0233417, IMG submission 189023) | Sediment microbial communities from Lake Towuti, South Sulawesi, Indonesia - Sediment_Towuti_2014_0.5_MG | ecosystem: Environmental > Aquatic > Freshwater > Lake > Sediment | place: Indonesia... | reverse complement strand
GGATGTTCTGCGAGCAGCCCCCACTGGGGCTGCTTGTGACGCTCGAGCGCGCGGGCTGCTGGATGGTGGATGACGACCTGCTGCTCGGCCAGCGCTGGTTGACGAGCGATGTGGCGCTCGAGGGCGACCCACTGGGCAACCTGGTGGAGGCGTTCCTGAAGGACAGCGTTTCCACCGCGTCGCGCTACGAACCAAGCGGCGAGCGCGGACGCTGGCTGGTTGAATCGGTCCGGCGCAACCGCGCCGACGGCGTGATTTTCTGCGCGCCCAGCTTCTGCGACCCGGCGCTGCTCGAACAGCCCATGCTCGTTGCCGCGCTCGACCGCGAAGGCATTCCGCACACCCAGTTCAAATATTCCGAAGACACCGGGCAATTCGCCGTCATCCGCGAACAGGCGGGCACATTCTCTGATTCGATTCGTCTCTGGAGCGAAGCATGAGCGAGGCCGAACGGCTGCCGCGTGGGGGCGGCTTTACGCCGCCCGCATCAACCGTGCACAAAGAGCAAAGCATGGTCCTGCAAAAGGAGATGATCAGCGCGCACTACGACGCGCTTTCCACAGCCCACGAAGATGGCCGCAAAGTCGTCTATACGTTCGTCCCGGGAAATCTCACCGAGTTGCTCCGCTCCTTCGACGTGCTGCCCGTGCTGCCAGAGATCAACGCCTTGCAGTCCGGCATGCGGAAACTTTCCGGCGACTACATCGCCGAAGCCGAAAAGCACGGCCACAGCGAGGACGTCTGCACCTACGTGAAGTGCGACATCGGCATGCTGAAGAAGGGCAACATCGGTCCGACCGGCAAGAAGCTCCCGCCACCCGACCTGCTGCTGCTTTCCTACACCGGCTGCTTCACGTTTATGAAATGGTTTGAGCTGCTGCGGCAGGAATACAACTGCCCGGTGGCCATGCTCCAAGTGCCCTACCAGTCGGACGGGCGCATCCATCCGCATCACCGCGATTACATCGTGGAGCAGTTGCGCCGTGAGGTGATCCCCCAGCTGGAGAAAGTGAGTGGCCGCGGCTACGACGAAGACCGTCTGCGCGAGATGCTGCGGCTTTCCGCGCGGGCGGAGGACGACCTCGTTTGGGTGCTCGAAAGCGCGAAGCACAAGCCCTCGCCGATCGATGCCTATTTCGGCGGTGTCTACTACATCGGCCCGATGTTCACCGCCTTCCGCGGCACGCCCGAGGGCGTGGAGTATTACCAAGCGCTGCGAAGCGAAATCGAAGAGCGGCTGAACGCGAAGCTGGGGCCCGTCCTGCCGGATGGACTGCTCACGAACGAGCGCTATCGCCTGGTGATGGAAGGCCCGCCGAATTGGACCAGCTTCCGCGAGTTCTGGAAGATGTTTTCGGAGGAAGGCGCTGTGGTAGTGGCCAGCAGCTATACGAAGGTCGGCGGGCTCTACGATCGCGGCTTCCGCCACGATCCCGCGCGCCCGCTCGAAAGCCTGGCCGAGTACTGCCTGGGCTGCTACACGAACTTGGGGCTGCCGACGCGCGTGGACCTGCTGGATCACTACATCCGCGAGTATCAGGCCGACGGCTTCATGATCAACAGCGTGAAGAGCTGCAACTCGTTCAGCGTCGGTCAGCTGCTGATGCTCCGGCAACTCGAAGAGCGCACCGGCGTGCCGGGGGGGTTCATTGAAAGCGATCTGGTGGATCCGCGCTACTTCTCGGCGGCAAACATCAAGAACCGCATCGAAAGCTACCTCCAGATGCTCGAACAAAAGCGCGCGGCGAGAAAACCGGCATGAAGGTTTATGTCGGCATCGATCTCGGCTCCACTACGACGAAGGCGGTCGTGCTCGACGAAGCCGGTGTGGCGATTGGCCGCGGGATTACGAACAGCCGCAGCAATTACGACGTGGCCTGCGCCGTGGCCCGCGAAGAGGCGTTCGTGCAGGCGCGACTGTCGCTGGTGCGCCAGGCGCTGGCGGGCGAGCCGGCCCTCGCCGAACTGGAGAGGAGTTTCCTTTCCGACCTATCGCGAAACTTCCGCTTCGAGCAGCATCTCGACCGCCTGGACGCGCTACGCGAGGCGCTCCACGCCGTGGCCGACGCGCCTCGCCACCAAGAGCACCGCAAGGAACTCGACGCCTTGCTCGAACGCATCCTCAGCGCGATGGCCGAGCGCGCTGCGGCGCACTATGGGCCGCTGGCCACGCGCAAGAGCGACTTCTTCCGCGACCTCGCCGCCGCCGACTACATGCACGTCGCTGAACAATTCGGCGACCCGAAAGGTGTCACCTTCGAGACGCTCTGCGGTCTGTTCGATGCTGCCATCCTGATTGTCGAAAACGCCACGTCGAACGACCCGTTCACGCACCACATCGGCACCACACTGGAACGCACGCTGGCCTCCGCGACGCCGGCGGTGCGGGAATGCGCTCCCCAGTTCCGGCGCGCGGTGGAAGCGGCGCGCGGTGTGAACCTCGAAGTCGCCGGAACCGTGGGCACCGGCTACGGCCGCCAGCGGCTGCCCTTCCCCAAGGAACAGATCCGCAGCGAAATCCTGTGCCACGGACTGGGCGCGCACGTCATGTTCCCCAACACGCGCACCGTCCTCGATATCGGCGGGCAGGATACGAAAGCCATCCAGGTGGACGCCCAAGGCATTGTCACCAGCTTCCAGATGAACGACCGGTGCGCGGCCGGCTGCGGCCGTTACTTGGGCTACATCGCCGACGAGATGAACTTGGGCCTGCACGAGCTTGGGCCGCTGGCGCAGCAGAGCCAGTGCCGGGTGAAGATCAATTCCACCTGCACGGTGTTTGCGGGGGCCGAACTGCGCGAGCGGCTCTCGCTGGGCCAAAACCGCGAAGACATTCTTGCGGGCCTGCACCGCGCCATCATCCTGCGCGCGATGTCGCTGCTGGCGCGTTCGGGTGGCGTGGCAGACGAGTTCACCTTCACCGGCGGCGTGGCGCGCAATCCGGCCGCGGTGGCGGCGCTGCGCGAGCTCATCCAGGAAAATTACGGCGAGCGCGCCACGAACATCTCGGCGGAGTCCATCTACACGGGTGCGCTGGGCGCGGCACTCTTTGCCCGGCGCGCGAGCGAGCAGGCGGCATGAGCACAACACTCATTTCCGACCGTGTGGCGACCGGTGAAGACATCCTCACTGCCGGCGTGGACGTGGGCTCGAGCGCGGTGAAGGTAGCCGTCGTGCGGACGCACGGGGACGCCCGTGCTGAAGTGCGCGCGCTGCAATCGGTCCGCATCCGGCGGCGCGACCTCCACAAAGTGATCGCTGAGGCCTACGCCGTGGCGCTCGAAGAAGCCGGAGTAAGCCACGGCGAGATTGCCTATGTGGCCAGCACCGGGGAAGGCGAGTTGGTGGAATTCCGCCGCGGGCATTTCTACGGAATGACCACCCACGCGCGCGGCGCCAGCTTCTTGATGCCCGAAGCCCGCGCTGTGCTCGACGTAGGTGCGCTGCACGCCCGGGCGATGCGCATCGACGAGCGCAGCCGGGTGCTTGGTTATCGCATGACCAGCCAGTGCGCTTCAGGTTCCGGCCAATTTTTAGAAAACGTGGCGCGCTACCTGGGCATTGCTCTCGAGGAGATCGGCCCGCTGTCCTGCCGCGCCTCGAATCCCCAACTGGTGAGCAGCATCTGCGCGGTGCTGGCAGAGACCGACGTCATCAACATGGTCAGCCGCGGCATTTCCACAGCGGACATCCTGAAGGGCATCCACCTTTCTATGGCGGGACGCTACGTGAAGCTACTGCGCTCAATCGGCGCGGAGCACGCCGTTGCATTGACGGGTGGGCTTGCTGCAGATGCCGGCCTGGTGCAGTCGCTCGAAGAACAAGCTAAAAAAGAAGGCGTGGAGATGCGGGTGCTCACGCATCCGCACTCGATTTTTGCGGGCGCGCTCGGCGCAGCACTCTGGGGCGGCTTCCGCCATCGAGTGCTCGCGCGCCGGGCAGGACTCACACTGTGAGTGAACGAAAGGAACTCGCGGGACAAGTGGCCGTGGTGACCGGCGGCTCGGGAGCTATTGGCAGCGCGATCCTGCACGCGCTTCAGTCAGCGGGAGCATGCGCAATTTCGCTCGATGTGAAAGCTCCCGCGGAAAAGGGCCTTCGCTGGGTGGAATGCGATGTGCGCGACGATGCCTCGATGGCGCGTGCCGTGGAAACAGTGGCCAAAGAGCACGGCCGAATCGATTGCGCGATTCACGCCGCGGGCGTGAGCCGCGACGCGGTGGTGTGGAAGCTCACCGTGGACGACTGGGATCTCATTCAGGCAGTGAACCTGCGCGGCGCGTTCCTGCTGCTGCGCCATGCAGTGCCGGTGATGAGAAATGGCGGCAGCGGCAGAGTAGTGCTGATTGGGTCCATTAACGGCTCGCGCGGGAAGTTTGGCACGTCGGCATACTCCGCCAGCAAAGCCGGCTTATTGGGCCTGGCCAAGAGTGTGGCGCGAGAGACGGCGCGCTTCGGCATCCTGGTGAATGTGGTGGAGCCCGGCTGGGTACGCACGCCGCTCACCGAAGCGGTGCCGAAGGAAGTGCGCGACGCGGCGCTGGCGGAAAGCCTGCTGGGCCGGTTTGTCGAGCCGGAAGATGTGGCCGCCTCCGTGCTTTTTCTCTGCGGGCCCGGCGCACGATCTATCACCGGGCAAATCCTGCGCGTGGATGGCGGGCAGTTCCTCGGCAGCACATGACCCTTCGTCCGCCATGGGCGGGCTCAGGGCAGGAGTGAGGTGACAAATGGCGACCGAACGAATGGACGAAGGAAGCGGAAACAATTTAAGTAAATGCGAACCGGGAACGCTGGAAACCGATGCGGTGCTCGTGCGCGTGATGCGCGAGGCGGACCTCGAGGCCGCAGTGACCATCGACGCGATGGCCGCCGGCCGCCGCCGACCGCGCTACTTCGAACTGATGATCCAGCGCGCTATCAAGCAGACCGGTGTGCAGATTTCGCTCGTGGCGGAGATGGAGGGCCGCGTGGTCGGCTTCCTGATCGGCTCGCTGTACTACGGCGAATACGGTGTGATGGAGCCTACGGCCTCGATTGACGCGGTCGGCGTGGACGCGCGCTTCCGCGGGCGTCACGTCGGCAAAGCGATGATGCGGCAGCTGCGACTGAACCTCGGCGCGCTCCACATCACCACCCTGCGCACCGAAGTTGCCTGGGACGATTTCGACTTGCTCGCCTTCTTCAAGAGCGAAGGTTTCGTGCCCGCGCGGCGACTGTGCCTGGAGCGCACGCTTGACCCCACCGCGCCGCTCGAATAGGCTCGGTCAGCGGATCCTCTTTTCCTTCGTGTGTTCGTTGTAAATCAGGCCGCCGACGGCGCCGGCGATGGCCCCGATGGCCGCACCCTTACCGCCACCAGCAAGCGCGCCGATGGCCGCGCCCGCCCCGGAGCTGCCCGCGACGATCAATATCTGGTTCTCCGCTGAACGGCGACGCACAACGGGTTCGCGCCGCACGTCGCGGTCAACAGGCTCGGTGTACACGACACGTCGCGGCGCGGGAGCCGCGCGTCGCTCAATGGCGGGTTGTCGTTCCCCAGCAAATGCGTTTGTCAGCGCCGGGCGGGCGAAGCCGCCAAACAGTGCCCCTCCCAGAAAGGCTGCGAGCACGCCTGTACCAATTAGGATGCGCGTCTTCATGGGTCCTCTTTCCGGCCGGGTTGCACTGTGGGATGCCGCCCGGCAATTTCCAGGTTGTCCTGAAAGATTCACTCCGCTCCGTTGGACCCAATCGTTTACACTTGTGCGCTCCGCAACCAGAGGCAATGGGGCACTCCGAAAATGGCGTCGCTCAGTGAGAAGCTGAAAACCTGTGGCGTGGTGGGCGCGGGAGGCGCTGGTTTCCCCGCTTATGTGAAGGCCGCTGCGCAGGTGGAGTACGTCATCGCCAATGGCGCCGAGTGCGAGCCGCTGCTCCACAAAGACGCCGAGCTGATGGCGCACGCCCCCGCCGAAATCCTCTCCGGCATGCGGATGATGATGGAGGCCACGGGAGCGACGCGCGGCAAGTTTGGCGTCAAAGCGAAGAACGCGGCGGCTGTGGACGCCATCCAGTCACGGATCGGCGAGGCGCCGATCGACGTGGTCATTCTGGGCGACTTCTATCCCTCCGGCGACGAATTCGAGCTCGTGCCCGCGGCCACCGGGCGCCTAATTCCGCCGGCAGGTATTCCCTTGCAAGTAGGCTGCGTGGTGAACAACGTCGAGACGCTCTACAACATCCACCAGGCCGAGCGCGTGATTCCAGTCACGAGCAAGTTCCTGACCGTCAGCGGCGCAGTGCGCGAGCCGAGGTCCTTCTGGGCACCGGTGGGCACTTCGTTCCGCGAATTACTTGCTGCCGCGGGCGGGGCCACAGTGGAGGAAATCGGAATTTTCGTCAGCGGCATCATGATGGGGAAACTCTCCTTCGATCTGGACGATGTGGTGACGAAGACCACCGCCGGGCTCGTGGTGCTGCCGCGAGGGCATTACCTGGTGACGCGGAAGGAGCGGCCCATCCAGGCGATGCACCGCATCGGCAAATCGGCCTGCGACCAGTGCAGCTATTGCACGGAGTTCTGCCCGCGCTACCTGCTGGGCTACCAGGTGATGCCGCACAAGGTGATGCGCAGCTTGGGATTTTCGACGAGCGGCGCCGCACTGTGGAACCAGTCGGCCGAGCTCTGCTGCGCCTGCGGGTTGTGCACGCTCTATGCTTGCCCGGAAGATTTGTACCCGAAAGAGGCGTGTGACCAGGCGAAGCAGGACATGTACGCAGCGGGCATCAAGTTCACGCAGACGAAGGAAGTGGAGATTCACCCGATGAAAGAAGGCCGCCGCGTGCCGCTTTCGATGCTGCGCAAACGGCTGAAGGTCGAGGAATACGAACGCGAGGCGCCGTTCGCGGATGTGAAGCTCGAGCCACGCGCGGTTCGCTTGCTGCTCAAGCAGCACACCGGCGTGCCGGCCAGGCCCGTGGTCCGCGTGGGAGAGATAGTGAAGACAGGCGACCCGGTGGCCAGGATTGAAGGCGACCAGCTCGGCGCAGACATCCACGCCAGCATCTCGGGAAAAGTCAGGGCAGTCTCCGACACATTCGTTGAGCTCGAGGCGTAGTCCGCTCAGCGACGACCGCACCGGAGGAGGAGTCCATGGCGCTGAACTCATTTGGGCTGATCGAGCTGACCAGCATCGCGGCCGGGTTCGAGGTCTGCGATGCCATGCTGAAGGCCGCGGACGTCCGGCTGCTGCTTTCACGGAGCATCTGCTCGGGCAAGTACATCGTGCTGGTCTGCGGGGACGTGGGTGCCGTGAATGCCAGCGTCGCTGCCGGATCGCACACCGGGCGACATTCGCTGATCGACAGCTTCGTCATTCCCAATGTGCACGAATCCATCGCGCCGGCCATCAGTGGGACGCACAAAGTGGAGGCGCTGGAAGCGCTGGGCATCATCGAATCGTTCTCCGTAGCTTCGCTGATTGAGGCTGCGGACGCTGCCGTCAAAACGGCCGCCGTGCAGTTGATTGAGATCCGCCTGGCGATGGCCCTGGGCGGGAAGGCGTTCGTGACGATGACCGGCAGCGTGGCCGACGTGACGAGTGCCGTAGAGGCGGGAGCAGCCGTCGTCGCCGCCAAGGGCTTGCTGACGAACAAAGTCGTCATCCCCCGGCCCCGGCCCGAACTTCTGCAAGAAATGATCTAGCGGCCCGGCGGCATAGGATCTGCTCGCAAGATATGGCCTAGAGTTTCTTCAGGAACGACTCAGCGACCTTGATCTGTTCCATCTTCCCGGCAGGCTGAAGGATCTGCAGCGTGGTCTTGCCCCTGCGCACGGTCAGCGAGCCGTTGATATCGGTCCAAACGGCCTCGTCTCCCACGCCGCTGATGTCGCTGTAGGCACCTTTCGGTAGGCTCTTAAACTGGGGCTGTTCACCGGCAATTTCAAGATTGCTGCGGTATTCCTCCATATCGCCGGCGGCTTCCTTTTCGCTCCCGGAAATCTTCACGCTGAAAGAGACACTGGTGGATCCACCGGGTTGCGCAAAGGAACAGAGCCAGAAATCCTTGTAGGATTCTTCGATATTCGCGGTAATTTGCGACGCCGGGACTCCAAGAAACGGTGCTGCATCCTCCGCGGTGATGCCAACACAGCTTTGCGCGTTTGATGCGCCCGACTTGCTGCTCTGCGCCGCTGGAGCCTGCTCGCTTTGCTGGCCTCCGCCACAGGAAGCCGAAAGGCTCACGGCCACAACCAGAAGAAGCGTTCTGCCGATTGTTCGCATCTGCATCTCCCTTCGTTCCGCGCGAGAAGATACCACCACATCGGCAGGCGTGGGGGAGAAAGACGCGGACGGTTGCGACCACCTCAGGCGGAGAGGACTTTCTCCACAATCTCCACGCCGGTGCGGCGGAGGAAATCCTCCGGTGACTCGCCTCCAATGAGAACGAAGGAGTAGTCGTTGGGGAGCTCAACGACCCTGCCGGCGTGTTCCAACGCCACCGAGCGAGGGAGGATCTGCTTCACGTTGGACTTGCGAAAAACCGAGAGGCGGCCTTCCTTCTCCGCGGTGTGCAGGTGTTCGCGGTTGCGATCGCGGACGCGCTGGAACTCTTCGCCCCGATAGGAAAGAGCCACACGGTTTTTCCCCGCCCGGCTGAGCGCGAGCGCGCTTTCAACTGCAGAGTCACCGCCGCCCACAACGAGAATGTCCTTGTCCTCGTATGTGTCGGCCTCGATCAGGCGATAGGCCACCTTGCTTTGCTCTTCCCCAGTAACGCCGAGGCGTCGCGGGGTGCCTCGGCGTCCCATCGCCAGCACCACGTAGCGCGCGTAGTAGTGGCCTTTCGGCGTATCAATGTGAAAGCCGGCGGCGTTGCGCTGCACGCGCTCCACGCGCTCGTTCGTCTGGATGCGCACGCCGGTATTGGCCAGAATCGTCTCCCACACGGCCAGCAGCGCTTCCTTGGTGCCGTCGCTGACATACAACGAACCGTAGAGCGGCATTTCGATGGGCTCGGCCATCAGGAACTTGTGCCGCGGATACTGGCGGATGGTGGAGGCAATCTCGCCCTGCTCGAGCGTCAGGTAGCGCAGGCCGTGCTGCTGCGCGGTCAGAGACGCGCTCAGGCCGGCCGGGCCGGCGCCCACGATGGCCACGTCGTACTCTGCATTGCCCCTTGCGCGCTCCGTTTCGATCCGGTTGCGCACGTAGTCCATCACCAAGCGGCCTTCGTTGATGGCAGTTTTGATCAGGCCCATCCCGCCCAATTCGCCTACGATGAAGACGCCGGGCACGTTCGTTTCGAAATTCTCGCGCACATGAGGGACACGAACAGTCTGGAGCTTGCCGCCGGCCGAAAGCGTGATGGCCTGTGTGGGGCATACTTCGGCGCACTTGGTGTGACCGGTGCAGCGTTCCGGATGCGCCAGGATGGCTTTGCCGCCCACGAGCTCCAGCGTGCCTGTTTGCGGGCAGGCATGGACGCAACTGCCGCAGCCGACACACATCGAGGCGTTGATCAGCGGCGTGAGCTTGCCTCCCGCGGCAGCGCTCGAACCGCGCTCCGCCACGTGGATCTTCCACATCGCCAATGCCGCGCCGCAATGCGCGCAGAAGGCGCTCTCGCGGGCGATGGACTTGCCGCAGCGCGGACACGGCCGCAGCTGAGCGGGCGCCGGGGCGGCCGCCGCCGGTTGTGACCGGCGCTGCGCTTCCGTCAACTGCTTCAGATAGCGGCGCACAAAAAAGAATGTCACTAGCGCCGCGATCACGAAGGCACCGAACGTCTCCATCGCCTGCTACCTCACATCATTCCAAACAGGAAGACCACCAGGACGTGTACAAGTGCCAGCACGGAGAACGAATAGCTGAACGGCCGGTGGACAACGTGCCAGAGGTGGAACACCTGGTGGGCCCGCGAAAGGAAGAGAATCTTTTTCGATAAAGCCGCCTGAGCGCGCGCGGCTCGCAGCACGCTCTCGACATCCGCTGCCTTAGCCACGGATGTGGTCCGGGCGAGCCGGGCACGCAGCCGCGAGGCGCGTACTTGCCGCCCCACGTCGAGCACGATCATCCACCCCATGGCCAGCCAAACCGGCATAGCCTGCACTTTGCCGACGGGCGGCAATTCGAATAGCGGCGCCAACTCGGCGGCGGATAATAGTCGTTGCCCTTCGAGCGCCTGCGCCACCTGGGCCTGCTGCTCCTGCAATTCTCGCAGCGAGACTTCCGCGGCGGTCAGGCTGCGCGGAATTTGCGCGTAGAGATAACGGCCCACAATGCCGCTCAGCGCCACGGCCACCATAATCCAGAAGGCCACTCCGGCAATGCCGTGGAATTTGAACGATGAGTGGAACGCAATCACCACCGGCGCGGCGAGTCCCAGAAGCACGTGCACGTCGAGCCAGTGGCGCGTGTTCCCCTGCTTCGCGAGCCACGGCCAACGCTTGCGGATGGGATAGAGATAAAGCCCGATGAAGAGCATCGCACCCAGCAGGCCCAGCCTCAGCCCGATCGTGCCGCTCGGTTTCAACATCGCGTGCTTCGGCGAAAGCGGGCGCTGCGCTTTCGGGAGCGTGTAGTAGTCCCATCCGTAGGCAGCTAGAGCCAGGACCAGCGCGCTGGCCAGAAAGGCGCCGGCCCACAGACGCATCCGGTGACGCCGGCGAGCATCGGTTTCGCCGGTGAGCAGTGCTTGCGAAAATACGTTGGTGCTCATGGGTGGCTCTGGATTGTGCTGCTCGACGACACAGAGAAAAGTTTGTAGTCGGTAAACGAATGGACGTTGCGCCAGCGCTGCCGCGGCGTTTCCACTTCGATCGTGGCGGTCACCGGCAGCCAGTAGGGCTGCGGCGCAGCGGAAAAACTCATCGGGCGGTAGCTCACATCGGCGTGGAACGCGCGCAGGCCCACGTCCTCCATACTGGCGAGCAGCCCCACGGAGAGCTGCAGGATCGCGCCGCTCTCGGGATCAATCCACGCGTCTCCTTCCAGGCGCAACGGGTATTCGCGCCCGCGCAGGATCAACGCCGACGGCGTGCGCTTCCCGCGCACGTGCCGGAAGTGAACGCGCGTCACCAGCCGACCTTCCAGCCGCTCATCGGGCCACGGCTCGAATTCGAAGCTCGCCCGGTAAATAGGATGAAAGATCAGCATCAGCGTCGAAAAGCCGTTCGTGACAAGCAGGGGAAGATTCTTGCGGTGCTGCGGTTCGACCAGTGCCAAACGCGACTCTTCGACGGCAATCTCACCGTTGCGCACCTGCGGCATCAACAGGAAGTCAAAGGTGGACTCTTCCTGATATTCCGTCTTCTCGCTCTTGCCAAGCTTCGCCTGCACAACACGTTCGGTGCACTTCACGTCGGGCAGTTGCCGGACAAAATGCGCGGCGTGCTGGGCGGTGCGGTCGAGAACGACGTCGAGCGATGGGCCGGAGGCGCCCGCGTCCGCGGCAAGGAACACGGCGAACAGGCAAAGGAAGCAGACACAATTTACGCAAATGCGCAAGCCGGCTGCCTGTGTGCGCCATCTTGCTCGACTTGTGATTCCCCGCATCATTGGCGCTAAAAGCGATACCCCAAAGTGACGAACGCCTGGTTGTAGTCCTGCAGGCTGCCGCGGTTCCAGGTGAACCCGGCGCCAAGGAAGTAGTGCATCCCAAGGAACCAGTCGAAGGTCGCGCTGACGTAGCGTGAGTCCGACTGCTGCGTCAGCGACGAAGAAAAGTGTTGAAAGCCTGCCTGCGTTTCGATGCGCACCACGTCGTGAAAGTCCTTGGAGAGGGAGATGGCGCGGTAGGTGCCGCGGCCAAAGGCGCTGTAGAACT
>Ga0233417_10000494_pt1 | contig 11808 bp, 12 predicted proteins | sample Sed_MG_FD_189023 | JGI IMG/M metagenome (GOLD analysis project Ga0233417, IMG submission 189023) | Sediment microbial communities from Lake Towuti, South Sulawesi, Indonesia - Sediment_Towuti_2014_0.5_MG | ecosystem: Environmental > Aquatic > Freshwater > Lake > Sediment | place: Indonesia... | reverse complement strand
AATGTCGGCAGTTCCGTAGCTGGACGCACGGGATACACCGCGCCAAGGCGGATCTCACCCGGCGCCGCCAGCGGGTCCGGTGACAAGAAGCCGACAAGCTGCATTTGCCCTCCCGAAGCCTGCTCGATCATCTCTCCCAGCCGGAGGGCCCGATCGCTCAGTCCCACGATCACGACGTGCAGCCGAGCCCCGGAGCTCTTAAGGACGGCGCCGGCCACAATGGGTGCGAGCACGCGAGATAGAAACAGCAGGCTCCAAGCATAAGCGACAAACAGCACCAGGAAGGGGCGGCTGAGATCGAACCGCATCAGGTACTCCAAAACAACCACCGCCAGAGCGCCCAAAAGACACTGCCGTGTTGTGGCGCTCAGCGCCAGCCGCACATCGCGGGACTCGAACTTTTCGTAAAGCCCCTGCCAGAGGGCGGCCAGCACCCAACTCAGGACGCTGAAGCCCAGCAGCAGAACCTTGACTGGCGGCAGCAGGTAGAAGACTCGCTCGAGCGGCAGGGCCAGGCGAGTCTGATAGGCGGCTTCAAAAGCCAGTGTGAGCAGGGCTATGTCCGCCAGCGCGTACAGGAACCTGGTCTTGCGATGGCGCCTGCGATACATGCCCCTTTCGAGGGTATCACGCGATCCGTGCCGCAGGCGCCCGCGGGCGGGCCCGCGTGAAATGGCCGGAGGCCGAAAAGGACCGAGAATGGACGAAGCTGCCCGCGACTTCTGCTGGCCTTCAGGGGACGTTGATGAGGCGTCGCGCGCTCAGTTGCGGCCGCACAGATCCGGCGTCGGGCACATGCCTCCGGCGCAGGGAGGGAGAGCCTCCGGCTTGGCCGTTGCCCGTCCCGCATGGGTAGCGAAGGTGGAGAACTGTAGGCTCAGGTGCGGCTGGCCACACGACGGGCAGGCTAAGCCTTCTGTGCCCGTGCTCCGCCGGACCAGCTTCTCAAATCTGGTCCCACATTCCTCGCACTTGTACTCGAAAATCGGCATAATCTCAGTTCCCCGGTCCGAGGATAGCTACAACGATTCTATCAATCACCGCGCGGACCTGGGCACTCCGCGCCGTGTGGTTGTTCACGAGGATGCTGAACACCACGTCTTCGCCGCCATCCGCCTCGCCGAGCACGTAGCCGGAAAGCGCGCTCGAATGGGCCAAGGCTCCCGTCTTGGCGCGAATGCGCCCGCTTCCTGGCGAGTTGCGGAAGCGGCTTTCGAGAGTCCCATCCTGGGCGGCGGCGGCCAGCGTTGAAATCCAGTCCGCCCTGTAATCCGAACGGTGCATACAGGCGAGCAGGGCCGTGACCGCCGAGGGAGAAGCCAGATTGCGCCGGGAAAGCCCCGAACCGTCGTCGAAACTGTAGCTGCCGGCGGGGATGCCACAGGCAGTGAGAAAAGCCTCCAACTCGAGAAGACCTGCGGCCGCGGTACCGGCGTTCCGGCGCGTCCGGCCGACCTCGCGCAAGACCACTTCCGCGTATAAGTTGTTGCTGTCCTTGTTCAGCACTCGCAGCAGTTCGAGGAGTGGCGGCGAGAGCCGGCGGGCCACGACACTTGTTGCCGGCGGCGGCATTCCAGCGGCTTCTCCCGGCCCGGGACGTTCCCAAGGCATCAAATGCCGCGCGCGAGCTTGCCCTGTGATCTGGATACCGCGTCGCCGAAGCGCGCCGGCGAACAGCGATGCGGCAGTCAGGGCGGGATCGTCCAGCGCCAAGTTCAGTTTCTGAGGAGGAGACGTCTTGGACAGGCTGCCCCATAACACACGTGCTCCAGAGCCGGGCAGACGATGGACAAAAAGCCGGCTGGGGCCGCCGGCCGCGGTGGTGATCCGGTTGACAAGCTCGAGGGTCGTGGGCGGAAAGGCAAAGAAGATCGATGGCGGCTGCCCCTCGACGGCCGCCGGCTGCACCGTCACCGCAATAGCGCTCTCGTTGAACGGCAGCGCGCTGACGGGAGCACCGTAGTCCCACAGGAGATCGTCCTGCGACCAGCCATCCGCGTAGGGCTCCCAGACGTAGGCCGAATCGTCGCCGACGATGTCCCCGTCAATGATCCGCACGCCGCGCGCCAGCATTTGGTCCGCCAGGTCTTCCAGAGGAGCGAGCGGGTTCCCGGTAGCCGGTCCCTTGCGGTAGGGGAACTGCCGCCCGGAGACGGTGGGATCGCCTTTGCCCACCAACGTGACGTCGCCGCTAATTCGCCCCTCCGCGTCCGGTGCCTCGGGTGCGGTCACCAGCGTTTCGAAGCGATAGTCCGGCCCCAGGCGGGTCAGAGCCAGCGCCGAGACAAACAGCTTGACGGTGGAGGCCGGGATGAAGTGGCTGTCCGCGTTGAGCTGGAAGAGGCGCCGGCCGCTTCGCGCCTCCGCCACCTCGATGCCCCAGGCGGCATGCCGGGCGGCAGGTTCGTTCTCGATGATGGACTGAATCTCCGCCTCCAGAGAGGCCCCGGGGAGCGCGGGCGCCAGGAGCGCCAGCCAGGTATACAGCAACCGCATCGATCGTGGGATTATAGCAACCAGGAGGCCGCTGTGTTCCGAGCCGCGCTGTTGGCCTTGTGCTGTGTTGCGGGCGCCGGCGCCGCTGATCCGCAGCGGCAATGGGCCGCCTACCCGGCCAAACACGAAACTGAGGCGGCCCGCTGGGGCGCGGAATTCCTGGCACGCACGGTCTGGTGGGAGGGTTCCAGCTTCGTTACTCCGAAGCACCTCGTGGTGGAGATCCTCATCGAGCTGAAGGCCGGAAAGCAGGTGCACGTCGCGCACAGCCATTTCCGTCTCCTGATCAACAGCAGCGAGCATGGCCTCCTCCCGCAGCCGCCTGGGTTCGTTGCCGCCGGGCTCAAGTATCCGGACTGGAATCACCAGCGGGGGGTGCAGGTCGCCGGCGGAGTAGGCGACAAAGTGATCATCGTGGGCGGGCCGGATACCTCTCCACGCTTCCCCGATGATCGGCGTCCCTCCGAAGACCGCCTGCCGCCCGCGGGGCAGCCTCCCCGAACCGGCGCCGGCCAGCCCGGCAACGCGAAGCAGCCGCGCACGGCCGCCCCCGATGCCGTGCTCGCCGCTTCCCTCCGTGAGGGCGAAAGCAAGGGACCCGTGGCCGGCATCCTGTACTTTCCCTACAGTGAGAAGACCAAGGGGATCAAGAAACTCGTGCTGGCCTACGAGGGCCCGGCGGGATCCTTCCGCCTCAACCTGTACGAAAGGCCCTCGGCCCGGTGAGCCGGGCCTCGATCCAGATCAGGACCAGCAGCAGGAACACCATCACGCTCCCAGCCAGCGGCAAGCCCATCACAGCCTGGATGCCCCACGCCTGCGCCAGGTAGCCCAGCGACCACGGAGCCAGCAAGCCTCCCGCCATGGCGAAAGAGAAGATCCCGCTGAAGAACACGGGGTGGTAGTTGGGGAAGCGGCCGCCCATCTGTTCCGCCAGGACGGGGAAGATCACGGCGAAGCCGGCGGCGATCAGCAAGATCCCGGTGATAACGCCGAACAGATTCTCCGTCGCCAGCAGTACGACGCATCCGAACAGGTCTGCCACCACCGCTGCCAGTAGCAGCCGCGCGCGCCGGACTCGCCGGAGGGCAAACTGCGCCACGGATCTCCCGGTCATCAGGGCGAACCAGAACAGCGCCAGAAGCCACAGCGCCGATTCCGGCGAAATCCCGAGCCGCTGAATCAAAAACAGCGGAAGCCATCCGGCCACGGCGTACTCGTTACCGAACTGAAAAAAGATCAGCAAGGAAAACATCACCGCGGCGGGACTCCGGAAGTCGCGCATCACCTGTCCCAGGGAGGGATGCGCCAGCGGTTGCGGCGCGGGAAATTGCGAACGGGCAAGAACGCCTGCTAGAAAGGCGGGTATCAAAGCCAGGAAGAACAGGACGCTGAATATTGTGTAAATGTAGAAGCTCACCGCCACCCACAGCGCGGTTACCATGCAACCCAGAGAGAGAAAGAGGCCGGCCAGGTTGGCAGTGGCGGACGGGTCGTGCTCATACACCGCGCCGACCGAGTGAAAGACGGCGGCGTAGAGCGCTGCCCCGGCCACACCGGTCACGAACAGTCCTCCCATGCGCCACCACGGCGAAAAAGGCGGGGGCACCAAACCCAGAAACACGAAGGCGGCGGCAGCGCTCACACAACCGGCCGTGAGAACCCAGGCGCAAGAGCGCCGGCGAAGGATCCGGTGCGCCAGGGACACTCCAACCATGATCCCCAAGCCGATGGCCAGGAAGTAGTTGCCAACCGTGACGTAGTCGCCCTGTAGATGATAGCCCCAGCGGGGGAGAACTGCGCCTAGAAACGAAAACAGGACCCCCGAAAGAAAAAACCCAGCCAGGGACCGCCGGAATACCGCGGGGTGAAGGAGTTCCGGCTCATGCGGCGGTACCGCGGGCGGCGTGGCCGGACCGGAGGACACTGAGGTATTCTAGCGCGTTGCCGCTGCGGGCGCAGGCAAGAATCCATAAAACGGAATCGCGCCGGGCTGCGCGGCTATAGATTCTGGAAGAACCGGAGGCGGCCGCACGCAGTTTCCGTCACTTACGAGTCTGGCAGGCGGCTTGCTAGTAATTGAGCGGGGTTCTGAGGTTTTTGCTTTGTGGAAGTTGCCTCACCCGTAGGTGACGCCGCCCCGCCATCGTGCGGGGCGTTGCTTTTCTCCTCGATCCAATCTCTGCTAGACTCTTCCTCTGCGCATGTTGGGCCGCTACCGGAAGTGGATTCACGATTGGGAATACCGGCTGGCGACCCGTGACTCGAACCGGATCGTACGACCCTTCGAGTGGGGCCTGGAGTGGATGGATGGAGCCTCCCGGAACGGCGATCCTGGGCAGTCCGCCTTCCAATACCTGCGCTCGGCCGTCGCTGATTCCGACGCATTCTTTTCCTACGCCACGCCGGCCGACTATCGCCTGGACGGGGAGCGCCTGACATTTACCTCCCCGCTTCGCAGCCCGTATGTGGAGAACAACACGGTGCACGGGCTTTTCTTCCCTGCGGCGAGGGACCGCGGGTGTGCCGCGATCGTCCTGCCGCAGTGGAACGCCGATGCCCAGGGGCACCTGGGCGTCTGCCGGCTGCTGAACCGCGCGGGCGTGACTGCGTTGCGGCTCAGCCTCGCCTACCACGACTACCGGATGCCTCGTGAACTCCAGCGCGCGGACTATCATGTCTCTTCCAACATCGGCCGCACGGTGCACGCCACCCGGCAGTCGGTCATTGACGTGCGCGCGGCGGCTGACTGGCTCCAGCAGCGGGGCTACCAGCGCATCGGCATTCTGGGCACCAGCCTGGGATCTTGTGTGGCTTTCATCGCTGCCGCTCATGACACCCGCTTCCGGGCGGGCGTCTTCAATCATGTGTCCATGCATTTCGGAGACGTGGTCTGGACCGGACTCTCTACCCGGCACGTGCGGCAGGCCCTGGAGGAGGTCATCACGCAGGACCAGTTGCGCGAGTTGTGGGCCGTCATCAGCCCAGCCAGCTATCTCGAACGCATGAGCGGCCGGACTCTGGAGAGCCTCCTGATCTGGGCCTCGCTGGACACCACCTTCCTTCCCGCCTTTTCGCGCCAGGTAGTGGAATTCTTCCGCGCGCACCGCCTGCCGCACCGCGTGCTCCGGTTGCCATGCGGGCACTACACCTCCGGCCAGTTCCCGTTCAGTTTGGTGGATGGAGTGGCTATGGCGCTGTTCTTGCGGCGCCGGCTTTGAGGGAAAAAACATTCGGTCCAGGAAATGTTTTCTATTGACAAAGTCCCCGCCCCTCTATACTATGAAAGCAACACTGAGAAAGGAGGTGGTCCAGCAACAATGAGTTCTGAGATAAAACCGCGCGAGGTGGCCGACTCCTGAATTCGACCGCTCTTACGTTGGTGGCTTCGGTTCAGTGACGAGGCCTGAGTTCCTGCGGACCGGCCGCTTTGCGCGCGTGCCGTAGTGCCTCAGGGAATTCTCCTTGGGCTACCGTGCCCCTGCCGTGGCTCGGCCGCGGCAGGGGTTTCCCGTCTTTATAACCCCTTCGAACTGCTATACTGATAAGGTTCCGGCAAGCTGCCAAGGGATTTGTACCGTCCATGAAATCAGGGATTCATCCTGCCTACCATGAAGTGCGCATCATATGCGCGTGCGGCGAGTCGTTCACCACACGATCCACACACAAGGGCGACATCCGCGTGGAAATCTGCGCCAACTGCCACCCGTTTTTCACGGGGAAGCAGAAGCTCGTGGACACCGAGGGCCGCGTGGACCGTTTCCAGAAGCGCGTGCAGAAATCGACACAATTGCGCGAGCAGAAAAAGCGCGCTGCCAAGAACAAAGAAACTGTAGGCGCCTGACCCGGCGCCGCTAGCAGCCGCCCAGAGGCTTGGCTTTCTGCCGGCGAAGTTCCCGCTCCTTCCGCAGCTTCTCGTACTCCTCGAACTGAGCTGGCGTCAGGATGGCCCGGATCTCCGCGGCCTCCTGCCTGCGCAACTCTTCGAATTCGGGCCTGTGCTTCTCGCGCATGGCCCGGAAGCGTTCGCGCATGGCATCCAGGATAGTTCCAAGCTGTTCGTACTGCCGGTCGTTCAGTTGCAGACGGCTGCGCATCTCCTGCATGTACCTGCGGCGGAGTTCCTCCGGATCGTGGCGGAGAGACACCGCGCGCACAACGTCGCTCATGTACAGCCGGTGGCCGACGGCGCCAACCATTACCCCGGCCGCAAAGACGAGGAGAAGGTAGAGCGCTGCCTTCAGACTGCCGCGTTTCATCGTTCACCCTGGCCTTCGACCAGCACAACTCGGGCGTACTCCGGCGCCTCCCCCGACTCATCGTCCGCCAACGCCTCGACGTACGACCTTTCGGCGGCCACCGATGTCGCCGGCCGCAGCGCCAGTAAGGCCACGCCCAACACCAGGCACAAGACGGCCGCCGCGGTGGCGTAAAGGGGCGCGAGCCGGCTCAGGCCGAGCGTCACGGACTGCTGCTTCTCGATCCGCTCCCACAACCTGGGCATGAACAAGGCGGACGGCTCAGGATCCGGGATCGCTCCCCGATACTCCTTCAGAAGGCCGTCGAGACGCCCGTCGATGGGCCGATTGTTGCGTTCATCCGAATTACCCGGCATGGCTTCCTCTTAAGCTATCAGCACTGCCACCCCGCTGCCCCTCGAGGGCCTCCAGCGCCCGCAGGGCCCGCTGGCGAGCCCGGTACAGCCTCACCTTGAGCGCGTTCTCATTGACTTTGTACACGCCCGCCAGCTCGCCTAAGGACAACCCTTCGATCTCTTTCAAACTTAGCAGTATCCGGTCGGCCTCGGGTAAGGCGGAAAGCACCGCTTCGGCATCTTCCCGAGCGCGCCTTCGCCGCTGCTCCTCCTGGCTGGCTCGCGCCCCGGCCGCGGCGTCCGCCAACGCAACTTGTTCCGGCGACAGGTCCGCCATGCGGGCTTCGCCCCGTCGCCGGCGGCGCCGCAGGTAGTCGTAAGCCGCGTTGACCGTCAGACGGTAGAGCCAGGCTTCGAACACCTGCGGGACCCGCAACTGGTCGAGCGAAAAGTAAAGGCGCAGGAAGACTTCCTGAGCTATGTCTTCGGCATCTTCCGGCCGGCCGGTGAGCCTGGCGATGGTTCCCAGAATCCTCCGCCGGTAGTGCAGCACAATCTGGTTGAACGCACCGCTGTCCCCGTTCCGTGCGCGCTCGATCAGTTCGGCATCGATCTGCATGAAGCCGGCGAAAGCCTACGCCAAGCATGGAACTCCCTGCTCAGAATGGCGTAAAGGGCGCTTCGCTGGTTACAAGGGTAGCTGATCTCTCCTCCTCCCGGCATGAGCCCCGCACGAGGGTGCGTTTCAACCGGTCTTCAGCGGTAGGTAAAACCAGGGCAAGCCAGGTGGCGGAGGCCAGCCCTTGGCCTAATCGCGAGCACGTGCCCTCATGCGATCTTCTGGCGTTTCAGGGAGATTCTCAGTCGAGAGCGGTCGTATGCCTCAAGCGAACGAATGAGGTCATCGAGGGCGGACTTCCGCTGGTAAAGATAGCGGAGTTCCTTTTGTATCGCTCCTTCCGTCGTCGGGGGGAGGGTAAGGAGTTTGCGAGCCATGTTCTAGGTGTACCAGAACTATAGTAACCCACGCAATTCCCTACAGTTAGGATACAGCCAAAAACAATGAGGGGGATGGATACCCCCTTTTGGGGGCATGCCGGGTGGGCGCGGCCCGGACGTGCTACAATACGATACTCCTTTGCTTTTCATGGACTTCCTGGAAGGCCTCAATTCCCGCCAGCGAGAGGCAGTCACGCACCGTGAGGGGCCGTTGCTGATCCTGGCGGGAGCCGGGAGCGGCAAGACTCGGGTCATTACCCACCGCATTGCCCACTTGATCCGGGCCCAACAGGTGCCGGCGCCTGGGATTCTGGCAGTCACGTTCACCAACAAAGCCGCCGAAGAGATGAGGCACCGCGTGGCCCAGCTTCTCGGCGAGCCGCTCTCTTCCGGAGGTCCCATCGTCACGACGTTTCATTCTTTCTGCGTCCGGCTGCTGAGGCGCGACGGCAAGTCCCTGTCAGACCTGCGGCCGGCCTTCACCCCCCAGTTCACCATTTATGACGAAGACGACCAACTGGCTCTGGTGAAGAGCGTGTACCGCCAGCGCGGATGGGACGAATCGCAGGTCCAGTACAGGATCGCCCTTTCCCGCATCAGTCATGCCAAGAACCTGAAGCAGACGCCGGAGGATCTGGAGAAAGCGCCGGATCCCAAAACGAAGTTGATTGCCAACGTTTTCAGGGATTACGAGGCCCGGCTACGGGAAGCCAACGCGCTCGATTTCGATGACCTTCTCCTGCAGGCGGTACGGCTGCTCGAATACAACGAGCAGGTCCGCGAAGCTTACAACCACCGCTTCCGGTTCATGATGGTGGATGAGTATCAGGACACGAACCGGAGCCAGTACGAGCTGATGCGGCTGCTCACCGGGCGCCGAAGCAACATCGTAGTGGTCGGTGACGAAGATCAATCCATCTATAGCTGGCGTGGGGCAGACATCCGGAACATTCTGGATTTTGAGAAAGACTTCCCCGACGCCAAGGTCATCCGTCTGGAGCAGAACTACCGCTCAACCAGGACCATCCTGGAGGCAGCCAGCGCCGTCGTCGCGCACAATCGCGATCGCAAAGGTAAATGGTTGTGGACCGAGGGGGGAGAGGGCTCACCGGCGGTGATCTACAGGGCGCCGGACGCGGAGAACGAGGCTCTCTTCATCGCCCATACCATCGAGAAGATTCTGCGCGCTGATCCTCAAGACCGTGTGGCGGTGCTATACCGGACCAACGCACAGTCGCGGCGCATCGAGGAGGCGCTGCGCCGCTACGGCCGGAAGTATGTCGTGGTGGGGGGCTTCAGTTTCTATCAGCGCGCCGAGGTCAAGGACATCCTGGCCTACCTGAAGCTTGTCCGGAGTCTGGATGACTCCATCAGCCTGATGCGCATCATTAACGTGCCGGCTCGCGGTATCGGCAAGACCACCCTGGACCAGATTGAGCGCTTTGCCTTCGCCCATCACTTGAGCCTGTGGTCTGCCCTGGAGCGCCTCATCGATTCGGGACAGTTGCTGGCCCGGGCCGAGGCGGCGCTGCGAGCGTTCCGCGAGTTGATCCACAGGCTGCGCTCCCTCTTTCACGACCTCCCCTTGCCCCGTGCCCTGCGGGCGTTGATGCTGGAAACCGGTTACAAGGCAATGCTGGAGGCGGACAGCACGCCCCAGGGTGAAGCGCGCCGGGAGAACCTGGACGAACTGCTCAGCGCGGCGGCCGAGGCCGCCATGCGCGGCGAAACCTTGGCCGACTTCCTCGACCACGCAGCGCTGTCCTCGGAGACGGACGCCCTCGATGCGGGCGTGGCCGTCAGCTTGTTAACGGCTCACAACGCCAAAGGGCTGGAGTTCCCCATCGTGTTCTTGGCAGGCTTGGAAGAAGGGCTATTCCCGCACAGCCGCTCGAAGAATTCCGAAGCCATGCTGGAAGAGGAGCGCCGCCTGTTCTATGTTGGAATGACCCGCGCGCAGAAACGTCTGTACATGACCTGGGCGAAGAGCCGCCGGCGGTACGGCAGTGACTCGGATGAGGCCACAAAGCGATCACGATTCCTCGAGGAGATTCCCAGGGAGCTGGTGGAAGATTTCAGCGAGGCGGAGGACGCGTCCGGCCTGGACCTTTCCGCCGAACGTCACGAGGTGCGCGAGGCCGTCCGCCGCCACCGGTACACCGGTACGGCACAGAATTCACTGGAGAACATCTCGCGTTTCTTCGAGGAACGGGGCTTGCCGCCTCTGAAGACTGGCCCGTGGGCGCCGGGGCGCGCCGCCGCTAGCGCACCGTCCCGGGCTCCTTCGGAGGCAGCGGCCGCCGGGACGGGCTCTTTCGGGCGGCCAGCCACCGGAGGGGGCGCAGCTCCCGCCAGGTTTAGATCCAGGAAGCTTGCGGGGATGCGTCCGGGAGTCACGGTCGCACACCCGAAATATGGATCCGGCCTGGTATTACGAATGGAGGGGACAGGCGAGGAAGCCAAGCTGACGATCAGCTTTCCAGGCCATGGCCTGAAGAAGATAGTGGCGAAATACGCGGAAATCAAGATCGAGGAATGAACACCAAAAACATCACCGACAAGGCTGAACGAAAAGCCCTGAAGCGCAAAGCCCGCAAGGAGGCTCCGCCCAAAGCGAAGCGTCCCGAGGGTGTAGCGCGGGGGTCTCAAAAGCGAAAGATGCCGAAGGTGGCGAAGGGCCAGCGGCGGCGGTAGGCCTCGCCGGGCGGGACGTCTGCGGGCCGAGCCCCAGACGCTCCTTTCCATTCTGGCGTGGGCGCTGCGGCCGGGCGCCGGCCATTCCTGATTCCTGGCGGAACGTGCGAGAACTCCTTCGGACTCAGAGCATCGATGCGCTGATCGCTGCCTCCGAGCAGCCGGGCAAACGCCTGCGCCGCACGCTCGGCCCCTGGAGTCTCATGGCGCTGGGCATTGGCGCCGTGATCGGTACCGGCATATTTGTCCTCACCGGGACGGCTGCGGCGGGCGAATCCCTGAGCTTCCGCTCCGTGCTGCACGCTCCGGTGCTGGACCTTCTGCTCCACGGTTCGGACGCCGTCTCCACAACCGGGCGCCCGGGCGCGGGCCCCGGTGTGGCCGTTTCGTTTCTGCTCACGGCCCTGGCGTGCAGTTTCGCCGCCTTGTGTTTCGCCGAGCTGGCTTCCATGATCCCGGTGGCCGGAAGCACTTACACTTACGCCTACGCCACCATGGGCGAGCTGGCCGCCTGGATCATCGGCTGGGACTTGATCCTGGAGTACGCGGTCTCCAACATGGCGGTGGCCGTGGGGTTCTCCGCCTACCTGAACGACATCCTGGATAGCGTGTTTGGCATTCACATCCCCAAGGTGATCGCCGGCCCCACCATTGTGGGAGGGCAATTCTCGGGAAGCTGGTTCAATGTCCCGGCGCTGGTAATCCTGCTGATGCTTACGGTGATCCTGGTGCGGGGCATCCGGGAGAGCGCCGAAACCAACAACGTGATGGTGGCCATCAAGGTGGGAGCGATCCTCGTCTTCATCCTCGGCGCCAGCCACGCGGTGAGGGCCGAAAACTGGCACCCCTTCTTTCCCAACGGGTTCAGCGGGGTGCTCACCGGCGCCGCCATTGTGTTTTTCACCTACATCGGCTTCGATTCGGTTTCCACCGCAGCCGAAGAGTGCCGGCGCCCCCAGCGCGACCTGCCCCTGGGGATCCTGGGGACTCTGGTTGTGTGCGCCATCCTCTATGTGTCGGTGGCG
>Ga0233417_10000493_pt1 | contig 11814 bp, 9 predicted proteins | sample Sed_MG_FD_189023 | JGI IMG/M metagenome (GOLD analysis project Ga0233417, IMG submission 189023) | Sediment microbial communities from Lake Towuti, South Sulawesi, Indonesia - Sediment_Towuti_2014_0.5_MG | ecosystem: Environmental > Aquatic > Freshwater > Lake > Sediment | place: Indonesia... | reverse complement strand
ATGTTAATGAACAACCTGTACCCGGAAGTAGCTGAGAAACCCGAAGAATTGATTGTGTATGGCGGGACAGGCAAAGCGGCGCGCAACTGGGCCTGCTATGAGGCGATGGTTCGGTCGTTACGGGAGCTAGAAAACGACGAAACGCTGCTGGTGCAGTCCGGTAAGCCGGCGGGGATTTTCCGCACGCATGAGTACGCGCCGCGGGTTTTGATTGCCAATGCGAACCTCGTGGGCCATTGGTCGAATTGGGAGCAGTTTGGCGAACTTGAGCGGGCAGGATTGATGATGTACGGGCAGATGACTGCCGGGAGCTGGATTTACATCGGGACGCAGGGAATCCTGCAGGGCACATACGAGACATTTGCAGCAGCGGCGCGGAAGCATTTTGGCGGCGATTTGGCGGGTAAGCTGGTCGTTAGCGGCGGCATGGGCGGGATGGGCGGCGCCCAACCGCTCGCTGCGACCATGAACGGCGGCGCGTTTCTCGGGGTGGATGTCGACCCGGAGCGGATCAAGCGTCGCGTCAAGACCGGCTACTGCGATGTGGTGGTCAACGACCTGGATGAGGCGCTGCGCATACTGAAAAACGCGGTGCGCAAGCGCAAAGCGGCATCCGTGGGTCTAGTCGCAAACTGTGCAGATGTCCTACCGGAGCTGGCGCGCCGCGGTGTCGTCCCGGACCTGCTGACCGACCAGACCAGCGCGCATGACCCACTGAACGGGTATGTGCCGAACGGGATGACGCTTGGGGAAGCGCTGGAGCTGCGGCGAACGAGTCCGGATGAGTACCAGAAGCGCTCGCTCGAAGCCATCGCAGCGCACGTCCGTGGGATGCTCGAGTTGCAAAAACTTGGCTCTGTTACTTTCGACTACGGCAACAACATTCGAACGTTTGCCTATCAGCAGGGTATGAAGGACGCCTACAACTTTCCCGGCTTTGTGCCCGCATACATCCGGCCGCTGTTCTGCGAAGGGCGCGGGCCCTTTCGCTGGGTGGCGCTTTCCGGCGAGCTGTCGGACATCTACCGCACCGATGAGCTGGTTCTCGAACTGTTTCCGCAAGACGAAATCTTGAGCCGGTGGATCCGCCTGGCGCAGAAGCGCGTGCGCTTTCAGGGGCTGCCGGCGCGCATCTGCTGGCTGGGGTATGGCGAACGGGATAAGTTTGGGCTGGCGTTGAATGATCTGGTGGCGCGCGGGGAGCTGAAGGCGCCGATTGTGATTGGGCGCGATCACCTGGATTGCGGCTCGGTGGCCTCGCCCTTTCGCGAGACGGAGAAGATGCTTGACGGGTCGGACGCCGTGGCCGATTGGGCGCTGCTGAATGCTCTGCTCAACACGGCCAGCGGGGCGAGCTGGGTGTCCATTCACAATGGCGGCGGTGTGGGCATCGGCTATTCGCAGCACGCCGGGCAGGTGACTGTCGCCGACGGTACCCGTGAGATGGCCGCGCGCATCGAACGGGTGTTGACCAACGACCCGGGAATCGGCGTGGCGCGGCACGCCGACGCTGGCTACCCGGAAGCGATTACTTTTGCCATCAAAAGCCGCCTGAAGCTTCCCATGCTCAGGGACTCAGGGTAACGGGAGGAGAAACGATGTACGTCATCACGGGAGCCACGGGGAATACGGGTAGCGTGATTACCCAGGCCCTGCTGGCGCGCGGAGAGAAGGTGCGCGTCATTGGGCGAAGCCACGAGAAGCTACAGAGGTTTGTTCAGAGCGGCGCGGAGGCGTTGTCTGGGGACGTGTATGATGCAGCGGCGATGACGCGGGCGTTTACAGGTGCTGCTGCTGTCTACGCCATGATCCCGCCGAACTTTGCATCTGCTGACCCTAGTGGTGACCAGGCCAGGGCGGCTGATGCGCTGGCGACGGCACTGGAGGGAGCCGGCGTACCGCGAGCGGTCATCCTGAGCAGCGTGGGCGCAAACTTGGCGGAAGGCGCGGGGCCGGTGAGCGGCCTGCACGGGTTCGAAGAACGGATCAAGAAGGTGCCAAATTTGAATGCGCTGATCCTGCGGCCGGGCTTCTTCATGGAGAACCTTTTGGCCTACATCGGCCTGACCAAGACCATGGGCATGACGGCGGGAACGCTGAAAGGCGATCTGCCGATTGCGATGATTGCCACGCGCGATATCGGCGCACGCGCGACCGAAGAGCTGGCGCGAGGAGAGTTCACCGGCAAGACCACACTCGAGCTGCTGGGGCCGCGAGACGTTTCCATGAACGAGGCGGCAAGGATGCTCGGGCAGGCCATCGGCAAGCCGGGGCTTTCCTATTCAAAAGTGCCGGGAATGATGGTCAAAGGCGCGATGATGCAGATGGGCTTCTCGTCGCAAGTGGCAGAGTCGCTGCTGGAAATGGATGAAGCGATGAATGACGGCCGGATGCGCCCTCTCGAGCCACGGTCGGCGCGGACCGAAACCTCGACTACGCTGGAGATGTTCGCCGCCGAAGTCTTCGCGCCCGCCTATCAGGGCCGGGCGGCTGGGGCGTAGTGGCGTTCAGCTTTTCTTCCCCGTGACGGCGAAAAAGGCCGCCCACTGCTGTTCGACCTTTGTCGAGCCACAATGCGGACACTTGGTTTTGCGCCGCTCATGCTCGTCCACTGTCAGGATTACGGAGAACTTCTTCTTGCACTCTAGGCAGCGATAGTCGTAGTGGGGCATTGCTTCCCCCCTCAGAGTGACTTCCCCACCCCGCATTCTAAGCCTGTGCGACGGGCGCCGCAACCTCTGGAAACCCGAGCGCGGTGCTGGTTTCGCAGTGAGCCAACGATTAGAATGCGCCGGTGAGCGAAACTATCCTGCTAACCGGAATCCGCGAGTTGCTGACGTTGCGCGGGCCGGTGCCGCGTCGCGGTCGAACGCTGGCGGAGCCGGGCCTAATCCACGATGCCGCCGTGCTGGTGCGCAACGGATTCATCGCGGCGGTTGGCCGGCGCCGGGACATTGTGCGGCGCGGTGAAGCACGACGCACGAAGAGAATCGATTTCGGTGGCTGCGTTGTGCTTCCTGGATTTGTGGACTCACATACCCATCTGATCTTTCCCGCCGGCCGCACGGAGGACTACGAAAAGCGAATTACCGGCGCCTCGTACGAAGAAATTGCGCGCGCGGGCGGCGGGATTTTGTCTACGGTGCACAAGCTACGGTTGGCCGGCGCGGTGGAATTGAAGAGAAAAGCCATCGAATCGCTTCAACAGATAGCTGCCCACGGGACGACCACACTGGAGGCCAAGAGCGGGTATGGCTTGAATCTGGAGAACGAGCTGAAGACGCTTCGGCTGCTGCGCGAACTGCGAAGCGAGCAGCCGCTCGAGATTGCGCCCACATTCCTCGGAGCCCATGTGGTGCCCAAGGAATACCTGCGGCAGCCCGAGGCGTACGTCAAGCTCCTGGTGCGACACATGATCCCCATCGTGGCGCGTCGAGGCCTGGCAGAATTCTGCGACGTTTACTGTGACCGAGGCGCTTTCACCGTGGAGCAGGCTCGAGTGATTCTGACCGCAGGGCGGGTGTGCGGGCTCGAACCGCGCATGCACGCCGAGCAGATTGCACGTACCGGGGCAACGCAATTAGCTGTCGCTCTGAATGCGGCAAGTGCCGACCACCTGGAGAAAATTGGTGCGAGCGACATTCGGGCACTGGCACGATCGAACGTCGTGGCGACATTGCTGCCCGGCTGCTGCTTCCACCTCGGATTGAAGGATTACCCGCCAGCACGGAAGCTCATTGACGCGGGAGCGATTGTCGCCCTGGCGACGGACTACAACCCGGGGACCTCACCGACGCTGAATATGCAGATGATCCTTTCGCTGGCGTGCACGCAGATGCGCATGACTCCCGCGGAGGCTATCGCCGCAGCAACGATCAACCCGGCGTACTCGCTGCGACGGCATTCGCGGATCGGGTCCGTCGAAGTTGGCAAGCAGGCCGACTTAGCTGTGTTCGACGTGGCCGACTACCGTGAAATCCCGTATTATTTCGGAGTGAATCAGTGCCACCTGACAATGAAGCGGGGCAAGGTCGTGCACGGGAAGCAACCGAGGTTCGCATAGGTACAACACACACCGATGAACCGACTGATTGAGTGCGTGCCGAACTTTTCGGAGGGTCGCGACCCGGCCAAGGTAGAGGCCCTGGTGGCGGCCATGCAGGCTGTCGCGGGAGTGTTTGTGATGGACAGGGAGATGGATGCCGACCACAACCGCTGCGTAATCACCCTGGCCGGCGAACCGGAAGCGGTAGCCGAGGCGGCGCTGCGTGGCGTGGGAAAAGCCTTGGAGCTGATCGATCTGACCAAACACACCGGCGCTCACCCGCGACTGGGGGCGACGGACGTGGTGCCGTTCATACCGATCGAGGGCGTGCAAATCGAAGATTGCGTGGCTTTGGCGCGGAAAGTCGGACGAGAGATCTGGGATCGGTACCGCATCCCGGTCTATTACTACGAGGCTGCGGCTACTCGTCCCGAGCGCACGAATCTCGAGAACATCCGCAAAGGCCAGTTTGAAGGCGTGCGCGAGGAGGTGTTGAAGAATCCGGACCGGGCGCCGGACGTTGGCGAGCCACGGTTGCACCCAACTGCCGGCGCAACCGTGGTTGGTGCGCGGAAATTCCTCATCGCTTACAACATCAACCTGAACACGCCGGACGTTGCGATCGCCAACAAGATTGCCAAGGCGATTCGCCATTCCAGCGGCGGACTGCGCTACGCAAAAGCCATGGGCGTGGACTTGAAGGCGCGCGGGCTGGCGCAGGTGTCTATCAACATGACCGACTTCGAGCAGACACCCCTGCACCGCGTGTTTGAAATGGTCAAGCGAGAAGCCGAGCGCTACGGCGTGGCGATTGTCGGCAGCGAAATCGTGGGTCTCGTGCCGAAGAAGGCGATCGAACTGACCGCAGACTTTTACCTACAATTGGAGAACTTCTCGCCGGCCCAGGTGCTGGAGAATCGGCTGGCGGCGGCACTGGTGGGGACGCCCCTGGAAACAAAAGGTAGGCTAGCGTCACTGGCCCGGCCGTTGCTGGAGGCGGTCGCCGAACCCATGGCCACACCAGGCGGAGGCTCCGTCGCGGCGCTGGCGGCTGCGCTGGCCGCATGTCTGGGACAGATGGTGGCCGGACTCTCGCGAAGGAAGAAGTCGCAGGCGGCCTACAGCGAGGTGCTCAGCGCGGCGATTGCCGAGCTGCATGCTTCCGCGCAAGCACTGACGGAAGCGATTGACCGCGACGCGGCGTCGTTCGAGGCAGTGATGACCGCAATGAAGCTGCCGAAAGAAACGGTCGGCGAACAGACGCAGCGGGAGGAGGCCATCCAGCATGCCACGCGCCAAGCGGCGGAAGTTCCTCTGCAGGTGGCCGAATGGGCAGTTTCAGTTTACGAACGCTTGGGACAACTGGAGACCATGGCCGCAGCGTCTATGATGTCAGACTTAAAGGTGGGCCGTCTGATGGCTGCTGCCGGGGCGCGAGGTGCGCTGGAAAACGTGGCCATCAACTTGGAGGCCATCACCGAGGTCGGCTATGTCGGCCGAATGAGAGAACGCATGGCACAGCTCGAGGCAAGGTTGAGCGGAAGCCCCGTGGCGGCCGGTCGCTGAGGCGAGCTCGGGAATACGGGAGGAGTCCATTATGAAAGCAAGGCCTGCACTCATAATACCCCTTATTGTTCTGGTCTCATTCGTAGCACCGGGCGTGGCGCGCGCCGGGACGCTGAGCACAGACGTCATCGGAATGTTTCCCAAGGACGTGGGCGAATTTGCCTACGCCGATTTGAAAAAGGCCCGGCAGTTCAAATGGTTTGCGCAACTGAAGGAGCAGATGCTGCCCAGCCGCTTCCGGCAGTTTGAGCAGTTTCTGGCGTCAGCAGGGATCGACCCCAACACCCAGGTCGAGGAGTTGGCCTGGGCGTTTGTAGCTCACAAAGTGAAGACAGGCGAGGGAGCAGACTCGGGCGTGCCCACCGGCGACCAGATGGTCGGCATTGCGTTGGGGAGTTTCTCCCCCAACTCGGCCGAGGCATACTTCAAGGCGCAGAAGCTGCCGCTGAGCAAGGTGCGGGGATACACGCTGTTCGCTTTCGGCAGCGGCGTGGGACCGAGCGACCTGTTCTTCTTTTTCATTGACTCCAACACGGCCGCTTTCGGCCACCGCAACGTCCTCGAAAAACTGATTGAAGTCCGTTTTGGCGCGGAAGAGGGTTTGCTGCGCAACGACAGGTTTTATCCTCTCATCAACGAGGCCAACGGCCGCGGCATTGTCTGGGCGGTGCTCAACTCGGCTTATACCCGCCTCGCCATGCACCAGATGATTCCGGAGGCGCAGCAGTTTCCGCAGGCCGGCCAGTTGATCGGCAAGATCCAGGCCATGGTCATCAATGTGGAAGCGGGCACAGGTTTGGACGGCCGTTTCCAGGCCGTCTGCGGTTCACCGGAGGACGCAAACCTGTTCGCGGCGCTATTGCAGGCCGGGTTCACTTACCGAGCCTATCAGGAGCAGCAGGCGAATCCCGAACTGGCGCGCATGATGAACGATGTGAAGATCACTCCCCGCGGTGAACGCCTCGAGCTGCGCATGTCGCTGACCGACGAGCAGATGACCTCGCTGATCCGCCGAAACACTTTTCAGGTGAAGATGTAGAACTTTTCGCGAATCGCTTTGGGAGTCCACGGGGCGCGAGCATCGCGCCCCTTCTTTATTTCGCTAGGAATCGCAGGAGTTTCCGGGCAGGTACTTGATCAAGCGCAGGCGCGAGGTATGCCCCCGCGTCTCGAATTGGACCTTGTCCACGCACTGCAGCACGCGGGTGCCGCTCTTCCCGGCTCCCGCAGCACCGGCAACCGATGAATTGTCCAGCCCTGCCACCCGCATTCCCTGGCCTTCATATTCGAGAAGGACTTCAATTCGGTCCGGGAACTGCTCCAGCGTGACCTCTACAATCCCATTGGGATCCATCAGCAGGGAGAAGGTTTTCCGGCTGGCCTCTCCGATCACACTGGCCAGAGCAGCGCAGTGGTCCGCGGAAAAACCCATGCTATCGGCAACGTAGGCTGCCGCTCCAGAGATGCCCGCCACCAGGCGCTCGTCCTTCATGAGGCGGAAGACAGTACGAGAGGAGTCACCGCCCACTGGCATCCACCACGCGAATGTCGCAGGCTTCCCGGCAGTCTGGACAATAATATTGACCATCTATGCAAAGGCGAATCCCTTCTAGACCTTTGCAGTAGGCGCAGTAACGATCGCACGTGCACTGCTGCTCGGGCTTGTCGCACTGCACGCAGAGAACAGGGCCGGTCGCAGCCATCCGGAAAACCTCTTGGCAGACTATATTCGAGCCTACCGGCAGGCACAAGCCACAATTGAGGGCTCAACTCATCAGTTATCCGCTGCGCTCCCCTCCGCTGTGGTAGGTCACATGAAGGCGTTCGAAGAAACACGGTCAGTGGCCGGCAATAAGGAGACGACGGTGGTGCGGGCTGGAAGCGTAGTGGGCGGCCAGAGGGTCAAGGCCGAAGTCGTGTTCGAGATCGCGCCAGACCGTGTGGATGTGGTTGGCATTGTTCTGGGTGTTGTCATACTCAATCAGAAAGGTGGGGCCTTGGATGCGGTAGTAATGCGGCTGGCCGGATTGGGAGCTACCGGCCCAAGCGAAATGAATTTTCTCAACTCCAGAGCGGCGGATGCGGGTGAGTTGGGCATCGGCGAGTTCTGGCCGAAGACGGCGAGCATACAACTCGATGAGTTCCCAGAGCCGCGCTGAGGTCTGCGTGCCCAGGTCCGGCCATGAGATGCCGACGGGTGGACCAATCTCCGCGCGGCGCGCAGTGCCAGAGACAATGTCGGACGGTGCAGCGGCGGCAATCAACGCGCGGGCACGCTGCTCCGTGCCGAGAGAAAGAAGCAACTGGCGGCCAAGGTCTTCTTCCTCGGGCAGGGAACGCAGTCCCGCGCGCGCCCCCGCCCGGACCTGCGCAGGATTGGCCCCAAGGAATAGCGGAAAGGCGGAGACAACGCGGGAATCGCGAAGCGTGAAGTTCAAAGAGATGTGGTGACCTTCGAGGCGCCAGCCCCAGCTCCCCGGGCCGGGCTGGCCGAAGATGGAGTAGAAGTACAGGTCGGGGCGGCGAATCGGGTTGCGCGTTTCGTCGAAAAGCACTTGATCGAGCGAGCGGATGTTCTCGACGCGAGCGAAGCCGGAGTCGCTCAAGCCGGCCCGCAGCAACGCATCGCCGTGCCGTCGCTGTTCGTCCGAGAGCTGCTTGATGGGGAGGCCGGCGCGGTCGCGCGGAACGTAGTGCCAGTTGAGACGTTCGGCAGCGTCAAAAGTGATGGAGATGCGGGAACGTTGTGCGCCCGTGAGAGACCCGAGAAAACGGCTGGCCGCAGCCGTCATTTGCTCAGAGGGAGATGGAACGACCTGCGCTACGCCCGACGCCAACCATACAGTCAGAAGAGTGCAAGCCAGGCAGCGCAGGGGAAAACGCTTCATGGGCGACCAATCTACACGCCTCGTCGAAAAGTGAGAAGCTGAAACTACAGGAATGATCCCCTCTTTGGAGGGTTGCGCGGGCGGACAGCTCTGGAGACTCGTGCGCAGGAGTTGAGCACGGACGGCCATTCGGGTGTATGCTGACGCCATGCAGTGCGCCCGCGAAGCTTGCCCTCGGGAAGCGGACAAGATTTGTGATGAGTGCGTTCGCTACTACTGCGACAAGCACCTGACCAAGTGCGGTTGGTGCCAGGTGTTCATCTGTGCCGCATGCAAGTTCGACCACGACGCGGATAATCCTCGCCACGAAACCGGCACTCCCAATGCCTAGTACCAACCTTCGAACCTAGGAGTGGCCGGCAGCCTCGTCCCCGCGGGTCGGGGCGGTCCCCGGGGAGGTTCAATTGCGGTCTCCGTAGCCGTGGAGGCCGCCGCACAGCTTGCAGGGAGCGAGAGGTTCCGCGTTGTCCACGCGATGCTTCACCGGCTTCAGCGTGCGAAGAAAGGCATAGACGGCTTTGAGGTCTGCATCGGTCATGTTGCGGAAATGCTGCCAGGGCATGATGTTGTTGAGCGGCCGCACACCGTTGACTTTGCCCGTGCGAATCGTCTTGAGAAACATCGGTTCATCGTAATGCACGATTCCTGAGGGGTCCGGCGTCAGGTTGGCGCTGGCCACTTTGCCCCACGGACCGTGCAGCATCAAGCCGCCGGCGAAGTCGAGGCCGGGAAGCGGTGCCAAGACTTGGTTCACCGGCGTGTGGCACCCGGCACAGTCTGCAACCGCCTGAACCAGATACTCGCCTCGTTTGGCGGGATTGGCAAAATCCGGCGTCGCAACGGGAGCGGAGAGCGGCGGAAGTGGCTTCCAGTAGTCGGTAATCTCTTTCGGCCATGGAGTCCTGGGTACCTTGTTGCGGACGGGCGAGATGGAGCGAATATAGACAATGATCGAGAAGAGGTCTTCGTCCGACATGTTGCGAAACACGCGGTAGGGCATGAACGGCACAAGCGTGCGCCCGTCATTGCCGATCCCCTGCCGAAGCGCGCGGATGAACTGCTCGTCCGTCCACTTTCCCGCGCCGGTTTCCGGGTCAGGAGAGATGTTGGGCGGATAGACCTTAAAGGGAAGATTGTCATCGGGGATTTCGCCCCCTCCGCCTTCGGTGCCGCGGATAGGCATCACCGACTTCTTCCAATCAATCCTCGAGTGGCAGCCGAAACAGTCGGCAACGTGGTTGACTAAATACTTGCCGCGCGCAAGCCGCTCGGGCGTGCGCTGGATGGTGAACTTTCGGGTGGACGCTGCGGCAGGTTCGTTCTGCGGCCAAGCTACCGCACCAACCAGAGCAGCGGCCGTGGTGCTCAGGCCTATGGCCAAGAGCGCGAAACTGCGCCTGTTGTTCATTCTGACAAACCTCCCGATTGATGTGGAGAGCGCCGATTCTATCGGACACGGGCGGGGCGAGGAAAGCGGAAACCGCAGTGGCGCGCCCGGAGAGATTCGAACGGATAATCCTCGCCACGAAACTGGTACTCCCAACGCCTAGTACCAACCTTCATACACAGGAGTGGAGAGGGCCTTCGTCCTTCCGTCAGGGGCCGCTTTCCGGGGTTAGACGCGCCAACCGGTTCCGAGCGGCATGTTTACCGGCCAAGTCGTATCTATTGCCGGTGACCTGATTTTTCGTCGGCCCCGCGACGCCAGCTACTTGGTTCGCCCGAATAAGCTGGCGCCAGTTCACGCTGGCGAGCGTTAGTAGGACCGGCCGTAGCCGGGAGTGGCTACGGCAGGATTTCCAGCTTTACATCGTCAAAGATGATGTTGGATGCTTTCGAGGATGAGGCACCGATGCGGAACTGTGTCGCCTGGGTGGTCCAGGTTCCCGTGGTGGTGGCGGCAAACGGCGCGCCGAAGGCCGCGTCTCCAAGAGCAACGGACGCTTGGAGAATGGCGTTGAGACCTGTGCCCCGCTTCTGGCGGATATTAATCCGATAAACTTGGCCCACGGTTAGCGGTGCGGAATCGCCGATCACCGTCGCGTCCGCCCGCAGCCGCAAATTGCCTCCGGGCATCACTCGAATATTCGCTGCGTCAGCCGCACCATTCTTGACCAGGGCGATTTCCGTAGCCACGGAAGGCAAACTGAGGATGCGGACGTAGAAGGTGACGGACAAGTCGTCAACCCCGGCGAAGTTCTCGTCCAGCGTGGAATCAGCCGTCGTGGGAATGCGCGCCGAGTAGAGGCCCTTGATGGGCGCGGCCGTCTCCAAGGTGACCGTTCCGGTTGCTGAGTCGGCCCCGGCAACCGGTTCGACCAGACTGCCGAACTCGAAGGTCATGTTCTTGATCAGGTTGGCCGGGGGAGCAACGACGGTGAAGTCGGTAGCGCTCGTACCGGTGCCGGCCACGTTGGTGGCGCTGATCCTGCCAGTGGTCGCGCCCACTGGAACCGTGGCCCGGATCTGCGTGTCGGAATCCACTTGAAAGACGGTCGTGGCCACGCCGTTGAATCTCACTGCCGTAACGCCGCTGAAGTGGGTTCCGGTCAGGGTGACGCTCAGGCCCGGGGAGCCGCTCGTTGGCGTGAAGGAAGTGATGGTCGGGACTTGTCCGACGCTGAAGTCAGTGGCGCTTAGCGCCGTGCCCGCGGGCTTGACCACTCCGATCTTCCCCGTGGTGGCCGCGGTGGGTACCGAGGTGGCAATCGAGGTGTCGGAATTGATGGTGAAGGTGGCCGTGGTGCCGTTGAAGGTGACTCCGGTTGCGCCGGTGAAGCCGCTGCCGGTCAACGTCACCGCAGTCCCGACGGTGCCACTAGACGGGCTGAAGGAGCTGATGGCTGCGGCCACCAGGAAGTCGGTGGCGCTCAGCGCGCTCCCCGCCGGGTTGGTGACGCTGATCTTGCCGTCGGTGGCTGCTGCCGGCACGGTGGCCCGGATCTGGGTGTTGGAGTCCACGGTGAAGCTCGTAGCCGCCAGCCCGTTGAAGGCGACCGCGGTGGTGCCCGCAAAGCCGGTACCCGTCAAGGTGACTTGCAGCCCTTGCGCCGCACTGGCCGGGGTGAAGGAGGTGATGCTGGGGGCCACAATCACGGTGAAGTCCGCAGCGCTCAGCGCTGTGCCTGCCGTTTTCACCACCCCGATCTTGCCGGTGCTGGCCCCGGCGGGAACCGAGGTGGCGATGGAAGTATCCGAATTGACGGTGAAGGTAGCCGCCGTGCCGTTGAAGCTCACCCCGCTGGCCGCGGTGAAGCCCGTGCCGGTCAGAGTGACATTCGTCCCCACTACCCCGCTGCTGGGAGTAAACGAGGT
>Ga0233417_10000492_pt1 | contig 11817 bp, 7 predicted proteins | sample Sed_MG_FD_189023 | JGI IMG/M metagenome (GOLD analysis project Ga0233417, IMG submission 189023) | Sediment microbial communities from Lake Towuti, South Sulawesi, Indonesia - Sediment_Towuti_2014_0.5_MG | ecosystem: Environmental > Aquatic > Freshwater > Lake > Sediment | place: Indonesia... | reverse complement strand
GAGGCTCTCGACGTGGCGCCCAGGCCGGATGCCTGTGCGCCGGCCTGACTCTCGGAGCGAGCCGCCTGCCGGGACGCTTGATTCTCATCCCGGGATGACTGCCTGGACGCTTGATTCTGATCCCGGGATGCCTGCCGCTGGTCAACGTTCTGACTCCGAGTCTCCTGGCGTTCGGAAGCGATCTCCTGCCGATTCTCATACATCTCCTCCCGGTGCTCGTAGTAGTCGTCCCAGTCTCCGCCACGCCAGGAATAAGGACCGTAATAGTAGTCGTCCGAGGCCGCTGCCCCGATGATGATGCCGGCCGTGAATCCCAGCAACCCGGCCGCTGCCGCGTTCCCGCCGCCTCCGCCCGACGATGACGATGATGCTGCCGATGGCTGAGCGGGTGGAGGCGGAGTGACGTATACGGTTTGAGGATTGTACTGCGGCACGTACACCACCTGCGGATTCGCAGGTTGAATCACGATGACCTCCCGTCCGCTCTCGGTGGTCACCGTCTGGACCTCCTGCTGCGGCGTGGTCACCAGATTGCCCATGTCCTTGGCCCGTGTTCGCAGGCGCTGGATGGAATCCAAGGCGCCCTTGCGGTCGCGGGCGTAAGCCTGGCCGAGCATTTTGGTCCACTCCGGGTCCCGGGCCATCATAGTCACCACCTGCGGGAAGACGGACAAGGCAACGAAGCTCGGGTCGAAACCTTCTTTCTGGGCCGCGGCCTGTAGCTCGCTGCCTTTGAGATTCGGGTTTGCGCTCAACCAGTCGCTGAGCGCGGTGACCTGGAAGGGGCTGGTGGAACAGGTGAGGATCTGGTTGATCAACGCGTCGGGATAGAGAGCGATCGGGGCGAGCAACTTGTCGAGTTGCTCCGGTGTCGGGGTCTGCCCAGTCTTTGAGGGTGCCGGCTGCTGAGCCCAAGAGACGACAGATCCGACGATCGTCAATACGACAAACCTGAGGAACGGTCTTGCTTCCATTTGGGTGACCTCTTGAGAAGCCAATCCACACCAATTATACGCCTCCTGCTGACCTGCGTCATCGGGTCCAGCCAATCACCGCTTTCAGTGCTTTCAGTGGCTAGCGGCCGGCGTCTCCTTTAATCCCATATAATCGGCGTTCACAACTTCCAAAGAGTCCCCGTCCAGAGGTGACAAACCGTCAATATGGATTCGTAGACGCTGGGCGTAAGCGTGGGCATCCTCCTCTATGCAAGCAGGAGCGTCCCGGCTCTGGCATCGGACGCAGGCGAGCACAGCTCCTCCGTTGGAGTGGCACCCGCAGCACATCGATGGCGCGTGTGATCATAGACGATGCGAGGAGGGCCGCTGTTCACACTCGCCGGCACGGAGGGGAGAACGGTACATGGCGCGACAACTCATCCCAATCCTGCTCATCCTGACAGGAATAACCGTGGCAAACGCAAACAACTACGAAACCGGGAAATACGCCGAAGTCAACGGATTGAAGATGTACTACGAAGTCCACGGACAGGGCAAACCCTTGTTGTTGCTTCATGGTGCGTTCGGCACAGCAGAATCCTGGGCTCACGTTCTACCGTTGCTCACCAAGTCCCGTCAGGTCATCATTATCGAGCAGCAGGGACACGGTCATACGCCGGACCGCGACGCCCCGCTCAGCTTTGACCGAATGGCGGATGACACCGCCGCGCTGCTTCGGAAGATCAACGTTAGAGTCGCTGATGTTTTCGGTTACAGCGACGGCGGCGTGGTCGGTCTCCGGCTGGCGATGAGACATCCCGATGTTGTCGGCAGACTCGCAATTCTAGGCTCCAATGCCGGCAGTCTTAAGGACGCCTATGAACCAACGGCCTATCAGCAGTTTCTCAATCTTCCCGACGACTTCGCGCCACCGGTGCTGAAGGATGCCTACGACCGCGTGGCGCCGGACAAATCCAAGTGGCCGTTGCTGGTGAAAAAGATCAAGGCGCTTGGCCGCGAGTTCCCAGGATTTGCCGACGACGAACTGAGGCGGATCAAGGCCGCCACACTCATCATGCAGGGCGACCGCGACGGGGTCAAACCGGAGCACGCAGTCAAGATGATGCGCCTCATCCCGAATGCGCAGCTCGCCATCTTTCCCGATGGCGATCATTTCATTCTTTACACGCGGCCCGACAAGGTGGTCGAGGCCTTTATGGCCTTTTTCGACACGCCCTAAAGGGCGGCGAGCGCTGGCCCGCGGGTAGTAGCCCTGCGCTTACCGTCGCGGGGTGAGTTGCGCTGCCATGTGCGCTGCCCCAAGGCTTCGCACGCAAGTTAAGCGGAATAGACGGATCGGCTCGAAGAAGCTCGGCAACAGCAAGGACTGCAAACGCCGAGGCGCCACTGGCATTCCATTCTGGAACTGAATTCGCGCCGGGTAGCTGGCGGAGCCTGAGCGCACGGCGCACTCAGGCCGGTGAAGCCGCGCAGGTGACCCCAATTCGAAAAGGCTCCGATAAGACGGTTCGATGTATAATCACGGGGCCGGGAGGTCAAAACATAAGCCGGGATGAGAGCCGTCCAGGTGTTTCCTCTGATCGCCGCCATAGGTGTCTGCATCATTGTGAGCGCTGGATGGGTGTCAGAGGTGAACTCGGCGCCAGCGATCACGGCGGTGGTCAACGCGGCGAGTTTTCAGCCGGGAGTAGCCAGCTCGGCATGGATCACCGTCTGGGGGACGAACCTGGCCAGCCGTACGAGGAGCTGGTCTCTCTCGGACTTCACGAATGGCGCCCTGCCCACGGTGTTGGATGGGGTCTCGGTGAAGATCAACGGCAAACCGGCGTATATCTCGTATATCAGCCCGGGACAAGTGAACGCTCTGGTTCCAGATGACCCGGCCACGGGCGACGTGCGGGTGGAGCTGAGCAACGCCAGCGGCACGAGCAACCAGTTCACAGTGAACAAGGCGGAGCTGGCGCCCGCGTTCTTCCAGTTCACGGCCGAATACGCGGCGGCGGTACACGTGGACGGGGTATACGTGGGTAGGGCCGGACTGCTGGCAGGGGCGAGCTTCACGCCCGCGAAACCGGGCGAGACCCTGATGCTCTTTGGCACCGGGTTCGGGCCGACCGATCCGCCTCTGGCGACGGGCCAACTGGTGACGGCGCCGGCGCCGCTGGCCAATACTCCCACGGTCACCATCGGAGGCGCCCAGGCTGCAGTGTCTTACGCGGGACGGACAGCCGCGGGTCTGGACCAACTCAACGTGACCATCCCGGCGGATCTGCCCGACGGAGACGCGCCGCTCGTGGCCCAGATCGCGGGCTCATCGACGCAGTCGAACCTCCGTCTGACGGTGCAGAGGGAGACCTGGACGAGACTTGGGCCGGGCGGCGGGGGATCGATGTTTCACCCGGCGGTGAGCCCACACGATCCCAATCTCGCGGTGCTGAACTGCGACATGACGGGAGCGTATATCACCAAGGACGGCGGGGTGTCGTGGCGGGAATTCAACCTGCGCACGACGGTGGGCGCGTTCGCCTTCGACCCGGTGGACGCGAACGTTCTGTACGCCGGCTCAGATGGAGTGTTCCGCTCTGACGACCGCGGGCAGACCTGGCGGCTGGTATTCCCGAACCCGGAGACCGCGCAGGACCGCATGGTGGGCGACCACGCCGATCACTACTTCCTTTCGACCGATCCGCTCTGGCCGGGTGCCGGCACGGAGGTTCAGGCCATTCGCGTGGATCCAGACGACGCCAGACGCGTGTACATCGCGATGGCGACCTGGGGGTCGCCGCAGCTTTACTACAGCCTGGATCGGGGGAGCACGTGGAATGCCTCGGTGGGGTTTGGGAGCCAGACGGTGCTGAACCTGTTTGTCGATCCGACCTCGAGCCTGAACGCGCGGCGGCTGGTACTGGTGACCGATAGCAACATCCACTCCGTCGATCTAACGGCGTCGTCGAGCCGTAGCCTGGCAGCGCCCGCCTTGTCTATTCGCGACGCGGCCGGGGCGAAAGATCCGAGTACCGGGACCCTCGTGCTGTATCTCACCACCGATCACGACGTTTGGAAATCGGCCAATGGCGGGCAGAGGTGGACGCCGATGGCGGGGCTGCGGAGCTTCGCGCCGAGCTACACGAAGATCACCGCCGCCGAGCGGGACCCGCGCATTGTCTACGTCGGGGCCGACCCGGACCTGAGCACCGGCAGCGAGTACGGCATCCTGAAGAGCACGGACGGAGGGGGGACGTGGGCGTGGGTTCACCACGTGCAGAACTGGCGCGATCCGCCGAACAAAACGCTGGGATGGCTGGACCGCGACCTGCCGGGATGGGCGGGGCCACCGGTCTACGGCCTGAGTACGGACACCACGGGGCAGGTTTGCTACGCGACCGACTCGGGGACGACCTACCGCACGCTCGACGGCGGGGCGACCTGGGCGGCGGTGTACTCGAATGAGTCCCCGGACTATACTTCGAGTTCGCGGGGGCTGGATGTGACGACCTGTTACGGCGTGCACTTCGACCCGTTCAACCAGGACCACGTGGTGATCTCGTATACGGATGTCGGGCCGTTCGGGTCGTCTAATGGGGGAAAGAGCTGGCGACGGATGGCGGTGGGTGTGCCGCGAGAGTGGGTGAACACGTCCTACTGGGTGGCGTTCGATCCCGAGGTGAAGAACCGCGCCTGGTCGGTGTGGAGCGGCGCGCACGATTTGCCGCGGCCGAAGATGTTCAAGAGCTCGCTGGCACAATACTTCGTGGGAGGCGTATGCCGCACTGATGACCCGTCGATGCAGTGGCAATCGTGCAGCAACGATCTAGGCGCGACCACGCACGTGATCGTGGATCCGAAAAGCCCGCGTGACAACCGTACGCTATACGCGACTACATTTGGGAACTCGGGACTCGCCAATCCCGCGAAACCAGGTGGTGTGTTCAAATCTACCGACGGCGGGCGCACATGGACACTGAAGACCACCGGCATGATGGGCGCAAACCGCAACGGGTGGCACCTGGTGCAACTGCCGGACCGGACGCTGTACGTGCTGATTGCGCGGGGCATGGTTCCGGGGACGAGGATCGAGCTTGACGGCGCGATCTACCGATCCACAGACGGGGCAGAACACTGGCAGCCGGTGCCGTTGCCGGCGGGGGCGAACGCGCCGAACGACCTGACGTTCGACCCCACAAACCCAAGCCGGATGTACCTGGCCTGTTGGCCCAAGACGGTGGGCGACACTAACCAGTACGGCGGGCTGTTCCTCACCGACGACGGAGGCTCGAGCTGGCGGCTGGCATACGACCAGCACCCGCATGTTTACGGCGTGGCGCTGGACCCGGACAATCCGTCCACTGTGTTCATCAACACTTTCGATGGCGCCGCCTTGCGATCGGACGATCGGGGCGCAACATGGCAGCGGCTGGGCGGGTACAACTTCAAGTGGGGACACCGGCCGGTGCCCGATCCCTTGCACAAGGGAATGCTCTACCTGACCACGTTCGGCAGCAGCGTGTGGTACGGTCCGGCGAAGGGAGCCCCGGGAGCGTTCGAAGACGTGTATCCTTTTTGAGACCTGCTGCACCATGTACAGTCCGGAGGTCAAGGGCAGAATCGGCACGGTGGGGTTTGACGACCCGATTCTCAATTAGAATCAGGATCGAACTGCCGCTTCGACAATACAGGAGACAATATTTCCATGTCGACTTTGCGCTCGCTATTGAGAACCACCCTGCTGGCAGCGCTGGCCGCGGGCTTGCCGGCAGCGGCGCAGGAGGCCAGGCCCTCCGTGCGGCTCCTGCCCTTGCCGCTCACCGATGTGCGAATCGAGGACAAATTCTGGGCTTCCCGCATCGAAACTAACCGCACACGCACTCTCGAAACCGTGCGCCAGCGGCTCATCGAAACGGGCGCCATTGACAACTTCGCCATCGCTGCCGGAAAGGCGCAGGGCCAGTTCCGGGGTCCGTTCTGGAGCGACTCCGACGTCTACAAGTGGCTGGAGGGAGTCTCCTATTCCCTCGCGCTGCGGCGGGATGCGGAGCTGGAGGCGAAAGCCGACGAAGTCATTGCGCTCATCGCCGCCGCGCAGCAGGAAGACGGCTATCTCGACACCTACTTCCAGCTCGTGGATCCCCTCCGGGCGCTGGACTAATCTCGCCTTCGGCCACGAGGACTTCAACGCCGGCCACCTCTTTGAGGCCGCTGTGGCCCACTTTGAAGCCACCGGGAAGCGCATGCTCCTCGATATCGCCATCAAGAACGCAGACTGCTTCGAGCGAACGTTCGGCCCCGGCAGACGCGAGGGGCAGCCCGGGCACGAGGGCGTCGAACTCGCGCTCGTGAAGCTTGCGCTGAGCACGGGTGACAAGCGCTATCTCCGCCTGGCGCAGTCCTTCATCGACAGCCGGGGCCAGAAGCCCCTTCTTCGAGCGCGAGTACAACAAGCTCGATCCCGCGAAGATGGTCGATTTCCTCGGCCGGTAGATCTCCATCCGCGGCTTACAGGACCGCCTGTTCCGCAGCGACCCGGCCAAGTTCGACACCCAATACTCGCAGGACCACTTGCCCGTTCGCCAGCAGCACAAGGTGGTTGGGCACGGGCTTCTGGGCGGCGTCGGGGTAATCAACGGTTCAGCGATGCTGAAGCCCGCGGTGAATTGGGAGGACCGTCTGTAGCAGCCGGTTCAGCCGCGGTTGGAAGGCCCGGTCGCGTTTCGGGCAGTGCCCTAAGCCACCTGGGCCAACCGCGGACCGGGCAAGATGGCCGTATGGATTGAGTCTTCGCGTTAGGGCGCACTACCGACGAGACCTACGTAGGGCACAGAACGGCCCTCCCTAGCGCGCGGCTCCCACTTCGATCCCCACTGCGCGCTCGCGTTGCCACAGCAGCCGGCCTTTCCATTCCTGATGCAGAGTGGCTAGGGCGGCCCAATAATAGCCGGCTACAAACAGCAACAGAAAGGGGATGACGAGGAAGTTGTAAGTCTCGATAGCGTAGGCGATGACGGCAATGAAATAGGTCCCGATGCCCAGTTCGATGAAGGGCAGCCAGCCGCTCTTGCGCCGGTAGCGGGCGCGGGCGACTTTGACCTTTTGGTCCCCAAGCGCATACTTGGCGGTGCGGGCAAAGCCGGTTTGCACGCCGAGAAATGCTTCGATTACGGCGCGGGTGTTGATCACCGTCAGCCCAATGCCAACCGAAATCAAGGCAGGAAGCAGGAAGACCGACTTCTTCCAGTTGTGCGGAAACAGTTCCCGCTGGGCCGCCACATAAAAAACGGAAAGCGACCAGAAGGTGGCGATGATCAGGGGCAAGTCCAGCACCACCATCTGAAACCAGCCCATGTAGAACCGCACGATCATCACCGGTAGCATCAGCGCGCTGAACACCACCATGAGCGGATACGAGATGTTGGGCGTCAGGTGCATGAAGGCTTCCAACTTGGTGCGCAGGGGAATAGGCGCCTTCAGGATTCGTCCCAGCAGCTTCCGCGAAACCTGCGTGAGCCCCTTTGCCCAGCGGGACTGCTGCACGTGGAAGCCGTACATCTCGTCGGGCAGCTCGGCGGGGCACTCGACGGATGATACATAGACAAAGCGCCACCCATTGAGCTGCGCCCGGTAGCTCAGGTCGGAGTCTTCGGTGAGGGTGTCATGCTGCCAGCCCCCCGCGTCTTCGATCATCCTGCGCCGCAGGATGCCCGCGGTGCCGTTGAAGTTGAAAAAAAGCCCTCGCCCGCAGCGCGCGCCGTGCTCCAGCACGAAGTGGGCATCGAGCAGCATGGCATGGACCTCGGTCAGCACCGAGTAGTGGCGGTTGAGGTGCGCCCAGCGGGTCTGGACCACGCCGACTTGAGGATCGGCGAAGTAGTGGACCGTGGACAGAAGGAAGCCGGGCGGAGGAATGAAATCGGCGTCGAAAACCGCCACGAATTCACCGGTGGCTTTCTCGAGACCTTCCTGCAAGGCGCCCGCTTTGAAACCCTCCCGGTGACTGCGATGGTGGTACTCGATCGGGAACCCTTGTCCGCGGTAGTCCTCCACGAGCTGGCGCGCCAGCTCCTGGGTCTCATCGGTCGAGTCGTCCAGCACCTGAATCTGCAATAGTTCGCGCGGGTACTCCAGCTTCGTCGCGGCCTCGATCAGGCGCTGGACCACGAATCGCTCGTTGTAGAGGGGAAGCTGAACCGTGACGCGCGGAAATTTCTCGAAGCGCACCCAGGGCTCCTTGGGCAGCTTCTTGCGGTGCCGGTAATACGTGCGCAACGTCTCGTAGCGGTGCATCCCGTAGAGCGACAGGATGATGAGTATGGCGAAATAAGGGATCAGCAGGGCCCAGTCAAACCAGGACAACTGGTGGATGCCGGCGAAGGTGTCGTCGAAGAAAGTGTCCAGCAGCCTGCGCTTGCCCGAGGAGGCAACCAGCATCACCAGTAAACTGGGTGCAGAGAACATAAGGTCCATCACGCAAGACACAGCCCGACCATGCGATCCGCTCTCCCGGCTCTGATCCTCCTTGCGTTGCCCATGGAGGCCATGTTCATCGCCCTGCACTTGCTCGGTGATCTCCGCCGGGAAATCGTCGAGGCGATGGTACTGTACGTAACTGTTTCCCTATTTTACATCCTGGCGAGCTACCTGGTGTGCCGCGATTCGGAGACGGCAGCAAAACTGGATTCGCGCAAAACCCTGCTCGTGCTGCTGGGAGTTGCGCTCGTCTTCCGGCTGACCGTCTGGCCACTGGCGCCGGCGCTCTCCGACGATGTATACCGCTACCGCTGGGAAGGAATGCTCCAGGCACAGGGCGGCAATCCCTACCAGGCGCGGCCCACCGATCCTGAGTGGGCCGAGCTGAGGGATGCAACGTATCCGCGCATTGTGGGCAAGGACTTCAAGGCAGGCTACGGCCCGCTGATCGAACTGATCGAGCATGGCGCCTACCGCGTGATATCGGGCTTCACTGCGGACCCTTGGAAGCAGGCCTTCTGGTTCAAAGCGCCTTTCGCTCTGTTTGACGCGGCGACCATACTGGCGCTGATCCTCTGGCTCAAAGTCAGGGGGCAGCCTGTGAGACGGGTGCTCATCTACGCCTGGTCTCCCCTGGGCGTGATGGAGTTTTGGGCGGGCGGGCATAACGACTCCGTGGCCGTGTGCTGCGTGGTGGTGGCGCTCTTACTAGCGGAGAAGAGACACTGGTGGAGCACGTTCCTGGCTCTGTCGCTGGCCGCAGCGGCGAAGATCTGGCCCTTGCTCCTGTTCCCGCTTTTCATCGGTTGGAACGGGCGGCGGCCCCTTCGCTGGAAGGAGTGGCTGGTGCTCCTGCCTGTGGCCGGAGTTCTTGCGGCACCGTACTGGTCCGACGTGATGGAGAACGCCCGCTTTATGTCGGGCTTTGTGGGTGGCTGGCGCAACAACGACACAATCTTCGGTCTGCTGCTGTGGCTGACCGGAGACTTGTACCAAGCAAAGTACGCAGCCTTTGGGCTGATCGCCGCGGTGGTACTGGGCGTGACCCTGGCTCGCTTACCCTTGGAGCGCGCGGCGCTCGTGACAATCGCTGCCACGCTGTTCATTTCGGCCAACTCGCACACCTGGTACCTGGCGTGGATGCTGCCGCTGTTGTGCGTGGTTCCGTCGGCGGCAGTGTTTCTATGGACGGCGCTGATGCCGCTTTCCTATGTCGTGGTGATCGACTGGCAACTGCTAGGAGAATGGAGGGGTTCGACGTGGGTCCGGTGGTACATCTACGGCCCGGTGTATGGGATGCTCGCGGTGAGCGCCTGGTTGAACCGGTGGCGGGCAAAGTCAGGCGCCCAAAGCGACTGATCGAGAGGGAGGCTCCATGCGAGTTCACGCGATTATTGTCCTAGCCGGATGTCTGGCCGGCGCGCTCGACGCAGGCCCGGCGACCCAAGACGAAGCCATCTGGCAGGAAGCCCGCCGGAACGGCCGCCTGGTGGATGACATCTTCGGGCGAACGCGGCGGATGATGCATGCTTGGCTCTCACACGCGGACAAGGAGACCCTGCTGCTGCCCGACCGGCTTCCCGGCCTGATCCGCGGCAAGCCCAATACGGAGTCCATCTACACACCGCACAACTCAGGAGCAGATCTGTATCCGTACCTGGTCATCACGGCGTTCTTCACCGACCCCGCTGTGTATCACGGCCGTATGCGCGAAATGCTGCGCGACGAGGTCCGCTACACCAACGCGAACGGCCACATCCCTGGCAACTTTGATTTCAAGACCAGGCAGCTCGGCCCACCCAGTTTCTTCGGCGCGGGTGAATACGCCAAAGACGGCCTACTCTCGGTGACGGAGTTGTTAGGCCGGACTCCCTGGTTCTACCGGATGGTGGACATGCTCGAGGATTTCCGCCAGCGGGCTCCGGTCAACACCAAGTTCGGCCGGCTCCCCGCAACCGGCGCGGAACTGAACGGAGATGTCCTTCAGGCCTTGGCGCGCGTGATCCCGATGACGGGCGACGCTCGCGCTCTGGAATGGGCTGAGCAGATCGGGGATGCTTACATTGAGGAAATACTGCCGCGCAACAGCTATCTGCCGGGCTACGAGTATGATTTCCAGACACGCACTGATGCGGGCCGCACGCGCCTCCGCGATCACGGCAACGAAACCATCGTGGGGCTCATCCTTCTGGCGGCCATCGAGAACGACTGGCAGCGGCCTCGCGCCGGCTCCTACACGCCCGTGCTGGAACGGATGCTGGACCGGGTACTGGCATCGGCGAACACCGACGGCTTGCTGTACAACCAGATTCGCAACTCCGACCTCCGGCCGCTCGACGAGAAACTGGCTGATAACTGGGGCTATGTCTACGGCGCCATGTATGCGTTCTATCAGTTCACCGGTAAAGAGAAGTACCGCGAGGCGGTTCGGCGGGTTCTGCGGAACCTTCTCAGATATCGCAGCTACGACTGGGAAAGCGGCGGCATGGACGGCTACGCGGACTCCATTGAGGGCGCAATCTACCTTCTAGCGCGGGAACCGGTGGCCGAAGCGCGCGAGTGGGTCGAGTCGGAGATGCAAACCCTGCTGGCATACCAGCAGCCGGATGGCACGATCGAGCGCTGGTACGGCGACGGCAACTGGAACCGCACGACCCTGCTGTACGCCATGATGAAGACCCAGGGTTGTTATCTCCGAGACTGGCAGCCGGGGGTTGAACTGGGCGCGGTCCAGCAGAATGGCAAACTGTTCGTGAGTGTCAGCTCCGCTCAGCCCTGGAAAGGGCGAGTGGTGTTCGATGCCCCGCGGCACCGGCTCGCGATGAATCTGCGCCGCAATTACGCCAGGCTCAATGAATGGCCGGAATGGTGGACGGCGGAGCCCAGCGCATTGTACCGCGTCGAAGACCCGGATGGCGGGACGGAACGGTTGGTGCTGGGAAGCGAATTGAGCGAGGGCATAATCTGCGACGTAGCCAGTGGCAAGGCCGCACGCCGCGTCGTGTCGCTTGCGCTGCCACGATAGCCTGCGAGCATCCGGCTCTCGATCGAACGTTCCGCCGCAGCCGCGCGGTCAGAACTGGGCCGTGACCGGCGCGGAATTCCCCACCTCGTTAGTCAGCGTAACGATGACTGAGGCAACGGCATTCTGGTTGCCTTCGATGGTGAACGGCTGGAGCAGCGTGAACTGGCCGCCGTAGGCCACCGATTCCGACCCGCGATACCACTGCCCGGCCGGCTGAGTCAGGTCAACGGCCAGTTCGGTTGTTTGCAGGTTGGAGCCCGTAGCCGCCGAGAACTGGTATCTGACGCCGCGAATCTCGCGGGACGTCGAGTATCCGACGATCTCCACTTCCAGCCCGCCGGAGGTGCGCCGTGCGGCGACTGAGCGAATCATCGG
>Ga0233417_10000491_pt1 | contig 11819 bp, 11 predicted proteins | sample Sed_MG_FD_189023 | JGI IMG/M metagenome (GOLD analysis project Ga0233417, IMG submission 189023) | Sediment microbial communities from Lake Towuti, South Sulawesi, Indonesia - Sediment_Towuti_2014_0.5_MG | ecosystem: Environmental > Aquatic > Freshwater > Lake > Sediment | place: Indonesia... | reverse complement strand
CCTCCTGCAGGTGTGCTCCACCGTCGTCGAAGCCTGTGTCGTGCTCGAGCGTCTGCCGTACCACCTCTCGCACTCGCTGACGCTCGCCGATCGCAGCGGTGCGTTCGTCACGGCGTACGTCTCGCCCGACCGCGGGGCGACGTTCCGCGACATCGAGCTGGCAACGAACCACCAGGGCGAGGTGGAGTGGCACGCGCACGCGGACGCGACCCGCTCGGTCGAGCGCGAGCAGGCGATCGCACGGGCCCTGGTCGAGGCCGCCGACCCCGGGGAGTTCGCCGGGCGCTTCCTGACGCCCCCGCTCTACTCGGCCGCCCATGCGTCGGGCATGGGGACGCTCTACACGGCGCTCTACCGCCCCGCCGCGGGAAGCGCCGAGTTCCGGTGGCCGGGGATCGCCTGGCACCACTCCTTCGGGCACTTCGACGAAGGGCACCGCATCGTTCGGCTGCTCGAGGCGTCGGCGGCGTGACGGAGGGATCGGCACTCGCGGCGTCCGTCGAGGAGGCGCTCGCGCCGCTCTGGCAGGCTCGGATGACGGCGTGGTGGGAGTCCCAGGTCGACGCCAGCGAGGCGAACGAGCAGCTGCGCGCGACGACCGAGCTCGCCTGGTCGGACGCGCTCTTCGACGCGTCGCTCTTCGGCTCGGTCGACCGCGCTCTCGAGCGCACCGCCGATCCGCTCGTCGTGCGACGCCTCCTCCTGCTCCGCAACCTCATGCTCCCGCACCAGGTGCCCGCGAGTCTCCGCGCGCGCATCGTCGAGCTCGAGTCCGCCGTGGACGTCCGGTTCTCGCGCCACCGTGGCGTCGTGCAAGGAAGAGAGGTCGACGACAACGAGATCAAGCGCATCCTCCGGGAGAGCGACGACTCTGCCGAGCGCCGGGAGGCGTGGGAGGCGTCGAAGACGGTCGGCGCGGCCGTCGCGGACGACGTTCGCGAGCTCGCACGGCTGCGCAACGAGGCCGCGCGCGCGCTCGGGCACCGCGACTGGTTCGCGCTCGCGCTCGCGACGGACGAGCTCGACGGGGAGAAGCTCCTCGCCACGCTCGCGGAGGCCGAGCGCGTGACGGCGGAGCCCTTCGCGCGCTGGAAGAGCCGTCTGGACGAGCGTCTCGGATCCAGGTTCCGCTGCGCGCCCGCCGAGCTCCGGCCGTGGCACTACGCCGACCCCTTCTTCCAGGAGCCGCCGGCCGAGGGCGCGGTCGACCTGGACGGGCTCTTCCGGGGAGCGGATGTCGTGGGGCTCGCGCGCCGCACGTTCGAGGGCATCGGCCTCGAGGTGCGAGGAATCCTCGAGGGGAGCGATCTCTATCCGCGCCCGGGGAAGTGCCAGCACGCCTTCTGCGTCGACGTCGACCGCGCCGGCGACGTGCGTGTCCTCGCCAACGTGGTCGCGAACCGCGACTGGGCCGACACGATGCTCCACGAGCTCGGCCACGGTGTCTACGACCTCGGCTTCGCCGACGAGCTGCCGTGGCTCCTGCGGACGGCGCACCTGGTCACGACCGAGGCGTCGGCGCTCCTCTCCGGAGCGCTCGTCGCCGATCGCGACTGGCTCGAGCGCGTCCTCGGCCTCGATGACGACGAGGGTGCGCGCCTCGAGAGCGATCTGCGCGCGGCCCGAGCCGCCGACCTGCTCGTCTTCACCCGCTGGGTACTCGTCATGAACACGTTCGAGCGCGCGCTCTACGCGGATCCCGCGGGGGATCTCGACTCGACCTGGTGGGAGCTCGTCGGCCGCTACCAGCTCGTCCCGCAGCCGGAGGGGCGTCGCGCCCCCGACTGGGCCGCGAAGATCCACATCGCCGTGGCGCCGGTCTACTACCACACGTACCTGTACGGAGCGATCACGGCTCTTCAGCTGAAGGGCACGCTCGAGGCCGAGGTCGGCGGAATCGTCGACCGCCCGGAGGCGGGAGCGTTCGTGCGCGAGCGCCTGTTCGCGCCGGGCCAGTCCCTGCGCTGGGACGAGCTCGTCGCGCGGGCCTCGGGCTCGCCGCTCTCCGTCGAGTCGCTCGCGCGGGAGGTCGCACGTGTCTGACCCCGCCGTGGGCGCAGACGTCGCGCCGCTCGTCCGCGAGGCGACCGAGGAGGAGGAAGAGCGGAAGACGAGCTACCTCGAGCTCTTCTTCGACCTCGTCTTCGTGTTCGCGTTCACGCAGGTGACGTCGCTCATCCTCGAGGACACGAGCGCCGCCGGCTTCGCGCGCGCCGCCCTCGTCCTCGCCATGGTCTGGTGGGCCTGGTCGGCGTACACGTGGATGACGAACGCGATCGACATCGAGAACACGGTGACGCGCCTCTTGATCTTCGCCGCCATGGCCGCCGCCTTCTTCATGGCGCTCGCCGTTCCCGACGCCTACCAGGACGAGGGGGCGTGGTTCGCCGTCGCCTACTTCGTCGTCCGGATCCTGCAGACGGCGCTCTACGCCTGGGGCGTGCGTGACCAACCGGGCCAGCTCCGGGCGATCCTGCGGCTCGCACCGTGGTTTCTCAGCGCAGCGGTCGTGGCGCTCGTCGGCGGCTTCGTCGATCCCGACTATCGCGCCTGGGTCTGGCTGGCGTCCCTCGCGATCGACGTCGTCGGCCCGCTCACCGTCGCATCCGCCGAGTGGCGCGTCGTGCCGTCGCACTTCGCCGAGCGCTTCGCGCTCATCGTCATCATCGCGCTCGGCGAGTCGATCGTCGCGATCGGCGTCGGAACCGGGGAGGTCCAGCGCGACGCGTCGTTCGTCGTCTCGGTCACGGTCGCCTTCGCCGGTGTCCTGGCGCTCTGGTGGGCGTACTTCGACTTCACGGCCGTCGCCGCCGAACGCGCCCTCGCACGTGCGACTCCAGAACGGCGCGGGCCGCTGGCACGCGACGTGTTCACGTACTTCCACTACCCGATCGTGCTCGGGATCATCCTCTACGCCGTGGCGTCGAAGAAGACGCTCCAGCACCCGCACGACCCGCTCTCGGAGGCGGGCCGCTGGGCGCTCGGCCTCGGGATCGCGCTCTTCCTCCTCGGGTTCGCGCTGATGCGCTACCGCGTGATCCGGCGTATCGCGTGGGAGCGCATCGGCGCTGCGGCCGCGGCTCTCGTGCTCTCGCTGCTCCTCGACGGCACCGACGCGATCGTGACGCTCGCGATCGTCGTCGGGGCCTTCGTGGCTTCGATCGCGATCGAGAGCGCGCGCCTGCGGGACATCCGGGCGACGCTCCGGGCGAGCTAGCGCCGGATCACGGGAAGCGCCTCGGCGCCGCCCCATCCGGGACGAGCCGGCCGATGCGGCTCCGGTGTCGCGCGCCGAGCCGGTACGCGGTGTCCAGCGCGCCTGCAGGGAGGGCGCCCAGCGCTCGACGGAGCGGGCGGGTGGCCCGCAGCGAGCCGGCGAGCGCGACGAGACCGGCGCCGTAGCCCGGGAGCGAGCCGTCGGGCAGGGCGAGCCGCCAGGAGTCCAGCCGTTCCTCGGCAGTGAGCGACTCGAGGAGCGACGCCGCCTCCAGGTCCTGGAGCGGCAGCACGGCGAGCTCACTCCGAATGTCGATGCGGGCGACAAGGCGCGCGACGAAGCGGCACAGCCGGCAGTCCGCGTCGTACAGCAGCACTGCGTTTCGCCGCGGGGGAGCGTCCACAGCCGGACGGTAGCTCGCGGTTGCGGTCGCTTGTGCGCGCCCGCGATCGGCGCCCGGGAGCCGCGACCGCTACCCGGCGAAGCGGTACTCGTCGGCGACGTCCGGGGTCAGGTAGGCGGCGGACGGGCTTCCGGCCGGAGTGAACACGCCGATCACCGTCAGCTCGCGATCCGGGCTCGCGTTCTCGACGATGTGGAGCTGCCGCGGCCGCAGCCGGAACGCCGCCCCGGGGCCGAGCTCCTGGGTGGTGTCGGCGAGGTGCAGGCGTCCGGGGCCCTCGGGCACCCAGACGATCTCGTCGTACAGGTGGTAGTGCCACGGCGCCTTGCCCGGGGGGAGGGAGCCGGCGAAGAGCGTGGCCCGCGTCGAGCCGTTGTGCGGTCCGAAGAGGATCTGGAACGAGCGTGCGCCCGTCGCGTGCTCCGCGTCCGCCGCGTCGAGGCTCGTCGCGAGCTCGCGGGCGCCGAGCGGGGCGTGTCGGTCGGCGTCGGCGCCGATGGTGGCCACGATCGCCGCCAGTCCCTCCCCGCCCGCGACGAGCCGGCCTTCGGCGCCCGCCGGGACGAGACCTGCGCCGCCGGCTGCCAGTTGCCCCTCGGCGCCGGCGACGCCGAGCGCGCCGTGCCCGGCGAAGACGTAGAGGAGCGTGTCACGCGCCGCGTCCGCGAGCGCGTGCGCCTCGCTCGCTCCCAGCCGGAGCTCCGCGAGCGCGAGCGGTGAGCCCCGGAGGGCCGGCACCAGCTCACGAGTCGAGCGTGCGTTCACCCGCTGCATCCGAGTGTCGAAGGACGAGCGGCACCTCGTCCACGTAGCACCAGACCCACTCCTCGTCGGGCTCGGCGGAGCGCATCAAGGGATGGCCGGACTCGTGGAAGTGAGCGGCCGCATGCCGGCTGGGGGAGTTGTCGCAACAGCCGAGCTTCCCGCAGACGAGACACATGCGGAGGTGAATCCACTGCCCGCCGACCTTCAGGCACTCCTCGCAGCCCGGAAGCGGAGCCGGCAGCTCGGTGAACCGGATGGTGTCGAGATGAGAGCACGCGGTCGGCACGGTGACGGCTATCGTGCCGGTCCCGCCCGTACCGCCGAGGAAGGACCGCGCCGCCCTGACTCTCGTGACGCTCGCCAGCACCTGCGACGAACGCCTCGGCGAGAGACCGTCAGACGCCGGCCCGTGGCGATCGCGGAGCGCGAGGCCGCCGCTGAGGCCGTGACCGGGCTCGTCGACGCGGCGATCGATCGGGCGCCGGACGCGGTGCTCCGGTGGGCGATCCGGCGCAACTGCGCGCGCCGGCTCGCGCGCGAGCGTCGCGGCGGTGACGCGCAGCAGCGCGCACTCGCGCGTCGGCTGCGCGCTGCCCCGATCGCCGACCGGGTCGAGACGGCGAACGAGCAGCACTACGAGGTGCCGGTCGACTTCTTCCGGCTCGTGCTCGGCCCCCGGCTGAAGTACTCGTGCTGCTGCTGGCCGCGCGGGGTCGAGGGGCTCGCCGCGGCAGAGGAGGCGATGCTCGCCCTCACGTGCGAGCGCGCGGAGGTCGAGGACGGTATGCGCGTCCTCGACCTCGGGTGCGGCTGGGGCTCGCTCACGTTCTGGCTCGCCGAGCGCCTGCCGGGCAGCCGGATCGTCGCGGTCTCGAACTCGCGGCTCCAGCGGGAGGTGATCGAGCAGGAGGCGCACCGGCGCGGGTGCGAGCGCATCGAGGTGGTGACCGCCGACGTCAACGTCTTCGCTCCCGGAGGGCGGTTCGACCGCATCCTCAGCGTCGAGCTGCTCGAGCACGCCCGCAACTACCCGGAGCTGCTCCGGCGCCTCGGCGCCTGGCTCGCCCCCGGCGGGAAGCTCTTCGTCCACGTGTTCTCCCACCGGGAGTACGCCTACCCATTCGAGTCGGGGTGGATCGCGCGCAACTTCTTCACGGGCGGGACGATGCCGTCGCACGACCTGGTGCCCTCGCTCGCGGCCGACCTCCGCGTCGAGGACGAGTGGAGGCTCGACGGGACGCACTACGCCCGGACGGCGGAGGCCTGGCTCGACCGCCTCGACGCGCGCCGTGACGAGGTTCAGGCGGTGCTCGCCGCGCGCTACGGCGTCGAGGAGGCGTCGCGCCGCACCCAGATGTGGCGCGTCTTCTTCATGGCGTGCGCGGAGACCTGGGGCTACCGTGGCGGAACGGAGTGGGGCGTGTCGCACTACCGTTTCGCCCATGGCTGACCCGAGATCGGAAGAAGCTCGCCCGCTGATCCCGCACGTTGCGGTCACCCTCAACGACGGCCGGTCGCTCCCGCAGCTCGGGCTCGGCGTCTTCCAGCTGCCGCCGGGCGCGCCGACGCAGGCCGCGGTCGAGGCGGCGCTCGCCGTCGGCTACCGGCACGTCGACACGGCCGCCGTGTACCGGAACGAGGCCGACGTGGGCGCGGCACTCCGGGCGAGCGGCCTCCCGCGGGAGGCGGTGTGGGTGACCACGAAGCTCGCGAACGCGGATCAGGGAGCGGCGACGGCCCGACGAGCGTTCGAGGCCTCTCTCGAGCGGCTCGGGCTCGACGCGGTCGACCTCTACCTCCTGCACTGGCCGCACGAGCTCCGGCTCGAGAGCTGGCGAGTGCTCGAGCAGCTGCACGCGGAGGGGCTCGCGCGCTCCGTCGGCGTCTCGAACTTCCTCGTACGGCACCTCGACGAGCTCCTCGCCCGCGCGTCGGTGCCGCCGGCGGTGAACCAGATCGAGCTCAGCCCGTTCCTCTACCGGACGCGCGTGGACACGGTCGCGCGCTGCGAGCAGGAAGGCATCGTCGTCGAGGCGTACAGCCCGCTCACGAAGGGACGGCGGCTGGCCGACTCGACCGTGACGCGGATCGCCGCGGAGCTCGGCCGGACGCCGGCGCAGGTGCTCATCCGCTGGTCGCTGCAGAAGGGCTTCGTCGTGATCCCCCGCTCGTCGAGGCCCGCGCGCATCGCCGAGAACGCCGACGTCTTCGAGTTCGACCTCGACCAGCGGCAGCTGGCGGCGCTCGACGCGCTCGACGAGGGACTGACCACGGGCTGGGATCCGGCCGCTGTCGTCTGAGGAGTGCGGATGGGCCCGGACTCGCTTCGTGAGCTGATCGAGCGTGAGGCGGCGGCTGCCAACGCCGCCGTGCCGGTCCTCGACGACGACGCGGTCGCGGAGGCGCTTCGCGGCGCAGCCGCGCGCGTGCGTGCGCTGGGGCCGGCGATCCTGGAGGCGAATCGCGCCGATTGCGAGGCAGCGGCCGGGCAGCTCGACACAGGGACGCTCGACCGCCTGCGGCTCGACGACGCCAGGGTCGAGGCTCTCGCCGCGCAGGTCGAGGTGATGGCCGAGATTCCGCCGCTCGAGCGCGAGGCCGGAGAGTGGACGCTCGCGAACGGCCTGCGGGTGAGCGAGCGTCGCATCCCGATCGGAACGGTCGGGGCGAACTTCGAGGCACGCCCGAACGTCGCGCTCGACGTCGCCGGGCAGCTGCTCAAGAGCCTCAACACCGGCGTCCTGCGCACGGGCGGCGCGGCTCTCCGCACGGTCACGGTCCTCGTCGACGACGTGTTGCGGCCGGCGCTCGAGGCCGCCGGCCTGCCGCCGGGGGCCATCGGGCTCGTGCGCTCGCCGGAGCGGGAGGGCGCTCGGCTCCTCGTGTCGCTTCCCAGGCGCATCCCCCTCGTCATCCTGCGCGGGAGCGGTGAGACGACGGCCGTGCTCGCCCGCCTCGCCGCCGAGAACGGGGTGCGCACGCTCGCGCACGCCGAGGGCGGAGGCGTGCTCTACGTCCACGGCTCGGCCTCGCCGGGGAAGGCGCTCGCGCTCGCCGAGGCGAGCCTCGACCGGCTCGGCGTCTGCAACCGGCTGAACCTCGTGCTCGTCGACCGGCAGGCGGTGGAGCTCGTCCCCGAGCTGCTCGCTCTCTTCGCGCGCAAGGGCCTGGAGGTGCGGGGCACCGTCGCGGGAGCGCTTCCGCTCGACCGTCGGCTCGGCTTCGAGTGGGCGAACGACCCCGAGCGGGTAGCAACGGTGACGGCGCTCGAGGTCGGCGGCCTCGACGAGGCACTCGAGATCGCGAACGAGGAGACGTCGGGGCTCGCGGCCGGCGTCGTCGCCGAGGACGCAGAGGCGGCGGAGCGCTTCCTCGACGGCTACCGGGGCACGGCCGCGTTCTGGCACGCGTCGACGCGGTTCGCCGACGGCTTCGAGCTCACGGGCGCGCCCGAGACGGGGATCAACGTCGACTGGGCGCCGGGACCCCGCGGGCCGGTCACCTACCGCGACCTCTGGCTCCGCCAGTACCGCATCGTCGGCGACGGCACGCAGCGCCGGTGACTGTCGTCGTCAAGCTCGGGACGAGCCTCGTCGTCGGGCCCAGCGGCGGGGTGCGGACAGGAGTCCTGCGTCGGCGGGCCGGCGAGATCGGCGCCGTCGTTCGGGGAGGTGAGCCGGCGGTCGTGGTCTCGTCCGGAGCGATCGCGCTCGGCCTGCCGCACCTCGGGCTCGACCGCCGCCCGCGCTCGGTGCCGAGGCTGCAGGCCGCCTCGGCCCTCGGGCAGTCGCGACTCCAGCAGGCCTGGGAACGCGCGCTCGGACGCGAGGGGATCCAGGCGGCGCAGATCCTCCTCACCGGGGCCGAGATCGCCGATCGCGGCGCCTACGTCAACGCGCGGAACGCCTTGCTCGCGCTCTTCGCCCTGGGTGCCGTCCCGATCGTCAACGAGAACGACGCCACCGCGACCGACGAGATCACCTTCGGCGACAACGACGCGCTCGCCGCGCACGTGGCGATCCTCGTCCGCGCGCGGCTGCTCGTGCTCCTGACGGAGGTCGAGGGGGTGTACAGCCGTGCTCCCGGCACTCCTGGAGCGGAGCTCGTCGGCGACTGGTCGCACGGGCGGTCGGCGCTGCTCGGCGACGCGTCGCGCGTCGGGCGCGGGGGCATGCGGAGCAAGGTTCTCGCCGCCGAGATGGCCGCGGCGGCCGGGATTCCGACCGTGATCGCGGGGGGAGCGAGTGCCTCCGTGCTCGATCCGATCCTCGCCGGCGAGCCGCGCGGGACGCGCTTTCGCGGGTCCGAGCGCGAGCTCTCCGCGTACAAGCTCTGGCTCCGCTTCGGCAAGCCTTCCGCGGGCCGGCTGCGCGTCGACGGCGGCGCTCGCCGTGCCGTCTCGGACGAGGGGAGGAGCCTCCTCGCCGTGGGCGTCGTCTCGAGCGAAGGCCGGTTCGAGGCCGGCGACGCGGTCGAGCTCGTCGGGCCCGACGGCACCGTCTTCGGCAAGGGGATCGTGTCCGTCGCCGCGGACGAGCTCGCCGGGAGGCCGCGCGGGCTCGAGGTGGTGCACCGCGAGCGCCTCGTCGTCTACTGAGAAGCAGGGCGTCTCCTGAGTGCCGCGGCGTCTGCTGGGAGCCGCGGCGTTTCCTGAGTACGGCAGCGTCCGAGCTTGCAACAGTCTGTTGCAAGCGGACGGGGATCCCAGCATACGAGCGGGTTGGGCCGCTCCGTCGCCCTTGCAACAGTCTGTTGCAAGCCCCTCAGCTCGGAGGCCGCGTGATCGCCCCGTCCGAGGCCGAGGAGACGAGCGCGGCGTACTTGGCGAGGACGCCGCTTCCGTAGCGCGGCGGCGGCGGGCTCCAGTCACGGAGGCGCGCCGCGATCTCGTCGTCGGAGAGCTCGACGCGCAGCTCGCGGGCGTCCACGTCGACGACCACGACGTCGCCCTCGCGGAGCGCGGCGAGCGGGCCTCCGCGCACGGCCTCCGGCGAGACGTGCCCGACCATCAGGCCGTGCGTGGCGCCCGAGAACCGTCCGTCGGTCACGAGCGCGACCGCGTTGCCGAGGCCCTCGCCCACGATCGCGGCCGTCACGTGCAGCATCTCGCGCATTCCCGGGCCGCCGGCGGGGCCCTCGTAGCGAATCACGAGCACGTCTCCGGGGGCGAGGGTCTGAGCCTTGACTGCGGCGAAGCACTCCTCCTCCGACTCGAAGACACGCGCGGGCCCGCGGTGCAGCAGGCGCTCGTGGCCGGCGAGCTTGACGACACAGCCCTCCGGCGCGAGGTTCCCGCGGAGGATCGCGAGGCCCCCGGTCGGCGTGAGCGGCGTCTCGATGGGGACGACGACCTCCTGCCCTGGCCGCTCCACCACGGCTGCCGCGATCTCGCCGAGCGTCCTCCCGTCCACGTTCCGCGCGTCCTCGTGCACGAGACCCGCCTTCGCGAGCTCGCGGGCAACGAGCGCGACCCCGCCGGCCTCGTAGACGTCGGTCGCGACAAAGCGGCCTGCGGGCTTCAGGCTCGCGACGACGGGGGTTCTCGCCGCGATCCGGTCGAAGTCCTCGAGCTCGAACGGGATCCCGAGCTCGCGTGCGATCGCGAGCAGGTGGAGGACACCGTTGGTCGAGCCGCCGGTCGCGGCCACGGACGCGGCGGCGTTCTCGAGCGCCTCCCGCGTCACGATGTCGGAGGGGCGGACGTCCGCGCGGACGAGCTCCATCACGAGTCTGCCGGTCTCCTCGGCGGCGTCGTCCTTCGCCGGATCGAGCGCCGGGATGCCGTTCAGTCCGCCGGGGCTGATGCCGAGGAACTCGAGCGCCGTGGACATCGTGTTGGCCGTGAACTGGCCGCCGCACGCGCCCGCGCCGGGACAGGCCACGCTCTCGAGCTCGTGGAGGTCGGACGCGCTCATCGTCCCCGCGAGATGGGCTCCGACGCCCTCGAAGACGTCCTGGATGGTCACGTCCCGGCCCCGGTAGCGGCCCGCGGCGATCGAGCCGTTGTAGAGGACGAGGCCCGGCAGGTCGAGCCGGCAGAGCGCCATCACGGCGGCGGGGATCGTCTTGTCGCAGCCGACCAGGCAGACGAGCCCGTCGAAGAGGTGTCCTCTGGCGACGAGCTCGATCGAGTCGGCGATGAGCTCCCGCGAGACGAGCGACGCCCGCATCCCCTCCGTCCCCATCGAGACGCCGTCCGAGACCGCGACGGAGTTGAACTCGAGCGGCGTGCCCCCGGCGGCGCGGATCCCGCGCTTCACCTTCTCCGCGAGCGCGCGCTGGTTGAGGTTGCAGGGCATGGTCTCGATCCAGGTCGTCGACACGCCGACCAGCGGACGCGTGAGGTCCTCGTCGGTCAGGCCGACCCCTTTGAGCATCGCGCGCGCGGGAGCGCGGTCGGGCCCGTCGGTGAGGGCTGCGCTGCGCCGCTTGGCGGGGTCGGAGGGCAGGCGGTAGGGGTCGTCGGTCACAGCAGGTGAGCTCCTTTCGGGGAGGCGGCGAGGACGAGGACGTCGACGTCGGGGAAGCGGCGGGACAGCTCGGCTGCGCACGACGGCGCCCTGCCGCGGCGTGCCCACACGATGACGGTCGGGCCCGAGCCCGAGAGGGTCGCGCCGAGGGCGCCCTCGGGAAGGTGTCGGCGCACGTCTCCGAGCAGAGATGCCCCGGCCGTCCGATACGGCTCGTGCAGGCGGTCGTCGAGCGCACGGGCGAAGAGACCGGGTGAGCCGGAGGCGAGCGCGGCTCCGAGAAGCGCGGCGCGGGACGCCGTGAAGGCGGCGTCGGAGTGCGACACGGTCGTGGGCAATGCCGCGCGGGCCTCGGCCGTCGACACCGTCGAGCTCGGGACGAGGGCGATCGGCGACGCGGGAGGGCGGTCGGCCAGGCGTGCGATGCTGGTTCCCCACGTCAGGCAGACCCCGCCGGCGAGCGCAGGAGCGAGGTTGTCGCCGTGTCCTTCGATTTCGATGCCGACCGCGAGGAGCTCCTCCGGCGTCGCCTCGCGACCGGTGACCGCGACGGCCGCGACCAGGCCGAGCGCGATCACCGCCGCGCTCGAGCCGAGCCCCCGCTCACGCGGGATGGAGTCGGTGAACGAGAGCTGCAGACCGGCGAGCGGGGCGACGCGCGCGAAGGCGCGGACGCCGAGGTGGTCGAGGTCGGGCTCGCCCTCGCCCTCGCTCACCTCGAGCTCGTTCCAGAGGTCGAGCGCGACACCGGCGCAGTCGTATCCGGACCCGAGGTTCGCGGAGGTCGCGGGTGCACGGACGCGGACGAGGACGCTCATGCGGCGGCCGCCTCGGCGATCGCGTCGGGGTCGGCGGCGACGACGACCGGCTCGGGGCTCAAGCGCGAGGCCGTCTCCGGATCCTTGAGCCCGTGGCCGGTGACGACGCAGACGACGCGCGAGCCCGCGGGGAGCTGGAGCCGGCC
>Ga0233417_10000490_pt1 | contig 11825 bp, 9 predicted proteins | sample Sed_MG_FD_189023 | JGI IMG/M metagenome (GOLD analysis project Ga0233417, IMG submission 189023) | Sediment microbial communities from Lake Towuti, South Sulawesi, Indonesia - Sediment_Towuti_2014_0.5_MG | ecosystem: Environmental > Aquatic > Freshwater > Lake > Sediment | place: Indonesia... | reverse complement strand
CTCTGCGAGGGCTACGCCGCCGACCAGATCGCCCTGAAACCCGACCTGTGGGTGATCGGCAACGTGGTGACGCGCGGCAACCCGCTCGTCGAAGAGATCCTCGACCGTGGCGAGCGGTTCAGCTCGGGCCCGCAATGGCTCGCCGAGAATCTTCTCGCGGGCAAGCACGTGCTCGCCGTCGCCGGCACGCACGGCAAGACGACGACGACCGCGATGCTCGCCTGGATCCTCGAGCGCGCGGGCAGGCGCCCCGGGTTTCTCGTCGGCGGCGTGCCGAGCGATTTCGAAGCGTCGGCGCGGCCGGGCGCGGAGCTCTTCGTCCTCGAAGCGGACGAGTACGACAGCGCGTTCTTCGACAAGCGCTCGAAGCTCGTCCATTACCGCGCGCGCACGGCGATCCTCAACAACCTCGAGTTCGACCACGCCGACATCTTCCCGAGCCTGGCGGCGATCGAGACCCAATTCCACCATTTCGTCCGCACCTTGCCGCGCTCGGCGCTCATCGTCGCGAATGGCGCCGATGCCGCGCTCGCGCGCGTGCTCGCGCGCGGCTGCTGGTCGCGGCTCGAGCGGTTCGACGCCGCCGGCGGCTGGACGACCCGGCCCGACGCCGACGGCAGCTTCCAGGTGCTGTGGCGCGACGCGCCGCAGGGACGCGTCGCCTGGTCGCTGCTCGGCGATCACAACCGTGCGAATGCGCTCGCCGCGATCGCCGCCGCGCGCGACGTCGGCGTCGCGCCCGCGCTCGCCATCGACGCGCTCAACGCCTTTGGCGGCGTGAAGCGGCGCATGGAGCTGCGCGGCGTTGTCGCGGGCGTCGCGGTGTACGACGATTTCGCGCATCACCCGACGGCGATCCGCACGACGATCGAGGGCCTGCGGCGCAAGGCCGGCGCTGCCCGGATCCTCGCGGTGCTCGAGCCGCGCTCCAACACGATGAAGCTCGGCGTCATGAAGGACGAGCTCCCGGCGAGCCTCGCCGGCGCCGACGCGGTCTGGTGCTATACCGCCAACCTCGGCTGGGACCCGGCGCCCGCGCTCGCGCCGCTCGGCGCGCGCGTCCACTGCCACGCCGACCTCGATGCGCTCGTCGCCTCGGTCGCGCGCAGCGCCCGCCATGGCGACCAGGTGCTCGTCATGTCGAACGGCGGCTTCGGCGACGTCCACGACAAGCTGCTCTCCGCCCTGCGCCGCGTCGAAGACGCCGCCGCATGAACGACCAGCGCGACCTGACGGTCATCCTCAAGTCGCGTTTCCCGCTCGTCGTCATCGAGACCTCGGAAGAGCCGCGGGTGCTGCAGCTCCTCGAGCGCATCGCCAACCTCGAGGGCTGGGCGCTCTTCATCTGGAGCGTGGTCGAGGGACTGCACCGCGCCGGGCGCAATGTCCGGATCCCGCAGACGAACGACTTCCGGCACTGCCTGCAGCACATCGAGGCGACGCAGCAGAACGGCATCTACGTCGTGCTCGACGCGCACCGCTTCCTCGACGACCCGATCAACGTGCGGCTCATCAAGGAGATCGCGCTCGGCTACCAGCAGACCGAGCGCACGCTCGTCTTCGTGAGCCACGAGGTCAAGCTGCCGCAGGAGGTGGCACGGTTCGCGGCGCGGTTCGAGCTCAAGCTCCCCGACCTCGCCGGCGTGAAGCTGCTGGTGAAGGATGAGCTCGATCTCTGGCGCAGCCGCACCGGGGAGCGCGTTGGTGGCGAGCAGCCAGCGCTCGACGCGCTGCTCCGGCACCTCGTGGGGCTGCCGGTCGAGGACGCGCGCCGGATCGTGCGCCAGGCGCTCCTCGACGACGGCGCGATCACGATGCAGGACGTCGACCGCGCGACCCGGCTCAAGCGCGCGATGCTCGGCGACGACGGCGTGCTCACGCTCGAGCTCGACGCGGCGCGGTTCCACGACGTCGGCGGCCTGGGCTCGCTCAAGCGCTGGCTCGAGCGGCGCCGCGCGCCATTCCTCGACGTCGGCGGCGCGACCGGGCTCGAGGCGCCGAAGGGCGTGCTGCTGCTCGGTGTGCAGGGCAGCGGCAAGAGCCTCGCCGCGAAGGCGATCGCGGGGAGCTGGGGCGTGCCGCTGCTGCGCCTGGATTTCGCGACCCTGTACAACAAGTATTACGGCGAGACCGAGCGCAACCTCCGCCAGGCGTTCAAGAACGCCGAGGCGATGGCGCCGTGCGTGCTGTGGATCGACGAGATCGAGAAGGGGCTCGCCGTCGACACCGATTCCGACGGGGGCCTCTCGCGGCGCGTCCTCGGCACGCTGCTGACGTGGATGTCCGAGCGCGACTCGCGTGTCTTCCTCGCCGCGACCGCGAACGACGTCGCGCAGCTCCCTCCCGAGCTCCTGCGCAAGGGCCGGTTCGACGAGATCTTCTTCGTCGATCTGCCCGACGCGGCGACGCGCGAGGAGGTCTTCCGGATCCACCTCGACCGCCGGAAGCTCGCGGCCGAGTCGTTCGACGTGCCGGCGCTCGCGGCGGCGGCGGCGGGCTTCTCGGGCGCCGAGATCGAGCAGGCGGTCGTCGCGGCGCTCTACGAGGCGCATGCGGCGAAACGGCCCCTCGATACCGCCCTCGTCGCGGCCGAGCTCGCCCGGACGCGGCCGCTGTCGGTCGTCATGGCCGAGCGGGTCGCCGCGCTTCGCGCCTGGGCTGCCAGCCGCACGGTCCCCGCAGCCTGATGACGATCGTCTACCTGCACGGCTTCAACAGCGGGCCGCAGTCGAATAAGGCGCAACTGCTCAAGCGCTATATGGAGGAGCGCGGCCGCGGGCCGCGGTTCGTCTGCCCGCAGCTCCCGCATCGGCCGGCCGAAGCCATCGCGCTCGTCGAGCGGGAGATCGCGACCCGCGCGCCGGGCAGCGTGACGTGCGTCGGCAGCTCGCTCGGCGGCTTTTATGCCACCTACCTTGCCGAGCGGCACGGCCTGCGCGCGGTGCTGATCAACCCGGCGGTCACGCCGCAGGTCGGTCTCGAGGCCTACCTCGGCGTCCAGCACAATCTGTATACGGGCGAGCCGTACGAGCTCACCCGCCAGCACCTCGAGGAATGGCGCGCGCTCGACACGCCGACAGTCCATCCGGAGCGGTACCTGCTGCTCGTCGAGACGGGCGACGAGGTGCTCGACTACCGCGAGGCGGTGCGCAAGTACGCCGGTTGCAGGCAGGTGGTGATCGAGGGCGGCGACCACTCGCTGCGGAGCTTCCCGGAGCACCTCCCGCTCATCCTGGAGTTCGCCGGGCTCGCGCCGGCGCGGTGAGCGGCCGCGGCCGCGGACTATAATTCTTGCGTTTCTCGCCTGCCCTCCGGCGCCGCTCGCGCCGCCTTCGATGAACGTCCTGTACGAGGAGAACGGCGTCTTCAAGGTCGGCTCCGTGCTCGCCGAGCACGAGGCCTCGCTCCAGGTCGAGGCGCCGCACGGCAGGCGCTCGAAGGTGAAGGCGGCGAACGTGCTGCTCCGCTTCGCCGACGGCGGTCTGTCCGACTTCCTCGACCGTGCCGAGCGTCTGGCCGGCGAGATCGACACCGATTTCCTCTGGGAGGCGTGCGGCGAGCCCGAGTTCGGCTTCGCCGATCTCGCGGCCGAGTACCACGGCCGTGCGCCGACGCCGCTCGAGGCCGCGGCGATCCTCGTCAAGCTGCACTCCGCGCCGGTCTACTTCCACCGCAAGGGCAAGGGGCGCTTCAGGGCCGCCCCGGCCGAGACGCTCAAGGCCGCCCTCGCCGGGCTCCAGCGCAAGCGCGAGCAGGCCGAGCGGATCGCCGGCTGGGTCGCCGAGCTGAAGGGCGGCGAAATGCCCGAGGCGCTGCGCGCGCTGCTGCCGCAGCTGCTCTACAAGCCTGATCCGAACCGCATCGAGACGAAGGCCTTCGAGCAGGCCGCCGAAGAGCTGGGTATCTCGCCGGCGAAGCTCGCCCACCGGTGCGGTGCGCTGCCCTCCAGCCACGACTATCACCTCGGCCGGTTCCTCGCCGAGCACTACCCGCGCGGCGCGGCGTTTCCCGCGGTCCCGCCGCCGGCGCTGCCTGACGGACTGCCGGTGGCGGGTTGCGAGGCGTTCAGCCTCGACGATGCGACGACGACCGAGATCGACGACGCGTTTTCGGTCGTGCGCACGGACGGGCGTCTGCGGGTCGGCATCCACATCGCCGTGCCGGGGCTCGGCTTCGCCCCCGGGTCCGAGATCGACGGCATCGCCCGCAGCCGCCTGTCGACCGCGTACATGCCGGGCCACAAGATCACGATGCTGCCGCCGGCTGTGATCGAGCGGTTCTCGCTCACCGAGGGCCCGGCGCGGCCGGCGGTGTCGCTGTACGTCGAGGTCGACGCCGCGACGTTCGAGCTGCGCGGCGAGGAGACCCGGATCGAGGCGCTCCCGGTCGCGAAGAACCTGCGCCACCAGGAGGTCGACGCGCTGAACGACTCGCTCGCCGCCGGCCACATCGACCGGACGATCGCGTTCGCGGCCGAGCTCGACCTCCTGCATCGCCTCGCGGTCGCGCTCGAGGCCGGCCGCGGGAAAGCGGGTCAGCAGCCCGAGCGCACCGAGTACGCCTTCCACGTCGAGGGCGACCGGGTCACGATCACCGAGCGCAAGCGCGGCTCACCGCTCGACCGCCTGGTCGCCGAGCTGATGATCCTCGTCAACCGCTCGTGGGGCCGGCTCCTCGGCGATCGCGGGGCAGCGGCGATCTACCGCGCGCAAGGTCCCGACTTCAAGGTCCGGATGACCACCGTCGCGGCCGACCACCAGGGGCTCGGCGTGTCGCATTACGCCTGGTCGAGCTCGCCGCTGCGGCGCTACGTCGATCTCGTGAACCAGTGGCAGCTGCTCGCCGTGCTGCGTGGCGAGCCGCCGCCCTTTGCCCGGGGCGCCGAGGCGTTGCTCGCCGCGATGCGCGATTTCGAGGCGACCCATGCGGCGTTCGACCTCTTCCAGCGGCACATGGAGCACTACTGGTGCCTGCGCTGGCTGCTGCAGGAAAACGTCCGGGTGGCGGCCGCGGAGGTGGTGCGCGAGAATCTCGTCAGGTTCGCCCGCCTGCCGCTCTACGTCCGGGTGCCGTCGCTGCCGGACCTCGCGCCGGGAACTGCGGTCGAAGTCGAGATCACCGACGTGGATCTCATTGACACCCAGATCCGCTGCGTCTATAAGAAGCCCCAAGAAAAACGAGAAGTCGCTTGAGAAATAGTCAATAACTAACTGATTATATTGTTGTTCATCAGAGGATAGATTGCGGATCGCCGAGTCACCGTACGCGGGTGGGCTCCGGCTGGGGCCGGCGCCGGTGTTCTCGCCGGCGCTGCGCGCCGCGATCCTCGCGTCGATCCTCCTCCATGCGGCGGTGCTGTCCATGAGGTTCGGCTTCCCGGATCCGAGCCGCTTCCGCCTGATCCCGCAGACGTTGGAAGTCGTCCTGGTCAACACCCGGTCCCCGACGCGTCCGGTCGATCCGCAGGTCATCGCCCAGGCCAACCTCGACGCCGGCGGCAACACCGACGAGGACCGTCGCGCCAAGACGCCGCTGCCGGTGACGCAGCAAGTGGAGCGCGGCGACGACGTGAAGCGGGCACGCAAGCGCGTCGCGGATCTCGAGGCGAAGCAGCGCCAGCTGATGACGCAGCTCCAGGCCCAGGCCGCGGTCCCGACCGAGGCCGCCAAGCCCGAGCCGTCGCCGGAGCCGCAGCCGGCCGTGAGCGGCGCCGATCTGGTGACGTCGGCGCTCGCGCTCGCGCGCATGGAGGCCCAGATCGCGCGCCAGGTCGAGGAGTACAACAAGCGGCCGCGGAAGCACTTCGTCGGCGCGCGGGCGGCTGAGTCGCGCTTCGCGCAGTACGTCGAGGACTGGCGGATGAAGATCGAGCGGGTCGGCAACCTTAACTATCCGGAAGGCGCGCGCGGGCGCATCTATGGCAGCCTGCGCCTGACCATCGCGCTCAAACCCGACGGCAGCGTCGACGACGTGCAGATCGACCGGCCGTCCGACTACAAGATCCTGAACGACGCCGCGCTCAAGATCGTGCGGCTCGCGGCGCCGTTCGCGCCGTTCCCGGCGGAGATCCGGAAGGACACCGACATCCTCGTGATCACCCGCACCTGGACGTTCGCGCCCGGCGACAAGCTGTTCGACAACTAGGGGGCGGGTTCCGCGCCGCGACGTGAAGGCGCTCGTCTGGCTCGCCAAGGCCCTGGTCTACACGACCGGGGCGCTCGTGGCGGCATTCTTCCTGGTGCAGGCCTGGTTCTTCGCCCACGTGCTGTACTGGGACCGCTTCAATCCCGGCGCGACGAGCGTCATGGACGCGCGGCTCGAGGCGCTGCGCGCCGCGGACCCGAAGGCGGCCCTGAAGCGCGACTGGGTCGACTACAACCGCATCTCCGTCCATCTCAAGCGCGCGGTGGTCGCCGCCGAGGACGCGAAGTTCATCGATCACGAGGGCTTCGACTGGGACGGCATCCAGCGCGCGCTCGAGCGCAACCAGCAGCGCGGCAAGGTGGTGGCCGGCGGCTCGACGATCAGCCAGCAGCTCGCGAAGAACCTGTTCCTCTCCGGCGAGCGGAGCATGGTCCGCAAGGGCCAGGAGGCGCTCATCACCCTGATGCTCGAGAAGGTGATGACCAAGCGGCGGATCCTCGAGCTCTACCTCAATGTCGCCGAGTGGGGGGAGGGGGTGTTCGGCGCGGAGGCCGCCGCACGCCACTATTTCGGCACGAGCGCCGCCAACCTCACCCCGGCGCAGGCGGCGCGGCTCGCGGCGATGCTGCCCCGACCGCGCTTCTACGACCGTAACCGGGGCTCGAAATACCTGGCGGCGTACAGCGAGCGGATCCTCGCGCGGATGCCTTCGGCGCAGTTGCCGTAGCGACCCCGGTCAGCCCGCGGCGGCGGCCTGCCGGCCGCGCGCCACGTCGATGCCGGCGAGGAGCGCGAGGCCGACGACGAAGAAGATGCTGGTCGCGAGCATCGCCACCCGGTGGTCCCCGGCGGTCAGCCAGTTCACCAGCCCGTAGGTCACCGGCCCCAGGATCGCGGAGAGTTTTACCGCGAATCCCCACAGGCCGAAGAACTCCGCCCGCCGGTCCTCCGGCGAGAGATACCCGACGAGCGCGCGACCGGCCGACTGCGAAGCGCCGAGCGCGAGCCCCGCCATGTTCGCGGCGACCCAGAAGAGGCCGGGACCGGTCGCGGCCCAGGCCACCAGCGCAGTCGCGATCCAGAGGACGAGCGTCGCGGCGATCGTCCGGACGTGCCCGAGCCGGTCCTGGACGTGGCCGAATGCGAACGCCCCGGCGGCGGCCGTCACGTTGACCACGAGGATCATCGCGATCGTCTCCCGGGTGGTGAACCCGAAAGTCTCCTGGGCGTAGATCGCGGCGATCGTGACCACCGTCTGGATCCCGGCCTGGTAGAAGACGATGCAGACCAGGAACCGCGCGAGGTCACGGTAGCGCCGCGCATGGTGAAGGGTCGCCGCCAGGCGCGCGAACGCGCCGGCGACGAGCGTCGTGCCGGGCGGCAGGGGTTGCGGCCGCGCACGCTCGCGCAGAATGAGGAACGTGGGGAGGCTCGCGGCCGCGAAGAGCACGGCAGTGATCAACATCGTCACCGGCACGAACTCGGTTGCGCCCTGGCCCCGGTCTTCCGCCCAGCCGACATAGGCGAGGCAGAGGCCGAGCGCTACTAACCCCCCGAGGTACCCCAGGCTCCATCCCCATCCGGAGACCTTCCCCAGCGCTTCGCCCTCGGCGACCTCCGGCAGGAACGCCGCCACCAGGTTCTCGCCGGTGCCGAAGCAGAAGTTGGAGGCGATGACCAGGACGATCGCGAGGGCGAGGGTGCCCGGCCCGGTCAGCGTGAGCGCGGCGGTGAACAGGACGCAGCCCGCGGTCGAGACCGCGAGGAGCCGCTTCTTCGCGGCGCGGAGGTCGGCATAGGCCCCGAGCACCGGCGCGGTCGCGAGGATCAGCGCGTAGGAGACGGCGAGCGCCAGCGTCCACGCGAGCGTCGCCCATGGCGCGCGGCCGGCGACGACCGCCACGAAGTAGGCGTTGTAGATGGCGGTGATCACCACCGTCGTGTAGCCCGAGTTCGCGAAGTCGTACATCGCCCAGGCGATGACCTCCCGCGGCCGGACACCGGGGGCGAGGAGGCTCGCGCCCGGCGCGTGCGGATGCGGCTCGATGCGGCTCATGTTCCTTCGCAAGCGTGGGGACGGGCGCTATCCTACCGGCATGCCCGAGACGATCGAGCGCAAGGAGCTCGAGGACCTGCAGCAGGACCTGCACGGCGTGCAGGAGCTGCTGCGGCGGCATCGCCTCGTCGAAGGCCTGGTCGAGCGCCAGGCGATGCCGAAGCACGAGCTCGTCGAGACGCTGGTGCACAAGCAGCACCTCGCCGAGCTGCGCGCGCGGCTCGACCAGATGCACCCGGCCGACGTCGCCTACATCCTCGAGGCGCTGCCGATCAACGAGCGCCTCGAGGTCTGGGACCTCGTGAAGGCCGAGCGCGACGGCGAGATCCTGCTCGAGCTCTCCGAGCCGGTGCGCGAGTCGCTCATCCGCACGATGGACTCGCAGGAGCTCGTCGCCGCGGTCGAGAGCCTCGACACCAACGAGATCGCCGAGCTCGCGCCGGACCTGCCCGAGGAGGTCATCCAGGACGTCTTCCAGTCGCTGCCGGTCGCCGAGCGCGAGCAGCTGCGCGCCGCGATGTCCTATCCCGAGGACGCGGTCGGGGCGCTGATGGACTTCGACGTCGTCAGCATCCGCGAGGACGTGACGCTGGAGACGGTGACCCGGTACCTGCGCCGCCTCGACGAGCTCCCCGACCACACCGACCAGGTGTTCGTCGTCGACCGCGAGCAGCGCCTCAAGGGCGTGCTGCCGATCGCGAAGCTCGTCGTCACCGACCTCGAGACGGCGGTCCGCGACGCGATGGTCAAGGACTTCGTGACGCTCTATCCGGACGACAAGGCGCAGGACGCGGCGCAGGCGTTCGAGCGCTACGACCTCGTGTCGGCGGCGGTGATCGACCAGGCCGGCAAGCTCGTCGGGCGGGTGACCGTGGACGCGGTCGTGGACTTCATCCGCCAGAAGAGCGAGACCGAGGCGCTGGCGAAGGGCGGCCTGCGCGAGACCGAGGACGTGTTCGCCTCCGTCTGGCAGTCGGTGAAGAACCGCTGGGCGTGGCTGGCGATCAACCTGGTGACCGCGTTCGTCGCCTCGCGGGTGATCGGCGCGTTCGAGGGCTCGATCGAGAAGCTCGTCGCGCTCGCGGCGCTGATGCCGATCGTCGCCGGGATCGGCGGCAACTCCGGCAACCAGACGATCACGATGATCGTGCGCGCGCTCGCGCTCGGGGCAGTCCAGCCCGAACAGGCGCGCAAGCTCTTCGCCAAGGAGATCGCGGTCGCGGTGGCGAACGGCCTGATCTGGGGCTCGATCCTCGGCGTGATCGCCTACCTGCTCTACGACAACTTCAAGCTCGGTCTCGTGATGACGCTCGCCATGACGCTCAACCTGCTGCTCGCCGCGGTGATGGGGGTCGTGATTCCGGTGACGATGGCGAAGCTCGGACGCGACCCGGCGCTCGGCTCGTCGGTGATGATCACCGCGTGCACCGACTCGGGCGGCTTCTTCATCTTCCTCGGGCTGGCGACGCTGTTCCTGCTCTAGGAAGCACGCCGGCGGTTCACACGCCCCGCGCGGCCGCGGCTAAACTCCGCGGCGGCGGTATCCGGAAAAAGCAAAGGGGGACGAGCGATGCCGATGCTGCAGGAGTTCAAGGAGTTCGCGGTCAGGGGGAACGTGATGGATCTCGCCGTGGGTGTCATCATCGGCGCCGCGTTCGGCAAGATCGTCGACTCGGTGGTGAACGACCTCATCATGCCGATCGTCGGCCGCGTCACCGGCGGGCTCGACTTCTCGAACTACTACCTCGCCCTGAAGGACATCCCGCCCGGCACCGCCGCCAACCTTGAGGCGGTGAAGAAGGCGGGCGTGCCGGTGTTCGCGTACGGCAACTTCATCACCATCGTCCTCTACTTCCTGATCCTCGCCTGGATCATCTTCCTCATGGTGAAGTGGATCAACCGCCTGAAGAAGGAAGCCCCGGCAGCCGCGCCGGCCGAGCCGCCGGAGGAAGTGAAGCTCCTGCGCGAGATCCGCGATTCGCTGAAGCGCTGACGCGCTAGGTCCCGTCGGGGCTCTCGCCGCGCAGGCGCGCGGCGAGGCGTCGGGCCGCGATCACCTGCGCCTTGAGCGCGACGTCGAGCAGCGCGACGCGCTCCTGCAGGAGCTCCTGCGCGATCGTCGCGGCGTCGGCCGGCGGGAGCTCGAGATAGGCGTCGGCCTCGCCCGCCTCGCTGGCGATCGTCATGCCCGCCTTTCTGGCGAGGTGCATCATCGCCTTGTTCTCGGTCAGGCAGTGCATGAAGAGCTGGCGCAGGAGCTGGTTGCGCGCATAGGCGTGCGCGCGCTCGAAGAGTGCGCCGCCCGCGCCCTTGCCGCGCTCGCTCGGCACGACCGACACGCCGAGCTCCGCGCCGTCCTCCTGCCGCGCCACGTGAGCCACGCCGACGAGCCGCAGCTCGTCGTCGAACACGCCGAACACGGCGTCGCGCTCGAAGTCGATCCGCTCGACGTACTCGGCGATCGCCCGCGGCGTCATCGACGTGCCGAAGCGCAGCCGGTGGTCTTCGGGCGCGAGAGCGAGGAAGTGCGCGAGGAGCGCTTCGCGGCTGCGCGCCGAGAGCTGCTTGACCGGGATCGCCGCTCCGCTCATGCCCCGAGCGCGCGGTCGGCCGCCGCGATCGTCTGCGCGATCTCGGCTTCGCCGTGCGCCGCCGAGACGAACCCGGCCTCGTAGGCCGACGGGGCGAGGTAGACGCCCGCGTCGAGCATCGCGTGGAAGAACCGGTTGAACGCTTCCTTGTCCGACTGCATCACCTCGGCGTACGAGGCGGGCGGGCGGGCGCGGAAGAACACGCCGAACATGCCGCCGACGTGCGCCGCCGAGAAGGCGACGCCGCGCCGCTTCGCCACGCCGTTCAGGCCTTCGACCAGGCTCGCGGTGCGCGCGGCGAGCCGGTCGAAGAATCCCGGCTCGAGCACGAGCTCGAGCGTCGCGAGCCCCGCTGCGACCGCGACCGGGTTCCCGGAGAGCGTCCCGGCCTGGTAGACCGGCCCGAGCGGCGCGATCTTCGCCATGATGTCGCGCCGCCCGCCGAACGCGCCGACCGGCATCCCGCCGCCGATGACTTTCCCGAGCGTCGTCAGATCGGGCGTGATGCCGTACAGCCCCTGCGCGCCTTGTGCGCCGACGCGAAAGCCGGTCATGACCTCGTCGAAGATGAGCACCGCGCCGTGCTTCGTGCAGAGCCGCCGCATCACCTCGAGGAACTCGCGCGTCGCCGGCACGAAATTCATGTTGCCGGCGACCGGCTCGACGATCACCGCCGCGATCTCGCTGCCGAGCTTCGCGAACGTGTCCTCGAGTTCGGCGACGTCGTTGAACGCGAGCACCGTCGTATGGCCGGCGGTCTCCGGGGTCACGCCTGCCGAGCTCGGGTGGCCGAGGGTCAGCGCACCCGATCCCGCTTTCACGAGCAGCGCGTCGGCATGGCCGTGGTAGCAGCCCTCGAACTTGACGATGCGCGGCCGGCCGGTGAACCCGCGCGCGAGGCGCAGCGCCGTCATAGTCGCCTCGGTGCCCGAGGAGACGAGGCGGACGAGCTCGAGGCTCGGCAGCGCCTTGCAGAGGAGCCGCGCCATCTCGACCTCGAGCTCGGTCGGCGCACCGAACGACAGCCCGTGCGC
>Ga0233417_10000489_pt1 | contig 11829 bp, 9 predicted proteins | sample Sed_MG_FD_189023 | JGI IMG/M metagenome (GOLD analysis project Ga0233417, IMG submission 189023) | Sediment microbial communities from Lake Towuti, South Sulawesi, Indonesia - Sediment_Towuti_2014_0.5_MG | ecosystem: Environmental > Aquatic > Freshwater > Lake > Sediment | place: Indonesia... | reverse complement strand
TTGAGCTGCTGCTGTAAGCAACCACCAGGGGCGGCACAGGCAGTGGAGGCGAGTTACGGACCACCGAACTGGCTTGACTCAGCAGCCCCCCAAAGACGGTGCGACCTCCAGCCGCGGATGTAGCAAATCCGAATTGGGTTCCGATATCACGAGCAAAAGAGCGCGAGGCGGCCACGACCCGGGCTTCGATTTCGACTTGCTGGCCCTTGCGGTCCAACTGGCGAATCAGGTTGTCCAGGACGGGAAGCACGCTGGGAATATCGCGAATGATGAGCATGTTGGCCCGCTCATCGGCGAGAATCTCTCCGCGCGAGGAGAGGAAGCGCTTCAGAGTGTCGCGCAAGCCTGTGGCCTTGGCGTAGCTCAGAACGCGCGTTGTGGTCACCTGCTCGATGGCTTCGGCCTGAGCCTTGGCAAGGTCGCGCCTGATTTCTGCCTCTTTCTTGAGCGTTTCCCGAGTGGCAACTCGGAGCACATTGCCTTCCAGTTGCTTATCGAGGTTATTGTTGCGCAAGACGACCTCGAGGGCCTGGTCCCATGGCACTTCGTCGAGAACAATCGTCAGCGAGCCCTTGACGTTGGGATCAAGGACAACATTCAGGCCGCTGATTTCGTGAATCAAGCGGAAAAAGTCCTTCAAATCGACATCCTTGAGGTTTACGGAAATAGGCTCGCCGGAGTACTTGGTAGCTCCCGACGCTGCGGGCTGGGGAGAGGGCTCCTGGGGTGGGGCGGGTGTGGGTGTCGCAGCGGTCGAACCAGTCGCAGGTCTTTCCTCGGCAGGAGGTGATTGCTGCGCAGCCATTTCAGCCTTGGGCGCAGTCGCTTCTTGAGATGTGGGCCTCGCTTTGGAGTCGTTTCCCTGAGGGGCTGGGTCGGGAGAAGCCAACAGTTTGCTCTCTCCGGCATCTCGGCTCTGCTGATTGCTCGCCGGAGGGTCCTGCTGAGGCTGGGCTGACGGTTCAACTAGTTTCGCCGGTACGGCTTGAGCGATCGAAACTTCAGATGACTTAGCAGAGACGGGCTTGACTGTCCGTGGCGAATCTCTCTCCGTCGAGAATGCAACCGTCACCGAATTACCTTCTGCTTGCGTGCTGTGTGGCGCTGCCGAAGCGAGATCAATCACGACTCGAGCGACGTCTGGCTTGAATTGGCTCACGCGGACGCGAGAAACGGGTCGGATCGAAGCCGGCCTGACAACAGCGCCGTTGGCGAGCTGAGCGCCGGCGAAATCCAAGACAACCCTTTCGGGATTGCTGAGCCGCAAGGCTTCGTACTGAAGATGGCTCGTGCCCTCGATTCTCACATTGGTCTGCTCCCCGGTGCGTCCAATCTGCACCCGCCGGATAAGCACACCTGCAGACCCCGAGGCGGCCTCTGAAGGTTGTGGAGCTGCGGAGCTTTCTGGTACAGATGCTCCGGGAGCGTTTTCGAAAATCAAGGCCAACTGGGTCTGATTGGCCCGCTCAAAGCGGGGTTCAACAGGGGCACGAAGAAGGACTTCCAGGCGAACGCCAACTTGGCCGTCACTCTCATTCGGGATCACCCTGTAACTGCTGACCACATCAGAAGCTAGTACCCGTGCACTCGTGGAATCAGAAGAGGTGACGCCAAGTAGATCCGCAACCACGAAATTCTCGCTGGGACGGGAAACCTTGTATTCGAAGGGGCCCGTCGACACGGCCTCAATTCGGACAGCATGGGAGCTGGCCTCCGCCGCAAAGCGCACTGACGCTCCGCTACTTCCTGATTGAGCGAGTGCCGGGCTGGCGCAAGGAGCCCCGTTCACCATAAGCAAGCAGAATATGGCGAGCCAATGGGCCGGCCGATGGATCATCATGGCTGCTCTCCTGGACTAGGGTAAAGTCTTTTGCTGACCTGCCGCGCGACCGGCTTGCCAAAGGCGTCTTTGCCGGTCTGGTGGAACGAGACCGCTTCCATGGTGATTTTCTCGACGCGGCCATCGTAGAGTTGGTCGCCTTCGCGCAAGAAGTAGACTCGTTGCTGCGGGTTGGAAACTACGGCGATCATGCCATTCGGCCCGCGCACGATACCGTCGAGTCGAAGCGTGCTGATCACTAGACCCGCCTTGCCTGGCGGGAGTCGCTCCGGAATTTCCGCTCCCGGTCGCTGCTTGCTGACCAAGGGCTCAAAGGGGTCACGCCGAACGACGGGGCTAACAGGTCTCTCCACTTTGCTGGCATCGGGCGCCTGGGCCGCTTGGCTCGCTAGTCCAGACTTGGACTCAGTTTGCGGCTTGGTGGCTGCCTTGGGCGCCGTCGAAGCGCGCTTGGCTGGCTGTTTGGATTGCGCCGCATAGACCGGCAGAACCCAGACAGCCAAGAGCACCAGCACCATCCATTCGATCCTTGCTTTCACAATGCGCATGGCCTTTTCAGTACCCTGATTAGCGCTTGCCCGGCTGCTTGGCCGGGGGTTCCTCTCCTGATTTGGTGAAGAAAGTAGTCGCCGTGAAAACCCCGGTCACAGACGTGCCAGGCCGTAAGGGATACTTCAACGACTTAGCTTCCGCTACTCCGACAAAGTTCAGATCGCCAACGTTTATGATCCGAGACAACCTGCCCAGGCGTGAGAAGAAGTCCAGAACCGCGTAGTACGGCCCGTCAACCTGGACCTCGAACGGCATGTCGTAGTGGTAGTCCCGAGGCGTTACGGGCTGAGCCGTCAGACGGCGAATTTGAACATTCGACGAGGCGGCCGCACCCTGAAGGAGCCGGATAAAGTCGTCCAGCTCCTTTTCTTCCGGGACAATTGTTTTGAGGGTTTCGAGCTGCTTCTGAAGCGCTTCCATCTCCGCTCGGAATTCCGAAAAGCGACGGTCATAGACCTGCAGACTGGTGACCTCTTGCTTGAGGGCATCATGCTCTTTCTTTGCGTTTTCGAGGTCCGTGCGCACCTGCTGCACCGGGGAGTAGGGCACAAATTCTCCGGCTCCGATGATGAGTACGGAAAGAGCCACAAAGAGCAGCGCTTGGATGTACCAGGGGAATTCTCTAAACGAGATAGCCATAGCGCCCCTTACCCTTTCCTTTGTGGCGTTGCTGGTGGTGCCGGCGCAGCAGCCCTGGGCTCAGGCAACGAGAAATCCGCCGTCAGGGTGAACTGGAAAGTTTGTATTGCGGTGTTCTTTTCGTCCTGCTTGGATTCCTTGATCTCCACCCTTTGGAAATACCCCGAGCGCTTGAGCTGGGTAATGAAATTGGCTACGGAGTTGATGGAGCCTGCAGACCCCTCGATCTCCAGCCCCTTTCCCTTTCTGGTGAGGGAGGTGAGCCAAAGCTGCTCGGTTCGCACGACTGTGTTGGCAACCATCTCCAAGAGTTCCTGGCCGCCCGTGCGATTCCTTTGCAGCTCCTCGATGACATTGATTCTCTGTTGGAGAACCGCCTTCTGGCGTTCAAAAGCCTCAACTTGCCTTTTGACGTTTTCGAGCCTCGCCTTTTCACTTTGCTGGCGCCGAATGCCTTCGGTTTCCTCCTGAAGGTCCTTGCTCATCTGCCACCAATGAAACCAGAGAACGCCGCCAGCAAACGCGAGACAGAGAACAAGCAAAACCAATTGCAAGGTGGATTCCAGGGGCACCGCTTTGCGGCTGGCTTTGGGCCGTGCACGCCCGAGCAGATTGATGCGGATCATGGCGTATCAAAACTCCTCAGGGCTAAACCAACAGCGATTGCGAGCCGGGGAGCCAGCTCGCGGATCTGGTCTTCGTTGTGTCGGCCGGGATTGATCACAATCTTGCGAAAGGGATAGAGTTCTTCGACCGGCATCGTGAACTCTTCGCGCAACAAGTCCATGAGGCCCGGCACGCGTGCGGTTCCGCCGGCCACGAAGATGCGTTGAATGTTCTCGCCACTGGCGGTCGCGCGGAAGAAATCAAAGGTTTTCTGGATCTCGAGAATCAAGATGTCGGAAACCGACCGCAGGATTGACGCCCGCTGCTCTTCCGCAACACCGGCAATGCTCTCGCCCTTCTTGAGCCGCTCGGCGTCCTCGAAGCTCAGGTCCAGTTCTTTTTGCAGAGCGTCCGTGTATTGATTTCCACCGACAGAGACGTCGCGGGTGAACAAGGGCACGCCGCCACGGACGATATTGATGTTCATTACGCTCGCTCCGACGTTGAGCAAGGCAACGGTCTGTCCAGGATCGGGGTCGTAGTTGACCTCAAAGCAGTTCTGCAGAGCAAAAGCGTCAATATCGACTACGGTGGGAGTTTTGCCTGCCTGGGCCAGAACATTCGTGTGGTTCAGAATCTTATCTTTCTTCACAGCGACCAGGAGCACATCCATTTGAGTGTCAAATGACTCCAGAAGCTGATAGTCGAGGTTGACGTCGGCAATATCGAAGGGGATGTGCTGAGTGGCTTCGGTTTGGATCCGGTCGTACAGCTCTTCCTCGGTCATCTGAGGCAAGGCGACGCGCTTCACAATAACGGAATGTCCGGAAACCGATGTGGCCACATTCTTTGTTTTAGTCCTATTCTGCTCAAAGATGTTGCCGATCCCCGCAGCGACCAAGGGGGCGTCCATAATGGCCCCGTCCACCACAGTATCCTGAGCCAGAGGTTCTACGCCGAAGCTGACCAACTCATAGCCTTGCTTGGAGCCCCTTAGCTCGACAGCCTTAATGGAGCTGGATCCGATATCCAATCCGACAACCGGCTTCGATTTGCCCGAACTAAACATGGCGGAGTGTCTCCCGAACCAGGGACTCAGTCTCCTAGTCTCTTCTTGGCAACCGGGCCTTGGGTCATCTTCTTTTCCATCCAGCGGTCTAGGATGGCCTTCTTGAACTTCCAGCGATTGCCCAGTTTGAAGGCAGGAATCTCACCCTCGCAAACATAGCGGTATAAGGTGTCTGGCGAGACGCCCAAGTATTGTGACGCTTGGCGAATGTTCATTACTTCCCGCGATTCCATATCTATAGCCGACATACCTGCGTCTAAGACCCCTCCCCCGACCCCTCCGCAGAGGGCCAAAACCGGCCTGGCCAAGGGGAAATCACCCCTTTGAGGGTTATGGCACCCCGGAAGGATAGTGTCAAGAAATGCCTCGGTCAGTTGTGCCTAAAATGCGGACGATAGCAAGGAATTGGCCGCAAAAGCCGTAGATTGGGACGACGGAGAAAGTCTGATTTGCCTTCAGTGCGGAGGGAGCCGCTAAAAACCGAGGGATTTCCAGAGTGAGTTGATGCGGGCGCGCGTGGCGGAATCCATGCGGATTTCGTCGGGCCAGGGACGTGTGAAACCTTCGGTGGGCCATTTGCGGGTGGCGTCGAGGCCCATCTTTGAGCCGAAATCTTGCATGCGGGCGGCGTGGTCGAGAGTGTCCACAGGGCCGAGGACAAACTGGGCGTCACGCTCGGGGTCGAGCGCACAGAGGGATTTCCAAACGACTTCGCGATAGTTGTGGATGTTCACGTCGTGGTCAACGACGACAATCACCTTCGTAAACATCGCCTGGCCTAGCGACCAAATGGCATTCATGATTTTGCGCGCGTGGCCCGGGTAGGATTTGCGGATGGAGACAATCATCAGGTTGTGGAAGATGCCCTCGGCGGGCATGGAGATGTCAACGATTTCTGGATACTGCATGCGCATCACGGGTAGAAAAATGCGCTCGACGGCATGGCCCATGTAGAAATCTTCCTGCGGGGGCGGACCAACGATGGTGGTGAGATAAATCGGGTCGCGGCGATGGGTGACACAGGTGATGTGGAAGACGGGATAGCTGCCTTCGAGGGAATAGAAGCCGGTGTGATCGCCGAAGGGACCTTCGGTACGGAGCTCGTCGAGCTGGACGTAGCCTTCGAGAATGATTTCGGCGTTGGCAGGAACTTCGAGGCTCAGGGTTTCGCAGGGAACGGTCTCAACGGGTTCGCGGCGGAGGAAGCCGGCAAACATGAATTCATCCAAGTCGGGCGGGATGGGAAGAATCCCACTGAGGCAGGTGGCGGGGTCAGCGCCGATGGCGACGGCGACTTCGATGCGTCCCGAAGGATCTTTCGCGCGGGCGCGGCGGAAATGTTCGGCGCCATGCTTTTGAGTTTGCCAATGCATGGCGGTGGCGCGGTCGTCGAAAACTTGCATGCGATAAACGCCGACGTTGCGCTTGCCGGTCTCGGGATTTTTGGTGATCACGAGAGGCCAGGTGATGAAGCGACCGGCGTCCTGCGGCCAACACTTCAGGATGGGAAAGTGGGAGAGAGAAAAGTTTTCCTTCAGGATGATTTCTTTGCAGGGGCCGGTCTTGACGGATTTGGGGAAGAAAGAGCCGAGCTCGGCGAGCTTGGGCAGCATTTTGATTTTGTCGAGGAGGCCCTGCGGGGATTGGAAGTCGAGCATGGCGCGGATGCGGTCGGCGACGTCGTCGAGCTTTTCGACTTCGAGGGCCAGGTTCATGCGGCGATGGCTGCCGAGCATGTTGATGAGCAAGGGGACGCGGGAACCCTTGGGTTTTTCAAAGAGCAGGGCAGGACCGCCAGCTTTGGTGACGCGGTCGGTGATTTCGGTGATTTCCAGCACCGGGTCCACCTCGGCGGTGATGCGGCGCAGTTCGCCTTCCTTCTCGAGGCGGCGAATGAAGTCGCGCAGGTCTTTGTAGGCCAAAGCAGCCCCCGCATTGTCGAATGCCTGCGTCGGCAGGCATCCGCAAGGCGCACACTCTAGCACGGAGAAGTGCAGAGAGAATAGGCGAGGAGTTTGAGAAGACACGCAGGTGGCTTTGTGGCTCTTTAGATGTTGAGACTGAGTGGGTTGGACATCGACGCCTCACAAACAGATGGGCTTGGCACGCATGGCCGAGGGGCGCGATGCATCGTGCCCGTACGACAAAGTGGAAGACTGATCTGGCGGCAATGGGGAGAGAAATAGCCGGCGAGACCCCTGCGGCCTTGTTGAGGGCAGGTGCACCGGCGCTCCAGAGAAGAAGGCAGGGCAGTGCTGCAGAAGGGGCCGCCTCTACACCTCAAGGGCGATTGAAAGAGGGAGATAGAAATTGGAAACGGGAAATTGGAAATCAGAAGCCAGAGGAGCAAGACACTGAGGACGGTGCCGGGCGCGCCATTGCAGAGCACAGGCAGGATGCCTGTGCTACCGGAAGGGCGGAAGCCGCACGTCAGCCGCCGACAAGAACGGTCGGGGCGGGGCGTGAGCTACGCCGCCAAGGTGGGAGCAAGCTCCAGCACTGCAAGTCAGCGGAAGAATCGAGGGGTTATCACGGTTCCGCGGGGGAGATGCCCAGGGTTTTCATTTTGCGGTAGAGATGTGAGCGCTCGAGACCCAGGGCAGCGGCGGTGCGGGTCATGTTCCACTGATTTTCCTCGAGCTTTCGGAGGATGAATTCACGCTCGTAGGCTTCGCGAGCCTCGTGCAGGGTGCTGTAGGGCTGCTGCGGGCTGCACGTCGCGCCACGAAACAGCTCCGGAGGCAAGTGGTGCGGCTCGATCTTCTGCTGCGGGCAGATGATGACCAAGCGCTCGATGAGGTTCTTCAGCTCGCGCACGTTGCCGGGCCAGGGGTAGCGAACTAGGACGTCCACGGCAGCGTCGCTCAGCTCTTTGGGTTTTCGGCCGTAGGCGGTGTTGAATTCGCGGAGAAAATGGCGGGCGAGAATGGGGATGTCCTCTTGGCGTTCGCGGAGCGCCGGGACATAAAAGGGAATGACGTTGAGCCGGTAGAAGAGATCCTCGCGGAAGGTGCCCTTGGAGATTTCCTCATCGAGTTTTTTGTTGGTGGCGGCAATGACGCGCACGTCCACGGTCACGGCCTGATTGGAGCCCACCGGCTCAAACCTCTGCTCCTCGAGCACGCGGAGCACTTTGGATTGTGTTTTCAAGCTCATGTCGCCGACTTCGTCGAGGAAGAGCGTGCCGCTATCGGCCTTTTGAAATTTGCCGACCTTGTCTTCGCTGGCACCGGTGAAGCTGCCTTTGATGTGTCCGAATAGCTCGGACTCGATCAGTTCTTCGGGAATGGCGGCGCAATTCACCTCCACGAAGGGGCGATTCTGGCGCTGGCTGGCGGCATGCAGCGCCCGGGCGGCCAGCTCCTTCCCGGTGCCGCTCTCGCCGTAAATGAGCACGCGGCCGTTGGTCGGCGCGGTGAGGGCGATTTGCTGACGCAGGGCCTTCATGGGGATGCTCTCGCCGACGATTTGATAGCGCATTCCCAGCTCGGCGCGCAGCCTGCGGTTTTCCTCCTCCAGCCGCATGTACTCGATGGCTTTCTGGACGGTGCGGACGGTTTTCTCAAGCGACAAGGGCTTTTCCACGAAGTCGAAGGCTCCGAGCTTCGTGGCGCGCACGGCGGTCTCAATATTGGCGTGGCCGGAGATCATCACCACGGTCGTGCCGGGGGCGGTTTCGCGCAGTCGCCCGAGGGTTTCGATCCCGTCCATCCCCGGCAGCCAGACGTCAAGCAGGACCACGTCGTAGGGGGTTCGCCCGGCGGCCTCCAGGCACTCTTCGCCGGAGGAGACGGCCTCGACGCGGTAGCCTTCTTCGCGCAGGATGGCGCCCAGCGACTGGCGGATGCCGTCTTCGTCGTCTACGATGAGTACGCTCTGCGGCATGTGGTCTTCTATTCCCCGGGTATCTTTAACTGCTCAACTCTGACGCCAGCGGTGACGGAGAGCACAGGCAGAATGGCTGTGCTACCGGAAGAACAAAAGTCTCACCTCAGCTCGGGCAAGAGCCGTCAGGCTGCACAGGCAAAATGCCTGTGCGACCGGAAGAGCCGGCCGGAGGCCGGCGCTCCGACGAAGATGCCGGGCGCAGCAAGCAGCGCCCCTACAGGGCCGTTACCTCAGCGACGGGGAGTACGATTACAAACCTTGACCCCATCGGGGAATTATCCTCGACGCGGATAGCGCCTCCGTGCTCCTCGACGATGCGCGCGGCAATGGCCAAGCCCAGACCGGTTCCGCGCTCCTTGGTCGAAAAGTGCGGGAGAAACAGCTTGTCCTTATCTTCGGGTGAAATGCCATGACCGCTGTCGGCGACGCTGATCTCGACGGTCTCCCCATCCGAGCTGGCGCGGGTCCGGACTTGAATCTCGCGCACAGTGGAGTCTTCCAGGGCCTCGGCGGCGTTGTCAATCAGGTTGACGACGACGCGGAGCAACAGCTCCGGGTCGGCCTTAATGGCGGGAATGGCGTCGGCGAGCTCGGTGCGCAGGTCAATGCCGTTGAGGCGGCCGCCGAAGACTTCGAGGGCGCTGGTCACGATGGCATTGGCATCCGCGGGCACGAGGCGCGCGGTGGGAAAACGAGCGAACTGGGAGAATTCGTCCACGAGGGTCTCCAGGACGGCCACTTCACGCTGGATGAGGAGCGCGCACTCGCTGACCAGCGTCTCCAGTTCCTGTGGCAGAGCGGCTCCGGGCTGCGTCGCACCGGCGCGCTGCCTTTCCAACTGCCGCGCGAGGCGCTGGGCGGAAAGCTGGATGGGGGTGAGCGGATTCTTGATCTCGTGAGCGATGCGCTGAGCCACCTCTTGCCAGGCGCTGGCCTTTTGCGCGCGAAGAAGATCGGTCAGGTCGTCCACGACGACGACGAATCCGGGGTTGGAGCGCCGCGGGCCGAGGGAGGAGACGGTGACTGCGGCATGAACCACGCGGCCACCCGGCGCTATCTCCAAGGCTTTCGAGGCCGCTCCGAGGCGCTGCGATTTGCGGATGAGCTGCTGCACGACGCGCGCGGCTTCTTCGCCCAGCAGCTCGGCCAGGGACCTGGCCTCGCGCGCCTTCTCGCCCAAGATGTTCACGGCAGCGGGATTGAGGCGAGTTACGTGGCCTGTATCGTCTAGGGAGATCACGCCTGTGGGGATGTTTTCCAGCACTGCTTCCATGAGTTTTCGACGGCGTTCGAGCTCCTGCACGGCGAGTTGCAGGTTGCGGGTGAACTCCTCGATTTGCGCGCGGCTGGAGGCCAATTGCCCGGTCATTTCGTTGAAGGAGCCGACCAGCGCGCCGAGCTCATCGTGGGCGTGAACCTCAACGCGGTGGCCGAACTCGCCGGCGCTAACGCGCTTGGTCCCTTCGGAAAGGGCTTCGATGGGCACGGTCACCTGCTTGGAGAGAAACAGAGCGAACCACACGGCCGCAAACATCAGCAACACCGTGAACAGGAGCAGGTACAGGACCATCTGCGTCTTATAGGCGCGGTACTGCTGCTTCTGGGCCTCGTAGGCCGCGAGTTGTTGCTGAATTTCGGAGTACTGCTTGACGAATTCTGGCGATAGATAGCGAGCCGCATAAAATAACTGATCCTCTACTTCCCTGTTCACGGCGAGAAAGCAGCAATAGCTGTCCTCCCAGACTTCCATCTCTTGGGAAAGAGACCGAAGCCGGCGCGGAGATATTTCCTCCATCTTGTTTTCGAGAAGCGCACCAAAATACTTGTAATACACCCGTGGGCTTGCCAATCCTCGGAGCACAAGCCCAGAAGAATCTGAAATCCAAGCGGCAGCTGCACCTCGATGAAGTGCGCGCTCCAAGACGTCGGGTGAGTTGTCCCGTTGACCTTGAGCGTCTTTCCCTTCAATGGCAAGTCCCAGAATCTCAAACAACCGATCCTTCTCACTTTCGATGAATCCGGAAAGCAACCTCTGACTCTCTTCCGTTGCTACTTCGAGCGGGCGGGGGAACCAGCGGGCTAGGCTGCGGTTGAGGAGGCCGTAGCTGATGACGAACATGAACACGACCGGCAGGAGGGAGATGGCCATGGCCCCCAGGACCATCTTGGTTTTGAAGCGCGCGCCGAGTCGCTGAGCGCGGCGCTCGAGCCACAAGCGCAGGGCGGTGCGCGTCAGAATGAGGCCGAAGACCAGCAGGGCGGCCACAACAAACGCGGACACGGCGTAGAGGACAAGCACTTGTGTCCACTGGTGCGGCTCGAACGGCAGGCCGAGAGACCCGAGGGTCACCACAGCGGCCAGCAGAAGAGCAATCAGCAGCCCGCCGACGCCGAGCCATACGCGATTTCTGATGGTGCGCTTCATGTTCGATTCATCATTTCAACGAGGCCAAGGTTCGTTTTACGCTAGGGGTCATTCCCGGATCCCTGCGCGGTCGTCAGGCGAACGAAGTCGCGAGGCTGCCCTTGGGGCAAGAACGGCTGCAAGGGGCACTGGTCGCACTTGGGTGCGCGCGCGCGACACCAGTTCTTGCCGACGTTGACCAGCAGGGCATGGTACTCATTCCAGAGTTGCGGGTCGCGGGGCAAGTTTTTTTCAAACAGTTCGCGGACTTCCTCGTAGCCAGCCTTCTCATCCACGAATCCGTGCCGCTGCAGGACCCGTTTCGTATACGCATCCACGACGAAGACGGCGTGGCCGCCGGCATAGAGCAAGATCGAGTCGGCTGTCTCCGGGCCAATGCCGTGAACGGCCAGCAGTCTCTCGCGGAGTTGCTCTGTCGGTGTGCGAAACATTTTGCGCAGCGAACCGGCGTGCTCCTGCCGCAGAAACTTCACGAAGGCCTTCAGCTTCCTGGCCTTCTGCCGAAAATATCCCGACGAGCGCACCAGTTTGGCCAGCTTGCGAAGCGGGACGCACTCCAGCGCGCGCACGGAGAGCAGCCGCTGTCTCCGCAGGTTGGCAATGGCCCGTTCGACATTAGCCCAGGCGGTGTTTTGCGTCAGGATGGCGCCGACAACGACTTCGAACGGGCCGCGCGCGGGCCACCAATGCATGGGGCCGAGCCGGCGGCTCATGGCCTGGAAATATTGCGGCAGTGCCTCGCCGGTGGTGAGCGGTTCTCCTGGGGCAGGGAATTGCTGCGCGCCGGTTACCTCCCCTAACGTTGGGCCA
>Ga0233417_10000488_pt1 | contig 11831 bp, 8 predicted proteins | sample Sed_MG_FD_189023 | JGI IMG/M metagenome (GOLD analysis project Ga0233417, IMG submission 189023) | Sediment microbial communities from Lake Towuti, South Sulawesi, Indonesia - Sediment_Towuti_2014_0.5_MG | ecosystem: Environmental > Aquatic > Freshwater > Lake > Sediment | place: Indonesia... | reverse complement strand
GGCCCGGTTACGATTTCCGCCCCTTCGCGAAGGGGACTGAAATAGCAAATGGTAGATAGCTGGCTCCTCGAAGCACGACCGTGGTCCGAATCGAGGAAGTGTCTCCATCGTTTTCTGAATTTCAACCAGCACTTTGGGGAATTTCGACCGGTATTGACCTGTGGGCCTCCTACCTTCGCCGCTCCGCTCACGCTTAGCTTCGCCTTCCCCCAGTCACACCGATTGCAACTTGCCCTTTCTCCATCTTTTTCAACGACTTCCATCCGCCGGCGGCGCCCCAGGCAATGCCCCGTCCTCTATACTGATACCGGAGTGCGGTTTCGTGGCCACGAACCCGTTGTCGTTTTTGTGGGCCTTTGCGCGCGGCGCCCAGGCGCGGCTTGCGGTGTGACGCAGCGCGATCACGCTGACGCGCGCGAGGGAGGGACGGTCCCCAGGATGGCGGGAGCCTCCTGACCCGACCGGCTGGACGCCGGAGCCAGCACGTCAACGATGCAAAACCGCGGGGGCCGGGCTCGCCCCGGCTCCCGCTTTGACTTATTTACCTGAGTTCCAAACGGGACTCACTAGCAGGTTGCTGAAAAAGGGGTCAGACTTCTCTGCCCCGGAATGTAAGATGCTGCAAACACGTTCCTGGCGACCCGGGGGCAGAGCGGTCTGACCCCTTTTTCAGCAACCTGCTACGAACAACGCGAGGTTATTCGGTAACTTCAGACCTGCCGCCAGTAAGACATCCAGCCATGAATCTGAGGCCGTCGTGTGCCTGCTCGCACTCGAAAAGTTGGGGACGCGCCGCCGCAGGGGAGCGTGGGGCTGTCCCCTAATTGTGGTAGTGGAGGCTTTCCATCAGGTGCGGGTCGCGCACGGGGACCGGTGCGGCCTGGCGCATGGCGCGGGTAAAGACCAGCAGAAACAGGCCGATGCCTCCCAGCACGAGGCCCGCTTCCCAGACGCCGAACGGCGGCCTCGGCCCGGGCTCGACCGCCGGCAGAATCATCTGGTACAGATCCAGCCACCGCCCCACCAACACCACCGCCGCCACCTTGGTCACCGTGGACGCGCTCCGCTTGGTCGCCTTCGGCAGCAGCGCCAGGAACGGCACGAACCAGTTCAGCGCCACGTTCAGGAAGAAGAGCGGGCGCCAGAATCCGTGCTGCCGGTAGACGTAGTACGCCGACTCCTCGGTGAAGTTAGCGTACCAGATCAGCATGTACTGGCTGAACCAGATGTACATCCAGAAGGTGCAGAACGCGAACAGCAGCTTGCCGAGATCGTGGAAGTGCTTTTCGGTGACAAAGTCGCGGAGCGCCCCGGCCCGGCGCAGCCATGCGACCAGCAGGATCAGCGCCGCCAGTCCCGAGGAGAACAGCCCGGCGAAGTTGTAGACGCCGAAGATAGTGCTGTACCAGTGCTGCTCGAGCGACATGATCCAGTCGTAACTTGCCAGCCAGACGGTGAACGCGAAGACGATGAGGAAGATCACCGACAGCCGGATGTTGCGCCGCGTGTGCGCCGCGTCCCCGTCCTGGTCCTGCCGCCGCGAGATCTTCACGATCGCCCCGGCGAACAGGATCCACAGCAGGAAGTAGACGCCGGCGCGGAGAAGGAAGAACGGAAAGTTCAGCCAGATTCCCTGAAATCCTTCGGCGTGCTTCTCGCCCATCGTCCACGGATACAGCGACCACCGGAACACGAAGACGGCGGCAAGGCCCGCGGCCGCGAACGGCAGCACCGCGGACATGGCTTCGGGAACGCGGCGGAACGCCACGTGCCAGCTTGCGCCCGAGGCGTAGTGAAGGGCGACGAAGAAGATGCCGGCGAGCCCGACCCCCAGCAGAAAGTAACTCACCAGCAGCAGGTTCGCCCAGGCTCGCTGCGGCGCGAGCGCAACGCCCGCAAGCAGTGTAACCGCGCCGGCCAGAACAAACACCTTCGAAACGCGTGGGGCCGCTGGCGAAAGATTCATGGCTTCGCGCTCCTCTGCATGGACCGAATATAAGCAATGACGCGCCAGCGGTCTTCCGGCGAAACCTGCACGGCGTAGGACGGCATGTTCTTCTGGCCGTAAGCGAGGATGTGGAACATCTGACCGTCTTTCATCTTCATGGTCTTTTCTGCCAGCAACGACGGCGCCGCGGGATAGCCGCGCATGACGACTGCCCCGTCGCCCCTGCCGGCAGGCCCGTGGCACGGGATGCAAAAGCTCCGGTAAACGAGCGACCCGCGTTCCCGCGGATCGGGCTGGAGTTCGAATGGATTTTTCAGCTCCTCGCCGGCGCGCAGGGCGTCCTCCGGCGCCGGCCGGTAATGAACCGGCCGGAAGCCCCGTGGGATTGTTCCGTCAACTGGCGCCTGCATCGTCTTGCCGTCGGCGAAGTTCGGATTCGGCGAGTAGGACTCGTACGCCTTCGAGTGCGCCATCTCGGGCAGATACTCGACATTGGGCCGGGTCACGTCGCGGCGCACCACGAGGTTGGCGGCGATCGAGACCGCCAGCAACGCCAGAAGAACGAGGTTTAGCCGCATCAGCGTTTCGCCTCCTCCACCCGTTCCTCGACGTGGACGGCGTGGAACCGCTCCATCAGGCCGCGGACCCACGGCGCGTTGAAGCCGGCGTCGGTCTGCTCGACCACGAGGGCGAAGCGGTCGTTGGTGACGCCCGGCGCGGCCAGCGCGACCCGCCGGAACGGGTTCAGCCGGCTCACAAGGAAGAAAGCCGCGACGGTCGCCAGGCCCGCGAACAGCACCATCACTTCGAAGGTGATGGGCACAAACGCCGGCAGCGAATTCCAGGGCTTGCCGCCGACGTTCACCGGCCAGTCGATGGCCGCGGTCCAGATTTCAAACCAGAGCTTGAGGATCGCGCCAGTAGCGCCCGCAATGAGGCACACCCGCGAGAGCCGGGACGGCCTGAGTCCCATCGCACGGTCCATGCCGTGAACGGCGAAGGGAGCGTAAACGTCCACGATCTTCAAACCCGCCTCGCGGGCCGCGCGCGTCACGCCGAGGATGTCATCCTCATGCTGGAACACGGCGACAAGAAGCCGGCGGCTCATGCGGCCACCTTGCGGTCGGAACCCGGAGCGTGACTCCGGCCGTAGCTCAGCACGCCCTTCACCTCCCCGATGGCGATCACCGGAAGGAAGCGGCAGAACAGCAGGAACAGCGTGAAGAACAGCCCGAAGCTTCCGGCGAGCGTCGCAATTTCGATGTTCGTGGGCCGGTAGTTAGCCCAGTTAGACGGAAGATAATCCCTGTGGAGAGAAGTCACGATGATGACAAACCGCTCGAACCACATGCCCACATTGACAAGGATGGAAATCAGGAAGACCACCGCCACGTTTGCGCGGATCTTCCGGAACCACAGCAACTGCGGCACGGCCACGTTGCACGCCGTCATGATCCAGTAGGCCCAGGCGAACGGCCCCAGAGCGCGATTCAGGAACGCGAACTGCTCGTAGTGGTTGCCCGAGTACTGCGCGGTGAAGAATTCCGTCGCGTAGGCCAGCGCCACCATGCCGCTCGTGGCGATGACGAGCTTGGACATCGTCTCGATGTGCCGGACGGTGATGTAGTCCTCGAGGTTCATCACCTTGCGCGCCACGATCACCAGCGTCAGCACCATGGCCATGCCGGAGAAGATGGCCCCGGCGACGAAGTACGGCGGGAAGATGGTGGCGTGCCAGCCGGGGATCACCGAAGTGGCGAAGTCCCAGCTTACGATCGTGTGCACCGAAACGACGAGCGGCGTGGCCAGGCCCGCCAGCAGCAGGTACACCATCTCGTAGCGGTGCCAGGTGCGGTACGAGCCGTCCCAGCCGAGGCTGAAGATCTCGAACAGCTTCCGGCGCAGGCCGGGCTTCCACCGGTCGCGCGCAGTGGCCAGGTCCGGAATCAAACCGATGTACCAGAACGTCAGCGAGATGATGAAGTAAGTCGAGATAGCAAACGCGTCCCAGGCGAGCGGAGAGCGGAAGTTGATCCACAGCGGCCCGCGGAAATTCGGGTACGGAAAGATCCAGTAGGCGAGCCACGGCCGGCCCATGTGAATCACGGGGAAGATACCCGCGCAGATGACCGCGAACAGCGTCATGGCCTCGGCCGACCGGTTCACCGATGTGCGCCAGCGCTGCCGCAGCAGGAACAGAATGGCAGAGATGAGCGTCCCTGCGTGGCCGATGCCGATCCAGAAGACGAAGTTGGTAATATCGAACGCCCAGCCGACGGTGTTGTTCAACCCCCAGGTGCCGATGCCGGTGGCGATCTGGTAGCCGCTGGCGGCAACGCCCACGGCCAACAAGGACGCGGCCGCCAGGAACGCCAGCCACCACAGCGCGCCCGGCCTGCGCTCCATCGGCCGGCAGACGTCCTCGGTCACCCGCGCGAGGCTCTTGTCGCCGGCGATCAGCGGCTGCGCCAGCACCGGGAGAGTGTCAGCCACGATGTTCGTCCTCCTTTCCGGCGGGGCGGTTGCGCACAAGCTTCAGATACCCGGCCGAAGGCCGCACGTTAGTCTCCTCGAGCACGCGATAGCGTCTCTTGCTCCGCATCAGCAGCGAGACGCGGCTCTTCGGATCGTTCAGGTCGCCGAAGACGATCGCCTGCGCGGGACAGGACTGCTGGCAGGCCGTCTGGATCTCGCCGTCTTTGAGCCGCCGGCCCTCGCGCTTGGCCTCGATCTTCGCCTCCTGAATCCGCTGGACGCAGAACGTGCACTTCTCCATCACGCCGCGCGAGCGCACGGTGACGTCGGGATTGAGGACCATGTTGGCCAGTTTGTCCTCGCGCGCGTATTCGAACCAGTTGAAGCGCCGCGCTTTGTAAGGACAGTTATTGGCGCAATAGCGCGTGCCGACGCAGCGGTTGTACACCTGTTGGTTGAGGCCCTCCTCGCTATGGACGGTCGCGAGCACCGGACAGACGGTCTCGCACGGCGCATGCTCGCACTGCTGGCAGAACATCGGCTGGTGCGCGACCTCGGGCGCTTCCGGCGGGCCCGAGTAGTAACGGTCGATCCTCATCCAGTGCATCTCGCGGCTGCGCCGCACTTCGTCCTTGCCCGCCACCGGGACGTTGTTCTCAACCTGGCAGGCGATAACGCAGGCCGAGCAGCCGGTGCAGGCGGTCAGGTCGACGGTCATCGCCCAGCGCCGGCCCGTGTACGGATGATCGGGCGGCCACAGTTCCAGATGCGGCCCGCGTGAAGGCGGCGGCAGCTTCCCGATTTCCTCGAGCGCCACTTCCTGAACGATCGGGCGCGTCCGCCCCGATGAGGGCGCAAGCTTCTTGGGAACGCTGAGCGTGTGATGGTCCTGCGCGCAAGCGAGATCGTGCTTCTTGCCCGTCTTCGCGACGGCCGCGGCGCAGTGGTATCGCAGCAGGCCGCCGTCGAAAGCGGCGAGCGGGGCAGCGTTAACGCCCACCAGCCCGTTCGCGCCGACGTTCGACCTGCCGCCGAGCCAGAGCGGCCGCACCTTGGCGAAGCGCTCCGAGCACTTCGCGCCGTAGCCCAGCGCGACCGCGACGACGCGTTCGTGCTGCCCCGGCTGGATGACCACCGGCAGCTCGAGGCTTTTCCCGCAAGCATCGATGCGAACGACGTCGCCTTGCGCAACGCCGAGCCGTTGCGCCGTAGCCGGGGCCAGGCACGCGTAGTTGTCCCAGGTCACCTTACTAACCGGGTCGGGCAGCTCCTGAAGCCAAGGGTTGTACGCGTGCCGGCCATCAAGCATCCCTGGTTTTGCGTACAGTACAAGATCGAAGTCGCCCGCCTTCGACGCTTCCCTGTCCGGCGCAGACGCGGAGAGATCCCGCGGTTGAACTTTCACGCCGCGCGGCTCCACCCGGGCGAATCCGTCTTGGACCGACCGTTCCCAGAACGCCTCGAAGTCCTTTTCCGCGGATTGCCGCGGGAACACCTGCTCGCGCCACTGCTCGCGCAGCGTTTCGTAAGCCGGCTTCGGAGCACCGCTCCAGGCGGCGAGCGACTCCAGCGCCGGCCGCGTGTCCCCGAGTGGCTGGATCACCGGCTGCCGGAGGCCGACGACGCCGCTCGCGGGCTCGGCGTCCCCCCAGCTTTCGAGCGGATGGCGGTCCGGGCAGACGTAGTGCGCGACGGCCGCCGTCTCGTCCATCCGTTCACCGAGGCTGACAACGAGGGGAACGCGCGCGAGCGCTTCGCCGCCCGGCAGATCGTAGACGGGATTCGCTCCCCAGACGATGACAGCCGCCAGCTTGCCGGCGGCAGCGTCGCGGAGGAGATTCTCAACCTCGCGGTCGTTGCCCGTTCGCTGGTAGCACGGATGCTCGACATCGAGCGTCGCTCCGTAATTGCCGAGTAAGTGGTTGATGCGATTACAGGCGGCCTGTGCGCTGACATCCTGGACGCCCGAGATCACAAGGCTCCGGCCACGCGCGTCCATGAGCCGCTTTGCCAGCTCGCCGGTGACGCCGCCGCCGGGCGCGCCGCTCTCCATTCCCGCGGCCAGCTCCGAAAGCATCGGCCCGATCTCGCCGGGCGCAACGATGATCCGCCGGTCGGCCTTCGTGCCGGTGAGCGACATGCGCGGCTCGATCTGGGCGTGCCAGGAGAAACAGCCTGCTTCGGGGCGGCGGCCTGCCGAGTAACCGGCGGTGAACTCGACCGGAGAAATCCACGTGCCGAGGAAATCGGCGTCGAAGCTGACGATGACCTCGGCGCGATCGAAGCGATAGCGCGGCAGGAGTCGCGCGCCGTGGGTCTGCTCGTGAGCATCGAGGATCGCCGAGCAGGAAAGAGCGTCGTACTCGACGTGTTTCGCCTCGCGGAAACTCGCGAGGAAACGGGCGATCGCCGCGCGGACCGTGGGGCTAGCGACAGTGCCGCTGAGGAAGCGCACGGCGCCGCCGTTCTTGCGGATCGTCTCGAACTCTGCGGCCAGCGCGCGGTCCACTTCATCCCAGGTGGCCGGCTTGCCGCGAGCCTGCGGTTGTTTCAGGCGCAGGCTGTCGTAGAGGCCGAGAATCAACGCCTGGCCCACGGCGCACAGTCCTCCGCGGGAAAGCGGGTGATCCGGATTGCCTTCGAGCTTGATGGGGCGGCCGTCGCGGGTCTTGACAAGCAGGCCGCAGCCCGCGGGGCAGGCCGCGCACGTGGAGGCGTAGTATGTGGCGCGGCCGGGAGTGATTCCCTCGGGCTGCACAAGATAGGGCGCCGCCTTGTTCACCGGCGCCTGGCGGCAGGCGGTGAGAAATGCGCCGGCGAACGTGAAGCCGGCCGCGCGGAGGAAACCGCGGCGGTCGCGGCCGGCCTCCACCTGGAGCGGCGTTCCGGCGAACTCCGGCGCCGCGCTCCGCTGCCCCGCGGATTCCCGCTCGGCCAGGCTCTTCCAGTATCTCTTCGCCATGCGATTTCCTCAGTAGTGGCAAACGGAGCAGTCCGTCGAGGCGTGAACCGTCCTTCCCGAGACGCCGGCGCGGTTGACCTCGCGGTGACAGTTGACGCACCAGCCCATGCTCAGGTCGGAGATCTGGCGTACGCGCTCCATCGTCTCCACCGGACCGTGGCACGTCTGGCACGTTACTTGAACGCGTACGTGCGCCCGGTGATCGAAGTAAACAAAGTCGGGGAGGTTGTGTACTTTCGTCCAAACGACCGGCTGCAAGCGCCGGGCCGGTTCCCGCTCAAACTTCGCGTTGAGAGCGAGGGCGTCGTAGATCTTCTGGATCTCCCGCGACACGATCATTCGGGGCTGACGTTTCTCTTTCTGCGCCAGCTCATCCTCAGCGCGCAGCGCTCCGAGCGTCGACGTGACGTACCGGTGGCAGTTCATGCAGACGCCGGCCGGCGGGATACCCGCGTGGCGGCTCGTCTCCGCGCTGAAGTGGCAGTACAGGCACGGAATCTGCAACTCTCCCGCATGCAGCCGGTGCGAGTAAGCGATCGGCTGCACCGGTTCGTAGCCGCGCTGGTTGCCGGGAAGCGAGAACTGCGAGATCGATCCGAGCAGCATCAGCAGGCTGCCCGCCAGACCGGCCGCGAGGAGGATGGTGACGATGCGATGGCTCATGCTGCGCCCCTAGCAGCGGACCTCCGCTCCCTTGCGGGCGTAGTACCACCAGTTCAGCAGCAGGCAACTCAAGTAGTAAGCAGCGAAGCCGTACAGAGCGTACTCGGGCCGGCCGGCCGCGATCTGCGCGCCGAACACCTTGGGGATGATGAACGCTCCGTAAGCGCCGACGGCGGAGGTCCATCCGAGAACCGGACCCGCCAGGGACGGCTCGAAAATGATCGGAATCATCCGGAAGGTGGAGCCGTTGCCGATGCCCGCGGTCATGAACAGCACGAGGAAGAGCGCGAGGAAAAGGGGGAAGTGTTCGTGCGGCGCGGCGCTCGCGGCGGCCCGCTTGATCGTCCAGGCTGCGCCGAAGGCCGCCAGGATCATCACGGCGGTCGCCCACTGCGTGACCCTGGCGCCGCCCCACTTGTCTGACAGCCAGCCTCCGATCGGGCGAACCAGCGATCCGACCAGCGGGCCCAGCCAGGCGTAAGCGAACGGATTCGGCGCCTGCGGGTTGGGGCTGCCGTCCGGGAGGTTGCCGAACACGACGCGGATCAGCAGCGGAAAGGCCATCGCGTAGCCGATGAAAGAACCGAAGGTCATCACGTAGAGCCACGTCATGACCCAGTTGTGCTTCGAGCGAAAGATGCGGAACTGCCTCGACAAAGCGGCGGCGATGGTCCCCGGCAGCAGCTTCATCAGCGCGAGGGTGGCCAGGACCGCCATCGGCAGCGCGATCCACATGCTCCAGTTCCAGCCGAGCAAAGTCCACAGGCCCGCGGCCGCGCCCGCAAAGCCGAACAGGTTGAGCCCCAGGATCTTCAGCAAGGCGACGGGCGTCGGGCCGGTCTCGTAAAGCGGCAGGTTGGTCATGCCGAACCAGGCGGCGATGGCGAGCACCGCGAGCACCGGCGCCCAGACGAGGCCGCAGTTCTGGATCCAGACCGGGGTGCCGGCCGGCAGGCCGCCCACCGGCGCGGGCAGCGGAAGCCCGGCGCCTCCGAGCGCGCCGAACAACGCGAAGGTCATGACGAACGGCAGCAGCACCTGCATCAGGCTGACGCCGAGGTTGCCCAGCCCGGCGTTCAACCCCAGCGCCGTTCCCTGGACGCGCTTGGGGAAGAACATGCTTATGTTGGACATGGACGAGGCGAAATTGCCGCCGCCGATTCCGGAGAGCGCCGCCAGCATCACAAAGGTCTCAAACGGAGTGCTCTTGTTCTGAAGCGCGAAGCCCGCGCCGAGCGCGGGCAGGATCAGCAGCGCCGTGCTGAGCGCGACCACGTTGCGGCCGCCGGCGATGGCCACCAGGAAGGAGTTCGGGATGCGCAGGGTCGCCCCGGTAAGACCGGCCACCGCCGACAGCGTGAAGAGCTGCTGCGCGCTGAACGGGAAGCCGAGGTTCTTCATCTGCACGGTGATGATCGACCAGTACGACCAGACCGCGAAGGCGCACAGCAGGCACGGAATGGAAATCCAGAGATTGCGGTACGCCACGCGCTTGGCCCAGTTCTCCCAGGCGGCGACGTCTTCGGGGTTCCACGCGCGGGTCTTAGCGGCTTGCGCCATACGTCACTCCCACGGCGACGGGGGCGGGCACGCCCAGCCGCTCGCCGCCGGTTTCCATGCGCCGCATCAGCTCGGGCGTCTGCTGGCGCATCATTCGTTGAATTACTAAGTGCATCCAGACAAGGCAGGCGATGGAGACCGCCGCCAGAAACATCCAGCACGTCGTCCAGATGCCGCTCTTCTCAAGTAAGTAACCAAAGATAATGGGGCTGAAAAAGCCGCCCAGGCCGCCGACCACGCCCACGACGCCGCCCACCACTCCGACGGCTTTCGGGAAATAGTCCGGGATGTGGCGGTACACGGCCGCCTTGCCGATGCCCATCATGAATCCGACGAGGAACACCAGCGCGGTGAAGATCCAGACGTTGGCCTGGAAGTGAATGTGGGTGATCCCGCCGGCGAGCAGTTGCTTCTTCTGGACCCTGTCGCCGGCCTTGACGACGGGCGTCTGCCAGAAGGCCTTGGTCGGAAAGACAAGGAGTCCGCTGGACTTGATGTCGCGCCAGCCCGGCTCGGCGGAGCGCAGTTTGTAGACCCTGTCGCCGACGCCCACGGACTCCGGCGACACAGACGTGACCACTCCCGACCGCGCCGCCATCACCCCCTTGCCGGGAAGCTCGACCTCCATGCGGGGGACGATGAGGAGGAGCGAGCAGACCGCGCAACTGCCGAGCACCCAGTACATGATGCGGCGCGCGCCAAAGTGGTCCGACATCCAGCCGCCGAGCGCGCGGATGACGCCGGAGGGAAGGCTGAAGATGGAAGCCATCAGGCCGGCCGCGGTCACCGACATCGGATAGGCGTTCACATAGTAGGGAATAAGCCACTGCGACAGGGCGACAAAGCCGCCGAACACGAGGAAGTAGTAAAGACCGAACCGCCAGACACGGACGTTCTTGAGCGGCTCGAGGCGCGCTCCGAGGCCCGCCACGTTGCCGTTGTCCACCTTCCGGGAATACGTGAACATCCAGAAGACGACCGTCATCGCGACGAGGCCGGCGGCGTAAATCTTGGGCAGCATGCGCCAGCCGTCGAGCTGCGTCGCGCTTTCGGTGAGCTTCATCAGCAGGAACGGCGCGCCCATGCTGGTAAGGGCCGAGCCTGCGTTGCCGGTTCCGAAGATGCCAAGCGCGGTCCCCTGCCGCTCCTTGCTGAACCAGACCGAGGTGTAGGCGATGCCGACGGCGAAGGAAGCGCCGGCTAGGCCGAAGCCAAGCGAGCCCAACAGGAACTGCCCGTAACTCGAGGCCTTGCTGAGCAAGTACATGGGAACGGCCGACACGAGCATGAGCACAGTGAAGACGATGCGCCCGCCGTACTTGTCGGTGAGGAGGCCGACTGGCAGCCGCACGAGCGATCCCGTCAGCACCGGGACGCCGATCAGCCAGCCGATCTGCGTCTCGGTCCACTTGAAAACGTCGTGCTCGACCAGAAAGGTGACGAGCACGCCGTTGAGCATCCAGCACGCGAAACAGACGGTGAACGCCAGCGTGCTCATCGTCAGAACGCTGATGGCTTTGGAGCGGTCAGTCATCTTGTTCTTTCCTCGCGCTCCTCAGCCGATCCTGAGGCCCGGGTTGCGGTACCAGCGCACGACCTGCGGCCTGCGCCAGAGATACGGGTTCGGGACCACCAGCACGTGCACCAGCCGGGTGAAGGGGAAGAACGCAATCAGAACGTAGGCGTTCACGATGTGGAACTTCACCAGCCACGGCATAGCGGAGAGATAACCGACTTGCGGGTTCAGCTTGAGAATGGACCACAGGTACGGCGTGGCCGAGGCGGCGAACCACGACGAGCCCCAAGGGTAAGACACGGCGACGCCGATGCCGGAGACCACCTGGAGCAGCAGGAGGGCCAGCACAATCCAGTCGCGGGCGGTGGTGACGCGGCGGATCTTGCTGACGGTGTGACGCCGGAGGATTGCAGTTCCAAGGCCGACCAAGGTGAACAGCCCGAACACGAGCGCCGTGGCCTCCAGGATGTAAAGGCGAAGCGGGCGGCTGTTCCACCACAGAATCTGGCGGGGAACGAGGAAGGCGACGACGTGACCCGCGAGCACGAAGAGGATTCCGTAGTGGAACGGCACGAGCCCCCAGAAATGCTGCCGGTTCTCGAGAAACTGCGACGACAGACTGGAGTAAGTGAAGCTCCTGAGCCGGTAGCGCGTAATCGTCACAAGAAAAAAGGTGAAGAAGGCGACGTACGGTAGAGCGATGAAGA
>Ga0233417_10000486_pt1 | contig 11859 bp, 10 predicted proteins | sample Sed_MG_FD_189023 | JGI IMG/M metagenome (GOLD analysis project Ga0233417, IMG submission 189023) | Sediment microbial communities from Lake Towuti, South Sulawesi, Indonesia - Sediment_Towuti_2014_0.5_MG | ecosystem: Environmental > Aquatic > Freshwater > Lake > Sediment | place: Indonesia... | reverse complement strand
TGCCGACTGAAAGGCGAGACTCGATATTCGATACTCGGTTCTTCCTCTGTGCGCTCTGGGCCTCTGTGTTCTCTGCGTTAAAGACTTTGATTGTCCGAATTTCGAGCTTCGAATTTCGAATACTTTCGCAGGGCTCTGTCCCGCACCCCCGGCCGGCAGGATGCCGGCGCTACGGTTCACCACAGTACTTGCATCCGCGGGGCCGGCGGACGATGGAGGCATCGCGTGGGAAAATGGTTGCCAGCGACCAGTCGAGCGCGACCTGGAGTTGCTTCTTGAAGCCGACCAGCTTGAACAGGTGCACGGCGTTCCAGAACAGCCAAGCGAAGTAGCCGTAGAAGCGGATCGGGCCGATGTTCACCACTGCATAATTCATCCCCAGCGAGACGAGCATCCCCTTGGCAACGTACTCATAGCTCTCCAACTTGCCGCCGTGCTGCAGCGCCAAGATGCTTCGCGCCGCGACGCGTCCCTGGTCGATGGGCACCGGGGCGACGCGGGGCGCGTCCGGCGCAGTGGACGCAGCGGCCGAATCGCCAATGACGAAGACCTCCGGGTGACCAGCGAGCTGGAGATGCTCGTTCACCAGGCAGCGGCCGATGCCGTCGTGCGGCCCGGGCAGCGCCTCAGCCAGTTCGTGCGCGCGCACACCGGCAGCCCAGGCCACCGTCGCGGCGTGGATGACCTCGCCGGAAGCCAGCTCGACGCCGCCCTCGAAGCAGCGCCTCACCTTGGCGCCGGTGCGGATTTGGATGCCCTCGCGGCGCAGCCGCTTTTCCGCGTTTTCGGCGAGCGCCGGATGGACGCCGCGGAGAATCTGCTGCGTGGCTTCCAGTAGCAGCAGTCGGATTTCGTCGCGCGCGATGCCGCGATAGCGCGGCTCGACATACTCGAAGAGAAAATCCTGCATCTCGGCGATCAGCTCAACACCGGTGTAGCCACCGCCCACCACAACAAAGGTCATCAAGCGGCGGCGTTCCTCCGCGTCGGCGGTGTGGTCGGCGTGCTCGCAGAGGTCGATGACGCGCTCGCGTAGCACGACAGCGTCTTCGAGCGTTTTAAAATCCCAGGTGTGCTCGCGGGCACCAGGAATGTTGAAGTACTCCGTGCGGCTACCAAGAGCGAAAATCAGGTAGTCATACTCGAGCGCGCCCCCGACGCACTCGACTCGACGCCGCTCGACGTCAATGGCCAGCACCCGGTCGCGGCGGAACGGCACCCGGCGGACGTCCCGCACCGGCTGCACGATGTGCCGCGGGTTGATGTAGCTCGAGGGAATCTGCGGAAGCAGCGGCGTGAACAGGAAATAGTTCGTGTCGTTAACCAGCAGGACCTCGTAATCCCGGTCACCGCGCAACGCGCGGTCCAAATGCACGGCGGCCTCCACGCCACCGAAACCAGCACCGAGAATCACGATGCGTTTGGCCATAGTGTCAATCTAACATGGAGTTGACGTGCGCCGCGGGGCGTACGGGAACACGAAAATCGAAACTCGATATTCGATATTCGGGAAACAACACCTTAACGCAGAGCACACAGAGACACAGAGGACACAGAGGAGGAACCATTATCGAGTTTCGGGTTTCGGGTTTCGAAATCTAGCTCTTCACGCGACGGAGGCTTCGCAAATTATCCGCCTTGTTCAGGTGCTTGTACGCGTTGTCGATCATCGTGGGAATCTTGGTGCCAATCAGCCAGAGGACCACCCACAGTTGCAGGGCGACCGTAACCGGCAGCGTTAGAATGAACCAGTTGAAAAACCACTGGGCAAAGCCCGTCCAGCGGGTGAACACCGCGGTCATGCCGACGTCCACGATTGTCGCGATCAAGAAGGCAGCAGCGAAGAACGTGAGGAACGTGTTGCTGCCCATGAATCGCTCAAACTCGCCGAGTGCTTTCTGCGCCAGTGCCTGCACACCTCCCCACACACCACGGCGTTGCGCAAATCGCAGCGTGCCATTCGCCGTCGCAAGTTCGAGCTCCTGGACGGGCATGCGCTTGGCTGCACCACCCACGCTTTGCAGGTGGTCGTTCACCTGGCGGTTGAGTTCTGTTTCCACGCCCCAGGTGACGATTTGCGCGCCCTTGCACGCGGCGCGCCCGCCGGCCATCTGCGTTTCCACGCGGTAAAGGCCGTTGATGTTGCGCCGATTCGGCTCGACCGCATCCTTCATCGCCAGCCAGTATTCCTCGTCGCCATGTTTGGTGCGAATGCGGTAGAGGCGTGCGTAGTGGTAGTCGTCCAGTTCGCGCGGCTCGCGGCAGCGTTCCCCGCCATGCATCAGATGGAACCAGTAATCGAGAATGCGCAGCGCTTCGGAGAGCGGGCCGGGGTAGCAGCGGTCGGGCGTATCCGCAGGCGTGTGAATCTTGCCGCCGAAGACGAGCGGCGAAGCCTTGCCGGGACTCAGGGCGACGAGCGCCGAGGCAGGAATTTTGCGCTTGCCGTGCTTGTGGCAACCGAGCCAGCGCGGGCAACCGAGCCAGTCGCCCAGGCGGTCGCGCAGGCCGCTGTTCACTTCCAGGAAGCTGACATGATCGGTGGTGCCGCCCGCGATAAAGCTGTTGAAGCGGATGCCGTTCAGGTGGGCGGCCTCTTCCAAGATGTCGTTCAGCCCCTCGTAGCCTTCGAAGGGAACGAACGCGCGGACGAAATCGGCGCCGAGCGAGGATTCGGGAATATACATCTTCCCTTCCCCTACCGAATCCACCGAAACGACCGACAAGATGGTCGCCAGTTCCTCTTTCGAGAGACTGCGCACGTACTCGCGCGAACCGGAGACGCCGAAGCGGAACTTCGCCAGCGGCACCATGGCAACGCCGAGCGCGGTAATTGCCAGAAGCCCCTTAGTGAGCGCCATGTTGGCGACAGCAAGCCCGAGCGCGAGCAACACCTGCGAGGTGAAGCCGATCAAGCCGCATTCCTCCGAGCCGGCCAGGATGTACGTGTGAGTGAGTTTCGGCCGACGCGGCGCGCGCAAGTCTTCGACAAGGTACTGCTTGGTGATTTCTTCGCCGGTGGTGTTGTCGTCAGCGCCCGGGCCGCGCCACGTGTCGTAGTGTGCCACCAGGATCAGCCGCTCCGGCCGCTCGCCAGGCACGGTGAAGATGAAATTGCAATTTGTCGTGCGGCGCGCCATCGGCGGCAATTTCTGCCGCTCGACAAGCACCACCGGGGGCGCGTCCTGGGCCCCGGGCGCCAGGGTGCGGCGGATAATGGTCTGTTGCGTTTCTTGGAGCGGCGGGCGGGAAACTTCAATCACGCGGCCGGGAAATTCATCGCGCAGGCGAAAGACGAACTCCTCGGCGTGGCGCTCGTTGGCCTGGTCCCACGTCTCGCCTTCCAAGCGCTCCGATCCGCGGCGGATGTTTTCAAGCAGTTCGCCGACGCGCTCCTCGACGGGGCGGCGTGCCGCATGCTCGACTTGCCGGAGCCACGCTTCAACGCGATCCATTGCTGGCGGATTCTAGCAGAACTTCATGAACCGCAGACTTGTGGTGAGCGAAGTCGAACCATGCACGCAGACAAACGCAGATTAAGAACAAGACCTGCACAGAGAACGCCCCGACAGAAATCGTCGGGATAAATTCCGGCACGGAGGGCACAGAGGAGGGACGATTTTCGATTGCCGACTTTCGCGTTTCGGCTTCAGCCGCTGCTCTACTGCTGTTTCAGATCGGGTGCCGGGCAGCCGGTGACGGTGCCGCTCGAGGATTGCCGCATGCGGTCGTTCCACGACATCGGTGGCTTGCCGGCCGAAACCTGCCGCATGGTGATGCAGTTCTCCACCGGGCAGACGAGCGCGCACAGGTTGCAGCCGACGCATTGGTCTTCGATGATGTGCGGCACGCGCCCGCCATTCGCCTTTGGATATTCCTCGATGCACTGGTGCGCGCCATCTTCGCAGGCCACGTAGCAGAGGTGGCAGCCGATGCACAAGTCCGCGTTGATCTCCGCGATGATCTTGTAGTTCAGGTCCAGCTCGCCCCAATCAACGATGTTGGGCACGGCGCGCCCGCGGAAATCCTCGATGGTGCGGAAGCCGTGGTCGTCCATATAGGCGGAAAGGCCGTCGATCATGTCCTCGACGATCCGGAAGCCGTAGTGCATCACCGCGGTGCAAACCTGCACAGTGGTGGCGCCGCAGGCGATGTGCTCGGCGGCGTCGCGCCAGGTCGCGATGCCGCCAACGCCGCTGACCGGAATGCGCAACTTCTTCGTCACAGTCGAAACCATATGCAGCGCGATGGGCTTCACCGCCGGGCCGCAGTAGCCGCCGTGCGAGCCTTTGCCCGCCACGCTTGGCAGCGGCGAGAAGGTCTCGAGATCAATGCCCATGATGGAGTTGATTGTGTTGATCAGGCTGACGGCGTCGGCGCCGCCTTTTTCCGCGGCCACGGCAATGCGCGTGATGTCGCTGACGTTGGGCGTGAGCTTGACGATCACCGGCGTGCGCGCGACTTCCTTCACCCAGGAGGTAATCATCTCCGTGTACTCGGGCACCTGGCCGACGGCCGCACCCATGCCGCGCTCGCTCATCCCGTGCGGGCAGCCGAAGTTCAGCTCCAGCGCATCGGCGCCGGCATCTTCGGTGCGGCGGACCATCTCGTGCCACGATTCACGCTTTGATTCCACCATCAACGAGGCGACAACGATGTGCTTCGGGAAGCGCTTTTTTACTTCACCAATCTCGCGGAGGTTCACCTCGATGGGACGGTCGCTGATGAGCTCGATGTTGTTGAAGCCCATCACTTTCGCGCCGTTGTAGTCGATGGCGCCGTAGCGAGACGTGGTGTTGACGATGGGCTCGCCGATCGTCTTCCACACGGCACCTCCCCAGCCGGCATCAAACGCGCGCATTACCTGGTCGCCCGTGTTCGCTGGCGGCCCTGACGCCAGCCAGAACGGGTTCGGACTCGTCAGCCCCGCAAACTTGACGCTCAGCTCCGCCATCTTGCACCCCGCACAGGCCGAAACTCGAAAACCGAAACTCGAAACTCGCAAAATCCCAACACCACTCTCAGCCGAATATCAAGTTTCAAATTTCGAGTTTCGAATTTCGTTTTTCCGGTCTCAGTATCTGTGTTCATCCGTGCCTTCGCGCGCCATAGCGCCGCTTCGGCGCGCAGGCGTGTTCATCCGTGGCTAATCAGTTCGGGCGCGGGGGCGGCCGAGGCACTGGTCGATGCCGCGAGCAGCGCCCATGCCTTCGGCGACCGCGTCCACCACTTCCTTGCCTCCGTTCACGCAATCACCGCCAGCGAAATGTTTCGGATGCGAGGTCTGGAAGCCAGCGTTCACAATTACGCGGCCATCCTTGTGCAGATCGATGCCGAGCACCGCGCGCAGAATCTCCGTAACCGGCTGCTGTCCCACAGCGGGCACCACCATATCCACGTCGATGACAAACTCGGTGCCGGGAATCGGCTCCGGTGTGCGGCGGCCGCGGCTATCGGGCGCGCCCAGGCGCGTGCGCACACATTCCAAGCCGGTCACGACACCGTTTGACCCCAGCACGCGTATCGGCTGCGTCTGCCAGTAAAAAATTACGCCGTCGCGTTTCGCCAGTTCGTACTCGTACTTGAACGCGGGCATCTCCGCTTCGCTGCGGCGATAAATGAGATAGACGAACTCTGCGCCCAAGCGCCGGGCCGCCGTGACCACATCAATGGCCGTATTGCCGGCGCCAACGCAGGCCACGCGGCGGCCCACCTCGATATCGAGGAACGACTTCGTCTTGGTCTGCTCGATGAATTCCATCGCACCCACCACCCCGTGCAGGTCTTCGCCCGGGAGGCTCAGGTTCCAGGTTTCGCCAAGGCCCAGTCCGAGGAAAACGGCGTCGAATTGTTTTTCGAGCTCGGCGAAAGTGATGTCCTTCCCTACCTCGACGCCCTGGCAGAACGTGACGCCGAGTTGGCGCACTAGATCCACCTCGCGGAGGGAATCTTCGGCACGCGTCTTGTAGGCGGCGATGCCGTAGGTGTTCAAGCCGCCGCCGAGCACGTTCTTATCGAAGATGGTGACGCTGTAGCCCCACTTGGCGAGCTCCGTCGCGCACCCAAGTGACGCCGGACCCGCACCCACGCAGGCTACCTTGAAGCCGTTAGCCGGGCCCGGTTGGAAAAGCTGGATGCGGTGATCGAGGACGTGATCCACCGCATAGCGTTGCAGCCGACCGATCTGAATCGGCGGCTTCTTCTCCAGGTTCATCACGCAGGCGCCTTCGCACAGCACCTCGGTAGGACACACGCGCCCGCAACTGTGGCCGAGGATGTTCGCCTCCAGGATCACACGGGCCGAGCCGCGAATGTTGCCGCTGTAGATTTTCTTGATGAACGCGGGCACGTCGATCTGCGTAGGACAGGCCTTGGTGCAGGGCGCGTCGAAACAGTACAGGCAACGCGCGGCCTCGGCCAGGGCCTGCGAGCGCGTCATACGGGGCGAGATTTCCGCGAAATTCTTTTCGTATTCCTCAGCGGCCAGCTTGGGAGCCGGATTCGGGATGGGCATCGGTCTGCCTCACAATGGGGCCCGGAACAAAACCATTCAAACCGCCGATCAACGCCGATGAACGCAAATTCAAAAGCCTGATGTCAAAGGTCGAAGGTCCAAGGCCTTCGACCTCAACCCTTCGACTTTAGACCCGATCTGTGTTCCTCCGTGTTCATCTGTGGCTTCAAAACTCTTCCCTGAAAAGCGCAACCCGGTGGGTTTCTTCTTCCCCACCGGGCCAACAGCCCTTTGACTTAGGGCATTGTAGCACCAGGATGGGGCAGAGGCGTCAAGGGATTTGTGTGCAACGTGTTGCGGGCGGCGCGCCGCTGGCCTAAGATGCGCTCGCGGGCCCAAGGGGCACGGCATGCCGTGCCCCCACGAAGCCACGCGGCAGGGGGCAACGATGCGATTTGATACGGTTATCAAGAATGGAACGGTGGTCACGGCGATAGACGCGTACAAGGGCGACGTCGGCATCGCGGGGGCGCGCATCGCCGCGATCGCGGAGTCGCTGCCGGTGGAAGGTGCCGCCAAAGTAATTGACGCAGCCGGCTGCTTGGTGATGCCCGGCGGCATCGACGTCCACACGCATCTCGACATGCCGTTCGGTGGCACGGTGAGTGCCGACGATTTCGAGTCGGGCACCATTGCCGCGGCACACGGCGGTACCACAACTCTGATTGACTTCGCCATCCAGAACAAAGGGCAGACGCTCAAGCAGGCGTGGGACACGTGGATGAAGAAAGCCGAAGGCAAAGCGGCCATCGACTATGCGTTCCACTGCATCATCACCGATCTGCCCGACGCACGCGTGGAGGAGATGAAAGACCTGGTGCGCGAAGGCGTGTCGAGCTTCAAGCTCTTCATGGCTTACCCGGGCGTGCTGATGCTGGACGACGCGTCCATTTTCCGCGCGATGACCGCGGCGGGGCAGTCTGGCGGGCTGATCTGCATGCACGCGGAAAACGGCGGCGTAATCGACGTGATCGTGAAGCGCGCGCTCGCCGAGGGCAAAACGGCGCCGAAATATCACGCGCTGACACGTCCAACGACCGCTGAAGCCGAAGCCACGGCGCGCGCCATCGCCATGGCGGAGATCGCGGGGGCGCCGGTGTACATCGTACATCTCTCCTGCAACGACGCGCTCGAAAAAGTCCGCGAGGCCCGCGACCGCGGCCTGCCCGCGTATGCGGAGACGTGCCCGCAGTATCTGTTCCTTTCCATCGACAACTTCGATGTGCCCGGCTTCGAGGGCGCGAAGTACGTCTTCACGCCGCCGCTGCGCGAGAAGTGGCACCAGGACAAGCTCTGGCAGGGGCTTGCGAAGGACGACTTGCAAGTCGTCTCCACCGATCACTGTCCGTTCTGCTACAAAGAACAGAAGGAACTCGGCAAGGGCGACTTTACGAAAATTCCCAATGGTGGGCCGGGCATCGAGCACCGCTTGAGCTTGGTGTACACCGGCGGCGTGCACGGGAAGCGGTTCTCCGCGAACCGCTTCGTGCAGCTTGTTTCTACCGCGCCCGCGAAACTCTTCGGCCTCTATCCTCGCAAGGGCACCATCGCCGTCGGTTCCGACGCCGATATCGTCGTCTTCGATCCCAACAAGGAAGAAACCATCAGCGCCAAGACCCACCACATGCGCGTGGACTACTCGATGTTCGAAGGTATCCAGGTGAAAGGCGTGCCCCGCGTGGTGCTTTCCAGCGGGCGTTCGGTCATCGATGGCGGCAAGTTCGTCGGCCGCGCAGGCTCAGGGCAGTTCCTCAAGCGCCAGACGTATTCGGGGCTGTGAAGCGGAGCTTTTGAGCCACGGACGGACACGGATGAACACAGATAAGACAATCTGTGTGTATCCTTGTGCATCCGCGGTTTCCTACTTTCTGTGCACTTCGTAGACCCAGGGGATGCCCACCAAGCCTTCCTGCATTCTCACTTCGACCAGGTCGCCGCGCCGAAACCGGTGAAATTCCTCTCGGGGCAGCGGGACGCGTTCGATGCGGCGCCCGGCGCGCCACGACGTGACTGCCAGGCGCGTGCTCTTCAGCATTCCTGGCATGGTGAACTTGCCCACCACCGTGGCCATGTGACTGGTGGGCGGGTCGGTATCGAAGCGGCCGTTGACAAACAGGAGCGCCGCGAGCAGCCAGGGCACTGGCAGCAGCCCCAGGAAGATGCGGCGTAGCACTTCCACTTCCTGGCGGCGCCGGGCGCGCCGGTCCACCAGGACCGCCAGCGTGAGCGCGGCAAACACCGTCGCTCCCAGAAAAATGAAGATGGCGTCCAACTCGAGCGGCGGATAAATCTGGCTGACGGGGAGGAACGTCACTGCACCCACCAGGAAAACGGCGGTGAGCATCAGCAGTCGACGGCGCAGCAGGACTTCCGCGGCGGCGACGGTGAGCCCACACGCGTCACACTGCTCGCCTTCGCGGATGGCACCGCAGTTCAGGCAGTGAGTCATGGATTGATGAGGCTGGTGAGCAGCCGTTCCAGGCGCGCGCGCGCCACATCAGACGGCCGAGTAATCTCCACGCCCATTCCTCTCCCCGGGATCACGCGGCGAACTACGCAATCCACCTCGAGTGGCGGCGTGAAGAGCAGGCGCACCGCGCAGGGCGAGCCGACGAGCAACGGCGCTTCCGTGATGATGAACATGCCGCCCATGCTGATGTCGGTGATGAACGCGCGGCGGGTTTCGGAGCCGAAGACAATCTCCACATCCGACTGGAAGCCGTATCGGGGATACTTGCGGCGCTCGGAGAATCTCACAGGTCACCTGTCCGTGGGGCAGATTGGCGGTCGCGGCGCTTTCCTGGCCCAACAGGATGCTATGCGGGCAGGCGAGAAGCTGTCAAGGAACAGGGGCGGGGGGCGGGCTCAGGGTCTGACGGGGAGGGCACGGCTTCAGCCGTGCCGGTAAGGTGCCTATTCCTTCCCTTTCCGCAGAGGCTTCCACGGTGTTCGTGCCCGATGCACTTGGTCGGGAAGCCCCTCCGTCCGGCGCGAGCCGGACTCTTTCAGCGCCTGTCAGGGCCCGGGCGGAATGGGTACGTGTGCGGTAGAATCCCGCCGTGGACATCAAGGAGCTATTTCTGAAGCAAAAGGAAGCGCAGCGTGTGCGGACTCGGCAGGTGCTCGCGCTGGTACGTCCGGAGATGCTCGAGTGGCGGCCGGAGAAGGACGCGCTAAGCGTGGGCGAGCTGCTGCGGCACCTGTGGGTATCCGAAGAGGGCGTGCGGCGCGTGGCGCTTGAAGGCAATTTTGCCTACTACGAGCGGCGCATCCCGGAAGGGCTGCGCGCCGTGCTAGGCACGCCGCGTGCGCTTGCCGACGAGCTGGCCGACCTCGAGCGCGTTCATAACGAAACACTGGATGCCGTGCGGGCATTCCCCGCAGAGCAGTTGGAGACCGAACGGGTGCATGAAGGATTGGGATTTCGGCGCAAGGTTTCGGTGATTCTGCTCGGCATCAACGAGCACGAAATCCATCATCGCGCGCAACTGATGGTGTATTTGCGGATTCTCGGGAGCCCGGCCCCGGAAGCGATTCGGCGAACCTGATTGAAACTCCTGCCCCAGGGGCTCAAGCCCCGTCGTCTGGGTTAGCCTTCTTGTCGCGGCTAAAGCCGCGACCCACAGAGCGTGCAACCTCTCAAATGCCACCGTGGACCGTTCGGCCTCGCTTCCCTCGACTCGGCTCGGGACAGGCAGGGCACACGCCTGTCCTACTGGATCTTGCGGACGGAGGTGGGCTCGTTCTGGAGGCAGATCATGTTTTCCTCGCGGCCAGAGGTGAGCATGGTGCAGCAAATCGTGCGCGCGGCCTGGATGGCCTCGTCGGGCGTGCGGCCAGCGGCGGTAGCGCAGTGGCGCTGGCCGTTGAAGGTCATGCAGACTTCGTAGCGGTGCTGGCCCTGGAGCATGGTCAGGTAAACAATCCCGCCAAAAAGCACAACGGCCAGGATGCCCACAATCCACTTGATGCGCGGCGACATGGGCGTCCATCTTCGCCGACTCCTCGCGAAAATTCAACTCGCCGGACGCGGGCGGCGGCGCGCGCGGATTTCCACTTCGTTGCGGATGTACTCGCGGAGGCTTTCGGAGAGCGTACTGGCGTGCTGCAGCTCGGCCAAGTCGCGCATGGTCAGGTCGGGGATGAAGGAAAGCACGCGGGCGAGCGGCGTAAGCGGGTGGCGCACCAGCGCCATGCGCACGTTGTAGAGGTAGGACCATTTCGAGTGTGAAGCCAGCGCCGCCACGACACCCGGCGGAACGCCTTCGCGCGCGAGCACCTTCAACACGTGGCTTTCGGTCAGAAACGCGTTGTCCAGCGCCAGTGGGACGGCCTGCGCCAGCCCTTCGGCCAGCAGCGCAGCGGCCACGCGGCCGGACCCGCGGCGCGCCAGGGTCAACTTCTGCCCGAGCGGCAGTTGCCCCAGGCGGGCGATGATTATCTCCTCGGCCACGCGCTTGATTTCGGCGGACGCTTGCGGCAACAAGGTGATGTTCACCAAGTCGAACAGGTAAATCTGCTTGATCAGACGCAGCGAAAGAATCCGCGGCGTGTGCGGATGCCGCACCAGGCGCAGCCGCACCGGATAGCTTTCCATCCAAGCTTTCTGCTTGCCGACGGCGTCCAGCAGTTTGCCCGGCAGGTCTTTTCGCTCGAGCAGCAGAAGGAGGTTCTTTTCGTCGAGCAGCGGGTTTTCCAGCAGCGCGAAGAGGACCTCTTCGCTGCCGTTGTAGACGTAGGTCAGCAATTCGTCGCGGGACGCGGTGCGGGCGCGCTCGGCGGTGAGCGCGTCCTGTTCGTCGCGGCTAGGCCTTCGCGCCATGGGCGGCTTTTCGCGAGACTCCGGCAAGACGCATCGCCCAGCGGGCCGCGCCCACGGCCGGCGAAACCTCGAGTCGCTGGATCTTCACTTTTGGCGCGCCGCTGACCAGAAACGCGTCCAGCGCGCCGTCCAGCAGCCGGCTGTGACCGAACACTCCGCCGGACTTGGTGAGCAGGAACTTCTGGTCCGCCAGGTTCAGGTGGCGTGCCACGCTGAGCGCAATCTGAGAAAGTGCCAGCGCCGCAGTGAAAAGGATTTCGCGCGACGGGTCGTCGCCCAACTCGGCAGCTTCCACCACTAGCGGGAAAATGCTGGGGAACACCTGCTCGGGCGACTCAGCCACACGTTCCAGCAGCGCATAGAACGTGGGAGCTTCGAAGGCCGCCGGAATCATCTCCGAGAGCAGGGTGACCGGAGCCAGCCCGTCGCGGGCGCGGGCAACGGCGATCACGCCGCGGCGGCCAATGTCGAAGGCGCTGCCCTCGTCGCCCACCCAGGGGCCCATCCAGCCGGCGCGCGCGGT
>Ga0233417_10000485_pt1 | contig 11862 bp, 13 predicted proteins | sample Sed_MG_FD_189023 | JGI IMG/M metagenome (GOLD analysis project Ga0233417, IMG submission 189023) | Sediment microbial communities from Lake Towuti, South Sulawesi, Indonesia - Sediment_Towuti_2014_0.5_MG | ecosystem: Environmental > Aquatic > Freshwater > Lake > Sediment | place: Indonesia... | reverse complement strand
CCTCTTACTGGCGATGGAGAATGTCACCTTTGAGGGCGAGTTTCACCAAGTAAAGGGAATCGAGCTGGACGTAGTGCACGGCCGGCGAGAACCGCGCCAAGTGCCGATCATGATTGGCGCCACCGGCATGCAAATGATGGAGTTGGCTGGTGAAATCGCTGATGGCGTCGTGCTTAATTACTGCGTGCCGCCAGAGTACAACGATCCGGCCTTGGAGCACCTGCGCCTCGGCGCCCAGCGGGCGGGGCGCGACTTTGACACAGTGGATCGACCTCAGCTTGTCGTCTGCTCCGTGCATCAGAACAAGGCGACTGCTCTGGACGGCGCGCGCGCCCTGCTGACCCAATATTTGGCCCAACAGCCCCACATCGCTCAGGCCAGCGGTGTGAGCGATGGCGTAGTAAAGCAAATCCAGAACATACTGGGCTGGCCGGCGACCAAGGACCAGATTAGAGAGGCTATGCGTTTCGTGCCGGATGAATTGGTGCAGCGCATCACCGCCAGCGGCACACCCGAGGAGGTCAAGGCCAAGGTGCGCCAGTACGTCGCCCGCGGTTGTACCTGCCCTATCCTTTATCCGCTGGGCGATCCCTACCTGATGATTGAGGTCTTCTCGGAAGGATACGCGGCGTAGCTCGCGGTGGCTGTGCTCAGGTGATCGACACGGGATTGGCTGCGCCACACGAGTGTAGGCTCTCCGCTGCCGAAGGCTACTGGGCTCTGGGAGGGGAGGGCACCTGAGCGGTCTACTGTCTCTGGGAGGGGTTGGGTGCCCATTCAGGCATGCTTTCGCCGCGCCGCTCTTGCACCAGCCCCCAGATCCCCAGCATCAGGCCCAGTCCAATCAGGACTACCACTACAAAGAAGGTATCCCGCAGTCCGGCGACCTGAGTTGTAGCGGGTGCGGCGGTTGCTCCCCCTTGAAGCGTGCCTCCCGCGTGATAGAATACGCGTGCGGCCCACACCGCGCCCAGTGCTGCGATACCCGTGATCTGACCAAGTGTGCGCGTAAGCGCCAGCAGGCCCGACGCCACCCCCAGCCGTGTACGTGGCACTGATCCCATGATAGCGCTGTTGTTGGGCGACTGGAATACTCACATCCCAATACCGACAGGTAGGAAGCGCAACACGTAGCCAACGGCTGTCGTCTCGGTGCTGAGGGTGCCAACGGCATAGTAGCCGACCAAAAGCATCGACAGCCCAATCACGGTGATGGGTCGGGTGCCCAGGCGGTCCGACAACGAGCCGGCGATAGGCGCCGTGACGCCCATCGCAATTGGTACCACGGCCAGCAACACCCCGACGGAACGCGGGTCATAACCAAGCACATTCTCCAGGAAAAAGGGCATCAGGATGATCGTTCCGGCTATGCAGACGAAGCTGATGAAGCCGGTAACCAGGTTGATGCTAAACAGCCGGTTCTGGAAAAGGTTGAGATCGATCATCGGCTGATTGCTCTTGCGTTCAATGGCGAGGAAGAGGCCCAGGAAGAGCAACCAGACGGCGAATAGCAGGAAGATGGGCAACCGATCAAAACCGATGTCCTGGCCCAGTGTGAGGGCTAGCAGAAGAGCCATGAGACTCACAAGCAGGGTCAAGGCTCCCCAATAGTCGAAGCGCTGCCCGCCGCTTGGCTTAAGGTTGGGCACAAAGCGAGCAACCATAAGAACGCCCAGAATGCCAATCGGCAGATTTACCAGGAATATCCAGTGCCACGAAAGCGCATGTAGCAACATGCCACCCACCACCGGGCCTATCACGATCCCAATGGAGACCAAGGACCCGCTGATGCCCAATGCCTTGCCTCGCTCTGACGGGGGAAAGGCTTCGGTGACAATAGCCACGCCCAGGGCCATCATCATTGCCGCGCCAACCGCTTGCAGCACTCGAAAGCCAATCAGCCAGTAAACGGTTGGGGCCAATCCACACAGAACTGATCCAACGGTGAAAACGACAAGTCCCGTGGCGTAGACTGGCTTCTTGCCGACCATGTCTCCCAGGCGTCCCATGCTCAGCAGAAGCGCCGTCACCGTCAACAAATACGCCAACACGACCCACTCTACGACGGCAAACTCCGCCTGGAATGAGCGAACTAGCGTAGGTAGTGCAACGTTAACAATGCTGCCGTCAATCGTGGCCAGAAGAACACCCATAGCCACCGCTGCCATAACATACCACTTGCGACCGTAGTCAACGGTTTGCTGCTGCATATAGACACCTCATGTGGCCGAATTCTATCCTGAAAATCTCATTTGTCAAAGTGATGGAACCGGCGATGCCTGCACACCAGTTGTGACCAGCACAAAGCCTGTGACCCACCGCCCCGCTACGCTCCGCAAGCGACCCCGATCTGCCCAGCAAGACGGCCTTCTGATAATTCTGGCTCAGATAAACTGTGAATCTTGGCTGATCAAATCCAATCTTATGTAAAATACAGTTGACACTTGGGGTAAATTATGCTATAATGTCACAGCAGTAGTATATGCCTGCACCGATCAAACCCGATGCAGTGGCCAGGCGCTGGTAGCTACCCCGCCTGGCTCTCTTTCGATAAGGAACTCAGCTTGAGGTGGTTTGGGGTGATGTCAGACTATGTAGTTAAAAGCGATACCGAGTTGATAACCGAGGAGGTTATCCAAAAAGCAGCCCAGCAGGGCTATTTGACCTTTGACGAGCTGCTGGTTGCCTTCCCCGAGGCAGAAGAGAACATGGCTCAGCTTGAAGAGATTTTCATTCAATTGACCGAGCGTGGAATTGAAGTCTATGGCGATGATGAGGAGGCTGAAGAGGAAAGGCGGCTGCGTAAGGCGGCCCTGGCCGGTGGTGAAGAGGCAGATGCGATTCCCGAGGTTGACCCTTTTGATCTAAGTGGAATTGCCGCTGATGATACGATTAGTCTCTATCTGAAAGAGATGGCACGGGTGCCTCTGCTCACACCTGCCGAGGAGACTTCGCTGGCAAAACGACTGGAGCGAGGGCGCCGGGCGCAACGCAAGCTTGAGCGGGATAGCCACCAGGAGGAAGAAGCTGCCCGGTTGCGACGGGAGGTCATCCAGGGAGACCGAGCACGCGATCACCTGATCAAGGCAAATACGCGCTTGGTGGTGAGCATCGCCAAGAAGTACATGGGACAGGGTGTACCCTTCTCGGATCTGATTCAAGAGGGCAATTTGGGCTTGATGAAAGCGGTAGAGAAATTCGACTACCGCCGTGGCTACAAATTCAGCACCTATGCCACGTGGTGGATCAGGCAGGCCATCACACGCGCCTTGGCGGATCAGGGTCGCACCATTCGGGTACCTGTGCATATGAGTGATCGCATTCGCAAGTTGCATCAAGTGTCGCGCCAGCTTGAACAGGTGTGGGGACGAAAACCCACCCCGGAAGAGCTGGCTGAAGAGATGGATCTGGAGCCCTCTAAGGTGCGCTGGATGTTACGCGTGAGCCGCCACCCGGTGAGCCTGGAACGCCCGGTTGGAGAAGAGGAAGACAGCGAACTGGGCAACTTCATTGAGGATATCGACGCGCCGACGCCCCCTGATGCGGCCTACCATCATATGTTGCAGGAGAAGCTAGAGGACGTGTTGGCGACCCTCACCCCGCGCGAGGCGCGTATCCTGCGTCTGCGTTTTGGCCTGCAAAATGGTCGCAGTTACACGCTGGAGGAAGTTGGCAAGAAATTTGGCCTCACTCGCGAACGCATCCGTCAGATCGAAGGCCAGGCGCTGCGTAAGCTGCGCCACCCCCGTCGCAGTCGCCAGTTGCGTGACTACCTGAGTTAGGTGGGCAGCGTACCCGAAAACCAGCACCTTTGATGGCAGAATGATTCTGTCTGAACCAGCCATGCTACAAAAAAACAGCCCCACTTGCTTAGGGGCTGTTTTCTGTTTCTCCTTTTCAGCTACTGACTACTGACCTCGGGCACCTGGCCATTGGCGGTTGACTGGTGACGACGGCGCCACACCATCAAGCCCACGCCAATCACAATCAGCGCTACCGACACAATCTGGGCTGTTGGGATACCGCCTATCAACCAGGCGTCAGGGCGCAGTGCTTCAACCAGAAGGCGCCCTGTACCATAGCCAATCAGGTACAAGGAGAAGACATCGCCATCCTTCAGACGATCTTGGTATCGCCGTCCGATGACCATCAGAGCAATGAATAGGAGAAAATTCCAGAGCGACTCGTACAGAAAGACTGGGTGAAAGCGCGTAGCCCCCAATGGATAGCGCGTCAGGTCCGTAAAGGGTGGAATGCGATGTTGGGCATCAATGGAAATGCCCCACGGCAACGTGGTGGGCGGGCCGTATAGCTCCTGATTGACAAAATTGCCCCAGCGCCCGATGGCCTGTGCCAGGGCAAGCCCTGGTGCGCCAATGTCGAGCCAGCGGGCCAGCTTCAGATGGTTGCGCCAGGTGTACAGGAGCATCGCCACGGCGCCGCCAGCAATTCCCCCAAAGATGCCCAATCCTCCTTTCCAAATCATCAGTGCCGTGGGAAAGGGGATAGCCAGTCCCAGTACCTGGACTGTTTCGAATGGGTTAGCCACGAAATAGTATCCGACACCGATGTCGGTGCCCTGGGGTGAAGAGATCACATGGTAGAGCCGGGCGCCCAAGATGCCACCGATCAAGCACCACACCAGTACATTCCATACGTGTTCGGGGTCTTCACCACGGCGTTTTGCCTCGAAGGTAGCGGCGTAAGCACCTGCGATTGCCCCCAGCACGATAATGATACCGTACCAGTGAACGGTTAGCGGGCCGATGTTGAATGTTGGACCGATGGGAGGCATAACTTGCTCCTTGAACAGGGTCTCTGTCTAGTGGGTGTATTGTACTCAATTGCCTACCAGATGCAAGGTACAGCATCTCGGCCAAGCCCCAGGTCGGCAGAGGAAAGTAAGGAGCCGAAGAAGTTGTCCAGATGAATGGAGCACCCCCACTACAAGCTACCATCTTTGACGAACCAGGGCAAAGCGGTTAAGATATGCCAGGTCCAGGCGAAAGCGTGCAACCAGGCTTAGCCTGTCCTAGGCAGACAGCAAGAGGGATATCCCCTTGTTTCTTCTCTTCACCGATCAGGACTTTCTCGGCCGCTTTGCAAGCCCGCAGGCGAAACAGTAGTACAGCAAGCAATTCCATGGAGGAAACGTCGGCTCATGGCCAAACCAGTTCATATCACCGATAGTACGTTCGATGCTGAGGTGTTAAAGTCGGATCTGCCTGTGCTCACCGACTTCTGGGCGGAGTGGTGCGGGCCGTGCAAGGTCATCGCTCCTATTCTCGAGCAAATTGCCGCGGAGTATGAGGGCCAGATCAAGATAGGCAAAATAGATGTGGATCAGAACAATCAAACGGCGATTGAGCTGGGCGTGCAAAGCATCCCCACCTTGATCCTGTTCAAGAACGGGCAGGTTGTGGAGCGCTTAGTAGGCAGCATGTCCAAGGAGCGGCTGCTCTCGCGCATTCTGCCCCACCTGCCGCCCCTGGCGGGGTAGCCCTTGACAATTGGTCCAAGGCGTGATATACTAGCCCCAATCAAAACACAAAGACGCTGAACAGGGCGAGTAGGCGTCGAAGCGGGGTAGCAGAGAGTCGGGCACGCTCCTTTTGGGGAGCGGGCTGAGAGCCCGATACCAGCGCAGGCGTTGAATGGACCTGGGAGTCGCAGGCTGAAAATCGTTCAGGGGACATGCCTGGCGATGAGTATGCTGTGCCGGAGTCGCCACCGTTATCAAGGCAGAAGGTATCAGACGCACTGGTGCGGTACGTACCTGCAATGAGTGAGGCTGGCTCACCGGGTTGGAACAGAACCCCGCCATCACGGCGGGGTTTCTTGCTTCTGCTGGGTGAGACGCCTAAGTTGGGTGGCACCACGGGGAATCATGAAGCCCTCGTCCCATATGGGACGAGGGCTATTTGTTTTGGCAAGAAGGTTATGGGGTCCATGAAAAAGAAACACCGCATTCTCACCGGCGATCGACCGACAGGTCGGCTGCATCTGGGACATTATGTGGGCAGCCTGCGTAATCGGGTTGCCCTCCAAGACGAGTATGAGTGCTTCTTCATCGTCGCAGATCTGCACACGCTCACCACCCGCCCGGAGAAGCGGCATATCACAAGATTGGATGACAACATCCACCAGACCGTGCTGGACTACTTGGCTGTCGGCATTGATCCTGAGCGCTCGACGATCTTTGTGCAGAGCGCCATCCGTGAGACCTTCGAGCTGTACACCCTCTTGAGCATGTTGGTCAGCGTGCCCCGCCTGGAGCGGGTGCCCAGCCTGAAGGATATGGCCAAAGCAGCCCGCCTGGAAGCGATGCCCTTGGGGCTGCTGGGCTACCCGGTGCTGCAAGCGGCCGATATCTTGTTGCCACGTGCGCATCTGGTTCCAGTCGGCAAAGACAATGAGGCGCACGTGGAGGTGACTCGCGAGCTGGCGCGTCGTTTCAACCGGCTATACGGCCATGTCTTTCCGATCCCGGAGGCACTCATCGGCGACGTGCCCACCTTGGTCGGAACGGACGGCCAGGCCAAGATGAGCAAGAGCTTGGGCAATGCCATCTACCTGTCGGATGATGCGCAGACGGTCCTGCGCAAGGTCATGGGAATGTTTACCGATCCGAGCCGGATACGCGCAGACATCCCTGGTCAGGTTGAGGGCAATCCGGTCTTCATCTACCACGATGCTTTCAACCCAGACCAAGATGAAGTGAATGACCTTAAAGACCGTTACCGGCAAGGAAAGGTAGGGGACATTGAGGTCAAGCACAGGCTAGCTCATGCCCTCAATACGCTGCTGGATCCGACCCGCGAACGGCGCGCCCGGTTTGAAGCTCAGCCCCAGATGGTGACCGACGTCTTGGCTGAAGGGAATCGGCGCATGCAGGCCGAGGCCAGGGCCACCATGGCCCTGGTGCATGATGCGATGGGGCTATATGGAGCCCGCTATTTGGATGACGTGGCATCTGGCTCGAGTAGCTCGTTGCTGGTGCCTGCCAATGTGCTGGCATCGTATTGAGAAGGAGGGGGAACAGCGAAAAAATTAAGCTCCGGCAGAATGTCGCAAATCTTTAATCCAAGAGGATCTACTTTTCATTACAAACAAGGAGGATTTGAAAAATGGACCGAACAAGAGTTGTGCTCGAGGAAAATGAAATACCCAAGGCGTGGTACAACATCCTTCCGGACATGCCGGTTCGAGTGCCGCCAGTCTTGCACCCAGGAACAGGTCAGCCGGTAGGGCCGGATGACCTGGCACCCCTTTTTCCAATGGGCCTGATTATGCAGGAAGTGAGCCAGGAGCGTTTTATCGAGATCCCCAAGCCAGTACGCGACATCTACACGCTCTATCGGCCCAGTCCGCTGATGCGCGCCCGCCGCCTGGAGAAGGCCCTGGATACGCCAGCTCGCATCTACTACAAGTACGAAGGGGTCAGCCCGGCTGGTAGCCACAAGCCGAACACCGCTATCGCCCAGGCCTTCTACAATAAGGAAGAGGGAGTCAAGAAGCTGGCCACCGAAACCGGGGCCGGGCAGTGGGGCAGTGCCCTGTCACTGGCCGGCAGCTTCTTCAACATCGAAGTGGAAGTCTTCATGGTCAAAGTCAGTTACTACCAGAAGCCATATCGCCGCTCGATGATGGAAGTCTATGGAGCGAAGGTGCACCCGAGCCCCACCACCCTCACCCAGGCCGGGCGCAGGGTGCTGGAACAAGATCCGGACTCGCCGGGCAGCCTGGGCATCGCCATCAGCGAGGCAGTCGAGGTGGCTGCTACCAGCGGCGGCAGTGTCAAGTATAGCCTGGGCAGCGTGCTCAATCACGTATTGATGCATCAGACGATCGTCGGCGAGGAGGCGCTGAAGCAGTTTGAGAAGATCGACGACTATCCCGACGTGGTCATCGGCTGCGTGGGTGGGGGGTCCAACTATGCCGGACTGGCCTTCCCCTTCATGCGCGAGCGTTTCGCCGGCAGGCAGACGCGCTTTGTAGCGGTGGAGCCGACCGCTTGCCCTACACTGACCAAAGGCCCGTACGCCTATGATTTCGGTGATACCGCCGAGATGACGCCCCTGGTCAAAATGCACACTTTGGGCCACACCTTCGTTCCGGCCGGCATCCATGCCGGTGGCCTGCGCTACCATGGTATGGCGCCGCTCATCTGCGCTCTATACAACGGCGGCTATATGGAGGCAGTGGCTTATCGTCAGAATCCAGTGTTTGAGGCAGCGCTACAGTTTGCCCGGGCCGAAGGAATCATCCCGGCGCCTGAAACAGCCCATGCCATCCGGGCCACCATCGACGAGGCCATCAGGGCCAGGGAGGAAGGGGTCAGCCGGGGCATTCTCTTCAATCTGAGCGGCCACGGCCACTTTGACCTGTCGGCCTACGATAAGTATCTGGGCGGCGAGCTGGAGGACTACGAGTACCCAGCCGAGGCAGTCCAGGCAGCGCTGGCCCACCTGCCCAAGGTCGCAGAGCCAGCTTAGAGCACAAACCAGACAGTCTGCACCTGCCTGTTGACGGGCAGAGGGCGCAGACAGTGGACGACAAACGGGTGATATGTGCTCGCACCCTTCCTGGGCCGATCCCTCGTCATACGCCGTCTACTGTCTGCCCCTTTTTTCGAGCAGGTACGTTCGCAGGTATCAATCACGAGTTGTCCATTCTCCGTCGACAACTTGCCATCACGCGTCACCGGAGACGCGCACGACTATGAGCCTGGCGAGCAGATGGTTATCCAGTGGCCTCTCTTCAGCCGAAAGCGGGCAGGTCAATGACCAAGGCTCGCAACTGGGCAAGTTGCGTGGCGAACCTTGGCTCGAGCAGAGCGGGACAGTCCTCTGGCTTGTGCTGCCCGGCTGCAATCTCCAGGGCAAACGTGAAGCATGTCGGCTGGTCGCAGCGCCCGCAATTCGTGCCGGGCAGCAGCTTGTAGATGACCATGGGAGCGGGGCGCCGGTGCAGCTCAAAGTCAGGCTGGATCTCGCCGCGCCTTTCCCATGTGCAATTCACTAGCCTTATCAGCCTGCGTATCACCTTTTCTGCCTCAGTTCGGTCTTCCAGGTTAGCAGCAGCGATTTCATAGGCATGGAAGGCAATATTCCGCCCACCTTTTTTCCAGGTCAATGCTCGGGCGGTGTGATTGTAGACCGCACCTCGCAGGGTCGCGTTGAGGTAGGGCAGAACCTCGCCGATATCCTCCTTCAGCCGGGCAATAGCACTCCAGGTTTCGGCCCCCGGTTTGCATGGAGGTGTCAACAACTCGAGGTCATACTCCTCAATCAACATAGCTTTCTCCTGGGCTGACATGACCTGCAGCGATCAAGTGCATGGGACTGCACGAGCTGGCTGGCAGCCCGAGGCATGCCCCCACCAACCAGGCAACCTGTTCATTGCCTGATGGCCGCCGAAGTCACGCGGATTCTGCCAGCGCCTGGACCAGCCAGCCCTTGATCTCCTCAACCGACGGAACACGCCCGGCGCTGACGAGTTTCTCGTTGACAACCAGGCCAGGTGTGAACATGATGGGGTACTTTTTGATTTCCTGGTGCTCCGTCACTTTCAAGATGGTTGCCTCGAATTCCTCCGGTCGTTCCTCGGCAAGGCCTTCAAGGGCTTGGGTGGTTTTCTGTTCCAGCAACTGGCAATTGGTACAGCCGGATCCCAACACTTTGATGGTAAGCACGTATAACCTCCCGGTCATTCAGTCATCTGACGTCTTTCTCTGGCAATCCATACACAAGTCGCTGGATCGGTTGGTCCAGTATTTCAGCCCGCAGCCAGGGCAGGTGACTTGGCGCAGATTGCCCATGCGCGGCTTGAGCCGGGGCCGTAGCTCCAGCGGCAGGTCGGCGAAGGGTTCGCGCAGGCACGAGCAGGCAGGTGGCGCGTCTTTCTCAGGTTTTCCGTCGACTTTAGCCATGGTCAACTCCACATATCCGGTTCAGGGCCCGGGCACAAGTTCGATTGCGGGTTCGATCGTGACTTTAGACCTCAACGAGTTAGCCACCAGGCTGTATTTGTGGGCCAATTCCAAGGCCCGCTCTACTCGCCTGAACACACGTTGGCGATCTTCGCCATCATCGGCCCGCACCACGATCCGTGGCCGCAGCACCAGGTCGGTGAAGATCTCCGTCCTGTCCAGCTCAATCAGCTTGGTGCCTTCGGCGTAGCACTCGTAGGCCTCCAGAGTCAGCTTGAGGCGTTTGCAAGCCCAGATGAACATCATCATGATACAGGTGTTGGCAGCGGCGACGAAGGCATCTTCCGGCGTCAACACTCCGGCGTGACCGTGTGCGTCCGGGGGGGCGGAGAACATCATCTGCGGGCCATTGCCCATGGTCAGGTGGCCCCAGTGCCCACCCTTCCAAACGACTGTCGTGTGATAGCTGGCCCTGCGAGACATTCAGGCCTCCCTCTTGCGGCAATAGAGCGCAAATTCCTTCAACAGGGCCACCCGATATTCAGAGGCCACTGAATCGGGGATAGGGTTGTAGAGACGGACAGATTGCAGAAGTTCGTCCGCTACATCACCACTGCCAGGCCGCCTGCCTTGGGCGTAGACCTGGTCAAAAATGGCTGGCACCGCAATCAGCGTCTTACGTTCGTCGCCCACGCTAAGGGTCAAGACTGGGATACCCGACCCGCACGTGCAGGTTGCCTCGACCGCTGCCTGTACCTCTTCTCCACCGGCTGGCTCGTCTGATTCCGGCATGTCACTCACGCGACGGCCTCTGCCGACTTCCAGCAACTCGCCCACTCGGGCAGCGATCATCTGCGCAACGGCTTTGGCCAACTGCATGCCGGCCTGGTTCAGGCGGCGCGCCGTGCCCAGATCGGTTCCAGGCGCGATCAGCTCGGAGACGACGATGCTGGCGGCAGGTTTGCCACTGTACAGTGCGGTGGCACGGGCGGCACAGCGTTTCTCGCAGCCGTCTACGGCGACCGTCGGGTAGAAGCGAGCAAAGGCTCGGTCCCCTTCACCTCCTGCCAGGAAGAGGGGCAGGCAGATGGTCACTGTATCGTCTGGGCGGAGTTGCTCCAGCACCCTGAGCGCTGCCAACCGGGTGATTGTCCCCTCGGCCATCTCTTCGCCGCTGCAAGCGACGATGCCCACTTTCTTTTTGGGCAGGTCAGGCATGGCTACACTTCCTCCCCTCCGAGGATCCTGTCCGTGGCTTGGGCCAGCTCCTGGGCCAGCAAACGCGCCAACTCCTCCCCATCCGGGTTCAGGCAAGAGACACCCTTGGGCTTCAGCGTTCGATGGCGGCGGAAAGTATCCAGCACGTTGGCCTCGTAGGCCACATGCCCGCCACTCGCAGCCACCATCTTGCTGGCGCAGGCCAGCTTGCAGCCATCTACAGTAATAGCTGGCGCGCTCTGAACCCGCGTTCGTAGCTCCTGGTCTCCGAGCACCAACAGCGACAAGGCGATGACTTCGGTGCTCCGCGGGCGTAGGTCTTCGGCTAGGCTGTAGGCTGCTTCGCGCCCGACCGTGCCATAGGTCTTGCCGATGCCGCTGCATGGCACGATCAGCACCCGTCCATCCTGAGTCATAGTTGCCTCGATTCTTGCTCTGCGTCAGCTTTCATTAGCTCGAAATAGGCCTCGGGTGAGAGCAGCCTAAGCCGTTCAGTTGGCCAGTCGGCGGGTTCCACCAGCACCAGCCAGCCCGCACCATACGGGTCCTGGTTAACCAGCTCCGGCGCATCTTCGAGCGCCGGGTTGATTTCTTTGATCTGGCCACTGACAGGAGAAGGGAGCAGCAGATTGACCTTGATGGTCTCGATGCTCCCCAGGTCGTCGCCCACGGCCAGCTCCGTGCCCGCCAGGTCGGGTTCGGCGAAGGCCACG
>Ga0233417_10000484_pt1 | contig 11864 bp, 9 predicted proteins | sample Sed_MG_FD_189023 | JGI IMG/M metagenome (GOLD analysis project Ga0233417, IMG submission 189023) | Sediment microbial communities from Lake Towuti, South Sulawesi, Indonesia - Sediment_Towuti_2014_0.5_MG | ecosystem: Environmental > Aquatic > Freshwater > Lake > Sediment | place: Indonesia... | reverse complement strand
GTTGGGAGGGGGCGTGGGCGACGATATTGCGGAGGTATCGTGGAATCTTCCGACGGTCGTGCTTCGCTACCCGGGCAATATTCCGGGCATGGTCGGCCATCATTGGTCGAGCGGCATCGCCATGGCTACACCCATCGCCCACAAAGGGGCGACCGCCGGAGCAAAGGCGTATGCCCTGACGATGCTGGACCTGCTGCTCGATCCGATGATCCTGGAGGGCGCCAAGACGTACTTCGCCGAGCAGACCAAAGAAACTAAGTGGCAGTCGCTGATTCCGCCCGACGCGAAGCCGCCGGTTCACTTGAACAAGGACAAGATGGAACGGTTCCGGCCGGGACTTCATAAGCTGCGTTTCGACTCCAGGCGGTACGGAACCTACATGGAGCAGTTGGGAATCCAGTATCCGACGGTACAGTAGGGACGTCCGCTTAGGCGGCCTATAGCTATTGGATCGCTGCCTTGTCCTCTTTGACGAGCTGCTCTGTCGGGTCGATCTTCAGCCAGAGCAGGGCGCTGATGGCGGTCATGACCCCCATCGGGACCAGCGGGGCGTCATAACTCCCGAAAACCTTCACCAGGTACCCGAAAGCGACCGAGGTAAGGAACGAGCCAATCTGGCCGGCGGTGTTCATGGCGCCAGTCACTGCACCGGCGTATTTCCGGCCCACGTCGAGGCAGACAGCCCAGGCAACGGGGAGCATGAAATCGGAACCCGCGTAGCCGATGGCAAGGAACACCACCGAAAGCAGCTTGTCTTTGGTGAACATCGTGGCCAAGATGAAAACGGCCGAGACGCTCAGGCCGATGAATCCGCAGGCACGTCTGCCCCACTTCAAGCCCACGTGCTTGACCATGAAATCGGACGTGATGCCACCAAGCATGTTGGCGCAGCCTCCAAAAACAAACGGCAGCCAGGAATAGGAAATGAGATCCGCCTTGCTGTAACCGCGGCCGTTTTCCAAAAATGTGTGGAGCCAGGAAAGGAAAAAGAAAGCGCCCCAGCAGTAGGTGTGATACATGATCATGATCCACCACAAGTTGGGGCTTCGCAAAACCTTGCGCCACGGCAGGCCGTGGTGGGCCTCCGGCGCGAGGCCGGTGCCGATTTCCTCCAACTCTTCCTTCGAGACGCCCTTCTTGAGCGACGGGTGGTCGCGGAACCACGCATACCAGACGACGGCCCAAACGACGCCCATGACTCCGAAGACCATGAAGCTGGCCCGCCAACCGTAGGCAAGCTGGATGGGCACGACGAGCAACGGTGAGATGGCCCCGCCGATCCGGCTTGCCATCCAAACGAGGCCATGGGCACGGGCGCGCTCGACGAAAGGGAACCAGCGGGAGATGGCCGCCGAACTGTTGGGGTAGGCCCCGGCCTCGCCTGCGCCGAACATGAAACGGGTGAGCAATAGCTGCCAGTAGCCCGTCACCACACCGGTCAGGCTGGTGAATGCAGACCACCATACGACAATACGAGTGAGGACTTTTCTTGGGCCAATACGGTCGCCCATGGCGCCGCTGGGGATTTCGAAGGCGGCGTACGAAATGGCGAACGCGCCCAGCACCCATCCCCACCGCTCCGGCGCGATGCCAAGATCCTCCTGTATCGTCTTGCCGGCGACGGAGATGCACACCCGGTCAATGTATGTGATGATCGACAGGAGGAACAGCAAAGCGAGAACGCGAGGGCGGTACTTCAGTTTCATGTCGTAAGTGCTTGATTATGTCACAGCAGACGATCAGGAGGTGGCGGATGAGACGGTATGCAGCGCTGGCGCCGATGGTCGTGCTGGCATTGCCGGCGTTCGGGCAGGAGAGAACGATAGAGTTGTTGTTGAAGCATTGGAAAACGTCGGCGGAATTCACCAAGGCTGTCGCGGACTTGATGCCGGCTGAAAGTTACGACTTCCAGCCGAACGCAGAGGAGATGGGATTCGGCGCGCTGATGATCCACATCGCCGATGCGAACAACCGGAACATCGCGCTTGTGGCCGGTGTGCAGAATCCGCTCCCCAAGGTCGACAAGACCGACAAGGCGACGGCGATGAAATACCTCGATGCGTCATTTGAGTTCGCGCTGGGCACGATCGCGAAACTGACGCGCGAAGATCTGGACCGGATGGCGGGTCCGGAAGGACGTCAGATGAGCGGCGTTGAGCGCATTTGGGCCTATTTCACCCACACGGCGCATCACCGCGGGCAGGCGGAGGTCTACCTGCGGGTGAAGAACATCAAGCCGCCGCCGTACCGGTTTTGAGCGGCGCTCACGCCTTCAGGCGCCGCGCTGCAAACGGCAAGCCACCGACGCCGTGGAAGCTGTGCTCGCCGGAGAATACTTCCTGCTCGGCATTGCCGGCCGCGCCGAACACTTCGTACACTTTTTTTGCGCGGGCGAAGCTCTCGCGGCTGGCTTCGATTGGAAAGATGTCGTCGCGGTCGCCGGATTCGACGAACAACGGCCGGGGCGCAATCAAGCCCGCCACATCGTACATTTCGCACCAGTTGAGGATGCCGGGCACATAGTTGTCGATGCAGTGCGAGAGGGAGAAGATGCAGTCGCGGAACAGGTTCAGATACCCGCTGACAAATGCAAGCTGGATGCGCGGCTCCAGCGCCGCCGCGAATGTCGTAATCGTGCCGCCGCCGGAAATGCCCATGCAGCCGATGCGAGAGGCGTCCAGCTCCTTGCGAGTGGCGATCCAATCGCAGACCCGCATAACGTCCCAGACGCGCCAGCCGATCATCGTTTCCCCCAGCAAGAGCGCGGCACCCGCGGCAGGTTGGCAGGAGGAAGCCCCCAAGCCCTTCTTCCTGGCAGCCGGATCGCGGCGACAGCCGAACGCCATCTGTTCGATGGCGACGGCGGCCATGCCGTGCTCGACCGCCTGGATTGCGAAATCGTGCTGGTAACCGGATTTGTTCGTGCGGTCTTTGCCCTCCGAGTCGATGCCGACAATATCGTCGACGCCGCGGCCGTGGCCGGGCAAACAAATCATGGCGGTGTGAGGGGGCTGCGTAGCGGCAGGCGTCAGAAGATAGCCGAGAACGGCGGCACCAGGGCGTGTGCGGATCACGAATTTCTCGAGCCGGTACTTGGGGAACTCGCGCACTTCGAGCGTCCGTGGATCAAGGGGAGTGCGCGCGGACGGGAAGCCGCCCAGCAGTTCGGTCAGCTTCGCGCGCAGTTTCTTCTGCCACGCCTCAGCCTGCTTGCGCGTATCTGCACGGAAGGTGAGGCGCAGCGGCGCCGAGCGGTAGCGCTCACGCGAGTAGGCTACCGTGTCAAAATCCAGCAGGTTGACCTTGCCCTCCAATCCGTCGAGGGCTCCGGTGTATTTTTGCTGCGATTGCGCGAATGGCGAAACGGCGAGAGCGGCCAGGCCAAGTTGCCGCCGGGACATGCGGTTTTCCATACTCAGAGTCTATGAAAAAGATGACATTCCTCGCGATACTGGCAGCGCTGGGCGGGTGCGCGCCGAGGGAACCGGACCGGAGGGCCGCACTGGACAGCATGACCGCGGAAAGCATGATGGAGATCACCAGAAGGCTTTCCTCCGATGAGTTCGAAGGGCGCGCGCCGGGGACTCCAGGCGAGGACAAGACAGTCGCGTACCTGATCGAGCAGTGCAAGAGACTCGGTTTGAAGCCCGGCAATCCGGATGGAACTTATGTTCAGAAATCGCCCCTGGCCGGATCGATTTCGAAAGCCAGCGGCTGGTTCCAGGCGGGCGGCAAGAGAGTGGCGCTAAACCCGCTCAAGGATTTCGTGGGGGTCTCGCGCCGTTTCACGCCAGCCGTCGAGATTGCCGGTTCCGACGTGGTCTTTGTCGGCTACGGCGTAGTAGCACCTGAATATGGATGGGACGACTACAAGGGTTTGGACGTCAAAGGCAAAACGCTGCTCATGCTGATCAACGATCCGGCGGTGCCGGGCGCGGCCGAGCCACAACGGCTGGACGAGCAGATGTTCAAAGGCCGGGCGATGACCTATTACGGCCGCTGGACGTACAAGTACGAGATTGCGACCGAGAAGGGCGCGGCCGCCGCGGTCATCATTCATGAGACCGGGCCGGCGGGCTACCCTTTTGAAGTAGTGACGGGGAGCTGGGGCCGCGAGAACTTCGAGATAGCGCAGCCGGACGGCAACATGGGGCGGGTACCCGTGGAGTCCTGGATCAGCATCGAGAAAGCGAAGGAACTTCTTAAGGCTTGCGGATACGATTTCGACACGCTCAAGAGCTCCGCCGTCCGCAAGGATTTCAAGCCGCTGCCGCTGAAGGCGAAAGCCACTTTCCGCATCGAGAACTCGCTGCGCGAAGTCGAATCGCACAACGTCATCGCGAAACTGGAGGGCTCTGACCCGAGGCTGAGAGATGAATACGTCATCTACACGGCCCACTGGGACCATCTCGGCAAAGATGAAAGCCTGAAAGGCGACCAGGTGTTCAACGGAGCGCTCGATAACGCTTCCGGGACCGCCGGCTTGCTCGAACTGGCGAAGGCGTTCACGAAGCTGAATCCTGCGCCCAAGCGGTCGCTGCTCTTCCTGGCGGTTACCGCCGAGGAAAAGGGCCTCCTTGGCGCCAGGTATTATGCCCAAAAACCCCTATACCCGTTGGAAAAGACGCTGGCCGTCCTCAATATGGACGGCGTAAACCAGTGGGGCCGCACCAGCGACATCGTGATCGTGGGGCTGGGGAACTCGACGCTGGACGACCTTGCGGCCGAAGCGGCCCGCGCCCAAGGCAGGACCGTAAAGCCGGACGCGGAGCCGGAGAAAGGCTTCTTCTACCGCTCCGACCACTTCGAGTTCGCCAAAGAAGGCGTGCCGGCGCTCTACCCGGACTCGGGCACGGAGTACGTGGGCAAGCCGTCGGAATGGAGCCAGCAGAAGCGGGATGAATACACGGCGAAGGATTACCACAAGGTTTCCGACGAGGTCAAACCGGACTGGGACCTTACCGGAGCGATCGACGATCTGCGGCTGTTATTTGAGGTCGGCTACCAGGTGGCACAGGGCGAGCGCTATCCGGAGTGGAAGCCCGGCACTGAGTTCAAAGCTAAACGGGACGCAATGCTGAAGGCTCACCCGTAGCCGGACACAAAGGTCCGGCCAGCGGCCTTTCTCAGAGATTCACGTCCAGGGCTTCCTCAAAAACCGCGGGAGAAAGAACTACCCCACTGATGCGGATACGTTCCAGCACATTTGGCTGAACGCCGGTCGGCCGAAATCGGCCCTGGACCTTGCCGGCGTCGGTGACGCCGATGCGCTCGAAGGTGAAGATCTCCTGCATCCTGACGTGCTGATCTTCGACGCCAAGAACTTCGGCGATACTGATGATCTTGCGCGAGCCATCCTGGAGGCGGGCCACCTGCACGACGATCTTGATTGCGCTGGCGAGCTGTTGGATCACCACCCGCGTCGGGATGTCCAGGTCGGCCATGAGGACCATCGCCTGCAAGCGGGAGAAGGCGTCGCGGGGCGAGTTGGCGTGCACGGTGCTCATGGAGCCTTCCACGCCGGTGTTCATCGCCTGAAGCATGTCGAGCGCTTCGGCGCCGCGGCATTCGCCAACGATAATGCGATCGGGACGCATACGCAGCGCGGTTCGCACAAGTTGACGCTGGTTGATGCCGCCTTCCTTGTTGATGTTGGGAGGGCGCGTTTCAAACTTGATGACGTGCCTCTGCTGGAGTTGCAGTTCCGCCGTGTCTTCAATCGTAATGATCCGCTCCTCTTCGGGGATAAAGCGCGACAGCGCATTCAAGGTCGTGGTCTTACCCGAACCCGTGCCGCCGGAAATCAGCACGGTGGTCTTGGACTGGACGCAAGCGGCCAGAAACCGCAGCATGCCCGCCGTCACTGTCTTGTTGGCGATCATCTCGTCGGAGGTAATGACGTGGCGGCCGAAGCGGCGGATGCTCAGGGTGGGGCCGTCCAGCGCGAGCGGCGGAATGATGGCATTCACGCGCGAGCCGTCCAGCAGCCGTGCGTCCACGACCGGATTGGCCTCATCGATCCTGCGCCCGACCTGGGAAACGATCTTCTCGATGATGTGCAGAAGATGGGCGTTGTCCTTGAAGCGTACCGGCGTTAAGGACAGCTTGCCGCTGCGCTCGATGTAGACTTTGTTGTAACCGTTGACAAGTATGTCCGAGATGCTCGGTTCTTTGAGCAGCGGCTCGAGCGGACCCAGGCCGAGCACCTCATCGAGGACCTCTTCGACGATCTTGTTCTGCTCGGCCGTGGTCATGGGCACGCGCTCGTCTTCCAGCAGCTTCTCGACGACACGGCCGATCTCCGAGCGCACTCTTTCCTTGGGAATGGAGGAAACCCGGTCGATGTTGAGAACGCCGATCAGCTTCCTATGGATCTCCGATTTGAGTTCGAAGATCCGCTCATTGGACCGCCCCGCAGGGGAAGGAACCGCGCCAGGGCGGGCAGAAGTCGGACGGTAATTGCTGGCCAATGGCTCTCCTTGCGATAATTGCCGCCGCCGACTGAACGGCGCTCGATCTACGCTATTTTGAGTGTACTGAATGTCGATGAGGCGGAGAGACTTCCTGAGCCTGCTGGCGGCCACCCAAATTCGGCCCGCCCTTCCGCGCAGGCCGAATCTGCTCTTCATTCTGGCCGACCAGTGGCGGGCCCAGGCGCTGCCCGCCGCCGGGGATCCCGATCTGGATGCGCCGAACTTGGCCCGATTGGGCCAGCAAGGAGTGCACTTCCGCCGGGCGTATGCTTCCAATCCAGTCTGTTCCCCGTCGAGGGCTTCCGTCCTCACGGGGCGCTTCCCCCATAGTTGCCAGGTGAGGGCGAATAACAAGCCGCTACCGCTGGAGGAGGAGTGCATGGCCGTGTCGTTGAAGAAGGCCGGCTACGCCACGGGATACATCGGCAAGTGGCACCTGGACGGAAAGGAGCGGCCCGGCTTCGTGCCGCCAGGGCCGCGGCGTCACGGATTCGACTACTGGGCCGCTTTCAACCGCGGACACCTCTATTTCCGCTCCGTCTATTACCGGGACACGCCGGAGCCAGTTCGGGAATCGAGGTTTGAGCCGGACTACCAGACGGAGCTGGCCATCGAATTCATTCGCGCCAACAGAACTCGACCGTTCTACCTCTATCTGAGCTGGGGGCCGCCGCATACGCCGCGGACACCACCGCCGCGATACGCGAACAAATACGATCCCAGGCAATTCCGTCTCCGGGAAAACGTACCCGGGAGCCGTGCCGATGAGGCGCGGCAGGGGCTGGCAGGCTATTACGGGCTGTGTTCAGCACTCGATGAGAACCTTGGGAAGCTGCTCAAGACGCTGGAGGAGGAGCGCCTGGCGGAAGACACCCTTGTGTTATTCACGGCGGACCATGGCGATATGGTTGGCTCGCATGGCCTGGAGTACAAAGGGTGGCCTCACGAGGAGTCAGCACGGATTCCGTTGCTAATGCGCTATCCGCGGAAGCTGCCAGCGGGCGCCGCCAGCGGCCTGCTCATATCCAATGTCGACTATATGCCGACCCTGTTGTCTCTCTGCGGGGCCGAAGTGCCGCAGGCGGCGCAGGGGCGTGACCTCGCACAGGCCCTCGTTGCAAACGGTCGACAAGGGCCGGAGTCAGTTTTTACCTACGGCCGGCTCGACACACCAGGGGAGTGGAGGATGGTAGTCCGCGGGATGGACAAGCTGGTGGTGGATGCGGAAATGAACGTCACTCATCTGTACAACCTGGCGCTCGATCCTTTCGAGATGATTAACTTGTCCAGGGATCCAGCCCACAAGCGCTCGCGCGACGAGTTGAAGGCGCACCTCGGAGACTGGATGAGGCGTATCGAATTCGGCCAGGACCGCTCGGGTTTACGATTAAGGAGATGAAAGCGGCCTCTTTTGAACTGAAGCCGATCGGCGTCGTACGGTCGCCCGCAAAAGTGAGAAAGGAACTCCCCCCACCGGGGGCGCCTGCGTCGGTCGAGGTCTTCGAAGAGTACTCCGCGGGCTTGTTAAAGCTGGACAAGCATAGCCATCTATGGGTGCTTGCCTGGCTGAACGAGGCGGCACGGGACACTATGCAGGTGACACCCCGCGGTGTCGAAGATCCCGGACCGGGAGGCCTGCATGGGGTCTTTGCCGTCCGCTCTCCGACTCGGCCCAACCCACTCGGCTTGACGCTGGCCAGAATCACAGGCCGTGAGGGCAGAAGGATCGACCTGGAGCGACTCGATTTCACCGACGGCACACCCGTGGTGGATTTGAAGCCGTACTTCGTCTCGAAAGACATGGTGTTTTCCGCGACCAACGAGCAGATCGGCAAGCCTGCCGGCCGCGAGGCGCTGCTGGATTCCATGAAGTCCCAGGCGCTCCAGTTTGCCGGCGCCTCGAGTCCCGACTTGGAGCTGGCAGCGGAGATATGCGCTGATTTCCGGTGCGAAGTCCTCCAATTCGCCGATCCCGGGGAGCTGAGAATTACCGTCCCTTCAGCCCGCCCGGCGATGATGGATGCTTTCATGGGAATGTGCCGTGTTTCGCCCGGGCGCGGATCGCTGCGGTGGCACCGGGCGGATGCAGTTCTTTTCGAGCACGGGGGCTGCCGCTACGAATACCTTCTGGAGCAGGATTCATTTCGGCGAAGGGTGTAGAGTGGATTATGATTTCCCGAGGTGATGACCGTGAATATAAAACGCCGTGAGTTCTTTGCAGGCGCCTCCGCTACCGGCTTGGCCGCTCTGGCCCCGGGATGCGCAGACAGGCGGTCGATGCAGGCATCATCCGCCGGACCGCCTGTCGAGGAACTTGACCGTGCCGCGGCGGCTCCGGTGTTGAAGGTCGACGGGCTGAAATCGCCCGTCATCATCGACTCAATCCGGCTGCTGAAGAAGGAAGGGGAATACTTCGTTCATGTGCGCTCCAAAGACGGAGCTGAGGGTGTGTCGCTGCCGAATCCACCCCGCGCCGAGTACCTCGACAAAGTCCTCAAACAGTTGGCCATTCCGTTCTTTATCGGCAAAGACGCGCGGGACCTGGAAAACCTACTTTGGGAACTATATCGTTGGAAGGACAACTACAAACTGTACGGGATTGCACTTTGGAGCCCACAGGCCTGGATCGAGTTCGCGATTCTCGACATGCTTGGGCGCGTAGCCGGCATGCCCATGGGGGCGCTGCTCGGCGACCTTGTAAGGCGCGAGGTCGCCTTTTACGTAGCAAGCGGGAGACGTGACACGACTCCAGAGCAGGAAGCCGGATATCTGCAAAAGCTGGTGGCGCAGTCCGGGGCGAGGGCGTTGAAGTTTCGCGTCGGGGGGAGGATGAGCCGGAATGCCGACGCGATGCCGGGCCGCACTGAGAAGCTGATCCCACTGGTGCGAAAGACCTTTGGCGATGCCATCGATATTCACGCCGACTCCAATAGCTCGTACGATCCTCCGCAAGCCATACCGGTGGGGCGGATGCTGGAGGAGATCAAGGCGGTCTACTTCGAGGAACCCTGCCCCTTCGATCACCTGGAGGACACCAAAGTCGTTACTGACGCGCTGACGATTCCTGTGGCGGGCGGCGAGCAGGAGTACAGCCACTGGCGATTCCGATGGATGATTGCCAACCGCGGCGTCGACATCGTGCAACCCGACCTGCACTACTATGGCGGAATGATCCGCTCGGTGCGGGTGGCGCGCATGGCGGCGCTTGCCAAGATGCCGACCACCGTGCACATCTCCGGCGGCTTCGGCTTCGTCTACATGCTGCACTTCGCCTCGTGCGTGCCAGATATTGGCCGCTACCAGGAATACAAGCTTGGCACCGAGAAATATGGCAACTGGTTCGATCCTCCCATCACGGTCAAGGACGGCAAAATGAGCGTGCCGAGTGGTCCCGGCGTTGGCATCAAGGATCTCGCTGGTCTGCTCAAGGGAGCCGCAGAGGTTTAGGACGGGCGGTCATGAGCGGTCTAGCGAGCCGCTCTCGGCGCTTAGAGGTCTACACAATAAGCGAGGCCTGAGGAAAGGCAAGTTTCTCCGGCTGCCTCGCTCCACGAATGGAGTCGCCGTCGACTCGTGAAGTGGCGGTCACAACTCATTCAAAAAAAGTTTCATCATTCATTGTCAATAACATAGCGTTCGAATCGAGGCGGCCGTGTCTAGAGGTGGGGATAAGTTGGAGACGAAAGTTCGAGCTGAACAACGATCGAAGTTCCCGAGTTAGCGACCTCGGAGGCTCCCGTATTCGCCTCGAACTCAGAAGATCGTCTGTAACGCGGTTCTTTGAGGAAGGCCCATGCCTTTCCAGCGAAGGGTGAGCTGCGGACACAGCACTGCAGAAGGACACGCCACTGGATGGCCGCGGAGGACATTTTGCTCCAGATCGAAAGAGAACATCCGGAATACATCGATAAGGCGAGGTTGTTGCGGACCTACCGCGATCTGTACGCCGGTGGGCAACAACTGAGGAAGAACGCAGACCGCTATCTCGTCCGTCGGCAAAAAGAGCCGCTGGAAGTGTACGAGGAACGGCTCAGCCGGGTTTTCTATGAGAACTACATCGGCTCCATCATCGACTGGTATGCGGCCACCCTATTCCGGAGGGAGCCAATCCTCATCTTCGAAGGTGAAGACCCTCCGGCCAAGGCGTTTCTCCAGTCTTTCGCCGAAGATTGCGACTGGCGGGGAAATACGATCACCGAGTTCTTTCGCAATCAGTTGCTTGACGCTCTGATCACCGGCGAGTCCTATGCACTGGTCGACTTCCCCCGACGCCTTGAGCGTGCGGAGAGCAAAGGTCAGGAAGATAGCACCGGAGCATCTCGAGCTTATCTGTGCAGTGTGCCGGCGGAACAGTTGATCAACTGGAATCTGGACGAAACGGGCAATTTCGACTGGGTAGTTCTCAGGTCAACCGCTCGCCGCAAGCCGGCGATTGAGCAAGAGGACTGGAGTCTTGAGACGACCTGGGTGTACTACGACAAAACCAGCTTTCGCAAGTACTGGCGACGGGAGCTAGCATCAGGTGAAGAGCCCATCATTCTCGTGGACAGCGGCCTTCACGGGTTGGCTAAGTTAGGCATCGTGCCGGTGTTTCCCCTCTCGCTCCAGCAAGGCCTCTGGTTGATGAACAGAGCTGGATCGCTCCAGCTTGAGCATTTCAACAAATCCAATGGATTGGCCTGGGCGCTAACGATGGGACTGTTTGCCACACCGGTTGTGTACTCGGACCGTGAGTGGAACCAGATTGTCGGGGAGTCCTATTACATCCAGCTTGCGCCCGGGGACCGGTTTGGCTGGACAGAGCCGGAAGGCAAGGTTTACCAAATAGCCGCTGACAATTTGAGCCGGTTGCAGGAGGAAATCTACCGGGTGTGCTACCTCCTGACACAAGCAGGAGGACCGCTGACCAGCATCCGGCAGTCCGGCGTCAGCAAATTACGCGACTTCGCCATAACGCAAGAGATATTGCGCGCCTATGGCGACGCAGTAAAGGAAGCAATCAAGAAGGTGTTGCGAGCCGTGATTGCGGCGCGCGAGGACAGGATTGCAGTCGATGTTTCGGGCCTGGATGAGTTCGATATCAGTGATCTCAGCGATGAACTCGCCGATGCCGAGCGGCTGCTGAAGGCCGGCATTGCCTCACCTACCCTGAGGAAGCAGGTTTTCAAGAAGCTCGCATTCAAGTTCCTAAGCGATGTGCGCCAGGAAACCAAGGAACAAATCGCTCGAGAGATAGACGAGCAGTTCGATTAAGACATCTCACAAAGGAGACAGGCATGGAAAACGAGCATGGGGGCGACTCCTCACCGGCCGCCCAGAAGCGCGAACAAGCGCAGTCAGGGGTCCGTGAAATCATCCAAGAGTTCCTCAAAGCGCAGCGGTCCAACGACG
>Ga0233417_10000483_pt1 | contig 11880 bp, 10 predicted proteins | sample Sed_MG_FD_189023 | JGI IMG/M metagenome (GOLD analysis project Ga0233417, IMG submission 189023) | Sediment microbial communities from Lake Towuti, South Sulawesi, Indonesia - Sediment_Towuti_2014_0.5_MG | ecosystem: Environmental > Aquatic > Freshwater > Lake > Sediment | place: Indonesia... | reverse complement strand
CACCTCAACCTCTCAATTCACCCCGTGATCGGACATGGGAATTGGGCAGGTCTGTGGGTATCCCAGCTTTGACGCACTATGAAGTTTGGACTATAGTAGGTCATCCACCATTGTAGGAGGATGCGGTATGCTTGCGGACGATGTCCTCGAGATTCTGATCACCGAGGCACAGATTCGCCAACGTACGTGTGAGTTGGCCCAAGAAATATCGCGTGACTACGAGGGCCAAGATTTGCTGTTGATCTGTGTTTTGAAAGGTGGCGTCGTATTCCTAGTGGATTTGATGCGCCAGCTAAGTGTTCCTCACTCTGTCGATTTCATGGCGACATCGAGCTATGGGCTTGCGACCGAGAGCACTGGAGTGGTGCGCATTCTGAAAGACCTGGATGACCCCATTGAGGGGCGGAATGTGCTCATTGTCGAGGATATCATCGACACAGGACATACCCTCAACTATCTGACGCGCATCCTGCGTGAGCGAAATCCGGCCAGCCTGCGCATCTGTACTCTGCTGAACAAGTCAGACCGGCGTGAGGTAGACATTCCCATAGACTATGTTGGCTTCAACATTCCGAACAAGTTCGTCATTGGCTATGGCCTGGATTTCGCTGAGCGCTACCGGAATCTCCCCTTCGTAGGTGTGCTCAAACCTGAACTCTACCATGGGCAATAGTTGCCTCATGTCCCTTTCCGGCAATCATACTTCCGTTTGTTGGTCATGGATCAGACGCTTGTCGTCTAGCTACGTCTACCGGTCGGGTTCCAGTTGTCAGATGATCTACTATTCTGGTATAATGTCGATAGGACGCCAGAGGTGACCTGGTCCTGACGCCATTCTTCCAGAAGCCCGATATAGGTGGCTATCGATGACCCCTGAAACCCAGCCCCAGAGTTCCAAAGGATCAATTGCCAGGCGAGGAGGACACGCTCCTCGCACTCTGAGCCAAGTCCTCAAAGAAGCCGACCAGATGGTCGTGCAAGGAGAGCTTGACGAATACCTGCCCCTGCCAACCGGCTTTGACCAGATTGACCGTATCATTGGTGGTGGCCTGCGCAAGACGGAGCTAGTGTTGCTGGGAGGCCCCCAAGGTATCGGAAAGACGATCACTGCCCTGCAAATGGCACGCAACCTGGCGCTCAACGAGGCTACCTTTGCCTTTTTCATCTCCTATGAACATAGTGAAGTTCACTTGCTCAACCGGCTACTGTGCCTGGAAAGCGTGGACGGAGGCGCAGTCGATGATACGTCCAACGCCCTCAGGCTTAAGGATCTGCACAATATCGTGGTGTCCCAGCGTGCGCGGGAGTGGGTGCGGCATGACGGCAACGTGGGTCTATACCAAATTCTGGCGCAGCACCCCAAGACCGCCAAAGCGCTAGAAATGATCAATCGCTATGCGGACCGCTTGATCCTGATGAAGGCCAGCCCGGCTGTTACCACCCTGAATTCTATTCGAGATATGGTGCGCCAGATGGTCGAGGTGACTGAGGGCAAACTGGTCCTGTTCATCGACTATTTGCAGAAGGTCGCCATTCACCCTGAACGAGCCGCCGACGAGGCGGAGAAGGTTACCATTGTAGTTGAAGGACTTAAGGATTTGGCTATGACGCTGAACATCCCTGTGGTGTCCATCGTCGCCGCCGACCGGGAGGGCTTGAAAAGTAAAAGGTTGCACCTCTACCACCTGCGAGGCAGCTCGGCATTGGATTATGAATGTGATATTGCCGTTATTATGAACAACAAGTTTCACATTCTATCCAAAGATCACGTGGCCTTTAATCCATACAAAAGCGAAAGTTTTCGTGACTGGGTGGTTTTCACGATTGAGAAGAACCGGGCTGGGCGGGCTATGATTGATGTGGAGTTTCAGCTCAAAGCCCAGCATTTCTGCTTCGTCCCCCGCGGGAGTCTGGTGGAGCAGAAACTCATCGACGAGAAGATCATCGTCGAGTAATCCTGCACACGCAGGTCTCTTATCAGAAGCCGAGTTCTGGATACCTACCCAACATTAACTCCTATCTTCAATCTCCCCTGAGATTACCCTGCAACCTCTTTTCCGTCCCCAGTGCCAGCACCTTCAGCGCAGTACGGTCTCTGTCCACGCCTCGATCCAGGCTTCCCGATTGGCCTCAATCGCTTCGGGGGAGACAAAGGCCGGCTTCTGGGGGACTTGCGCGAATTTGACAAAGACGTCGGGCAGCGTGGCCCTCTGATTGGCAGGGAACATGAACATTTGCAGTGGAATGTCTTCCTGGAAGCGTTTGCTTAGCATAAAGTCAATCAGTTTTTCTGCCAGAGCTCGGTGCTGAGTCCCTTTCAAAATGCCGCTGAACTCAATCTGGCGGAAGCAGGCGCCATCAGCCAGTACCACGCCGGTTGGTGCCTCCTCCAGGGGCTGCTCCGCGAAGTAGACCTCAGCGGGAGGGCTGCTGGCGTAGCTTACCACGATAGGTCGATTGCCATCAGAGGCGGCGCTGAACTGACCCCAGTAGGCCTCTTCCCAGCCATCCACGACCAGCACCTCGTTGTTTCGCAGCGCCCGCCAGTACGCCAGATAGTCTTCTTCACCGAAGTGGCCAATGGTCGCCAGCAAGAAAGCCAAGCCTGGCGACGAGGTAGCCGGGTTTTCGACGACGGTTAGCGCTTTGTAGGTCGGATCGATCAGCGCGCTCAAGTCCGCGGGAGGATCGATTCCTCTCTCGGCAAACCAGGCCTTGTCGTAATTGAGGCAAACGTCACCGTAATCCACTGGCAACAGGTAATGCCCAGAGTCCAGCTCAAGATCATCGGGGACATCTGCAAGCCCAGGTGAGGCATAGGGTTCGAAGATCTCAGATTGCAGGGCGCGGCTCAAGAAAGTGTTATCCACGCCAAAGAAGACGTCGGCCAGAGGGTTATTCTTGCTTAGAATGGCCTGGTTTAGCGCCGAGCCTGCATCGCCCGACGGCAAGAGTTCAACCTTGGCCTGGTGTGCCGCCTCGAACTCGGCGATGACCTCTTCGCTGACGCTGAAACTGTCGTGCGACATCAGGGTGATCACCACCGGCTCAGGCGAGACGGCCTCCGCAGCGGCTGGTGGTGCCTGGGCGGGCGTCGGCTGCACGGATGCCGGTCCAACACTGCAAGCAGTCATGATCCAAACGACGAGAATCAGGTGCACAAGTGGGCCTTTCATAGCATTTCCTCTCCTTCTCTAGCAACTGATCGATGAACCACCAAGACCAGCCCTTCTCCTACCCGCAGTCGCGCCATAGGTGAAACCAGGACATTGCTGATGGTCAGCGTTGAGCCGAAATGTAGCGTTGCATCGCGTAATGGCCATTCAACTCCCTCCAGTGTGACGCCTGTAACCAGCGGAGTTAGGGGCACCAGCGACAGCAAATCGCCGGACTCTCCTATAATCGTCATGTCCTGGTTGCTCCGGACTGGCAAAATGGTCTGGTTGTCCTCAGTCACCTGCAGCCGGGCTGCTGTCCATTCGGGCCGCGCCAGCAAATGCAGATTGGCAAGCGATTGGTCAACGCGCCCACCCAGCATCGCCAGGATCTCTATCTCAGTTGCTCCTTCAGCGAGGGCCAGGCGCAGCGCCAATTCCAGGTCAGTCTCATCCTTGTGGGTCGGATGCACCTCGAAGCGGACACCCGCCGCCTCCAATTCGTGGCGCAGGCCAAGGTCTAATGAGTCCAGGTCGCCCACAACCAGATCTGGAGTAAGCCCCATAGTATGTGCGTGACGAGCGCCCCCATCGACACAAATGATGCGATCGCCTGCACGCAGACGACGCCGTGCAGCAACTGGGTCGCGCAAGTGTCCATTGGCAATGATGATAGTCCGCGGCGGAGAATCTACAGCCACTATGAGCTCCGATTTGAAGTGACAATACCTGCCCCGAGACTCAAAAAGCCACCCGGCAGTTGGGTGGCTCTAGGTCGTACGTCTGCTTTCCCTACGCCGGCATTACCCGTTCAGGTTCAAACAGTCAGCTCCACAGCCAAAGGCAAGGAACTCTCTCAGCCTGGTTTGTCCAAGCTCCCGTTGCATATTCAGTTCGTCAGAAGCACCTGCATCCCTTGCGGGGAGCAATCCTCCATTAGAGTATATAGCAACTCACCAAATGTTGTCAAGTGTCACTCCATCGGCTGTTTGGGGATCCGGTATACACAAGCCGACGCACCATTAGAAATGCAGGCGAGTTCCTCGACTTTGAAATTCTTGCCGGTGGCCCAGAGCATGGCCTCCTGCAGAACCCCGACGGTGACAAAACAGGCTGGGCTATCATGCTTGGGCCGCCAGCGACAAGGACATTCTTCGTTCACATAGTAGTAGGCATCTGGCTCCTCGCGCAAGTGAGCCTTCAAGTTAACGTCCTTGTTGGCTGCACTGGTGATGTTGTCCAGCACCAGCTTCATGCGCGCGCCCATAGGCAAGGCTTTGAGAGCCAACCCCGCCAGCCCTAGAATAGCTGGCTGCTCCTGAAGCGTATAGCGGAAAGTCGCTCGGCCAATCCGAATCAACATGGCCCGTGCGCCACGCGGCCCGTAGAAATCCTCTACAGCCTGTTGGGCTCCACCGTATTCAGCAAAGGTGGCTCCTAACTCAGTATTGTTAGGCGGGTAATTGCCGATGAACTGACCCAGACCACCTGCGTTTAGAACAGCCTTGGCCCCATTTTCACCCATCACTTCCTCAATAGCTACCAGCAGAACACGCAGGTTCGCGTTGGGCATCGGGCGCTCTTCGGGCATCGACTCACCTCCCCATGGTGCTACAGCGCTGCATAAAGCCTGGATGGTCCCATCGGACTGGAAACGAAAATTTGCTCCGGGACCCTTTGAACTTGCCCAGAGCTCGTGCACGCCAATTAGTCAATTAAAGCCACAGGCCCGCTCAGATTTGACGGTGCCGTCAGGTGCCATGCTCCACCAACGCACCGCCCGGATGCGAGGCGGACTGAAATCTGCATTCGATTATACCACAAAATAGAAATGATGCGAATGTGATACAGGATCGCCAGCCTGAGCATAAGCCAGGCTGGATTGGAGAGGGAATGGGGCGGATCAAGGTGAAGAACTGGCCTTAGGGAAAACGGTGGTTCATCCTCATCGGTTGCGGCGCTTCCACTCCTCCTTAAGGGCCAAGCCCGACAAGTCGTCGCTCGCATCCAAGAAATCCTTAAGCAGGCGGTTGAATCTGTTGGCCTCTTCCAGCATGGGGAAGTGCTGTGAAGCCGGAAAACCGATCGGCCGCAGGCCAGGCCGCTGCCCATTCAAAGTGTGTACCGGTTGCGGGTCAATAAGGCTGTCTTTTTCCCCGTAGACGATCAGGGTAGGCTGGCGGACCTGCTTGATCAGTGCCCAAGTGTCTATCTCAAGGGCCGACTGTAGACTTAGCGCAATGGCGTGATTTGCCACCTTGTCGGTCCCTTGTTTGACCTCGCTGTGGATCATCAGGCGCCGCCAAAACATCTTGGTGAAGGCCGAGCTGTTGTCGAAATCGAACAGGCGGCTACTCACGGCACGCGCGGTGAGGGGCGGGCTTACGATGGTTAGGCGGGAGATGCGGGACCGGTGTTGAGCGGCTAGGCGTAAGCCCACGATAGCTCCCAGGGAATGTCCCACCAGCGAAACGTTGGCGATGCCCAATTGATCCATAAAATCACATAGTAGGGCGCTGTAGTCGGCTATTGAATAGCGTTCCTGCGACTTGTCGGAGTCACCAAAGCCCCACAGGTCGATGGCATAGCTGCGATAATCGGAGGCCAGGGCCTCCATGGTGCGCATCCAATACCGCCACGAGCCAAGCCAGCCATGAACAAAGACAACTGGATGACCGCGTCCGAAGGCCTCATAGTGGATCAGGCCTCCACCAACCACAACTGCACTCATACTACCTCAATCAGCCCGAAAGTATCTGATAACCAGACCGTTTTAGAATGTCTGCGACCCGCTCGTATAACTCATCCGGTGCAAAGGGTTTAAGGATGTATTGCTCTGCACCCACGTCGATTCCCTGCCTGACCTCGTCATCTCGACCCTTGGCTGAGAGGAAGACGACGGGAATCCCCCGTGTAGCGGAGTCGTTCTTTAGCACTTCGCACGCCTGGTAGCCGGTCATCTTAGGCATGCGCACATCCATAAGGATCAGGGCTGGATTCCGGGCCTTGGCTTCGGCCACTGCCTCTTCACCATTGGATGCACGAATGACATTGGTAAGGCCATGGGTTTCCAAGGTGATCACGATTAGTTCCAGGATATCCCATTCGTCCTCTGCAACCAAAATCAAAGGCGCATCCATCGATTGATCAACTCCTTGTCTCCCTGCGTACCGGGCTGGAGCAAAGGCGCCGGCGCAGAGCAGATGGAGATCAGCGTGGGCCGGCTAGGCCAGGTTAGACTCGTTCGATCTCGTCGTCGGCCAACACGATTTCCGAGGCCATTGACTCGCCGCGTGGTGCTACGACAGATGGTGTTTCTGAATACAGCGGCAGGGTGAAACTGAAAGTGCTGCCCCGGTCAACCTCGCTCTCGACCCATACCTTACCCCCCTGCAGCTCTACGAACATCTTCACAATGGATAAGCCCAGCCCGGTGCCACCCACAGCCTGGACTTGGTCCTGCTCAGTGCGATAGAAGCGGTCGAAGATATGCGGCACATCTCTCGCGCCTATGCCAATGCCTGTATCCGTTACATCTACCTGCACAAAACCATCCACAACGGTGGCCCCTACTGTAATTTGCCCTCCCGGCGGTGTGTATTTCCAGGCATTGCTGGTGAGGTTCTCCAGGATCTGTGTGACCCGGTCTTTGTCGCCACGCACCGGAGGCAACCCTGATGGCATATTGAGTGTGAGCTTCAGCGACTTCTCAGACACCTGGCGCTGGAAGTTGTCAACCACGGTGTTGATCAGCCTAGCCATATCCAGAGACTCAATGTGGAGCCTGATTCGCCCCGTCTCGATGCGTGAGATATCGAGGATGTCGTTGACCAGGGCAGTCAGCCGATTGGTGTTATTCTGGATGACCCGCACGAAGTGACCCTGTTGCTCGTTAAGGGTTCCCAGTCGTTCGGCGCCCAACAGGTCGGCGTAACCTTTGATGGAGGTCAGCGGCGTGCGTAGCTCGTGAGAGACAGTGGAGATGAACTCGTCCTTGAGGCGCTCTACTTCCACTTGGGAGCTGATGTCCCTCAAAACAGTGACCAAGCTGGGCGATTCACCGCTGCTGAGCGAAGCCGGTGCAAAGCTGGCTACTACCACTTTGTCTTCAGCTTCCAGCCGAAAATCAAGGCTGGGCACTTCGCCCTTGGGCACAGGGTCCAGATTTCGGAAATACTCCAGGCCAGTCATTAATCTGTCGTGAAGCTGCTGAGCCAGCGCCCGGTCCACGCTCGACTGGGCCTGTCTCAGAATCGCCCTCAGGTGCCGCCCCACGATTGCCCTGGGGTCTAACCCCAGGATAAGGGCCACTGCCGGATTCGCCAGGATCACTTCTTGGTTGGTATCTAGTACCAGAACGCCATCGGCAATCCCTTCCACGATGGCCTGAAGTTTAGCTGCCTCAGCCCTTTGGGTCCGCAGCATTACACCAAGGCGCTCGGCCTGGTTGGTGATGAGCTGATAGAGCTCGGCATTGTTTATCGCGGTTGCCACCTGGGTGGCGGCTGCGCTAACCAGCTTGAGATGGTCGGCCGAAAAGTAGTCAACCTGCGGATGGAACAGAAGCAACACACCCAGCACATCTTCACCAGCGCTGAGAGGCACCGCCAGTGCAGACCTGCGCTCGGGGTTGGGTCTATCCTCGTCGGGGGCCCAGCGCGGGTCCCGGGCCACGTCGGGCACAATGGCTGGCTCGCCTGTTTCCAGCACCCAACCCGCCAGGCCAACCCCGCGACTAAACCGGGTCTCTTTGCCGCCGCGTGGCAGCCCCTTTGAGCGTCCCAGTGCGGCCCTATAGACCAAGTAGCCGGTGCCAGGGTTTAACAACAGAATGGCTCCCTGGGACACGCCGACTGCACGGTTGATTAAACTGAGCGCTTCAGCCAGTACCCGGTCCAGGTCCAGGCTGGCCGATAGCTCACTTGTGATTCGATAGAGTGCTTCGACCCGGTCTCGCTCCAGAGTTAGGTCTTCTAGCGTTTTTGCCAGTGCCTCGGTGCGGTCCTGGACTCGCTGCTCGAGTTCCCGTCCCAACCGGCTGACGTGTTCGAACAACTGGGCGTTGACAATCGCTACGGCCGTCTGGTTTGCCAGAGACTGCAACACCAGCACATCGCTTTCATTAAACCCTTCCGGTCTCTCACTCTGCACATCAAGCACGCCAATGACGCGATCTTGTACCTTCAAGGGGATGGCTACTTCTGATCGCGTCACAACTTCGGTTGGGCCATGTAGGTTGTCATTGTATTCAACGCGCGGGACGGGGGGCGCATCTCGAGCCACATCGGATACCACTACGGTTTCTCCCAGGGTAACGGCCCGACCCATAATGCCCTCTTCGCTAACCCTCAGGCGAACTATCTCGTTTTCGGGAGGCACCATATCCCGGCCGTTTCCGCGATGACCACGAGGACGCCAAGCCAAGGTATCCTCTTCGATTAAAGCGATATTGGCATAATAGCCGAGGCTGTCCTCCACCAGTTGGCTGACGCGGGATATCAATTCGTCTACCTTCAAAATTGAGGTGATTTCTACCCCGACCTCATTGATGGCACGCAATCGATCCGCGTATTGACGGGCCTGCTCAAAGAGTTGGGCATTCTGCAATGCCACAGCCACCTGGTTTGCAAAGGTCAGGGCGAGTTGAGCGTGCTCCTGGGTGTAATGGTCGAGTTCCACACTGTCCAAGGCAATCATGCCCAACAGCCTATCCCCGAAAAGCAGGGGGACACCCAGCCAGGAGCGAATGTGGTTGTGAGGCGGCTCACAGAAGGCGGCATAGGTTGACTGGGTATCCGGGACAATGTGCGGGGCGCGCGTGTGCATCACGACAGCGTTGGGATTGTCACCCAAGATAAAGAAGGCAAGCCCAAGCACCTCTTGTATGTTTTGCCAGCCACGCCCACCCGTGATGATCAATTGGTCGCCACTCAGCACCTGAATGGTGGCGCTATCATAGGGAACCACATGTCGCAGTTGATCCAGAATCGCTTCAATGACTTGATCCACACTCAGCGTAGAGCTTACCACGGCCGCCACTTCACGTAGGGTGTCGGCCAGCCGACGACGCTCCCGCTCAGACCGGAAGAGGTAAGCGTTCTCAATGGCGGCTGCCGCTTGGTTGGCAAACAGCTCCAGCGCCTCCATTGTTTGAGCGGTGGGCACCCGCCCATCTCGAGGATTGTCCACGGAGATGATGCCTATCAGGTGCCGCTGAGAGTCGTAGAGCGGCAAAAAGCACAAATCATCCTCATGCCAGCAAGGCTCGCCCGGTACAGATACGAAATCGGGCCTGGAATAATATGTGATGACGTGATCCTCCCAAATCTCCTTGTAAGTATGCGGAATGTAATATGATTGGGCTCCCACCAGAAAGCGATCCTGCATCAGATCCAATACGGCCAGCGTGGATTGGGGCACAGCCTTGAGCTGTTCCATCTCCGCCAAAGGGATACCGGCACCAGCCACTCGCCACAGCTCATCCGAATCACCTCGCTGCACGCTGATGAGGACTACGTTGAAGCCCAGGACCTCGTGTATGGCATAGGCAATATCTTCTAGCACGGCCTCCAGCGGCTGATCAGATCGGAATGCCCGGCCGATCTCTGACAAGCGCGTCAGTTGCCCTGCGCGTTGGCGCAACAGGTCACGCTGCTGGCGCTGCTCTTCGTAGGCCAGGGCGTTTCGTATGGCAATGGCTGCTTGGTTGGCCAATGCCTGTAGATACTCCAACTGCTCCTCTTGAAAGGTATTGAGCTGTCGGCTTTCCAGGTTAAGAACACCAGCCACATCCCCGGCGTAGAAGATGGGCACCGCCGCCTCCGAGCGGGACTCGTGAGAAATCATCACATAGTCAGGGTCCTGGGACACATTCGGCACCAGCATCGGCTCCGCCTGCCGCAGGACCCGCCCCATCACGCCGGTCCCAACATAGAACTCACTTTCTCGCAGGCGAGCGACCTCTTCTTCGCTAAAACCGTGGCTCGCATACTCCAGAAGCCGGCCCGTATCTCGGTCATGCAGGCTGACATTGCCAAAGTCAGCGCCTGTGGCTCGTACCGCCTCTTCCAGCACAAGTTGCAGGATACGGCTTTGATCCAGAGTGCTGTTTAGCTCCTGGCTGATCCGCTGCAACCCAGAGAGGTCTTGAACACGTCCGCGTAGCTGCTCGTCGGTCAGGCTGAAAAGCTGTGCGTTGTGTAGCGTGATGGCTGCTTGGCTGGTGATGGCTTGTGCCAGGCTTATCTCATCCTCCGTAAACTGCCTCTCCTCGGCATCATAGATCTCGACCAGGCCTACCACACTGTCACGCATCACCAGCGGTAACATGAGCATAGACCGCCAGCCCAAATCACGCAGCAGGGCTACTTCGGCTTGATCGGCCTGGGGGTCGGAGGCCATCACCATGGTTGGCTGGCGACTGCTTAGCACTTCTAGTGTGGCCGGGAAGTCAGTCACTCTGTAAGCTCTCTTATCTCGGCTGGGAGTTGCCTCGCGGATACCCGGTTCAGGTGGACCTCCCTTGGCCTTATCAGGCGGCTGTTCTCGGGTCACCGCCCATAACAGGCCACTGGCCTCACCCCACTCAGAGATTATGCACTCGTCAGCTTCCAGCGCAGATGCCATGCGTTGCGCCAAAGTGTTCAGCACTTCGCCCACCGACAACTTTGCGGAGAGGGCCGTCGCGGTCTCGTGAAGCGTAGAGGCCTTGCGCATGTTGCTTTCAGTGGCAGAGAATAGCCGAGCATTCTCGATGGCAACAGCCGCTTGGTTGGATACCGTCAGCAACGTCTCCAGGTCCTCTGGCTGGTAGGCGTTCGGCTCCTCGCTTATCAGTTCCAACGTGCCCACAAAGCTGTCTCCAACCATAAGCGGCACGCCAACATAGCCTCCCACAGGCAGTTGGGCCAGGGCCAGCTTGGGCTTGACCTCCTCGAAGGTACTGGTATCGGGGATGAGCAGCGGTTTTTGGTGGCGGGCGATCCAACCCGTGTAGCCTTCATCCGGTCCATATACACCGCCAGCCAGATGATGGTAGGCCGGGTCGCCACCCCAGCTTCGGCTGAAGAGCACATTCATCTCCGGGTCCCACAGGCAAATCTCCGCAGCCACATAGGGCAACAGGTCCCGCACCGAGGCGAGAATAGCATTCAGGGTAGTCTCGAGGTCCAGGCTAGCGGTGATGGTCCGGCTGATGCGGTTAACGAGGGCCAATTCGCGCGAGCGTCGACGTTCTTCGCCGAACAGTTCGGCATTCTCAATGGCGATGGCCGCTTGGTCGGCAAAGGCCAAAAGCAAATGCTCATCCCCAGAAGTGAACCTGCCTGCATCAGCAGCCTTGTCAGCTACTAGCAGCACACCCACCAGCCTGACGCCGACCATCAATGGCAGACCCATCAAGCTGCGATGAGTGCAAGCAGCTTCTTGATCTGCGAAGCGAGGGTCAGCGTGGACATCTTCGACGCGCAGGCTTTGTGCATATTGGGCAACCCAACCAGCCACGCCCTGTCCTACCGGCTGATGTGGCGGATTGCAGGGTATATCTGGCTGACTCCAGATCGCTTTCGGTTCCAACGTTTGAGAAGGCGCGTCAAGGGCATAGATGACGCATGCTTGAGCTGCAACAGATCGGGCTGCCTCCTTGGACAAGACATTGAGGACATGGTGGAGGTCCAGCGAAGTGATGGCTCGCCCGGCCTCTACCAGTGACGAAACCTCACGCAGA
>Ga0233417_10000482_pt1 | contig 11885 bp, 13 predicted proteins | sample Sed_MG_FD_189023 | JGI IMG/M metagenome (GOLD analysis project Ga0233417, IMG submission 189023) | Sediment microbial communities from Lake Towuti, South Sulawesi, Indonesia - Sediment_Towuti_2014_0.5_MG | ecosystem: Environmental > Aquatic > Freshwater > Lake > Sediment | place: Indonesia... | reverse complement strand
AGGTTAATGCTAAAGGTCCCATTGCAACTAGGATGGTTGCTATTGTAACGACGGTAAGTGAGTTCATACTAAATTTGTAATTTTGAATCCAATTATATAACCTTATTGGTCTAAAAAAATTTTATGCCAAAAATGAAAGAGTTTCTATTAGGGAGGTTAGGAAATTCTAGTCTAGATTTCATAAGTAACATTTAAGATGCTCGTTATTGATTCCTAGTTAAATGGCTCGAATTCATGCTCATACCCATGGTAAATCCCATTCAACGCGCCCTATTTCATATAGTGCTCCGTCTTGGTTAAATCAAAAGTCTGAATTATCTACTATCATAGTTCAACTCTCAAAAGATGGTCTGAGTCCTAGTGAAATTGGTGTTAGAATGAGAGACCAGTATGGCGTTCCACTGATAAAACCCATTTTAGGAAAGGGAATAAACCAGCTTCTTGAAGAAAATAATTCCACACCAGAGATGCCCGAAGATCTAAATCAACTTGTTCAAAAGGCATTAGCTTTGCAAAAACATCTCAAAGTTCATAATACGGATAAGAGGAATATTCGATCACTCGAGTTAATAGAAGCAAAGATTCACAGACTTTCAAAGTATTACAAAAAGAAAGGAAAGATTCCACTTACCTGGAAATATGCAGCAGTTATCGCTAGACTTGAATAATGAATTAAATGGGTTATAGCGAATTTCATGATAATGTAAATTCGACTAGCGAGAAGATAAAGAATTTAGTTGACGATAGAAAGGACATTTTAATAGTATCGAATTCATCCTGCGATGGTATTATTTCCGCAAGTTTGCTAATAAAAGCTATTTGGAAGCTTGGCGGTAAGGGAACAGCTCGATTCTTAAATAGATTTGATAGAGAGATTTTTACTGATCTAAAGAAGGAGGATCATGATTTCTATTTCTTTACTGATATAGGCTCAGGGCTCTCAGAGCTTTTTAATAGGATTTATGCGAAAAACTGGACGGCTTTGGATCATAAAAAAGTTAGTATTACTGAAATAGCGATAGATGACAATAACTCGATCCTGAATCCCTGGAAATATGATATTGATGGCGACAAAGAAATTACCTCAGGCGGTATTTCTTATCTATTATTGAAAAATCTAGATAAAAGATTTTCAGATTTATCTCCACTTGCAATCGTTTCTGCGCTAGGTGAGTATCAGGATGTAGGTGATAAAAGATCACTTGTTGGTCTCAATAATGACATACTAGAAGATTCAAAAAAAGATGGACTAGTACAAACAGATATTGATCTATTGTTATCTTTTAATGAATTCCTCCCCGTTCATGAATCTATAGCAAGTACTTATGTCCCATACTTGTATGGACTAACATCAAACAGTAACAAATGTCTGGAGCTACTTAGAATTACAAACATTCCTTTGAAAAAAGATGGACGATTAAAGACGATTTGTGATATTAATCAGGAAGAAAAGTTTCTAATATTAGAAACCATTAAGAACTACCTTAGTTCTCAAATTGATGCCAGTGTCGATAACTTGGAAAATATTCTCATTGGTCATACCTACGTGCTTCCAGCAGAAGAGCCTGGCAGCCACTTATATGATGCACGGAGGTTTTCAGAATTACTAAATTCATGCGCCCTAAATAATAAAACAGGACTGGGCATGACCATCTGCTTGGGAGATCGCTCGTCTCCTCTTGATGAGGCAGAAAAGGACGTACAAGAATTCAACAACAATTCTCAAAAATTGATATCAAAAATACTTAAAGAGAAATGGAGGATTTTCGACAAAGGGTTGTATCTTTTCATTAATGCTGAAGGAATCATTGAGCCTGATTATGTAGGTCATCTGTCGAGGCTATTGGGTTCACATTATCAATTTATGAACAAGGTAATCATAATGAAAACAGCTATTGATGAAAATTATTCAAAATATTTCTTTAGCTCTTTGCTAAAGGGAACTATAGATGTACAACAAATGACAAAGGAGTTATCGGAATCAGTTAGCGGAATTAAGGTGACATTCAACAATGCAGAAGGACAGATAATTGTACCACCTGCACAGGAGGATTCTTTGATGTCTATTATTCAGAAACAAATAAAAAAGATCTCAAAATGAATGAAGGATTTAATATCAAGTCTACCATGAAAATAGAATTTAGTAGTAAAAAGGAAATAGATACCATGATTAGCGCGTTAACACCCGATAATGTTTGTATTCCCGATGGATTAAAGATCGACTTAAGATCTGAGAGCAAATATCTAATGATTGATATCCAATGTGAGAATGGATCTGGGACGTACCTTAACACGATTGATGAATTACTGGAACATATTTCGTTATCTATGGCAGTGACATCTAATGATTGATCCTAAGATTCTTAAAGAAAATCCAAAAATGATACGAGAAATGCTTGAGAGAAGAAGAATTAATTATCCTCTTGATGAGCTCCTTGAACTTGACGGGAAAAGACGTGACCTAATAATAGAAACACAGAATTTCAGGCATAGAAAAAATGCATTATCACAAAGCATAGCAAGCAAGAAAAAAAATCAAGAGTCTGTCGAGAATGAACTTCACGAGATGAAAAATGTTGGAGAGTTGATGAAAACTGCGGAATCCAATAAGGCACTAATAGAAAAAAGATATTCCGAATTGATATACTCCATCCCCAATTTGTTGCATGAATCAGTTCCAGATGGAAACAGCGAGGATGACAATATTGTTGTCAGGACATATGATGATCACAAGAATTCAAGAGCCAAAAGTGACCACGTTGATCTGGCAAACTCCTTAGGACTTATTGATCTTGAAAGAGCAGCAAAGATAGCGGGGGCCAGATTTTATTTTCTAAAAAAAGAAATTGTCAAGTTGAATCAGGCATTGATAAATTATGCTCTTGACTTTCTTGAAGAATATGGTTACCAATTAATCCAACCACCATTCATGTTGAAAAATGATGCAATAAAGGGATCCATAATCATGGATGATTTTCAAGATGTTATTTACAAAATCGAAAATGAAGATCTGTATATGATAGGTACATCGGAACACGCGATGGTTTCGATGCATATGGATGAAATTCTTGATTCAACAAAACTTCCGCTGAGATATGCCAGTATCAGCCCATGTTTCAGAAAAGAGGCAGGAGCTCATGGAAAAGATATGAAGGGAATTTTCAGAGTCCATCAGTTTGAAAAAGTGGAACAGTTTGTAATCTCGGATTCAACAAATTCATGTGCGGAACATGAAAGAATGCAGAGTATTTCCGAAAGATTTTACCAGAATTTGGAAATACCATTTAGAGTGGTACTATTATGTAGCGCTGATACAGGCAAGGTGTCGTCAAAGACTTATGATATAGAAGCCTGGATGCCTGGACAAAATGAATATAGAGAAATTGGATCCTGTTCTAATTGTATTGATTTCCAATCCAGACGCTTGGGTATACGACATAGAGAAAAAGTAAACGAGGAAACTCGATTAGTTCACACGCTGAATAGCACTCTTGTCGCCACAGAACGCACAATGGTTGCAATACTTGAAAATTATCAAACAAGTAATAAGACAGTAATTGTCCCAACCGTACTAAGGAAATACATGGGAGATATGAAGGAGATCAAATCAACCTAATTTGGTTGCTACTTCCTGAAGCGTTGCCAAAATAATGTGTAGAGTTGGATAAAGATATAAAGCTGATTCAACAGACAGTACCAATGTCTAATGATAATCTAGACAAGAAATCAACTACACACATCAATTCAAATCATCATTCAGAATTAATAAATATCAACTCACACCTTTATGAAGAATTTCAGAGACTTGCTCGAAAATTGTAATGTTCAAAATCTTCGCAAAACCTTTGGTTTGAGTAATTCTGGATGCTCCTTTAAGTTTCTTATGAGTGACATCATTTTTTCCTTGTCTTCAGGTAATTTGCCACCAATAGAATAAACGTTAGACGCATGGTTAGCTCTAAAGACCATGGGCGAAACAGAGTTTATATTATTTAGTAACATTTCAAGCTCATTTAATATCAATGAATCATCCAATGTTTCAAAAGGTTCATCGAATTTTTTCATAAATTCGTCGTAGACACCATCTTCGATAATTAGCGTTAGTGCGGCCAAAAAGTTTGGCGATACGGCACTTACCAACCTGGCGGTTTCTTTCATATGATCTACAGAATATTTTTTCCCACCAATTCCCAGGATAATCATACAGGATATGATGAAACCGCTCTTTTTTGCCCTATTGCATGCATCAATAATACTTTTAGACGTAGCTCCTTTTGTGATCTTTTTGAGTAATAAGTCATTCCCAGTTTCTATTCCAATATACAGCATATTCAATCCTCTATTGTTCAGTTGAGTCAACTCTTCAGGGCTCTTCTGTAAGAGATTTTTAGGCATCGCATAGCAGGATATCCTCTGTAAACTCGGAAATTTTTCCTGGATATAATCTAAAATTTGAACTAATTTTCCCGTATGAAGATTTATGGCATCTCCGTCTGCCAGAAAAATCCTTTCTGTTTGAGGAAATGATTTGGAAACAATGTCTATTTCACTCTTAATTTCTTCCCAGGGTCTTTCAGAATATTCCTTGGTCCTATACATATTACAAAACGAACATTTGTTAAAAGAGCAGCCCAAAGTAACCTGAAAAATGACTGAATTAGCCTCTGATGGAGGCCTGTACAATGGATAATCATAACCTAGCTCAACCATGATTTAAATAAATAACATCATGCAATTTAACTTGTGCGGATAGACATGAATCCTCCTAAGTCAAGATCAGGGATTTCAAAACATTACAACTCCAGACCAGAGGAACACGAAACCAAATTGCATTTGGCACACAACATCATTATGCCAAAAAATATGGAATGTCAGAATAAAATCAAAATTCTTTTTGATGACTATACTTATTATTTAGATAGTGATACATATGCTACCCCAATCACCAAATGAAAAATAATGAAATTGTCAGAATAATTCGCGAAATCTCATACCTTATCCAAATAGCAGAAGAAGATGCAAACACTATCTACAAAGTTAGAGCGTACGAAAAGGCCGCTGACGTGATTGAAAACATGTCTATGAGTATTTAGGGAATTTATCTAAGTGATGGAATTCAGGGACTTAGACGATTACCATCAATTGGTAATGCCATTTCAACCAAAATAGAGGAGCTCATAAAAACAAATAAGATTTCTTATCATGAAGAACTGAAAAAGAAGATACCCATTAAGATATCTGAATTTTCCAACATGAAAGGATTTGGGCCCAAGACAATGAAGGTCCTTTACGAAAAACTAGGGATAACAAATATCACTGAGCTTGAAAAGGCAGCATCTGAAGGAAAAATTTCAAAACTGAAGGGTTTTTCAAAGAGTAAAGAAGAAAAAATTATCAAAACAATTCAATTGTCAAAAAAAATTCAGAATAGACATCTGTTAGGAGACGTATACCCTCTAATAAAGAAAATAGAGAAAGAATTAAACGGACAAGAAAATGTAAGCCGTTGTCTTGTTGTGGGCTCCTTTAGAAGGATGAAGGAAACTATTGGGGATATAGATATTTTAATCGCAACGGATGAACCGGAAGAAGTTATAGAATTTTTTGTCAGGATGCCTGAAATTCGAGAAATTAAGGGGAAGGGTAAGGCAAAGGCGTTCGTTGAACTTAGAAACGGTATTGATGTTGATTTGCTTGTAGTTCCTGAAGAAAGCTTTGGCTCAGCTGTGCAATATTTTACCGGAAATAAAGATCACAATATCTCATTACGCAATTTGGCCATTTCAATGGACTTTCATCTTAATGAATGGGGCTTGTACAATAAAAATGGAAGGAAGATTGCAGGATTTGATGAACAAGGAATCTATGAGAGTTTAAAACTTCAATACATCCCGCCCGAGCTTAGGGAAAATTGCGGTGAAATCCAATATTTTACTCAAGGAAGAAACATGTCATTGGATCTGATAGACTATGGGGATCTAAAAGGAGATCTTCATACACATAGCGATAGTACAGATGGTACTATGTCGATAACAGATATGGCTTTACACGCTAGAAAGAAATTTGGTTTGGAGTATATTGCTATTACCGATCATACAAAGAGTCTTGGTTTGGCGAATGGTCTGAATGAAAACCAATTGCTAAATCAAATCAATAGAATCAATGGGTTAAATGACACCTTAAAACAAGACTCGATATCTCATACCGTTTCTAATTTTAGGGTATTGAGCTCTGCCGAAGTCAATATACTCAAAGATGGTAGCCTTGATATCTCTAGTAATATTCTCGACAAGCTAGATATTGTAGGAGCTTCAATACATTCAAATTTTTCATATTCTAAAGACATACAAACAAACAGACTCGTCCAGGCAGCTCAGAACCCAAGCGTAGACATACTATTTCACCCTACAGGCAGACTGATAAACAGGAGAGAAGGTTATGAAGTAGATATGGAAAAGGTAATTGAAGTGGCATCCGAGACAAGAACTATCCTAGAAATTAATTCCAACTATAATAGATTGGACCTGAGGGATGAGCATATCCGCATGGCAGTCCAAAATGGGGTCAAACTGGCAATTAATTCTGACGCCCATCATCCAGTTCACTTTGCTTATCTGATATTTGGTGTGGGGCAGGCCAGAAGAGGATGGGCAAAAAAAACCGACATTATCAATACATTAAAAGTTGATTCCCTTCTTAAATCGCTAAAATAGTAAAAAACTGACTAAATAAGTGAAGTCAAACTAGGGGAAACCGTAAATACTCAATGCTTGTTTGGATACCATTTGTCTTTCATAGCAGTCATGAAATCTTCCAACTTTTTTAACGTTTCATGATGTAAATGATGCTCTATTCCTTCAGCGTCATTATTGGCAATTTCGTCATCTACACCTATCATTCTAAAGAACTGAGCCAGAATCTCATGTCTGTTATGTATACTCTTTGCAATTTTAATTCCGTCGTCAGTAAGTCTTATTCCACGGTATTTTTCGTAGTCCAAGTAACCGTTTTCACCTAATCTTTGAATCATTTTGGTAACGCTTGGAGAACTTACATTCAGATAGTTGGAAATATCGACCATCGTAGCATATCCTTTTTGTCTAATAAGTTCATAGATGACTTCAAGGTAATCCTCCATCCTATCAGTACGCTCTTCTTTCTTAGTAACATTTGCATCCCGAATAAATTCAAGTCTGCTATTTGGAACATCAGATTCATTTTTCATCTTGCTAGAATACCTTCCCTCCAAATTGCAACACGAATTTTAATTCTCTTGTCATACTAACAACCCCGTAATATACATTATGAATATTCCCAGTATGAAGCCGGAAACAATTGGCAAACTCGTTAGAGCTTTATTGTTATTGTAATACATCCAAGACCCGACAGAGTAAACAACCTGAAATATGGCACCGGCTCCAATTCCAAGGAAGATTATTGTTGCAACTGGAGAATATAAGAATCCGCCTATCCATGATCCTATTATAGTTGGAACACCTGCTATCAATCCCATAAGAATCAATTTTGCAATTGCTAATTTCTTACTCCTTGCCATTGGTGCGACTATTGCCAGACCTTCTGTTGTATTATGTAAGGTAAACCCCAGAATTAGAAAAGAACTTAGTGCAACTTCACCTAAGAGAACTGCAGCACCTATGGCTAAACCTTCACCAAAGTTGTGCAGTCCGATACCAACTGCAATCATCATGGATAATGCCATAGGTCTTATTATGAGATGTTGTCTTGACGAGTGAACAGAGGATACATTTGAGATATCATCTTTTGACGCTTCTGTGTATACTGGATACTCAGACTCGGAACTTTTTGCCCGTGCATTTCTAACCAATTTTGACGTTATGTAAATTAGAGATACTAACGAAAGTATTGCTACCATGATAAGGAGCATCTGACCATGGAACGCCGATGAAATATCTCTTACTACTATTTCATTCCCCTCAAGGAGAGCATCTATGCCCAGAAATACAAGCAGGCCTACGGTAAAGCTCAGAAAGAAATTGTATTTGTTGAGACTCAGCTTTCTAATAAACGGGTACCACAACAGACCTATCATAACAGGTATTACCCCAACGTACGTACCTATTAGAGCAAAGTACGACGCCTGTTTTACCGTCGGCTGGGGAGTAAGTATTGCAAATTGTATATTTTTTTCAAATCGTGTCCCATCATCAGTAGTGAGCCCTATTCCATACGGTTCTCCTTCATTCCACGTAAATGGAATAATGACTTTGGCGCTTTCGAATCTCTCCAGTTTATTGTCAGGTTCCATAGCAGCCGAATGAATTCTATCATTTATATCGGCTTGGACAATCGATACTTCAGAATGACCGGTATTTCTAACAGTAGCTATTATTTTTAATGGTTCAAATTCTACCTTTTCAATTGAGATTTCTGGAAGCGGCTTAATCGGATTGCTAAAAAATAAGGCAGGGTATGACAAAATCAATACGATCATAGTACTTAGTATCGCAAATGGAACTATACCAAAAAACACTATTTTCCTTTTTGAAATATTTTCCTTGATAATACCTCTTTCTCGTTCCATCATGATGAACCTCCGTTTGTGATATTTGTAATTATTTCGGTGATATTGCTGAAGCTGGAAGCATTAACGGCGTTTTCAGGCTCAGTTACTAAGAATGTTCCCATCCATCCCTTTTCAGCAAATTCGGTCTTGTGAGCATGGAACATATATTTTCCTGGAAACTTGTACGAGAATTCTAAAATTCCTCTCTCTCCTTGGTTCATCGTTACAATATCGGTATACTCATCAGGTACCAAGTTGGTACCAGACTTATAGAAATGGAATAAGTTTGCATGTAAATGAAAATTATTAAGGGCATCAAATTCAAGCATATTTACTAGATAGATTCTAATCAATTCATCCTTCTCAATTTGGATTGGATGGTGCATGTAGTAATATGGAATCCCATTAACGGTATAGAAGTTGTTCTCGGTATCAAAATCAGTATCATAACCATTCATCATCATCACCATTTCATCTGCATTTGCACGTGGTTTCTTGGGATCTATAATTAATGCGCCATAAAGCCCACGAGAAATATGTTCCTCAAGTGGTTGAATATGACAGTGATAAGGAAATACTCCAAAAGGCTCTGCGAGAAATTCATAAGTGAATTTACCCCCTGGTGCTATTCCTTCGAAAACACCATCCATTTCGGAAGGGTGAATCCCATGAAAATGCATAGTGTGAAATCCCGAACCGTTATTGATGAAATTTATTCTAATTAAATCCCCTTCTGTTGCACGTAATGTTGGTCCTGGTACCGTGTTATTGAATGTCCATACATTGTAGCTCACGCCTGGCGAAATTTCTTTTGTACTTTGATCTGATGCGATAATTGTAAAATCTCTTATGGTACTGCCATCAGCAGAATAAGAAACCCTACCGTAGTTAAAATCACGAAGGAATTTCATGGGTTCTACAACAGAGTTATTTGGATCTGTGGGCAATGAAGTTGGGTCTAGAACACTTCCAGTAGTTTCATAAGTGCCGTAGCCCGGAGTATGTCCACCAAATTGTTTTGTGTTGGAAGTACTATTTTCTTCCTTTTGCGAACCCACGACGGTTACGACGCCAAGAGTCAGAATTGAGATAAGTACACCAGCAAGTACGATAGCTTGAGGATGAGACAAAGATGATATTTACCTAGTATAAATAAGTTAGAAATGTTTATAAATGTTTCATTATGCTAACATTAGTAGATTAATTTAACATTTCATTAAGTCATCAGACTCGCCATGGAGTTATTTTTCAACGGCCTTTGATATCCTATCCAGCGCATCGTTGGTACCTTCGAGGATATGCTTCTTGACTATTTTTGAAAACATGCCCATAAATCCGGACAGTCGAATGTCCCATTCTACATCTACAACGCATGACTTATCACCGTCGGCATTTATTACAATTGTTTTTCTTCCTTTAAGTGGTCCTTCTGTAATATCGGTCGTAACAGACTTCATTGGTTCAATTGTAACTGTTTCTTTACAAACCGAATTCTTGAAGGCTATAACAACTTCGCGTTGCACAGTATTACCAGATCTACCAATATTTTTAATCGATCTTGTCCCATGCCAAAATTCTGGTTCCCTATCAGTGTCTGATAAAATTGCCCATACACTAGAAATAGGAGCGTTTACTTTTTTTGATGTGTGGAAATTAACCATGCATTAAGCTCTACGCTTTCTAATATATGATTTTTTAAGATATATTGTCATAGAAAGAAAGAGACGGACAAAAAAGTACTCGTATTTACTGTGTATGCTCTACTCCTTTGATTATTCCCCTCATTGTCTAGGGGTGATATTCACAAAAGTAATCTAATTCGCCAGTATTCTTTGCCTTAAATTCAAACCCAGTGTTCTTTCCGGGTTCTATATGCTCACTACCTCCTACTTTTGAGTTCTTTTCAGTTTCAATAATTAATTCATGTTCTTCATCAGTGGGATTATTTATCTTGATTTGATATGCATTACCTTTTGTAATATCTAAAGTTGGATTAATTCCACCAGAACTGTTAACCCATCTATAAGTTCCGTTGACTTCAGATGGATTAAGAATAATTGTGTTGTTACCTTGAACCGAATTATGTCCACTCACTAGTTTCGTATAGCGGACAGGAACCACTTTGGAAGTATGTTTTTGTTTGCTTTGATGAAGTAGTTAAATGCTGAATCTAGAACATATGTTTTAGCCCAATCATCCCTAGATCTAATAGATCTACCATATGCCTGAACTAATCTTAGTGCAGTTTGCCAATAATACCACTCTTGGTTAATTTTCCTTTTCTCCGAGGTCCACTTGTCAGCAATGTTCGGATAAGGGACTTTAGTAATTATTTGAAATCTGGAAAGGTGATCTTTCAAGTCTAGTCCCGTATGAAGTGATGGAGAAATAAGTACAGTGGGCTTCTCACTTTCGGAATGCTCCCTTATAACTTCGTCTCTTTCAATTTCTGGATCCGTTAAAATCAACCTCCTTGAATTAGTTTTAGAAAGATTGTCCTTGATAAAATTCAACTGTTCATACGAACTTGTATGAATTATTCCCTTGTCGTTACTATGTATATGCATTATATTATCAATCGCTCGGGATATCTTGGACTTTACGTCCATCTGTTGTAAATTACTAAAATTCAGATATTCTACTTTAAGAGGAAATATTGGTCTATTCTCTACCGGAAAATCAGATTGTATTTGTATAAATTTAGTACTGTTCTCTTCAGAAAATAAACCCAGGTTTCTTTCAAACGTTTTGTCATTCAAAATAGTGGCACTCATGATAAGAGTTTTTGGACATTTTTCCATTACTGCTTTTATGTATTTAGAAGGATCCAATGGTTTGAGATCCACCCGGGTAACATCATGATTCTCTTTGTGCACTTCTGAAACTATCCAATTATTTGGGTTCGACAAAATATTATTAATAGTCCTTGTAAGCTTATCGATATCTTGCACAATATCAATCAATAACTCCTTATCAACGTCGAGATTTTTTCCATTTTCAGTTCTAATATTTAATTCAAGACTCGCGTCATCTTCAAACAGCTCTGATGCACTCACTACTCTCTTATTTCTAGCTGTGGATTTCTTTACAGAGTCATATCCATATTTTTCTTTTCGTTCCTTTACCAACGAGTGTACTAAAGATTCATATCCAATCAAAACTAGGATAGTTTGCTCCAAATCGATCAAAAATTCCAACCACCCATTCATATCATACCCATGATCTATCATCTTAAAATCGTGAAAATACCGACGCCAACGTTTCTTTGAGATCGAAAGTCCTCTAAACTTGACTATTTCAGTTTCCAGTAGATGCGCTTCATCCAATACCAGTAATTCTC
>Ga0233417_10000481_pt1 | contig 11898 bp, 12 predicted proteins | sample Sed_MG_FD_189023 | JGI IMG/M metagenome (GOLD analysis project Ga0233417, IMG submission 189023) | Sediment microbial communities from Lake Towuti, South Sulawesi, Indonesia - Sediment_Towuti_2014_0.5_MG | ecosystem: Environmental > Aquatic > Freshwater > Lake > Sediment | place: Indonesia... | reverse complement strand
TGTCCGGGCCGCTGTCACGGACCCGGCCGGGAGAACCGCTCAACGACGCGATCGAAACGGGGGTACTCGGAATGGCCGCTCGCACCGCCGCTGCACCGAAGACCGCTCAGAAGGCTCAACGAGAGCTTGAGGACCTGCAGCTCGTCCTCAAGGCCCGCAACGGGAACAACGGCGCGCTCGACGAGCTCATGCGCCGCTACACGGGATTCGTGCGGCTCAAGGCGAGCTCGTACTTCCTCGCCGGCGGCGACAGCGACGACCTCGTCCAGGAGGGGATGATCGGGCTGTACAAGGCGGTGCGAGACTTCCGCGCCGACAAGGAGACGTCGTTTCGGAGCTTCGCCGAGCTCTGCGTCACGCGGCAGATCATCACTGCGATCAAGACGGCGACTCGGTTCAAGCACGCGCCGCTCAACACGTACGTCTCCTTCAGCCACACACCTGCCGGCCAGGAGTCGGACGGCGACTGCACGCTCGGCGACGCGCTGCCGGGGCCTGCCGTCCACGACCCCTCCGTCTGCGTGATCTCGACCGAGGAGCTGCAAAGCCTCGTCTTCACCCTCGGCACGGGCCTCTCGTCGCTCGAGTCGCAGGCGCTCACGCTCTACCTCGAGGGCAACTCGTACGAGGACATGGCCGAGGAGCTCGGCTGCGACACGAAGACGATCGACAACGCGCTCCAGCGCGTGAAGCGGAAGATCCTCGCGCACCAGAAGGAGCGCGAGGTGCTCGCCTGAGGGCTAGCCGCTGCCGGACCGCTGCAGCTCGCGCTGGATCTCGTCCTCTGTGATCGGGCGATCGCGGCCGATCGGCCCGCTCCCGTACGCCCTCCAAGCGTCGATCGCGAGCAGAAAGCCCCAGATGATCGACACCCACGCGGGCCACGGCAGGTACCCGTCACGCGACGGGCCGCTCAGGAGCCAGATCAACCAGAGGACGCCGTTCACGGCCAGGTAGGCGAACAGGTCCTCGGCGAACTTGCGCTTGCGCTTCAGTCTGGCGATCGCGGCCTCGCGCTTCCATCCCTCCTGACCCGTCTCGGGCCCCTCGGTGGGAGCTGTCGTCGGCTGCGGTCCGGCTGCCGGAGTCGTGACGCTCATGACTACCACCTCCTCGGTGTTCGGCCCTCAGGCTGTGCGCCTCCGACCCGACTGCGCATCGGGGCGCCCGCGGAATCCCGCTGCCCGCATCTACTGACTGCGGTGCGTGCCGGGCCGGTCTCGGGCGCACGGGCCGCGTGACGATCCGATCGTCGGGCCGCCGCGTGAGCGGCGTGCTGCCGGCACTCCTTCAGCCCGCGCTAGGAGACTGCCACCCGAAGCGTGAACGTCCTTGCCGGCGGCACGCTCTTCTCCCACGAGCGCACATACGCGAGCCGGAGGAGCGTGCGCCCGGTCGCCGCCGCGCGAAGCCGCAGGACGGCCGTTCCCGGCGCGCCGAGGCGCGAGCCGTCGCTCGGCGGGACGTACCTTCGGCCGACGAGCGCGAGGACCCTGCCCACGCCGGAGCGGATCTGCCACGCGTGGCCCGTCGAGGGGTTCGAGGGCAGGCGCACGACGAGCCGGTCGCCGCGCTCGAGGCGCCGCTGCGAGCCGTTTGCGGCCGGCCCGACGATGATCGTGTCCCTGGTTGCGGCGGAGGGGCCTGCAGCTCCGAACGTCAGGACGATCCCGAGCAGGACGGCCGAAGCGAACAGCCGAGGTGCGACCTTCACGCGAGTCACCTCCGGCTTCATCATCGGGCAGAGCGGGCTCTCCGGCATCAGCGGAATCGCTGACGCCGGCGGCACGGGTGGTCGCGCGTACCTGCCTGGGAGTCGTTCTCAGGCGATCGCCGGCAGCCGGGTGCGAATCGTCGTTCCGCCGCCGGGTGGGCTCTCGGCCTGGATCGAGCCGCCATGCAGCTCGACGAGGCTCTTCGCGATCGCGAGGCCGAGGCCGCTGCCGCCCGAGTCGGACGAGCGTGTGTAGCGGTCGAAGACGCTGCCCAGCTCGTCCTTCGAGATCCCGGGCCCGGTGTCCGAGACGGCGAGCTCGACGGCGTCGTCGCGTGCCGACACATCGATCGTGACGACACCGCCTGCCGGAGTGTGCTGGAGCGCGTTGGCGAGGAGGTTCTCGAGCACCTGGCGCATGCGGGCGGGGTCGACGCCGACGTCGGGGAGCGCGTCGGATCGGCTGCTGAGCTCGATCCTCTTGGCAGACGCGCGCGGCTCGAACGCCATGACGACGTCCGCCGCGAGGGCGCCGAGGTCGGTCGCCTCACGATGGAGGCGAAGCGCTCCCGCCTCCGCGGTCGAGAGCGTCTGCAGGTCGTCGAGGAGACGACCCAGCAGGTCGGTCTCCTCGAGGACCGCGGCGAGGCGCTGCGGGTCGGCGTCGTAGACGCCGTCGAGCATGCCTTCGACGTTGCCGCGGACGACGGCGAGCGGCGTCCGGAGCTCGTGGGCGACGTCGGCGAGCAGCCGGCGCCGCTGCGCCTCGGCAGCCTGGAGCTGCTCCGTCATGTCGTTGAACGTGCGGGCCAGCCGGCGTACCTCTCCGGGCCCGCGAGCGTCGACGCGTGCCGAGTAGTCGCCGTCCGCGATGCGCTCCGCGGCCTCCATGACGTCGCCGATCGGACCGAACGTGCGTCGCACGGAGCGACCGACGAGCCACAGCGCGACGAGGAACAGCAGCACACCTGCCGTCGCCGCCCCGAGGCGGGCGCCCGCCGACGCTCCCTCGAGCGCGGTGGTGACGAGCACGACCGCGATCAAGGTGACTGCGAAGAGGAGAAGGAGGAGCACCCCGAGGAGCAGGGCGATGCGTCGCATGAACCGCCTCCGGCCGGGCCAGGGCGGACGACCGGAGGCCCACGGTCCGGTGCCGTGCCTCCACGGCGGACCTCCGCGTGGGCGCCGCTCCGGTGGCCAGGGCGGGGGCCTGTCAGGCATCCGCGAACCGGTAGCCGACGCCGTGCACCGTCTCGATGTAGCGCGGTGCGCCGCGAGCGGGCTCGATCTTGCGGCGGAGGTTCTTGACGTGGGCGTCGATCGCCCGCTCGTAGGACTCGAACGAGACGCCGTGCACGGCGTCGAGCAGCTGGGCGCGAGTGAACACCCGGCCCGGCTGGCGGACGAGGGTCTCGAGCAGCACGAACTCCGTCGGGGTCAGCTCGACGGCGCGTTCTCCCACACGGACCCGCCTCCGCGGAACGTCGATCTCGACGTCGAGCGCCGAGATCGTCTCGCTCGGCCCCTTCCGCCCCTCCGCCCGTCGCAACACGGCGCGCACGCGGGCCACGAGCTCCTTGGGGCTGAAGGGCTTGACGACGTAGTCGTCGGCGCCGAGCTCGAGCCCGACGATGCGATCGGTCTCTTCTCCGCGCGCGGTCAGGATCACGATTGGAACGTCCAGCACGCGCTGCACCTCGCGAGCGACGTCGAGCCCGTCCTGATCCGGAAGGCCGAGATCAAGGACGACGAGACCGGGACGGGCGAGCCGGGCCTGCGTGAGGGCGTCTCTACCGGTCGCGGCCACGACGACGGAGAAGCCCGCGAGCTCGAGGTAGTCGCGGACGAGCCGGGCGATGCCCGGCTCGTCCTCGACCACGAGAACCGTGCTCATGGCGACGGGTTGTAGCTGGTTCGGCCGGCGGCGCGCTGCCGTGAGTCGCCGGCCGACCGCCGGCGCCTACGCCGGCGCCGCCCCTCCGGGATCGGAGCTCGGAGGCGACTCGTGAGCGCGCCGGTGCCATTCCTCGAGCCAAGGAGGCCCGCCCCGTTCCCGGGGTCCTCTCGGCCCGCACGCGCCGCCCCTCGCGCCTCGGCGCCGGAAGGCGGAGGCGATCAGGAGGATCACGAGCAGGATGAAGAGCAGGCCGAAGGGAAGGAAGAAGAACCCGTACGGACCGTGCCCCTCGTTCACGACGATCGTCTGGCCGCCGTCCGCCGCGCCCGTACCGGTTCCGGTCACCACGACGGCGTCGTGGTGAGGCCCCCAGCCGTCGTTCGTGCTGGCGCCGATCGCGATGCCGGCTCCCAGGAGCGTCAGGGCGATCAGTCCGCCGATGATGACTCGCTTGAGCATGTGACTCCTTTGTCTCGGTGCTGGACGCTTCGAGGGTAGGACGCCCCTGCGGAGATCCTGTGAAGGAGGTGCGGAGACACGTGGGAGGCCCCCGGCGCGACGTCCGGAGGAGCAACGCAAGCCGGAGGTGGGACTCGAACCCACGGCCGCTCGCTTACAAGGCGAGTGCTCTGCCAGCTGAGCTACTCCGGCGCTCCCGGGATGGTAGTCGGGGCAACCGCGAGCGCCGCTTCGCCGGACGAATCCCGATCGGCGTGTGATAATCGCGTCGTGTCCGTGACCGGGACTCATGCGGAGAGGATCACGGCCGAGCGCGCACGCTACGTCGCACCCGGTGCGACGACCCCGCCGCTCGTCGTCGCCCGCGCGGAGGGGTCGCGGATCACGGACGTCGACGGGCGCTCCTACATCGACTTCGCCGGGGGAATCGGCTGCCAGAACATCGGCCACCGCCATCCGGCCGTCGTCGCGGCGATCAAGGAGCAGGCCGACCACTACCTCCATCAGTGCTTCATCGTCGGGACGTACGAGCCGTACGTCGAGCTCTCGCGGCGCCTCGCCGAGCTGTCCCCATGCGGGACGGGTGAACAGCGGACGCTGCTCGTCAACTCGGGCGCGGAGGCCGTCGAGAACGCGGTGAAGGTCGCGCGGGTGGCGACGGGGCGGCAGGCAGTGGTCGTCTTCGACAACGCCTTCCACGGGCGGACGCTGCTCGCGATGACGATGACGAGCAAGGTGAAGCCGTACAAGGGCGGATTCGGGCCGTTCGCGCCCGAGGTCTACCGTGTTTCCGCCCCTTACCCGTACCGCGGGATCTCCTCCGACGACGCGATCGCCGCGCTCGAGCACCTCTTCAAGGCCGACGTCGACCCGGCGACGGTCGCCTGCGTCGTCCTCGAGCCCGTGCAGGGCGAAGGTGGCTTCATCACGATGCCGCCCGACTACCTCGGCCGCCTCACGGAGCTCTGCCGCGCGCACGGGATCCTCTACGTCGACGACGAGGTGCAGTCGGGGGTCGGACGCACGGGGACGATGTGGGCCGTCGAGCAGTACCAGGGTGCCGAGCCCGACATCCTCGTCTTCGGGAAGTCGATCGGAGGCGGCCTGCCCCTCGCCGGCATCACCGGCCGTGCGGAGATCATGGACACCGTCGGCCCGGGACGACTCGGCGGCACGTTCGGTGGCAACCCGCTCTCCTGTGCGGCGGCGCTCGCGGTGCTGGACGTCCTCGCGGAGGACGGATTCCTCGCCCGCGCGCGGGAGCTCGGGAGCACGCTGCGCGGCCGGCTTGAGGCGATCGCCGCACGTCACCCGGAGATCGGCGAGGTGCGCGGTCTGGGCCCGATGCTGGCGTTCGAGTTCGCCGAGCAGACGCACGATCGCGCGCGGGCGCTCGTCGAGACCGCGTTCGAGCGCGGCCTCGTCCTCCTCTCCTGCGGCCTCTACGGGAACGTCATCCGCCTGCTCCCGCCGCTCAACATCTCGGCGCACGACCTCGAGGAAGGCCTCGCGATCCTGGAGACGTCGATTGGCGCGTGACAGGCGCGCCTGACATCAGCGTCAGAAACCTGACGAAGCGGTACGGCGACGTCGTCGCGGTCGACGGGGTCGACCTCGACATCCCCGCGGGGGAGTTCTTCACGATGCTCGGGCCGTCCGGCTCCGGCAAGACGACGACGCTCCGCATGATCGCGGGCTTCGAGATACCCGACGAAGGGACGATCGAGCTCGCCGGCGAGGACGTATCCCACCTTCCTCCGTACGACCGCCCTGTGAACACCGTGTTCCAGGATTACGCGCTCTTCCCGCACATGACGGTGCAGCAGAACGTCGAGTACGGGCTGATGGTGAAGAAGGTCAAGAAGGGCGAGCGGAAGGGGCGGGCGGCCGAGGCTCTCGAGATGGTGCGGCTCGGCGGTTACGGCAACCGCAAGCCCTCAGAGCTCTCGGGTGGGCAGCGGCAGCGGGTGGCACTCGCGAGGGCGATCGTGAACCGACCGAAGGTGCTGCTCCTGGACGAGCCGCTCGGCGCGCTCGACTTGAAGCTCCGGCAGGAGATGCAGATCGAGCTCAAGTTCATCCAGCGCGAGGTCGGAATCACGTTCGTCTACGTGACGCACGACCAGGAGGAGGCGCTGACGATGTCGGATCGGCTCGCGGTCTTCAACCAGGGGAGGATCGAGCAGGTCGGGCCGCCGGCCGAGGTCTACGAGCACCCGGAGAGCGAGTTCATCGCCGGGTTCGTCGGCGTGTCGAACGTCATCGAGCGGGACGGGCGCCGGTACACGATCCGACCCGAGAAGATCCACCTCCTCGAGGATGCCGAGGAGCCGCAGGCGGGCTCCCACGTCGAGGCAGGGCAGGTGCGGGACGTGCAATACGTCGGCCCCGTGACCCGGTTCCGCGTCAGGCTCGACCGCGGTGGAGAGCTCGAGGTGCTGGCGCAGAACCTCGAGGAGGGCTCGAGCGAGGTACTCGGGGTGAAAGGGCGTCGCGTCCGCGTCGAGTGGCGCCCGGAGCAGGAGGCGGTCATCAACGAGTCGGAGGGAGGATCCGAATGAGAGGAAAGCGCATCTCGCTGTGGGTCGCACTCGGTCTGCTGGTCGGAGCGCTCAGCGTCGTCGCGGCCGGCTGCGGAGGCGGCGGCTCGGAGTCGTCGAGCGACTGGCAGGTCGAGGGCCTCGGATCGACGATCGACGAGATCCAGGCGAACGCGAAGAACGAGGGCCAGGTCAACATGGTCATCTGGGCCGGCTACGCGGACAAGTCGTGGGCTGACGCGTTCACGCAGCAGACGGGCTGCAAGGTGTCGACGAAGGACGGCGCGAGCTCCGACGACATGGTCGACCTCATGGCGACCGGTGCGTACGACGGTGTCTCGGCATCCGGTGACGCCACGCTGCGGCTCATCGCCAAGGGCGACGTCGCGCCCGTCAACTTCGATCTGATTCCCAACTACGCCGACGTGTACGAGGGCCTCAAGGGCCAGTCGTACAACACGGTCGACGGGGTCGGCTACGGTGTCCCGCACGGCCGAGGCCCGAACCTGATGGTCTGGAGCAACGACGCCATCCCGGCCGACAACGACACGTGGGCCCCGATCTGGCCGGGCACGGACTACAAGGGCAAGCTGTCGATCTACGACAACCAGATCTTCATCGCCGACGCCGCGCTGTACCTCAAGGCGACGCAGCCCGACCTGAACATCACGAACCCGTACGAGCTGGACGACGATCAGTTCAACGCGGCGGTCGACCTGCTGAAGCAGCAGCGGCCGAACATCGGCGAGTACTGGGACGGTGCGACGTACGCAAAGCAGGTGACGTCGTTCAAGTCCGGCGAGGCGGTCGTCGGGACGACGTGGCCCTACCAGGTGAACCTCATGGCCGCGGAGAAGCCGCCGCTCAACGTCACGGCGAAGGTTCCGAAGGAGGGCACGACCGGGTGGTCGGACACGTGGATGATCGCCAGCAAGGCCGCACACCCGAACTGCATGTACCTCTGGATGAACTACATCATCTCGCCCGAGGCCAACGCCAAGGTCGCCGAGTACTTCGGCGAGGCCCCGTCGAATGCCAAGGCCTGCGACGTGACGAGCAACCCGAATCACTGCGAGGACTACCACGCAGACGACGAGGCGTACTGGGACAACGTCTACTACTGGGACACGCCCCAGGCGGACTGCGGCGACGACCGCGGGGAGGTCTGCAAGACCTACGAGGACTGGCGTACCGCCTGGACCGAGATCAAGGGGTAGCGAGCAAGCCCCGCGCGTGACCTCGGTCTCGTCAGACGTCGAGCCGCCGCCCCGGGGAGGCCCGGGGAGGCGGCTCTCGACGTTCTTCTTCAGCCACTCGCGCGCGCGGCTCGGCGGGCTGCTCGCGCTGCCACTGGGGTGGATGCTCGTCATCTACCTGGGCTCGCTCTTCCTGCTCCTGCTCGCGTCCTTCTGGGACACGGAGCCGTTCACGTCCGACGTCGTCCGGAACTGGAACCTCGACAACTACCGCCGGCTCTTCGAGGAGCCCGTCTACCGGAACGTCGCCTTTCGAACGATCAGCATGGCCGTCTACGTCACCGTCGCCGATGCGGTGCTCGCGTTTCCGCTCGCCTACTACATGGCCCGGGTGGCCTCGCCCCGGTCTCGCAACCTCCTCGTCGTCGCCGTCCTGACGCCGCTGTGGGCGAGCTACCTCGTGAAGGCGTACGTGTGGCGCACGATGCTCGGGGAGGAGGGGATCATCAACTGGCTGCTCGCGCCCTTCGGCCTCGACGGGCCCGGCTACACGACGGCCGGCCTCTGGCTCGCGTTCACGTACCTCTGGCTCCCGTTCATGATCCTGCCCATCTACGCGGGTCTCGAGCGCATCCCGAGCTCGCTGCTCGAGGCATCGGCCGATCTCGGGGGGCGATCGGTGCGGACGTTCTTCAAGGTCACGCTCCCGCTCGCGTTCCCGGCGGTCGTCGCCGGCTCGATCTTCACCTTCTCGCTCACGCTCGGCGACTACATCCTTCCGGGCCTGATCGCCGACGAGCAGTTCATCGGGACCGTGATCTACACAGACCGCGGGACGAACCTCCCGGTCGCGGCCGCCTTCGCGATGGTCCCGATCGCGGTCATGGTCGTCTACCTGTGGGGCGCGAGGCGACTCGGCGCGTTCGAGAGCCTCTGAGGAGCGATGATCGAGTCCCGCACCACGCGCGTCGTTCTTCGCCTCTGCGCCGCGGGCACCCTCGCCTTCATCTACTTCCCGCTCGTCGTGATTGCCGTGTACGCGTTCAACGAGAACATCTCGCAGACCTGGCCGATCGAGGCGTACACGACGAAGTGGTTCGGTGTGGCGTGGCGCAACGAGGAGGTTCGGTCCGCCCTCCTGCTGTCCGTGAAGGCGGCCCTCGGGGCGACGGTGATCGCGCTCGTCCTGGGGACGCTCGCCTCGCTCGCGGTGTCCCGCTCCCGGTTCTTCGGCCGGGAGACGATCTCGTTCCTCGTCATCCTCCCGATCGCGCTCCCGGGGATCGTCACCGGTCTCGCCCTGCAGGCGACGATCTTGAACGTCCTCGCTCCGATCGGGATCAGCTTCAGCATCTGGACGATCGTGATCGGGCACGCGACGTTCTGCATCGTCGTCCTCTACAACAACGCCGTCGCTCGCATGCGGCGGGTCTCGGCGTTTCTGGAGGAGGCGTCCATGGACCTGGGGGCCGACGGGTGGCAGACCTTCCGTTTCGTCACCTTCCCGCAGCTGAGGACGGCGTTGCTCGCGGGCGCGCTGCTCGCGTTCGCGCTCTCCTTCGACGAGGTCGTGGTCACGATCTTCACCTCGGGCGCCCAGCAGACCCTGCCGATCTGGATCTTCACGAACTTCGCCCGTCCCCGTGAGCTGCCGGTGGTCAACGTCGTCGCGCTCTTCATGATCATCGTCTCGATCATCCCGGTGTGGCTGGCGCAGCGGCTCGCGGGCGGAACCGGACTCGCCGCCGACCGGCCCCGAGAGGGCTCGGTCGCGGCGTCCATCGAGACACAGCCCTAGACGACGGGCCAGCCGGCGTCAGAGGTCCTCGTGGCGCTGGCGCGGCAGCAGGAACGTGGCGACGAGGCCCACGAAGACGAAGGCGGCGGCGACGAGCGCGGTGACGCGCGTCGCGGACGCGCCCGCCTCGCGAAGCGCTTCGCCCGCGGCGACGGGGAGGTGATCGAGGAAGGACGGGATCGCAGTGCCCCCAGAGGACTCCACTGCGCCCGAGATCTCCTCCGCCTGCGAGCGAGGGAGACCGGCGGAGACGAGCCCGCTCTCGGAGCGGGACGCGAGGGTCGCCGCGAGGGTCGTCCCGAGGATCGCGATGCCGAGCGCCGAGCCCACCTGTCGTGACGTCGACTGGATGCCCGAGGCCTGGCCGGACCTCTCCGTCGGGACGTCGGCCAGGATCACGCTCGTCAGCTGCGCCGTCGCCAGTCCGACACCGAGGCCGTAGACGAAGAGCCCGGGCACGAGCCACCAGGCCGAGCGGCTCGCCGAGGCCGTGAGCGCGTACAGCAGGAGCCCGACGACCTCGAGCCCCAGCCCCCAGCGCGCGACCGCTCGCGGGCCGATGACGCCCGAGAGCTTCGCCGCACCGCCTCCGCCGACGAGCGCGCCGACCGCGGTCACTGCCAGGACCGCACCGGCCTCGAGCGCCGTGAGCCCGAGCACGGTCTGGAGGAAGAGCGGGATCGTGAACACGATCCCGAACTCGCCGAGCGCCACGATCAGCGCCGCGGTGTTGCCCGCTGAGAAGCTTCGGATCCGGAAGAGCGCGAGGTCGACGAGCGCCTGCCGGGCACGCCGCTCGACCACGAGGAAGGCGCCGAACGCGAGTGCGGCCGCGAGGAACGCAAGGGGTATCGGAGAGAGACCGTCGACCGGCCACTCCCATGCGCCGACGGAGAAGACCTCGTCCGGCCGGAGCCACCCGTACGTCTGCCCCTCGATCAGCCCGAAGACGAACAGGCCGAGCCCGAGCGACAGCGTGACGACCCCGGGGATGTCCCAGCTGCGCACCGGCGTGGGGTCGCGCGACTCGGGAACGAGGCGAAGCGCGGCGACGAACACGATCGCCCCGAGAGGCAGGTTGACGAAGAAGATCCAGCGCCAGCCCGCGTACTCGGTCAGCGCTCCGCCGGCGAGCGGGCCCAGCGCCGCCATTGCGCCGATCGTCGCTCCCCACATGCCGAACGCGACCGCGCGGGCGGGGCCGCGGAAGGTCGCGTTGACGAGGGAGAGCGACGTGGGCCGCGGCGCCTCCGAGCCCCTGCACGAAGCGGGCGAGAATGAGGAGCTGGCCGGACGGGGCCGCCGCGGCGAGCAGGCTCGCGCCGACGAAGATCGCGACCCCGGCGAGGAACACGCGCTTCCGGCCCAGCGCGTCGCCGAGCCGCCCGAAGAGGATGAGCGTCGAGGCGAAGACGAGGGCGTAGATCGAGTTGATCCACTCGGCCTGGGTCAGCGTCAGGTCGAGCTCGTCGATGATCGTCGGGAGCGCGACGTTGACGATCGTCGCGTCGATGATGATCAGGGAGACGCCCGCCGAGAGCGTGACGAGGGCGCCCCAGGGCGGGCGCTCGGAGACAGGTGCGGCTTCGCTCACGGGCGCGACGCTACCGGGCGCCTTCGGCGAGAGGGGACGTCAGGTGCCGGCGGTAACGCCGGCGCCGATCGGGCAGGAGACGCCGGTGCCGCCGAGGCCGCAGTAGCCCGATGGGTTCGCCTCGAGGTACTGCTGGTGGTAGTCCTCGGCGTAGTAGAAGGGGCCGGCCTCGAGGATCTCGGTCGTGATCTGCCCGTAGCCCGCGCGCGAGAGCTCGGCCTGGAACATGTCCCGAGAGGCGAGCGCGGCGTCGTGCTGCGCCTCCGTCGTCCAGTAGATCCCGGAGCGGTATTGGGTGCCCACGTCGTTCCCCTGGCGCATGCCCTGGGTCGGATCGTGGCCCTCCCAGAAGATCCGGAGCAGCTCCTCGTAGCTCGTCTCGGCCGTTCTGAGCACGGCGAGGACGACCTCGTTGTGCCCGGTCATGCCCGTGCACACCTCCCGGTAGGTCGGGTTCGGCGTGTAGCCCGCCGAGTAGCCGACGGCGGTCGTGTAGATCCCCGGGGCGCGCCAGAACAGGCGCTCGGCACCCCAGAAGCAGCCCATCCCGAAGATCGCCTGCTCGGTTCCCTCCGGGAACGGCGGGCCGATGGGTGTGCCGAGGACGAGGTGCGTGCCCGGCCGGACGATCGGGGTGTCGCGGCCCGGAAGGGCCTCGGTCGCCGAGGGCATCGCCGTCGCCTTGCGTGCGAAGAACATG
>Ga0233417_10000480_pt1 | contig 11926 bp, 7 predicted proteins | sample Sed_MG_FD_189023 | JGI IMG/M metagenome (GOLD analysis project Ga0233417, IMG submission 189023) | Sediment microbial communities from Lake Towuti, South Sulawesi, Indonesia - Sediment_Towuti_2014_0.5_MG | ecosystem: Environmental > Aquatic > Freshwater > Lake > Sediment | place: Indonesia... | reverse complement strand
TCCGGCCGCGCGAGAAGCTACTGCGCGCCCGCTTCGCGGACGCGCGAGACTGTGCGCAAGACCGGAGCTCGCTCGCGCGAGCTCCGGCCGCGCGAGAAGCTACTGCGCGCCCGCTTCGCGGACGCGCGAGACTGTGCGCAAGACCGGAGCTCGCTCGCGCGAGCTCCGGCCGCGCGAGAAGCTACTGCGCGCCCGCTTCGCGGACGCGCAGGGCAGCCTCGTCGACCGTGAGCGTCTTCGCGTCCGCATCGAGCGTGCACGTGACGCCCAGCGGAAGCGCCGCGAGGTGCTTCCCGTGGCCGAGCGGAAGGCCGTAGAGGACGGGAACGCCGAGCGGCTCGAGCCGCTCCTCCAGCACGTCCTCGATCGAGCGCGAGCGCGCCCAGTCCGAGACCTGCCGGACGTCTCCCCAGTCGCAGCGGTGCATCTCCCCCACCACGACGCCGGCCACGCCGTCCAGCTTGCCCGCGTGCGTGAGCTGGACGAGCTCGCCGTCGACGTAGTACGGCGGGCAGTGCACGTCCTCGAAGAAGAGAATCGCGCCGTCGAGGTCGATCTCCCACGGCGTGCCCATCGTCTGCATGAGGAGCCACAGGCACCCGCCGACGAGCGGCGCCGTCGCCTTCCCTCCCCGGATCGTCCGCACCCAGGGGTCGTCGGGGTTCGGCGGCACCTCGCCCGCGCCGCCCGTCCGCAGCACCTCCAGGAGCCGGTCCGTCGTAAACGTCGTGGTCTCGGGGCTGCCGACCCCCATCAGGCCGTTCCCGTAGACGGTCGCGAGGCCCGCGTTCCGGAGCAGCGCGACGTGCAGCGCGGTCAGGTCCGAGAAGCCGACCAGGGCCTTCGGGTTGTCCGCGATCAGGTCGAAGTCGAGGTAGGGAATCGTCTGGGCCGAGCCAAACCCGCCTTGGAGCGTCTGCACGACGTCGACCTCCGGGTCGGCGAAGAGCGCGTTCAGGTCCTCGGCCCGCCGTCTCGAGTCGCCTGCGACGTAGTCGTCGCGCTCCCACACCCCCTCCGCGAGCTTGACGCGGTACCCCCGCGTCTCCCACCACTCCACGCCGCGCAGGACCTGGGAGCGGCTGTCGTGCGGGCTCGCGGCGGCGGCGACGCCGATCGTTCCTCCGTCCGGCAGGGGCTCGCCGAACCGCGTCGCCCCGGGGACGGGGCTCATCAGCGGCAGACGCGAACCGGCAGGCTGGCCTCGGCCTCCCTGCCGCGGATGTCCGACACGACCGCGGTCAAGACGTGGGGCCCCTTCCGCTTCCCGGTCGTTCTCCAGGTCATCTGGTAGACGCCCGCAACGTTCGCGCGCACGCGCCCGATCTGGCGGTTGCCGTCGAAGAACCCGACGGACGAGATCGGGGCGTTGTCGCTCGCGGCCACCTGCAGCTGCTGGCGCGCCGCGAGGCATGCGGCCTTGCTCGGCGTGATCCAGGCAATGGTCGGCCGCGGGGCGGCGGTCAAGCGCACGCCCTTAAAGCGGGTGTTCGGCATCGGGCTCTCGCTCTCGGTGTTGATGTTCTTCGTCTCCTGCCAGTCGGAGGCGACGATCCGCATGAACTGGAGGCCGGGCTCGAGCGCCTGCTCCTCCCGCGGGATCGTGAAGACGGCGATGCCGGTGTCGTAGTCGAAGGACGTCACGACGGTCGAGGTCCCGTACCGGGTCCCCCACTGGAGCTGCAGCGAGTGCGGGTCGACGCCGGACTTCGCATCGGTGATCCGGGCGACGATCGTCGGACGGCCCGTCGAGATCCTCGGCGTGAGCAGCTTGACGACCGGGGGCCTCACGTCGTTGACCCACGAGCGGAGCGTGTACGGGCCGGCGAGCGAGCGGCCCGTGAAGGGGTCGCGTCCGGAGTCGACAGCGACGTAGTACCGCCCCGCCGGGAGGAAGACGCCTCCCGACGCGCCGATCGAGAACGCGAAGTCCGGCATCTGGCTGTTCACGTTCACCGGGATTCCCGCGTACCCGAGCACGTAGTTCTCGTCGAGCGCCCCCATGAACCAGGGGTGGATGGGCGCGTTGGAGCTCAGGAGGGAGGTGATCGAGGTGCTCGTCTTCTGCCTCGGCTGCGTGACCACGACCCCCGCGTTGACCGCGGTCCTCGGGATGTCGAGCACGTAGACCTTCTCGCGCCCGTCCTCGTCGACCGTGGGGTCGACTCCGAAGATGCCGAGGATCGCGAACGGCGACGTCGGCCACCGGTAGACGCGCGCGCGGTCGTCCCCGCTCCGCGTATCCCCGCGCTGCGTCGTCCGGAGCGGCACGACGCTCGTACCCGCGAGCCCGGAGCGCGTCACCGAGAACGCGTACGGAACTCGTCGAACGACGCCGCCGCGCCGGAGCTCGAGGAAGCCGAAGTTGTCGCCCGCCACCGCCCCGGCCGCGGCGCGCGCGACGACCTGGACGATCGCGGTCCCGCCGGTCGGGACGGTTACCGGGGCGGCTTCGACCGAGGCTCCAGCCGAGGCGACCTGCGGCCGCACCTCGACCGTCCACGCGCCCGCGCCCCCGCCGGCGTCCGTGACGGAGAGCGAGATCGCGCTGCTCGTCGCGCCGCCCGTCGCGCTCAGGTAGCCGAACGAGAGCGACTGCGGGTCGGTGAAGACGAGCGGCGAGTCGGCGGCGCCCACGCGTACGAGCCCCGCCCCCTGGACCAGCACCGAGGCCTCCTGGGTCAGAGCCGCGTCCCCCCAGGCGGGTCCCGCCGTGGACATGAGCGCCGACTTCACCTGCTGAGGCGTCCAGCTCGGATGCCGCTGGAGGAGGATGGCCGCCACCCCCGCGACGTGGGGAGCGGAGAAGCTCGTCCCGTCGAGGACCGCGAAGTCGTCGCCGGCCCACTCGGGGAGGGTCGAGGAGAGGACCTGTGAGCCCGGCGCGGTCACGTCGGGCTTCAGCGCGTGCCCGAACGGGGTCAGCCCGCTCGACGTGTAGGACGAGGGGACGCCCGCCCAACTCGACTCGATCTCCGTCGTGTTCCGGTTGAAGCGGACCCTGGCGGCGCCGCCCGACCCGGCCATGGCCGCCCGCAGGCGCAGACCGTCCGTCTCCGAGATCACTCCGCCGGACAGGCGTTGAATGAGAGCGAAGGTGGGATCGCCCGCGCGATTCTCGGCGATCACCAGGCCGATCGCGCCGGCGTCGCGAGCGCGCGCCGCCTTCGCCTCGTAGGGGCAGCCTCCCCGGGACACGAGCGCGATCGCACCGCTCAGGGAGCCCGCCGGAAGCGCCGGCCCGTCGCCGCAGAGGAGGCGGCTTGCACCGCCGATCGAGCCGACGTCGACGAGCCGCTGGTCGCTCGTGAGCCACGACGGCGGGATCGTGTCCGAGGGCGAGAAGGCGATTCTCGGAAGGCCGGCCGGCGAGGAGACGGTGAACGACGGCCCGAAGAGGTGCCCGTTCACGACGGCGCCGACGCTGATCGCCTCGGGAGCGGTCGCCGGCGAGCCCGAGGTCCCGAGGCCGAAGAAGTCACGGTCGTTGCCGGCCGAGATGACCGGGACGACCCCCGCCCTGACGACGTTCGCGATCGCCGGGATCAGGCCGTCGGTCCGCGGGTCGGCCTGCGGGCCGCCGCCCGAGAAGTTGATGACGTCCATGCCGTCTCGAACGGCGGCCTCGAACGCGGCCACGATCTCCGGCGTGTTCGCCGAGCAGCACCCGCCGAGCGGCAGCGGCACGTTGAAGACGCGGTAGTTCCCGATGTAGGCACGGGGCGCGACGCCGTGGAGGTTCTCGACCGCGGGATGGCATCCGCCCCGCTCTTCGGAACAGATGCCCGGCCTTCCCGCGGGCACGTCGGTCTCGACCCCCGCGATGACCCCGGCCACGTGCGTCGCGTGGAAGGACTGATCGCGGTCGAGCGGAGTGCTGTTCGCACCCGGCCCCGCGAACCCGCGCGCCACGATCACCTTCGGCGTCGTCGAGCCGCTCGGTCCCTTCGGGAAGCCGGGCGGGTACGAGAAGCCGTCCGGCCGGAGGAACGGATGCTCGTGGTCGACGCCGTCGTCGACCACCGCGACCTTGACCCCGTCACCCAGCGAGCCGCCGGTCGCGGCCTGGAACTGCGGCGCACCGATGACGGCCGGGCCGCGGTTGAGCGACATCGTGTAGCTCCGGCTCGGGTAGACGTTCTCGACCGCGTCCAGCTCGAGGAGCTCGGGCAGGCGCGCGTACGGCACGCTCACCGCGAAGCCGTTCAGGAGGATGCGGTAGCGGCGCGAGACGCGCGCCTCCGGGATCGCGCTGCGCACGGCCGCGATCGCCCGGGCCTGCGCCGCAGCCAGGCCGGCAAGGTACGAGCGCGAGAACGAGCCTGCGACGTCGAGCCGCCGGTTGACGCCGAGCCCCGAGAGCTGGCGCGCGTTCGCCGCAGCGGCGAGCGGCGGGTCCTCGAGCGTCACGATGACGCGCATGCGACCGCCGGCGCCGCGAGCACGAGGGGAGAGGGCGGGGCCGTGGCGGACCTTCTGGAGCGCGTTCGCGACGACGCTCTCCGGCGTCGGGCCGGCCGCGCCCGTCGCCGTTCCCGAGAGCACGACGACGGTTACGAGCGTGGCGAGGAGCGCGAGGCGGCGCACCGGCTGGGCGTTAGCGGATCTTTCCTGCGTACGCCTGCAAGAGCTTGAGTCCTTCGAACGCGACCGTCACGGAGCCGCGGAAGGTCTTGCCGCTCGCGGTCGGAGGAAGGTTCCACGTGCAGGTCGCGGCGCCGGCGACGACGCGCGCGATCTGCGCCTTCAGCCGCGCGTTGCCGGCGAGCCCAACGCAGGTGACCCGGCCGTTCTGGACGACGGCGCCCGTGTCGGACCGAGCCGCGACGAGTCGAAGCGTGAACGACTTGCCGGCGGCCGGCTTGGCGGGAGCCTGCGTGAACCTCTTCGCGACGAGCCTCGCGGGCGTGATCTTGACCTGGTAGGGGTAGAGCCCCGCCCCGGCCGCCGGGGCGATGTCGCTCACGGCGTTCGTGAAGTCGGGCTCGCCGGTGACGTCGTCGAAGGCGATCCCGGAGATCACGATCACGCCGAACCGGAACTGCTTCGTGTTCCGGAGCTCCGCGGCGCTGATCCTGATCGTCACGCCGCCGGAGTACGAGAAGAGCAGCGAGGTGGCCGGCGGATTACCGGGAGTACGCGTGAAGCCCGTCCCGTCCCAGCGGAAGAGCGCCGCCTCACCGTTGAAGAGCTCGATCACGTAGTCGGAGCCATAGGAGTCGGCCTCGCCCGTGGCGGGGTTGTTGTCCGAGTCCACGAAGACCCACACGAGCATGTCGCGCGTGAACGACGGCCGGTTCGGGACATTGATCCGGAAGGAGACGATCCCGGCGTCGTTGTTCGAGACGACCATGGTCGTGATGTCGGGCGCCGCCGGATTCTCGCCCGTCGAGTCCTCGTAGGGCTGGCTGTTGGCGGCGACCCCCTGCCCGGACGCGGGCGCGCTCGCGGCGGATGGGAGCGCCCCTGCGGCGACCGTCGGCAGCGCGACGACAGAGGCGAGCACAGCCAGGAGGAGGCTTGTTCGGGCGGGCGGGCGCACGATCTCGCGTCAGGCTACTTGCGCCTCACTCGGCGCGCAAACGGTAGAGAGCGGTATGCACGGTCGCATGGTCTACGGATAGGACGTCCGACGACCGCGCGAGTTGGCGGGCCGGCGACCGGATTCTCTCGACTGCCCTGGAGACGATCGCGTCGCCGAGCCGTGCTGCAACGCGTCGAGGAGCCGGCGTTCGCGAAGCTCGGCATCGCCGCGCGCGCGGAGCTCATACGAGACGGCGTGCCGCTCGCCCACCACGATGACCTGACCGGGAGCCCGTCGAATTCGTGAGATCACGGGTCTGATCGGGAGGCCTCCCCAGAGACCGGGTGACGACGGCAAGACCGAGGCGTGCGGGGGCCTCAGCGAATCTGCTCGAGGCCCGAGAGCACGAGCTCCGGCACGTCCTTGCCTTGTCTGCCGTCGGCGCTGATCAGCTGCGCCCGGCGCACGTGCGCCGTGAGCGCGACCGCCTGCGCGCCGTCTGCGAGCTGGATCTGCTGCAGACCTCGGTGCGGGTCCTTCCAGAGTGCAACGACTCGCGACGCTTCGAATCCCGGAGGTTGGCAGCGTTGAGTCATGCCGAGCGAGGTCAGCGTCAAGACCGAGCAGCCGGGATCGTCGGCGAGCACGCTGGCATAGCGCGCGGGCCAGCGTGAGGCGAGTTGCGGCCCATCGAGAAGCAAACCGACGACGAGCGTCGGCGCGACTGCGCGGATGACATCGGCGACGGGGTCCGGACGTGCGAGGTCTTCGCAGACGAGCGGGCACACGGTCAGCCATTCCGACACGGAGACGAAGGTGAGGCTGCGCTGCGGGACGCTGATCGCCTCCCACCAGGAGCGGCTGGGATCCAGCGCGGCGCCAAGGTGGTACTGGTGCACCTGGGCGGGATCCAGGCACCAGCGGTGGTGCTTGTGCTGCTTCGGAGCCCGCCAGTCGCCACCGCCGAGGTGGGCGTAGTTGGCGCCGAACGGGGCGTCCGGGCCAGGGGGCTGTCGCGCGCCCGCGATCAGGTACGGGACGGCCGCCGCGGCCAGGCGCTCCTGGAGGGGCACGAGAGCCGATTCTTCGAGTGCGGCCTCCGGGAGGACGAGCGCGTCGACGAATCCGACCTGTCGCTTCGCCGACTCGACGAGCCTCGTCAGCTCGTCGAGATCGAGCGGCTCCTGCGGCGCGTACTCGTAGAAGCCGTAACGAGAAGGATCCATGTTCAGGAGTGGCCCGGCAACCGCCCTGAAGTCGCTTGCGTGGATCTCCTCGGGGAACGGGACCAGCAGCAAGGACAGGCGTTCCGCCTGGTGGGGGTGCGTGCGTGCCCGGGGGGCGAAGTACCAGCGCGTCTCCACCTCGGAGCGGTCGATTGCGAGGTGGTGCGAGAGAGAGCGCAGCGTGATCCCCGACTCCGGCGGGCGGAGCTTGGGCAGCACCCGCACCCGATCGCGGGAGAGACGGGCAAGCGTCCCAGTCTCGGCCAGGCGAGCCGCGGCACGGCGGTGGAGCACCGTCTCCGAACGCAGCCCGGCTCCTTCGCAGGCTTCGTCCGCGAGCGCGTGCAGGCTGAGGATCGCGACGACGAGCTCCCAATGAGTGGCGTCCCCCAGCACCGTGAGCGGGACTGCTTCGGCATGCGAGACCACGCGCCCGAGGGCGCGAACCGCGGCCGGGGGTGCGAGCGCCTCGTCGCCGGACGCGGAGTCGGCCCAGGTCTTCGCGTCGCGGCGGATCTGCTCCTGCCAGCTGTCGAGACCATCTGCCCCTGCCGGAGGCCACCGCTCGCCCTCGGGCGGGCAGACGACGAACCGGTACGCGCCGGAGTCGCCGAGGAGAACGCTCGTGAGCGCGAACGTGTCCGGCGGCCAGCCCAGGAGCTCCTCCCACGCCCAGCCGGGCGCCAGCCGCTCGAGCTCGTCGCGGATCGTGAGCGGGCTTGCCTCCGGCTCCCGCGGCGGAGCGGTGGACGTGGCAGGCCAGGTTCCCGCCGAGATCATGACGGCAAGGCCGGCTCGGCAACCAGGAACTGCTCCCGGAGGCTCGCTGCGTCGCGAGCAAGCAACGCCATCTCCAGCGTCTCTGCCGCCGCAGCCACCTCGGCAAGCAGCTCCTGGGCACGTGCGTGATCGTCTGCGGCGTCGCGCGCGAGCAGCACTTTCACGATCTCGAGCTGTGTCCGCGCGAGCAGCGGCGCCGACCGGAGCGTCTTGCTGCGCGCGAGCGCGTGTCGCAAGTGCTGCAGCGCGCGCTCGTGCTGGCCGTCGACGCGCGCCAGCATCCCGAGGAAGCGCGAGATCGGCCCGAGACAGAGGATCGCGCCCCCGGGGACGCAGTTACGGTCGGCGAAGGGGAGCAGCAGTCGGTAGAGGGACGGTGCGTACTCGACGGCGTCGAAGCGCCCGACGACCTCGGCGAGGAAGCAGAGCGTGGACGACCAGACGCAGTCTCGGCGCACCGCCGCGAACTCGTGGCCGCCGAAGCTCGCGACCTGCGCGAGCGCGTCCTCGCGACGTCCCAGGACGGCGTACGCGAGCGCGAGCACGGATCGGTACGCGTCCAGCGGCGACTGCGCGGCCATCGTCTCGAGCGCCTCGAGCACGTCGTCGACGCCACCCGCGTTGAACTTCAGGTGGAGCAGCTGGACGCCGTACACCGCCTGCGCGGTCTCGCCGTGCGCCGTCTGTCCGTGCTGCAGCGCGCGCTCGACTGCCTTGCCCATCTCGGCGAAGTCGCCGTCGAGATGGGCGCGCATCGCGCGCGCGACCTCCGTGTACCAGAGGTGGTAGGGCTGGCGAAGCTCGTCCGCCAGGCGCGCGTGCGCGTCGACATAGCGGTCGACGACCTCGATCGGCTCGACCTGGACCGCATCGGTGATCAGCCACGCGTACGCCTGCAGCTGGATCTCGCGGTCACCGATCTGCTCGCCCACGCGCAGCATCTCCTCCGCAAGCGGCCGCAGCTCCTCCAGATTGTCCGGCTCCCAGAGGGTGACGTGACGGCTGTCGAGTGCATGCGCGAGCGCGACCGGGTCGCCGAGCGCCCGCGCGAGCTCGAGCGCCTGCTCGCTCAACCGGAGAGCGCGCTCCTTCTCAGTGCCCCAGTAGAGTGATTCCGCGAGCCGCCCGAGAAGTTGCACCCGCAGCCGCGCTTCGTTCTCCGGGACGGCCGCCAGCGCCGCCTCGAGGAACGTGACGAGCACGGTGTCGACCCGCGCGAACTTCGTCCAGACACCGCCGAAGCCGGTGCCGCCGCCGTAGCCGAGCGCTGCGTGGGCCAGCGTGGTCGCGGCCCCCGTCTCGGTCGCGATCTCCGCGGCCTCCTCGAACGCCTCTGCCGCCGCCGCCGTCTCCCCCGCGCGGCTCAGCGCAGCGCCGAGCTGGACCAGTAGTCCCGCCCGCTCGTCGCGGTTGTCGTGTTGGTCGGGACCGAGCGCCTGCAGCGCGCGCGCGAACTCGCGTGCCGCGTCTTCGTACGCCAGCAGCTCGAGGGCCTGCACGCCGGCGGTGCGCCCGTAGGAGACGACTTTCGCGAGCCACCGCTCGCCGGCGAGCGAGAAATGGTGCGCCAGTGCCGCCGCCGCATCGGGGCGAAGCGACTCGATCGCCTCCGCGATGCGACCGTGCAGCGCCGCCCGACGGTTCGCTGTCTGCTCGTCGTAGAGAGCCTGCTGGATCAGCGCGTGCGTGAAGCCGTACTCGCCGATTCGGGCAGGAAGCTCGAGGACCAGGCGTGCTTCCAGGGCCTCGTCGAGCAGCGCGACCACGTGTTCCTCGGTCTGATCGAGCACCCTCGTGAGCAGATCGATTCGGAGCTCGCTGCCGACAACCGACGCGACCCGAAGCGCCTCGACCGCCTCGGGCCCGAGCCGCTCCACGCGCCGCGCGACGAGCTCCTTGACGCGCCGAGGGACGCCCATCGTGTCGACCGTCAGACGGGCCGCGCGGAGGTCCTCCGGGTCCGAGGCGATGCCGAGCTCCTCCAGATGTCGCACCACCTCTTCGAGGAAAAACGGGTTGCCCTCGGTCTCGCCGCGCAGTCCGTATGCGACATCTGTCGGAAGCGCCCACCCGAGCAGCGATTCCACGAGCCGTGCCGCCTCGTCGTCGCTCAGCCCGCCGAGCTCGATCCGCTCGACGGCCCGATCACGCAACACGTCCGCGTACAGCTGAGCAAGGGGATGCGAACGCGACACCTCGCTGTCGCGATAGGTGCCGAGCACGAGTACCGAGGCCGGACGCGCGTCGAGGACGAGGGCACGAAGCAGGAGCAGCGTTCCCTGGTCGGCCCACTGTAGGTCGTCGAGCACGAGGAGGAGCGGTGCTTCCGCCGCGATCTGCGTCAGCAGCACCGTGATCGCCTCGAACAACCGGTACCGCTCCGTCTCCGCCTCGACGTCCGTCGACACGTCGGTGTCCGGTACGCGCAGCGCCAGCTCGGGCAGCAGGCGCGCGAGCGGCGCCGACTGCACTGAGACACGTCCGCGCAGCTCGTCGGGATCGCAGGTCGCCACGTAGTGGCGCAGCGCCTGGACGAACGGCTGGTAAGGGGCGAGCGCCTCTTCAAAGCAGCGCCCCCACAGGACGACCGCGCCCGCCGCGTACACCTCGCACGCGAACTCGCAGGCAAGCCGGGACTTGCCGATGCCCGGCTCGCCTGCGACGAACGCGAGCTGCCGCTCGCCTGCTTCGGCGAGCCGCCAGAGCCGCGCCAGCCGTTCCCGCTCGGCGGTCCTGCCCACGAACGCGCTCATCTGGGTCGGCATCGCCGACAGCTCCGGCGGGAGGGGAAGTTGCTCCCTCGCGCCTTGCTCGTACGCCACCTCGAAGACTGTCAGCGGCTTGGGCAAGCCGCCTAGCTCCAGCAACCCGATCGGGCTGAAGGACGACCTGCTGTGCGGCGCCGCGAGCTCGTGTACGAGACTCGAGACGAGGATCTGTCCCCCCAAGGCCGCGTCGCACAACCGTCTCGCCTCGACCACGGGGCCTCCGAAGTAGTCCTCGTGCTCGTACTGCTCGTCGTTCTCGAGCGCCTCGCCGCTCTGAAGCCCGATCCGCACGTCGAGCCGTTCTGCCGAGCGCGCGTTGTGCCTCGCGAACGCCCGCTGCATCGCCACCCCGCAGCCGACGGCTTTCGAGGGGCTGTCGAAGGCGACCAGGACGCCGTCGTTCAGAGTCTTCAGCTCACGGCCGCCCGCGGCGGCCGTCGCCTCGCGCAGCAGCCCGAAGTACGATCGGCGGGCGACTTCGGCCCGGGATTCGCCCAGCCGACTGAGAATCTCCGTCGACCCGACGAGATCGGTGAACAGGAACGTCAGCACACGCGCCATGCACTCCGCCTCCGCCGCGAGGAGCGTCGCCACGGCAGCCGCCCGCACCAACCGGAGCACGGTCCATGCCGACGCCTGCCTCATTCGTGTTTGGCGGATCATCGATCGCCCGCCGCGGCCGGCCATCGGGGAAAACCCGGATAGCCCCTCGCGCCACGTCTACGGACACCACTGCTGCAACCCGGATCGGAAAGGGGCACGGCTCGAAGCTCGTCTCCGAATGCTGCGCGCGGACTGGGCAACCAAGCCCGATCGGATGAGCTACTGCGGTCCCTCTATCCGCGGCGCCAGCACTGTGCGCGAGAGCTGCGGGTAGGTCGCGCGGTAGCCGCGCCAGCCAGCGATCGGCGCGAGAACGCCGAAGACCACGCGCTGAACTGCCACCGGCGGCTTCCGGAACACGATGACGTCGCCGAACGCTTGCCTGACCAGCGCCAGCTGCGGCGGATTCGGCATGCCCATGGCGTTCGTGTGTGCGAGGCGTGCGAGCCCGAGCAGGGTCTCGATCATGTGCGCGAAGCGCTCGCCGGGAGTGATCTCCACCCGAGCCCGCGCGTCACGGTCGCTGGCGTTCCACCAGTTGTGCCACGCGCCCGCCTCGATGACGGCCGACCGCCTTCGCAGAGGACGCTCGTCTGCACGTCTAGCTTCAAGGTCAGCTCGCCCTCGAGCACGGTGAAGCGCTCGACGAAAGCGGGATGGCAAAGTTCCCCGACGACTCGCGCCCGCACGAGCGCAGTCAGCTCGACGGTCGCGCCGCCCTCGGGATTCTTGTACGGAAGCTCGAGGATCGTGCCGCGCTCGCCGGTGACGGGACTCTCCCAGACCTCGCCAACCTCGATCGGATAGGTCCGGCGGCCCGTCCGGGTCGGAATGCGGCACGCGACGATCACTGTCACCGCCGATCGAGCTCGCGGCGCTCCGCGCATTCCCTGATGACACGCGTGCCTGCGGGCGGAACCCTTGATGTGAGAGGAGGTGAGGCGATGGCAACTGCCCCGACCCCACTCGACGAACGGCCAGGGACGTCACACTCGCCTCTTCACGTCGTGCTCGGCGTTTTCGTC
>Ga0233417_10000479_pt1 | contig 11936 bp, 9 predicted proteins | sample Sed_MG_FD_189023 | JGI IMG/M metagenome (GOLD analysis project Ga0233417, IMG submission 189023) | Sediment microbial communities from Lake Towuti, South Sulawesi, Indonesia - Sediment_Towuti_2014_0.5_MG | ecosystem: Environmental > Aquatic > Freshwater > Lake > Sediment | place: Indonesia... | reverse complement strand
GTGATATGCTTGACGCGCCTCGCAAACTGGCTGCGCGGCATCAACACCCGGCGTCCACAGGTGAGGCAGCGCGCACCGATGTCCGTGCCCAGTCGGACCACGCGCCACTCGTAACCACCGCACGGGTGAGGCTTGCGCATTCGAACCACATCATCGACACGGATGTCGGTGGGGTCAATCATGGTCGAATTATACCATTAGCAGCCTGCCAGGCCCATTTCCACCCTGTCCAGCGATATGCCATTCCCGATGCGTCGCTGATTCCCCCCTGGCGGCTGTTTCGGTTTCGGCGTGCCTTGTGGTATAATCGAATCTGCATAATATGGATTGTTACCGCAGGCTGGGTCGATCTCAATCATTGGAGTGCGAGGTGTTAGGATAGATATGTTGCTTGGTTTACCGTCGCTGGCCGTGCTTATCTCTCGAATGGTGGCGCTAGTTATTGCTTTCAGTATTCACGAGTTCGCTCACGCGTGGACAGCCTATCGCCTGGGCGACTCCACAGCCAAATACCTGGGGCGGCTTACGCTCAATCCCCGCGCGCACCTTGACGTCTTGGGCACAATTATGGTCCTCGTGGCTGGCTTTGGCTGGGCTAAGCCGGTGCCAGTTAATCCACGTAACCTGCGCCATGGGCCAACCGCCGGTATGGCCATTGTGGCGGCTGCCGGACCTCTTTCCAACCTGGCACTGGCCGTGGTGTTCGCATCTATCTGGCAACTGGCTGAGCCAGCCATATTGCAGCTTGGAGCAGGGGGCACGCTCATCCCCACACCGGCCATGCTGCTGCAAGAGCTGGTCATACTCAATCTGGTGCTGCTGGTTTTCAATTTCATTCCTGTGGCCCCGCTGGATGGGTTCAACGTGTTGCGTGGCGTGCTTCCCCGCCAGTGGGCATACCAGGTAGAACGGCTCCAGCCCTATGGGCCGATGATTCTGTTGGGAATGCTCATGCTGGGTTACGTCGGTCTGCCAATCCTGTCATGGATTCTGTGGCCTCCAACGGTTGCTCTCTACCAGGCTCTTATGGGCTGAACTGAAGGGAGCAAGGGCCGTGTCGAACCAGCGTGGAGCGGTCTAGGGGGCATGAAGGAGATTCTAGGAAGAGCCCGCTATCGGTCTTTGCAGTTCTTCAAGGCCGTTAGCGCCACGGTGACCCAGGAGGACCTGGCCCTGGTCGAATCGGTATTGACCAACCCTGCTCAGCGTGAGCTTTTTCAGCGTATGACAGTAGCTGACAGGCGCCACGCAGTCGCTCTGCTCAGGGCCCTCCGCGCTCAGAGGCACACACACCCGGCCCTCATGCAGGCAGCCTTGCTGCACGATGTGGCCAAGAGCGGCGCCGGAATTAGCGTGTTCCATCGAGTGGTGATAGTGCTGCTACAGGCGCTGCGGCCAGGGTGGTTGGCTTGGCTCGCAGATGACGGCGGAGGCCCCTGGCGGCGACCGTTTGCTCAATACTTGCATCATCCAACCGTTGGGGCAGGTTGGGCCGAGGCGGCCGGCTGCTTGCCGTTGGCTGTGTCCATGATCCGGCGGCATCAATTGCCACTATCGCCCCAGTCTGGGACCTTGGAGGATGAACTGCTAGGGCACCTGCAGGCAGCAGATGACCAGAATTAGGAGAAGACCGTGACTGAGAAGATACAAATCACGATTGTCGGCACCGGCTGCATCGGCACCTCAATCGGGTTAGCGCTGCACCAATCGGAACAGCCCTTCCTAATCGTAGGTCACGACAAGGATATTGGCCGTGCCAACGCTGCCCGGCGGCTCAAGGCAGTGGACAAGACTGAGTGGAACCTGATCACCGCGTGTGAGAATGCGGATGTCGTCATTCTGGCTATTCCTATGAGCGGCACTCAGGATACGCTGCGTGCACTGGCCCCCTACCTCAAGCAGGGGTGTGTGGTTACGGACACGGCCAGCCTGAAGGGGCAAGTAGTTGGCTGGGCAGAGGAGCTTTTGCCCGAGACTGTGAGCTTCGTGGGCGGGAATCCGGTGGTGGCCTCAGTGGGGACCGGGCCTGAAGCGGCTGATGCCAACTTGTTTCGAGATAAGCTGTATTGCATCACGCCTTCTTCCAAGGTTCACCCGGATGCGGTCAGCCTGGTATCCAGCTTGGCGAGCTTATTTGGTGCATACCCCTACTACCTGGACGCGGGTGAGCACGACGGGCTGATGGCTGGCGTGGAGCACCTGCCGCAGGCATTGGCGCTGGCTTTGGCCAACTGCGTTATGCAAGAGAGTACCTGGCGAGAGCTGCGCAAGCTGGCCGGAGGCAGCTTCGAGCGCATCAGTGCCCTGGTCGGAGAAGATCCAGACGCCCTGAGTGCCGTGTTGCTGGCCAACAAAGAGAATCTGCTGCGCTGGCTTGACGTTTACGCTGCGGCGGTTGGGGTGGTACGTGACCTGGTTGCTCAAGGAGAGCATGAGCCGCTGGCTCAATCCATTGACCGGGCAGTGGTCGCCCGTCGTCAATGGCTCCAAGACCGGCGAGAGCAATTTTCCGAGATTAAGCCGCCCCAAGTAGAGCGAGCCGGCTTGATGCGCCAACTGTTCTTAGGAGGCAAACCCCGGCGCTCGTGACCTTTGTATATATTCTCGAATGCGCCGACGGCAGCTACTACACAGGTTGGACCACGGACCTGACCCAGCGTGTGACTGCTCACAATGAGGGGCGAGGTGGCCGGTATACACGGTCGCGTCGTCCGGTGAAACTGGTCTACTGGGAGCAGCATGCTGATCGACGCAGTGCGCAGCAGCGCGAACTCGCGTTGAAAGGGATGCCTCGGTCGCGGAAGCTCGCCTTGATTGCTGACTTCGCGCCCGGAGACCTTTTCCAGTCATCTGATTAGGTGGAACAACGTGCACCTGCATCAGAGGTTTGTCCCCATTTCACGCCCAAGGTACAATTGCCACGATGCCCATGGCTTGGGAGAGGGAGCAGGAAGTTGCCCGTGAGGCCCGAGGCCCGGCGCGCCCTGAAGGGTGAACCTCCAGGGCGGTCACTCAACGTTTTGATGGTGGCCCCCACCATGTTTTTTGCTGACTATGGGTGCCACGTTCGTATCTTGGAAGAAGCGCTGATTCTGCAGCGGCTGGGTCACCGTATGACCATACTGGCCTATCCCAACGGAAACGACGTGGCCGGCCTGGATGTGCGCCGCTGTTGGGGAGTTCCTTTCAACTACCGCGTTATCGTCGGTTCATCGCGTCACAAGATCTATCTTGACGTGATGCTGGCGATCAAGTCACTCGGCCATGTATTGCGACACCGCCCCGATGTCATCCACGGTCATCTACATGAGGGGGCCCTGTTGGGCTGGTTCTTGAGCAGACTCACCGGCGCAGCCCTTGTCTTTGATTTTCAGGGAAGCCTGACCAGTGAGATGCTGGACCACCACTTCTTGCGCGGACAGGGTAGCTGGGCGTATGGGCCACTCCTCTGGCTGGAGAGGCGCATTGACCAGGCTGTTCCCGCCATTCTAACCAGCTCTCATCACGCGGCTGATCTTCTCAGGCAGCGCTTTGGGATACCCGAAGAGCGCATCTATCCTACTCCGGATTGTGTCAACACCGCTATCTTCGCGCCCAGCGCCCTGTCGGATCGAGAGAGGCAGGACTTGAAACGTGGTCTGGGCGTGCCGCTCGACAAGAAGGTTGTCGTGTACCTGGGCCTGTTGGCAGAATACCAGGGTGTGGGGCTGCTTCTGGAAGCCCTGCGCCTGTTGCGGCAGGAACGAGATGATTGGCATGTGCTGCTGATGGGCTACCCCAGCGTTGAGTATTACCAGGAGCGTGCACTCGGGCTGGGACTAAGTGACGTCGTCACCTTCACCGGGAGGGTTCCGTACCAGGATGCACCGCGTTACCTGGCTTTGGGACATGTCGCCGTGGCCCCAAAGATTTCGGCCACCGAGGGGAGCGGTAAGATACTCAACTACATGAGCATGGCTCTCCCCACGGCCGCCTTTGACATGCCGGTTAGCCGGGAGTACCTGGGGGACTGGGGCGTATATGCCCCGGAACGTACCGCATCGGGACTGGCGGCTGCCTTGAGGCAGCTCCTTGATATGCCCGACCCTGAACGCGCAGCGCTCGGCAGGCGACTACGTGAACGGGTGGTGAGCCTCTATTCATGGGAGCGGGTGGGGGAGCAGATAGTAGCGGTTTACGAGGCGCTGATTGATGGGGAGCCTTTGCCGCGCCTCTCGATCGAGCGGTCCGCCCCAGTTCAGCAGCGATGAGCTTCAAGCCCAGGGGTGAGCATTGGCGGCTGCCGGCAGAGGATCGAGCAACTCCTATGCCGTACGCGTCTCACTCCCAGTACTCACATGCCAAGGCGGCGTCGAGCGCCCTGGATTGCGGCCATGGGCTCCTCGGAACCCAGGCCTAGCGTAACCAGGCCGTAACTGCCCGCACCTGCCATAATACTGGCAGCACTGACCAGCAGGGCGGATGTCTCGGATAGGGCTTCGGCTGTGATGGTCAGGACAGCCAGCATCACCAGGCAGGCTACGCCCATACGCCACAGGGCGTTGGCCAAACGTCGCCCTTCCAGCCCTCCCAGCCGCTTGCCGATGACAAAAATCAGGACGATCATTTCGCCAGTAGTGGCAACCGAGTTGGCCAGCGCGAGTCCCCCGAAAGGGAGCCAGTCTAGTGCTTCAAAAACGGGCACGAGTGCCAGGCTCAGGGCTATGTTGGTCAACATGGCGGATATGCCTACCACCACGGGCGTGCGTGTGTCGTGCAGGGCATAGAATGCGCGGGTGATGATCTCGACTACAGCATGGCCTACCAGGCCCAATGCATAGAACATGAGTGCCCAGGCGGTAGCTTGAGTGGACTGGGCGTTGAACGCCCCACGTTCCAGGATGGTACTCACCAGGGGCTCCCGCAGCCAAATCAACCCCAATGCAGCCGGGAGTGTGAAGTAGAGCACGCTGCGCAGGATTGTCACAAGTATGTGTCGAAGTTCGTCCCGCTGACCACGGGCTGCCAGTGTGGAAAATGTAGGGAACGCGGCGATAGCCACGGACTGGGCAATCACTCCTTGCGGCAAGAGCATCAGCAGCCGGCCGTAGTTCAAGGCAGACAGGCTTCCGGCCGACAATCTGGATGCCAATATAACGTTGACGAGGTAGTTCAATTCCACCGCTGCCTGCCCAAGCGCGCGCGGTGCCATCAGTCGCCCGACTTCGCGCACGCCGGGATCGTGCGGTGAGAGCTGAACAGTATATCGCATTCCCTGCCTGCGTAGCCCTGGCAATTGCAGCAACAGGTGACCAGCCGCTCCCACAAAAACGCCCACCACCGCCCCGCGTACGCCCATAGTTGGACCCAGGAACCAGGCACCTGCGATAATCCCGGCATTGTAGATAATCGGTGCCAGCGCCGGAAGCAGGAAGTGTTGGCGTGCGTTGAGGATAGCCATCACTACGCCGCTCGCGCCAAAAACGATGGTCGAGGCCAGCATCCAGCGCATCAATTCTACGGTAAGCGCCTGCTGGGCAGGGCTGAATCCCGGGGCAATAATATGCGCGACCAGGGCCGGCGCGGCCAGGGCGGCCAGCAACCCTGCTACTGAGAGGACAAGCAGGACCCAGTTGATTATGGCTGAGGCCAGATGCCACCCTCCCGATTCGTCGCCCCGGGCCAGGTACGAGGCGTAGACCGGGATTAGAGCTGAGCCCAGCGCGCCGCCGGCCATCAAGGCAAAGAACAGGTCAGGCAAACGAAAGGCGGCCAGATAGGCATCCAGTTCAGCGCTGGTGCCAAACTGGTGAGCAATTACCATCTCGCGAAGCAGGCCCATAGCACGGCTGGCCACGAATAGGGCCATCACCAGGCTGGCTGCTCGTGCCACCTGTCGGGTGTAGGTTGGGCGGCTAGAGTTGTTCACGTCAAGGTATGCCCTGTCTGGCTGTGTTCTTTTAGTGGAAAACCGTGGCTGATTATAGCCCACAAGGGCGAGAATCGCACACAAGGTCTTTGTCGGTCATTCCTCGCGATTTCTATCCTGGGGATCTGCCAGGCGGCTGGAGGTGATGAGAATATGGGTGTTGATTTTGCTGCGGTCCAATGGGCACGTCGGATGGCTGAGGCTCTGGCCCCCCTTCGCATCCTGAGCGCGGGTGAGCTTGGTCGGCTGGCCCCGCTCATCCAGGGAATGGCGGATTTGGCCGAGCGGGGGGCACAATGCTCGGATCAACAACTGGGTGTGATCCTGCAGCACATGTTTAGCAAGACCCTGACTCGTATTGAGGCAGACAAGGGGGGTGTCCTGGTCGAATTCACTGGGGGCGGTTTCGATTACGAGCGTTTTCTGATACGCGAAGACGGCCGGGTGCCCAACAGTCGCTATGAAGCCAAGAGGCGCAGTGGGTAGAACGTGGGCGTGATGCGTGTTGCCTGCATCTCAGGAAACACGCATCACATTCCTACTTCAGCACGATGTTCACCAGGCGACCTGGGACGTAGACAACCTTGAAGGGCTGTCTCCCATCCAGGTGCTTTTGCGCACCTGGCGTGGCGAGCGCCTGCGCTTTGGCCTCTTCTTCGCTGATGTCCGCCGGTGCATCGAAACGGTCGCGCACTTTGCCGTTGACTTGCACTACAATGGTGATGATTTCCTCGGCAGCCAGTTCCTCGTCCCACGCCGGCCAGGGCTGCTGGTGGATGCTATAGTCCTGGCCGATGCGAGCCCACAGTTCTTCGCTGATATGGGGGAAGGAAGGTGCCATGAGCAGCAGCAGTGTCTCGATGGACTCGCGCCACGCCGCTGTTTGGGCGACGGAGCTCTCCTTGGCCTTGACCAGGTAATTGGTATACTCCATGAGCGCTGCTACCATAGTGTTGAAGGAAAACCTCTCCATGTCCTGGGTCACTTTGCGGATGGCCTGGTGCTGTCTGCGCTGCAGCGTGCGCAGTTGGCTTTCATCGACTGGCCGCCCGCCACCCGCCCCCCCGTCGCCGGGCTCCAGTACCAGGGTCCACACGCGCTCCAAAAAGCGCTGCACCCCCAGGACGCCTGTGCTGCTCCAGGGGCCGCCCTGGTCCCAACGGAAGCCAAACATCAGATACCCGCGCACGACATCCGCCCCGTACTGCTGTACCAGCTCATCCGGGGCAATCACGTTGCCCCGGCTCTTGCTCATCTTCTCGCCGTCTTCGCCCAGGATGGTCCCCTGGTTATACAGCCGGGTCATTGGCTCATCGAAATTCACCAGGCCCATATCTCGCATGGCTTTGGTGAAAAAGCGGGTGTAGAGCAAGTGCATCGTGGCGTGTTCAATGCCGCCGGTGTACTGATCGACGGGCAGCCAGTAAGCCCCCTCCTGGGGATTGAAGGGCATCACGTCAGCGCTCAGGGTTTGTCCAGCTTTCCAGTGTCGTTCCATGAAAGCATACTGGTACCACGACGAGCACATAAAGGTGTCCATAGTGTCAGTCTCACGCTCGGCGTCGCCGCCGCACTGGGGGCACTTTACATAACGAAAACCGGCGTGGAACTTGAGCGGAGACTCACCCGTCGGCATGAATTGGACGTCTTCGGGCAGCAACACCGGTAAATCAGCGTAGGGTACCGGTACGATCCCGCAGGCGGGGCACTCGATCATGGGAATGGGAGCGCCCCAGTAGCGCTGCCGGCTGATCAGCCAGTCGTGCAGGCGATAGGTCACGGCAAACCTGCCCCTGCCCTTTCCCTCCAGCCAACTCGTGACGGCGCGCACGCCTTCAGCTTCCGGTGTCAGGCTGGCCGGTAAACCGTATTTCTCGGCCAACTCGGGTGACCATTCCTCCAGGCGGTATTTACCGATGCTGGGGTAGCTACTGAAGGGGCCGCTGTTGACCATGACGCCTGGCTCGACGTACGCCTCCGTAAAGGGCTCTCCATCCCAGCCCTCAGGCGCGACGACGACGGGGATGGGCAGGCCATACTTCTGGGCGAACTCAAAGTCGCGCTGGTCGCCACATGGGACAGCCATGATCGCGCCAGTGCCATAGCTCATCAACACATAGTCGGCAACCCAGATGGGAATGCGCTCGTCGTTGACAGGATTGATAGCAAACGCGCCGGTGAATACGCCGCTCTTCTCGCGGTCCGCCGCCTCACGCACGATGTCCGTCATGCGGCGGGCGCGTTCAACGTAGGTGTCTACCTCAGCCCGGTGCTCATCGGTGGTTAACTCCTCCACCAAAGGATGCTCTGGAGCCAGCACCATGAAGGTGGCTCCCCACAGCGTGTCGGGCCGGGTGGTAAAGATGGGCAGGGCGTGGTTCCCCTTTTCGGTACGGAAGAAAACCTCTGCGCCCTCACTGCGACCGATCCAATTGGTCTGCATGGTGACGACACGCTCAGGCCATTCCATACGGCTGAAATCCAGCAGCTCTTCAGCGAAAGCTGTAATTCTGAAGAACCACTGATCCAGGTCTTTCTTGATTACTGGCGTGCCACATCGCTCGCAGTGGCGATCGTCGCCCCATACCTGCTCGCGGGCCAGAGTGGTGTTGCAGTTAGGGCAAAAGTCGACGGGCGCCATCTTTTTATACGCTAGGTCGGCATCGTATAGCTTGCGGAAGAACCATTGCGTCCATTGGTAGTATTCCGGGTCGCAGGTGACACATTCACGCTCCCAGTCGAACATGGCCCCCATAGAACGCAACTGGGTGCGCATGCGCTCGATGTTGGCGTAGGTCCATTGCTTGGGGTGGATGCCTCGTTTGATAGCCGCATTTTCTGCCGGCAGACCAAAGGCATCGAAGCCCATAGGGAAGAGGACGTTGTAGCCGCGCATGCTCAGCCAACGGGCGCGCACGTCCGATGGGGCCATAGCATACCAGTGTCCCATATGTAGCTCGCCTGACGGATAGGGGTACATGGTCAGGGCATAGTATTTGGACTTGGAGGGATCAACTCTGGCCCGATACAGGCCATCCGCTTCCCATTTCTTCTGCCATTTGGGCTCTATTTCCTGTGGGATCCACTTATCGCGCATAAGTCTCTTCTCCTCGCTCCGTGCCTCGAAGGAGCTGCGTCCATCACAAGCTACCTGCCGGCCACCTCGGTGATGGCGCGATTACCATTCACTATTCATTGACCGGGCTCAGCCAACCGTAGCGGTCCGGTTTTTCGCCCCGGGTGATGGCAAAAAACTCCTCCTGTAAGCGCCTGGTAATGGGTCCCCGCGTGCCGGTACCCACAGGCAGGCCGTCGATGGTCCTGATCGGCGTGATCTCCACGGCTGTGCCGGTGAAGAAGAGCTCGTCGGCGGCGTAGAGCATATCCCGGGGTATGTTCTGCTCGCGGATTTTGTAGCCCAGCTCATCCAGCAAGGCGATGGCGTAGCGGCGCGTCACCCCGGCCAGTATGGAGGCCGACAGAGGGGTTGTGTAGATGTTATCATCGTAGACAAGAAAAATGTTCTCGCCGCTGCCTTCGCTGACGAAGCCGTGGATATCCAGCGTGATGCCCTCGGCCAGTCCCTGGCTACGAGCCTCCATCACCACCATCTGTGAGTTGGTGTATTGACCCCCAATCTTTGCCAACGCCATGGCCGTGCCTGGCGCCATGCGCCGCCAGCTACTGACCCCCACCTCAACCCCATTCTCCACCGCATCAGGGCCCAAATAGGCACCCCACTCCCAGGTAGCGATGACCGTCTCCACCGGGCAGTGAACGGGGTTGACCCCCAGGGTATCGTAGCCACGGAAGACCAGGGGGCGTATGTAGCACGCCTGGTGTTTGTTGCGCCGAACTGTCGCCTTGATGGCCTCTGCCAGGTCTTCACGGCTGTAGGGTATTTGCATACGCATCACCTTAGCCGAGAAATAGAGTCGATCAACATGAGGTTTCAGGCCCAATACGGCTGGGCCGCTGGGTGTGGCGTAGCAGCGTAGGCCTTCAAACACACTGGACCCATAATGCAGCACGTGCGACAGGACGTGCACCTTGGCCTCGTCCCAGGGGACGAATTCGCCGTTAAACCAGATCACTTCTGCTTTGGGGATAGACATGGCCGATGAACCTCCTCAACTCACCCATAGATGTGGAAGGCGACGTTGGCTCCCCATGTATAGCAAAAACCCTTCGCCGATCAGGGACGAAGGGCTTGCCTCCGCGGTACCACCCCACTTGATGGATTAAGGTGGAGCTGAGGGGATTCGAACCCCTGGCCTCTTGAATGCCATTCAAGCGCTCTCCCAACTGAGCTACAGCCCCATGGTTGCCTGCTCGCCGTGACATAGCCATCAGACGAGCACTTCCATCCGCTCAAGGCAAGGTAACGATTGCCAATCGTCGATGGCTACCGAGGCCAATCTCATCACCATCGAGGCTCACAGGCGAGTTCAGTCTTGTGGCGCTCCCAGGGGGCGCCTGTGCCGGGGTCACACCTGGTCTCTTACCGCCCCAGGTTGGGCTGGGGGGCACCCGACGGGTCGGGCCCGGCTCTCTGCGGGGATGACTTACTACTCCTGCTTAACGCCGCTTTGCGATTATGGTGGAGCTGAGGGGATTCGAACCCCTGGCCTCATCAGTGCGATTGATGCGCTCTCCCAACTGAGCTACAGCCCCTCCGTCGAAGTGTGGATAGTATAGCCAATTGGGCCGGGTTTGTCAAGCTGTGCCAAGGTTAACCCAATACTATGGATGGATTGGGTGCTAATCCCATTTCCGCCAGGTTCTCTCCTTCCAGATGGAGTTGAATGGCTTCGCGCAAATTCTGCGCCGTCTCATCCAACGTCCTGCCTTGCGTGATCACCGCCAGGTCCAGGCACTCGGCTCGGTCTGGCCAAAGTTCAAATTCTAGCGAAGATCAGCCCCGAACTGAAGTTCAGGGCTGATGCCCAAAAACGCGCTCTACAGTACCGACCCCTTCCGATGAGCTGGCGTTCGCCAATCTATTGTCTTTGTCCCGGCCAGTCATATCACTCTGCCATTCGCCGCGCCGCTTCAATACGCTCCTCGGCCAGGTGCTGGGCTGCCTCGTGGGTGCAGATGCCTTGGGTGCGTGCAATGTCCACCACGCGCCGAATGGTATCCCCAATTGCCGCAGCCCGCTTCAGCGCCAGGGAACGCGGGGTCTTCTCGATCTCGCCGTAGACATTGATCAGGCCCCCCGCGTTGATCACATAGTCGGGGGCGTACAAGATGCCCCGTTTGGCCAGGGCCTGGCTATGGCGGGCCTCGTCCTGAAGCTGGTTGTTGGCTGCCCCGGCCACGATGGCGGCCCGGATGCGCGGAATCGTCACGTCGTTGAGCACACCGCCGAGCGCACACGGAGCCAGTACATCCACGTCCAACTCAAAGAAGTATGTAGCATCTGCACGGACAGCCTGCACGCCAAAGGCCTTGACAGCCGTTTGAGTGTGAGCAGGATTGATGTCGCACACAAACAGTTGCGCTCCCTCCCGGTGGAGGAGTTCTGCCAGGGCAAAGCCGACCTTGCCCACGCCCTGAATGGCGACCCGGCGCCCGCTCAGTTCCGGGCTTCCACAGACGATGTCCAGGCAGGCCTTGATACCGGAGAGCACGCCCAGGGCGGTTACCGGGCTGGGATCGCCTGACCCACCTTGCGCCTCGGACAAGCCGACCACATGGGATGTCTCCTGGCGGATGTAGGACATATCCTGCACCTCCGTGCCGACATCCTCGGCCGTGATGTATCGACCGCCCAGGGCCTCGACAAACCTGCCGAATGAATTAAAAAGGCCCGCTGATTTGTCGCGGGCCGGGTCTCCAATAATCACTGCCTTGCCACCGCCTAGGTCTAGCCCAGCCACGGCGGCTTTGTAGGTCATGCCCCTGGCCAGGCGTAGGGCATCCTCCAGCGCCTCGGCCTCCGACTCATAGGGCCACATGCGCAGGCCGCCCAGCGCGGGTCCCAAGACGGTGCTGTGGATGGCAATGATGGCTTGCAGGCCCACCC
>Ga0233417_10000478_pt1 | contig 11952 bp, 11 predicted proteins | sample Sed_MG_FD_189023 | JGI IMG/M metagenome (GOLD analysis project Ga0233417, IMG submission 189023) | Sediment microbial communities from Lake Towuti, South Sulawesi, Indonesia - Sediment_Towuti_2014_0.5_MG | ecosystem: Environmental > Aquatic > Freshwater > Lake > Sediment | place: Indonesia... | reverse complement strand
CCTCATCTGATTCGACGATACGCACCTTGGGGTCGCTCAAATGCTGGGCGACCCATTCAGTGCTGACCAGTACCTCAGGCCGAGCATAACTTGTCTCACTCATAAACCCTTTCCTCCCGATCCATTCTGATGGCCCCTGTCTGAAAGTGGCGATCCGCAGGCTGGGCCTCAGTCACCGATCTTGGCAGATACGGCCGCCGCCAGTTTCTCGCGCACACGTTCCTCACTCATGCGGTCAAACACGCCGGAGAAGAAACCCTCTACAATCATACGCACGGCAGTGCTGCGGGGGATGCCCCGGCTTTGGAGGTAGAAGATGTACTCCTCGTCAATTCGGCTGACCGTCGCGCCGTGCGAGGCCCGCACGTCATTGGCGTCAATCTGCAGACCTGGGATCGAGTCAGCGCGGGCGTGGTCGCTGAGCAGCAAGTTCTCGTTCTTAAGATACGAGTTGGTCTGCTGGCCGCTGGCGTCAATCTGGATCATGCCCTGAAACACAGCCCTGGCGCGATCTCGAACTGCGCCCTTCAGCAGGAGGTCGCCGCCCGTGCTCAGTCCGATGTGATGGGTCAGCGTGTCCAGATCAAGATGTTGCTTTCCATTGGCGAAATAGACACCGTTGAACTCAGCCGATGACCCATTCCCGGTCAGGATGTTGTCCACGTAAGTCTTGGTGAGGCGGCTGCCCAGCTCGCCCATCTCCCAAACCACCAAACTGTCCGGGCCATGGATGGCCCGCTTGGTGTTGAAGCTAAAGACGTTGTCTCCCCAGCGCTGCACCTCCACATAGCGGACCTGCGCCCCATCCCCGGCGACAATCTCGACGACGCCGTTGTTGAGGGCCTGCCCCGGACCATCTGGGGATACCGTCTCCTCGATATAGGTGAGTTTGGCAAACCGCTCGGCGACGACCAGGGTATGCGGAAAGATGGCCGTCCCCTCCCCCTCCAGGGCGATGACGACCTGGAAAGGTTCCTCGACCTCCACGTCCTTGGGGACATAGAGAAAGACGCCCCCCTGCCACAGCGCAGCGTGTAAGGCAGAGAACTTGCTGTTGCTGGGCGCTACACACTCTGTCATAAAATGCTTTTGAACCAATTCTGGAAGCTCTCGAACCGCGGTTGTCAGATCTGTGAAGATGACACCCTGCTCGGCAAGTCCTTCGCCCAGCTCACGGTATACCACCTGCCCGTTGACCAGGGCCAGCCGGCCCGCAGCCTGGCGACCTTCGTCCAGTGCAGCCCGCAGGTAATCCGGCAGGTCTGCTAACCTTGAGGCAGGCCTGACGCTGCTGTCCAACGCCAAGCGCAGTTGATCCCACTTCAGAGAGCGAATATCAGTGCGCCGCCAATCCTCATCGCTGGTGGTGGGCATAGGTATCTCCTCAAAGAGGCTCCACGCCACCTGCCGCTTTTCTTTCATCCAGTCAGTCTCATTCAGGCGCTCAGACAGCACACTGACGGACTCGCGGGTAAACACACCGGCTTCAACGGCCGGATCCTTAGCTATGATACTCTGTTGGGCCATGTGTCACTCCGATGATTGGTTGATTAGTGATAGGGGAGGGCAAGCTGCCCGCCCTCCCCAAACGGAAGAAATGCCTTATTGAGGGGATAACTAGATCGCTTACCTTGCCTTGTCACACAACCCCAAGCACTAAATTAACGACACAACCCTTATCCAACTGACCCTTCCATTTCCAGCTCAATAAGGCGGTTCATCTCAAGGGCGTACTCCATAGGCAGCTCCTTGACGATGGGCTCGATAAAACCACTGACGATCATGCCGGCGGCTTGGGCCTCGTCGATGCCGCGGCTCTGCAGGTAGAAAAGCTGCTCCTCGGACACCTTGGACACGGTCGCCTCGTGACCGATGTTCACATCATCTTCTTCAATCTCGATATAAGGGAAGGTATCCGAAGCGGATTTGTCATCCAAGATGAGGGCGTCGCACACCACGTTGCTCTTGCTGCCAACCGAGCCAGGCGCGACCTTGAGCAGGCCCCGGTAGGTGGTGCGCCCACCTCCCTTGCTGATACTCTTGCTGGTGATGACCGAGCTGGTGTGAGGAGCGGCGTGCACAACCTTGCCGCCCGCATCCTGGTGCTGCCCCTTGCCAGCGAAGGCAATCGACAGGACCTCGCCGTGCGCGCCGGGCTCCATCAACCACACAGCCGGATACTTCATCGTCAGCTTTGAGCCCAGGTTGCCGTCCACCCATTCCATGGTAGCATCCTGGTATGCAGCCGCGCGCTTGGTGACCAGGTTGTAGACGTTATGACTCCAGTTCTGAATAGTTGTATAGCGCACACGCGCGCCTCGTTTCACGATGATTTCGACTACAGCGCTATGCAGGCTGTCGGTTGTGTAAGAGGGGGCAGTGCATCCCTCGACGTAGTGTACATAGCTCCCCTCATCCGCGATAATCAGTGTCCGCTCGAACTGACCCATATTCTGGGCGTTGATACGGAAGTAAGCCTGCAAAGGCAGATCCACGCGAACCCCAGGTGGAACATAAATGAAGCTCCCGCCAGACCAGACCGCGCTGTTCAATGAGGCGAACTTGTTGTCCTCTGGCGGGATGATAGTCCCGAAGTACTCCCGCACCAGGTCTGGATGCTGGCGCAGGCCGGAGTCCATGTCCAGGAAGATAACCCCTTTCTCTTCCAGCTCTTTCTGGATGTTGTGGTAAACAACTTCCGACTCGTACTGCGCTCCAACGCCGGCCAGGAACTTGCGCTCGGCCTCGGGGATGCCCAGGCGGTCGAAGGTGTTGCGAATCTCCTCAGGGACATCGTCCCAGGAGCGCTGCTGCCGGTCGGTGGGCTTGATGTAATAGAAAATATCATCAAAGTCGATGTCATTCAGGTTACCGCCCCACTGAGGCAGAGGTCGCTTCTTAAAGGCCTGGTAGGAATGCAGGCGAAACTTGGTCATCCATTCCGGTTCGCTCTTCATCCATGAGATCTCTTTGACGGTGTTCTCGTCCAGCCCCTTGCGAGACTTGAAGACATAGTTCTCGGGGACGCTGAAACCGTACTTGTACTCATCCAGGTTAATATCAAAGGTTGTGGCCATCTTCAACTCCTGTCCGTGTGTTAACTGGCTGTGGCAGCCTGCTTGACGAACTGGTCGTAGCCTTCCTGTTCAAGTTGATGCGCCAGGTCAGCCCCGCCTGAAGCCACAATCTGGCCATTAACCATCACGTGCACAAAGTCAGGCTTGACGTAATTGAGGATGCGTTGATAATGTGTGATGATTAGAATGCCCATGTCTGGCCCGGCCACGGCGTTCACCCCCTCTGACACGATACGCAGGGCGTCGATGTCCAGACCGGAGTCGGTCTCATCCAGGATGGCGATCTCTGGCTCAAGCATAGCCATCTGCAAGATCTCGGCGCGCTTCTTTTCGCCGCCGGAAAAGCCGTCATTCAGATAGCGACGAGCAAAGCTCTTGTCCATTTGGAGGAGTTCCATTTTCTCGTTCATCATCTTGCGGAACTCTGCCACAGGCACGCCCACCTGTCCCTTTCCATTGCCGTTCGCTCCCCCGCCCTTGATCGCGTTCACGGCCGCACGCAGGAAGTTAGCCACGCTCACCCCGGGGATGGCGGTGGGATACTGAAAGGCCAGGAACAAGCCCAGGCGCGCCCGCTCATCGGGAGTAAGCTCGAGGATGTTCTGTCCCTTGAACCAGACCTCGCCCCTTTCGACCTCATACCTGGGATGACCCATCAGCGAGTAGGCCAGCGTACTCTTGCCAGAGCCATTCGGACCCATCAGGGCATGAATCTGGCCCTGCTTTACCTCCAGGTTAACGCCCTTGAGGATTAGTTTACCGTCTACGCTAACGCGCAGGTCTTTGATATTCAGCGTGGATGTCATTTGTGCTCCAAAGCTCCTCTATGATTGTGAACGAGTTCAGAAGTGTGCCGTCTTTCAGACATGGCTAACCACTAGTCCTATTATACCATACTTAATCCACTTTGTCAACATTTTTGTTTCTAAATATTCTAATGTGTCAACTTGGTACTGAATGCCATCTTAGTCAGCGCCTCAAGCCAGCATGCGCTGATTGTATCATACCCCAACCAGTTTGTCAACTTTTTTGTTTTTAAATCTTGCAAAGTTTCAAAAGATGTGCTATAATGGTGGCGCACCTGGGAAAGGCGACACCTCAGGTGCCAGGTAGTTTGTGTCGCCGTGTTTGTTGGCAGCGGGCGGGCCGTGCCGGGAGTGCCGCGGCCCTGGCCTGTTCCGCACGACCTGACGCAAAAGCTGAGGAAAGCCATGACGACCCGCGACGTGTTTACCACCCAGATGCCGGCCACACGCCGGCGCATCTTAATTGCCCTCAAGGAGCGCGGCGGCATGACCGCCGACGAATTGGCTGCCGAACTAGACATCAGCTCGGTCGCCGTCCGCCGCCACCTGACCAACCTGGAGCGGGATCGGCTCGTTGAGCACGAGCAGGTGCAGCGCAGCATGGGGCGGCCCAGCTATGTCTATCGGCTCACCGAAGCCGCTCACCAGATATTCCCCCACAACTACGACCAACTGGCAAGCTATTTCCTGGAAGCAATTCAAAAGCTGTTTGGGCATGACGCCGTCGACCGCATCTTCGAGCGGCGCACCCAAGAGCTGGCTCAGTCATATCGACCCTTGGTCAACGGGGGTAACCTGCCCGACCGGCTGGAGCAGCTCTCCCGGCTGCGCGAGGCGGATGGCTATATGCCCGTCTGGGAGAAGCGCGAGGACGGAACCTATGTGCTGCATCAGTTTCACTGCACCATTCTCCACGTCGCTGAAGGCTGTGCCGAAGCCTGTGCCCACGAATTGGCTCTCTTTGTAAACCTGCTCGACGCAGAGGTCACTCGCCAGAGCCATCAAGTTGCCGGCGACACGGACTGTTCGTACCATATCGTGCCCAGGGAGTGACCCCAGCAAGGCCGCAGTGCATGCCAGGAACGATTGCTGTACTGGCATCTCCGACCCCAATGACCACCAACCAATCTGAGCCATCATATCTTTCATTGAGGAGACAATAGATGACCCCCGAACCCACCAAAGCACAAGTCATGGAAGCGCTCAGCCACGTAATTGAGCCCGAACTACACCGAGACCTGGTTTCGCTGAACATGATCCATGGCCTTCAGATCAACCAAGGGACAGTGGGCTTCACGGTCATGTTGACTACGCCTGCCTGTCCCTTGCGGGATCGGATCGAGGAAGAGGCACGAGCCGCAGTGATGGCCGTACCCGGGGTCCAAAGCGTGAATGTGAGACTGGACGCCAGCGTGCCCGGTGACCGGCGTCTGCTGAGCAAGATGGACATTGGGATCAAGAACGCGGTCGCCGTGGCTAGTGGCAAGGGGGGCGTGGGCAAAAGCACCATCGCTACCAACCTGGCTTTGTCGCTGGCCCAAACCGGCGCCAGCGTTGGGTTGCTTGACGCGGACATCTATGGCCCGAATATTCCATTGATGATGGGGGTGCAAGAGAGGCCTCGTGCGGCTAACGGGCGCATCCTTCCCCCCCAAGGCTACGGGGTCAAGCTCATGTCTATGGGTTTCCTGGTGGAGGAAGGGACACCCATTATCTGGCGTGGTCCTATGATCCATAGCGCCTTGCGCCAGTTTCTGAGCGATGTGGAATGGGGGGCCCTGGACTATATGGTCGTAGATCTGCCTCCGGGCACCGGTGATGCCAGCTTGAGCCTGGCACAGTCGCTGTCGCTGACCGGCGCAGTTATCGTCACGACCCCCCAAGACGTGGCCCTGTCCGACGTGGTCAAGGGAATCGCCATGTTCAAGCATCTGGAAGTGCCGGTGCTGGGCGTTGTCGAGAACATGAGCTATTTTATCTGCGGGCACTGCGGGGAGCGCACTGACATCTTCAGCCACGGCGGCGGCCAGGTCGTGGCCGAGCGCATGGGCGTGCCTTTCTTGGGCGAGGTTCCGATTGACCCGGTGGTGCGTGCGGGTGGCGACAGCGGGCAACCGGTGGTTATCGCCGAGCCGGAGTCGCCGGCAGCCGTCGCCATCCGCGCGGTCGCTGCCAGGGTCGCGGCGGCTATCAGCGTCCAGAATGTCAATAATCCGCTACCGGTGGAGTTCCAGGCAGACCCGGACCTGCGCATCTTCAATTAAGGGGCGCAACGAGTGGTCTTGATACTGACCGAGGCGCAGCTCAGCCAGATGATAGCCCACGCACACGCCGAAGCCCCCAACGAGGCTTGCGGCCTGCTGGCCGGCATAGGCGATCAGGTGATCCAGGTTCTACCTGCCGTCAACATTGCGGAAGATGCGACGGTGCGGTATCTTATGGATCCCCACGACCAGTTACGCCTCTTTCAGGCTATGGAAGAACAGGGACTTGAACTGCTCGGCATCTATCACTCTCACCCATCCAGCCCTGCTTACCCCTCGCCTACTGACCTGTCTATGGCTTATTACCCGGAGGCAGCATACGCCATCGTCTCGCTGTTGTCTGGTGATCGACCAATGGTACGTGCGTTTAGGATACGAGACGGGCAGATTGTTGAGTTGGATTTGAGCCTGGCCCCGACTGAGCCTGACATCTTTCGATCCTCCAGACTGTTTGTGTAGAGCGCACAGTGGTATAATCCTCAACCATGAACCAATCCCTCTCGTGGCTGGCCGTGCTGGCTATCGGGGCATTTGCGGTGGCCTGCACCCCACTGGTTGGCCTTTTCCCCGCCTCTGCCCCAACGCCTGATCCCGGGCAGGTCTATCGGCCCGCGCTGCAGGGCTGGGCACAATCCCAACTTGATAGCGCAGGGCCGCTGCCGCACTACACCATCCAGGCAGAGTTGTCCCCATCCGGTGATTGGCTGGGCGGTACCATGAGCGCAGCCATCCCCAACAACAGTTCCGACGTGTGGCCCAACTTGGTATTTCGGCTTTATCCCAACATGCCTCACTACGGCGGGGCCATGCAGGTCACCCAGCTCCAGGTGAATGGAGAGGCGGCCGCAGCCGAACTCGTGGCGGACGGGGCCGCCTTGCGCGTCACCCTGCCCGAGCCCCTCAAGCCTGGCCAGTCCGCTGCGATGACCTTGGCTTTCAAGGTGAACTTGCCCCAACACACCGACGGCTACACCCTGTTTGGCTGGGAGGATGGCATCCTGAGTCTACCCGGTTTCTACCCCACGCTGGCTGTCTATGACGAGACACTCAGGTCCGTTTCCGGCGGCTGGGCGATCGAGGTGCCGCCTCCTTTCGCGGATGTGCTTTTTAACACGGTTGCCTTCTACGACCTGGCGTTCACCGCGCCTGCCAATCTGACCCTAGTTACATCCGGCAACACCTTGCAGACTAGCGCTGAAGCAGACGGAAGGCAGACGTGGCATATCGGGGGTGGGCCGCTGCGGGATATGACAATACTAGCCAGCGACCGCTGGGCAGCGGCAAGTGACACCGCGGCTGGGGCTACGGTTACCTCCTACTATCCGGCCACGGCTGGCGCGGCCGGCCGGGCGGCGCTGTTTCACGCCGCGGCCGCCTTGCGTCTGTACTCTGACCTGTATGGGCGCTATCCCTATACCGAGTTCGACGTGGTGGCGGCTCCTTTGGGCGTGCGAGGTATGGAGTACTCGGGCCTGGTGACGATCGGCGAGGATTTGTATGGCCCGCATCGCGACCAGCTTGCCTTCTTGGTGGCCCACGAAACGGCGCACCAGTGGTGGTATGCCCAGGTGGGAAGTGACCCGATGGCGCACCCCTGGCTTGACGAAGGCCCAGCCGAATATGCAGCCTTTGACTACTACCGCGGTGTGTACGGCCAGTCGGCGGCGGAGGAGCTACTCTCTGCCCGCTGGCAGACTCCCTATGCCGTTGCGGCAGCCCGAGGAATCGATGGCCCGGTGGACCAGGCAGCCAGCGCCATGAGCGACGCCAACTACGAGTTACTTACTTATGCCAAAGCAGCCCTCTTCTTTGACGCCCTGCGGGACCAGTCTGGGGACGAGACCTATAGGCATGTAATGCAGGCCTACATGGACACCTATCGTTGGCAGATCGCCACACCCCAACATTTCTTCGGCCTGGCGCAGACGCTCGCGGAGGCCAATCTTAACCCACTGATAGAGGATTGGTTACGTTAGTTATGGCAGACAATAGTCAATGTGCAGAGCGCAGAATTGAGCGCCTGGTACAACCGGGGTGTTAGGACTGATGAGTCGCTCTTCTCGTCTATCTTACATTATCGCCTTCATACTACTCCTGGCTCTGGCCCTGACCGTGACCATCGCCTGCATCGTGCTCCTCCTGGCACGAACCCAGGCCACCAGCTCTGCCGCCGTGCCCCTTGCAGCAACGGCAGCAGCGGTCAGCCCGGATCGAACGCCTTCGCCGGCATCTGCGCGGCAGGTCAGCCCTGCGCCCTCGCCGCACAGCCTGGTTGCCACGCCAGACGTAAACTTGGAGGATCTCTCGCTGTATCAGTTGGCGCTGCGGCCTGAGTTTGCCGCCGATGCGCTGGCCCTGCCAGACGCTACTCGCTACTTCATCCAGGCAGGGCTTGATACAGACGACCCCACCACCCTGAATGGGCTGGTGCGGGTGCGCTATACCAACACCGAGACCGTCCCGCTGGATGATCTCTATTTCCGCCTGTATCCAAACCTGCCTGGCTACGGCGGTTCGATGACGATCGGGCAGGTAGTCTTGAATGATGAGCCGGTTGAGACAAATCTGGAGGCGCAGAACTCCGCCCTGCGCGTGCTGCTCGACTCGCCATTGCCCCCCGGCGGCGTGGCCGATGTGACGCTCCCGTTCCAGGCTACCCTGCCGACCGATCCGTCGGCTGGTTATGGCCTGTACGCATATGCCGATGAAGTCTATGCACTGGCTGGCTTTTATCCCACTATTCCAGTCTATGATGATGAAGGCTGGAATGTGGAGGTTGCGCCTCCTTACGGAGACGCTACCTTTACCGATGCGGCCTTTTATCAGTTGGAGCTGACTGTCCCGGAGGAGCTGACTGTGGCAACTTCGGGGAGTACCTTGGACGTGCAAGAGAATGGGGACGGGACACGCACTTGGGTTGCGGTCGGCGGACCTATGCGCGACTTTTACGTGGCGATGAGCCCTGGCTATGAGGTGGTCAGTGAGGAAGTAGGCGGGACCGTTGTCAACAGTTACTACCGGTCCGGGCAGGAAGCAGGCGGTGCACTGGCCCTAAAGTACGCCGTCGACGCGTTGCGCCTGTTCAGCGAGGAGTTCGGTCCCTATCCTTACGCTGAGCTGGACGTGGTTGCCACCCCCACCAGCGCGGGTGGCATCGAATATCCAGGTGCCATTGTGGTCGCCCAACGCCTCTACGACGAGGAAGGGGGGTTCCTGGAATTGGCCACTGCCCACGAAGTGGCCCATCAGTGGTGGTACGGCTTGGTTGGCAGCGACCAGCTTGACGAGCCCTGGCTCGACGAGGCGCTCACCAACTATAGCGCATATATGTACTATGAAGGGACAGCCGGAAAGCAGCGGGCTGACTTGATCAAGCAGCGGGTATTCACGGACGCCTATCTTACCGCTCAGCAAGAGCGTTGGGATCGCAGGGTGGCCGGACCGGTCGCCAGTTTCAGCGAGGCGGAGTACGGAGGAATTGTCTATGGCAAGGGGCCGCTTTTCTTCGACGAGGTCCGAGCTCGCTTGGGCGACGAGGCCTTCTTGACTGGGCTGAGGGCCTATCTTCAGGAGAACCGCTATGGTATCGCCTACCCGGATGAGTTGATCGCGGCCTTTGAGGAAGCCTCGGAGCAACAGATCGACGACCTATACAGGTTTTGGATCCTGGGCCAGGCGGAGTAAGGACCGATTACCCGGTGCTCACGCCAGAGATTCATCGCACATCGATCGATATCCGCATCCCGCACAGCGCCGGGGCTCATTGTGACCACGTGGTACGCCATGCTCCGAACTCCATGAATGCCATTGCCGCATCTCGTCCAACAACCTAAGCAACTCGTCACGCACAGCATAGGTGTACCTGATCTCAAACACAGCATCTTTGTACTTGAGCAATCCGTACGGTGGAGCCTGGCCCTCTGCTTCTTCGAGCAACAGACAGTAGGCCGCCAGTTGCAGGACATGGGAGGGGTAGGGTTCGGCAGGTGCAAGACTGGACTTGACCTCCACGGGGACAAGGCCGGATTGCGTGGCAACCAGATAATCCGGCTTGCCAGCCAGCCCATACCTGGCAGAAAAAAGAGGCTTCTCAGGCGGGCGCCAGTCGCCCGTGTCCGCATAGGCCAAGCGCCCGGGTGGAAGCCCAGCGGCGGAGCGGATGCGCGACCCCCAGCGCAAGGCAATCCAGCCTGCCAGCAGGGCAGTGATGGCCACTAATCCTAGCAGGACATCGCCCACCTGCAGGTTGCTCATGGCGATTCGTCGGCAGGGCCGATCGGACCAGACCAGGGCGTGATTTGGATGGGCACGCCCACGGGATCCCAGCCCTTGAGCCATTCTGCATCTTCGGGGGAGATTCGCACACAGCCACGAGAGGCAGGCTCTACTCCCAAGGCATCCAGCCGGTCATATACTATGGTCTCCCCCGACTTTGTATAGGGAACGCTATGGATCAGAATGGAACCATTCGCGGCGGGAAAGAGATACCACATATGATCAGACCAGAGATTGGTGTTCAGGAAGGGCCCACTTCCCAAGTAACGTCCAACTTTGCCACTCCAGGCGGGGGTGAACTCATTCCTCACGGGCCGCCCACTGCTGACCGCGATCACACGAATCTCGGCTCCGTCCTGGTAGGCGTGCATCTTTTGCTCATCCTGAATTACCAGCAAGAATCGCCCGTACTGGGGAACAACCGGCGTGCCAACACCGGGGAGCAGCATGGTGGCAGCAGGGCTTGGGAGAGCCTCCCCCGTGGGTGACAGTACAGGTGGGGGCACTTGTGTATTGGTCGCCGCTGATGAGGCAGTTGGGATAGGGCTGGCTGTCGATGTGGGGGTAACGGCCGGGGTTAGGTCTGTCGCAGGCGCCGTCGCTGGCCACGTGGCGTTGGCTATCACAGACGTCGCCTCAGCACGTGCTTCAGGAACGGCTGACCCCGCCGTAGAATTCTGGCCAGTGTCTGCCCTGGAGCGCAGCGCAGCCCACACGCCCATGCTCCAGATAGCTACCACAGCTCCAGCCAGGATAATGATAGTAGCTCGTTCCGTTCTGCTCACAGGGCTCTTCCCAGTATGCCACAGAGGGCGGCCGCACCCAGCAGTCCGCCCAGAACAAGCAAACCATAGCCTGCCCACCGCCAGCGCTGTGACCTGGCCACTGTGCGCCCGTGCTGGAGATGGGTTCGCAGGCCAGCAGCCAGGGCTGCATCGTTCACAGGTTGGTGCCCTTGTATGGTGCGTAACCACCAGGCCCGCTGGCAGAAGACATATTGGCCGATTTCACTGGCGCGAATGACGGGAGTGAGCGGGTCAGAACCGGAGATTCGCCGGGGCTGCATAGCAGAGCAGGCTCAAGTCCGCAATCTATAATCCATTAATCTTCCATAGCCAGGCCCACCTGGCTGCCAAATGCACGTAGGGCCGCTTTCATTTCTTCTTGGCGCACGGCAGTTGTCAAGTCACCGCGCGTGCGTTCCAGTACTCCGCGCACCATGTCCGTGTTGCGGCGTAGGCCGCCGGTGACAGCATCGGGGAAATCAACTGTGATAAGCCAGCTATAGATGTCATCCATCATGGCCATCAGCCGCTCGCCGGTTGTCACGTCACCGCGGCGCAGCCGATCGAGCACATAGCGCCGCATCTCACCCACTGCTTCGGCCAATCCGTTCAGGTAAGAGGCTGACTCAACGTGGAGATCTGCAGGGCTAGGCAGCTCATCACCGGTAACCAGGGCATAGGTGATGTGCGCTTCGGCCAGCTCCTTGAGAGCGTCCTGGGTATAGCCTGCATGGAACAGGTCGGG
>Ga0233417_10000477_pt1 | contig 11955 bp, 5 predicted proteins | sample Sed_MG_FD_189023 | JGI IMG/M metagenome (GOLD analysis project Ga0233417, IMG submission 189023) | Sediment microbial communities from Lake Towuti, South Sulawesi, Indonesia - Sediment_Towuti_2014_0.5_MG | ecosystem: Environmental > Aquatic > Freshwater > Lake > Sediment | place: Indonesia... | reverse complement strand
ATATGCGTCCCGTATTCTTTATTCAGTGCTTCGAGTCGCGACGCCAGGTTCACGGCGTCTCCCAGGGCTGTGTAGCCGTACCTCAGCTCCGAGCCCATGTTGCCCACCGACGCCGTCCCCGTATTGAGGCCGATTCCAATGTCGACATCTGGTCCGTTCGAGGCTTTCCATCGCTGCTGCAGTACGCCCAGGCGCTCCATCATCTCCAGCGCGGTGCGACAAGCCTTCGCTGCGTGCCCCGGCTCTTCAAAGGGCGCTCCCCAGAACGCCATCACCGCATCCCCGATGTACTTGTCCAGCGTCCCTTCGCGTTCGAAGACGATGCGCGTCATCTCCGTCAGATACTCATTCAGGAGATGCGCCAGTTCCTGCGCATCCAGTTGCTCCGAGATCGTCGTAAACCCTCGAATATCGCTGAACATCACGCTGACCTCAGTCTTCCTCGGTCTCACCAGTTCCGGATTCTGCAGCAGCCGCCGGATCACCTCCGGGCTGAGGTATTGTTGAAACGCTCCCCGCACCTTGCGCTTTTCTCGCTCTTCAATCAGCGCGCGATACAGCGCCACCAGGCCCACGTTCCCTACCAGTGTCAGCGAGGGGATGGTGAAATTCAGCCACCAGCCATGCAAAAACGCATAGAACACTCCGCCCAGGTAAGGCACGAGCAAAAGCAGTCCGAGCCACAACCAGCGCGGCGCCGCCAGCGCCAGCCAGATCCCCAGCGGAACCCCGAACAGCAGAATCAACGCCAGGTCCCAGACCACTTGCTTCGCCCCGCGCTGCAGAAACCCTTGGTTCAGAATGTTGTCAATCACATTGGCGTGAATCTCCACGCCCGGATAGTCCAACCCTCCATAGGGCGTGCTTCTCAGGTCGCCGATGCCCGTGGCTGAAGCTCCGATCAACACAATCTTGTCGCGAAACGTGCCGGGCTTGAACTTCTTCTGCACGACGCCTGCCAGCGACTCGTAGTGGTACGTCCTCACAGGTCCTTCAAAATTGATCATCGCCCGGCCGATGTCGTCTGTTCGCACCCTGGTCACATCTCCAAACTGGACGTCCACGATCCCAGTCGGCCCGTAGTGCAGCATGGTCTGATCGTCCGGGAGGCCCAGGAACACCCTCACTGTCTGCACGTCCAGCGAGGCGTACAGGTCCCACTCGGCGAAGTTGTCCGATCGGCCGTAGGGGACAGCTAACAGCGCCCGGCGCACCACCCCATCCGGGTCTGGTTGAACATTGAAGAAGCCGGTGGATGCCTGTTCGCCTCTCAAAGCTTGGGTCAAGACTTCGATGTTGGCTTGAGTCCCGCGGGGCAGCAGACCATAGGGCGCATAGTTCTCAATCAGGTTGTGAAACTGCCTCCGGTCTCTGTCAGGGTTGAGCGGCCGCACTTGAGGAAAGGGGAAGAAGGCCAACAAATTTGCATAATTGTCCAGTGTGGCGTCGTCCAGCCCTCGCAGGTCCGCCTGGGTATACAGAAAGAAATTCCCGAGCACCACGCGGCCAAAGCGCCCGATCGCCTGCGCCAGCTTCGCGTCTGCGTCGTATTCCTTCTCGAGTTGCTCCAGCTCGGTCGCCAATGCGGGGTCAACGGGGCGCCCGGCCAATTGCCTCGCCTTCATCCGCTCGTGCAGCGCCCGGATTGGCTCCAGGGTTTCGTCCGGCTTGCTGAACGTAATATCAAACGCCGCCACCCGTGCGCCGTCTTCCCGCAGTACATCCAGCATGTCCGCGAAGTGCCCGCGGGAGAAGGGCCACCGTCCCAACACCTCTTGCGTGTGCTGGTCAATGTCCACCACGACAATGCGCGGGTCAGGCCGCGAGTATCTCGCCGGCCGGTACCGGAACCTCGTGTCCAGCGACCCCAGCTCGATTCTCTGGATGAAATCGAATACAGGGGTGGGGCGCTCCCCGACAAACGTCAGGATGTAAATCGTCAGCGCGCCTGCCGTCACGCCTAAGCTGATTGCAAACGACACCCGGTGCTGCCACCACGACCGGAGTAGCCCCGCAAGACGCCCCGACCTTCCCGGCCCCTCGCGCTCTTGAGAATGTTCTTGTTGTTTCGTAGCTGGGCCTCCCTCCGGCCAGGCGCAGCGCAACTATAGCTCGCCTCAGGCGAGTTTCGCCAAACCGATCTTCTTTCCTGTGTTAATCGCGAAAGAGGAAGTTTAGTTTCACCTGGCCGATTCCGAACAGCCAGCCTGGTTGCACCTCGATCAGGTCTCCGTCATTCAGGCGCGTCGGCCCGAGAATTTCCTGGCCGTTCACTTTCGGCACGATCTCCGCCCTCCCCAGGTAATATCCATGATCCCGTTGGTTGATCTGCGCCGCTACTTCCGGTGCGAACCATCCGCGCATCCTTACCGTCGCCATTTCCGATGAACCGATCACCGTTAGCTTGTTGGCGATCACGTATTCCTTCTGGTTCATTCTTCCCTTGACGACCGCCAGCGTTGGAATCTTCAGGCGTCCTGCGGCGAGTTGCACATGTTCTCCCGCGGCGAGGGCCAATTGCAGCATCTGACGGCGCTCGCGCGTATCCAGCACCATCGTTTCCTCCACCTGCGGTGCTGTGACCTTTCGCCCCACCTCCAAGGGTGCCGCCGCATCATGCACCTCGTCCACGACGATGTGATGCTTGCCGATCAAGATGGCGTCCCCGTCTCGCAACGTCGTTCGCTCCACCCGCAATTCGTTCACAAACGTGCCGTTCAGGCTGTCCAGGTCCTCCACCACGAGTTGGCCGGCCTCCGTGTACACCCGGGCGTGATAGTTCGAAACCGCGAGGTTGTCGATGAAAATATCGTTGTCGGGCGCCCGCCCGACCATCACCCCGCGGCTGCTCACGGGGACTTCTTTTAGAACCGTGCCCTCGAATTTGAGCACCAGCTTTGCCATCTAATTGTCTTCCCTCTCGGGGGGAGGCGGTTCAGAGGGCCGCATCCAGCGCCGCAAATACCCGAAAAGCCCGCCGGGTTCTTGACGAATTCGCAGGACGATCACGGTCACGTTGTCTTCGCCGCCGTATTCGTTGGACAGTTCCACCAACCGGTCCGCTGCGGATTGAGCGCTCGCATGCGTCAGCAAGGTGCTGGCAATCTCCGGGTCCGTCACCATGCGCGTCAACCCGTCCGAGCAGAGCAGCAGGATGTCCCCATCCAGCAGCACATGTTCGTTTGCGTCAATCTCTACCTCCGGGTCTGTACCCAGCGCACGAATCAACACGCTCTGCATTTCGCTCGCGTCCGCCTGCTGTGGCGTCAGTAGCCCCCGGCGCACTTGTTCTGCGACCAGGGAATGGTCAGAAGTCAGTTGTTCCATCACCCCCGTCCGCAGCAGGTACGCTCGGCTGTCACCCACATGCACCAGGCTCAGCCTCGGACCATCCACCCAGGCCGCCAGGATTGTCGCCCCCATGCCCTTTCTGGCTGCCACCTCTTGTGCCGCTTCTCGAATCCGTCGGTTGGCCAGGCGCACCGCGCTTCCCAATCGGTTGGTCTTGTCGGTCAGGCTGGCTCTGTGTTCCCCGTAAAACGGCACGGCAACGTTGTTGGAGGCCTCTTGGCAATGCGTGGCCACAGTTTCTACAGCCAACGCGCTGGCCACCTCGCCGTGCGACTCCCCGCCCATCCCGTCCGACAACACGAACAGGTTCAGCGGAGCCAGAACCTTATAACTATCTTCATTCTGGTTGCGAACCCGCCCGACGTCACTTCGTGCCCCGATCTCGATTTCCAAGGGCCGCTCTCACTTTCTTGCCGATGCGGAGGCCTTTCTCAGCCTTAGCGTCGAAGTCTTCGTGGCCGCGCCTTGCCGTACATCCGCCCAAGTTCGATGGTTCGTTTCGCTCGGGAATGGGCGCACTGCAACTAGGCTAACAAAGTGAATCTCCCCGTTCAATGCACGCGGCCTCAACTAGTTACGACTATCTTGCGCTTTTCCTCTTGCGCGCTTGCCATATGTTTCAAAAGCGTCATCCCCGAGCGCCCACTTTCTGGTTGGCGGTGGGTGTTTCCGTTATACTGCAAAATTGAGGTGCGGCCGGCGCTCGTGATGTTCCTGACCATTGGGGTAGACCCCTGCGCCTTCCACCTGCATGAAAAAACCCCGGAACAGGCAACTCTGTTACCTCAGGAATTCTGTCGTTGCACCGTTGGCAAAGTCTCTGGGCGACAAGTTTCGGCTGCTGCCCATTGATTCTTCCTCTCGGAGCGGCCCCACCCCCCTGGCAAATTCCTCCCTAGTTTTCTTGGTAGACCTCGAGCGGGACGATTGGTCCCATGGCTACAAGCTCGTCGGTGGCCATCCTCGCCTGCGGCTGGTAGGTCTGCTCGACGGCCGAGCATCCAGCCATAGGCGAAACTCCGCGCGCGGTCGGAGTCTCGCCCATCTGTTTGCTTGTTTGCCCCGCAATGTCTCGCGCTCACTTCTGAAGCGGACCATCCTTTCCGCCTTTGCTAGCCTCGAGCTTGCAGTCAAGGAACGTACCACCCGAGAGGAGCTTCGGCGCACACGCCTCGAGATGGCGGAACTCAATCGCATCGGCTTGGCCCTTTCCTCCACGCATGATGTCAACGCCCTGCTCGATCTCATCCTGAGGAGGGCGCGCGCCCTCACCAACGCCGACGCAGGCTCCTTGTACCTTATCGAGGAGGCGCAGCCCAAGCCTGCCGCGGCTGCTCAGGCTTCCCCGCCGGCCCAGGAGCCCCTCGAGCGGTGTCTCCGCTTCAGGCTGACCCAGAACGACAGCGTGCAGTTCCCCTTCTCTGAGTCAACCCTGCCTTTGTCCGAGAAATCCATGGCGGGATACGTCGCCCTCCACGGGGAAGTCGTCAACTTGCCCGATGCTTACGCGATCCCTGCGAAACGCCCCTACCAGTTCAATCCTCGCTTTGACCAGGAGACCGGCTACCGTACGCGCTCGGTCCTCACCTTGCCGATGAAGAATCCCCGCGGCCAAATCCTCGGCGTTCTTCAGCTCATCAATTGCAAAACGAACTCGTTAGCACGCCTCGCCAGCCGCGCTATCGTGGATCGGGTCGTTCGACCATTTTCGCGCCGCACCGAGACGCTCGGCCTTTCCCTGGCTTCTCAGGCTGCCGTGGCCTACGAAAACGGCAAGCTCTATCAGGACATCGAAAGGCTCTTCGAAGGCTTTGTCGGCGCCGCCGTCACCGCCATCGAGCAGCGCGACCCGACCACTTCGGGCCATTCCCAGCGTGTGTCGGACATGACCATTAAGCTGGCGGAAACCGTAGATCGCGTTGACACCGGCCCGTACGCCTCCCTTCGCTTCTCTCCGGAGCAGATGAAGGAATTGCGCTACGCCGCCCTGCTCCACGATTTTGGCAAAGTCGGTGTGCGCGAGGAAGTGCTGGTCAAGGCCAAGAAGCTGTATCCCTCCCAGCTTGAACTTGTTCAGAATCGCTTCGATTACATCCGCAAAGCGCTTGAAGCCCGCACGCAATTCCGCAAAGTGCGGTTGCTGCTCGAGCGCGGTCGCGATCACATTCAATCCGAGCTCGCGCACCTCGACGCGGAGTCTCAGCGTCGGCTCGCGGAAATTGACGATGCCTTTCAAGTCATTCTCCAGGCCAATGAGCCCACCGTCCTGCCCGAGGGGCAGTTTGAGCACCTGCTCGAGATCGCCCGCAACACCTATGTGGACCCGCGCGGCGTCGAGCGCCATTTCCTCACACCCGAAGAGGTCCGCTTCCTGTCCATTCCCAAGGGAAGCCTCGATCCCGACGAGCGGCTCCAAATCGAATCTCATGTCGTTCACAGCTTCAATTTCCTGATGCAGATTCCTTGGACTCGCGAGATTCGCTTCATTCCGTGGATTGCCCGCGCCCACCATGAAAAACTCAACGGAACGGGTTATCCCTACAAGCTCCGAGCCGAGGAGATTCCAGTTCAGGCCAAGATGATGACCGTCTGCGACATCTTCGATGCCCTCTCCGCTGCTGATCGCCCCTATAAAAAGGCCGTGCCTCCCGACCGCGCGCTCGACATCCTTCGCATGTCCGTCCGCAAGAAGGAGCTGGACGAGCACCTCTTTAACCTCTTCGTGGAAGCCAAAATCTATCAGCTCATCCACCGGCGCAGCTGACCCGTTCTTCTGCCCCAATCGCTGTGAATAGGCCTCAACCAACACCCGCGAACGCGATACAATTCCTGCTATGTTTGCGGCTCGCGCTCTCTTCTTATTTGCGTTTTTTTGCTTATGCGTTGTTGATCCCGCATATTCTCAGGCTGGGCCGGGCACCACGATTGTTCTTCCCCCCAGGCTTTTGACTGCTCAACAAGCCACTCTCGCCGTCCTCGATACCGCGGGGCGCTTGGTTCCTTCTGCAGTCGTGGAATTCTCCGGCGGCGAGCGCGTTACCACCGACTCGACCGGCCGAGCCCTCTTCACCGCTCCCTCCGACCCGGGCATTCTCCTGGCTCGTTTACCGGGTCGGCTCGGTCGCGCTTCGGCAACAGTTGGCGCGCCGACCCCGAGTCCGCCCGATGGCGTCCAGGTTCTTGATTACCCCGCGGTGATCACATTGGACGACCGCTTCGTCGTGGAAGGCGCGGGCTTTCATGGCAATGCCAACTCCGTCCAGGTTATGTTGGCCAACCAGCCCGCGTTGGTTCTTGCATCTTCGCCGTTGAGCCTTGTCCTGCTTCCCCATCCAGGCCTCAAGCCGGGACCAGCTCAGTTGGTCATTGAAGTCGCGGGTCGCAGTCCAGGCCCCGTTCCGCTTACTCTGGTTTCGCTGAATTTGCTTCCTCTCGAAAATGCGCTGAAGCCTGGCGAGAAGGGCGTGCTCAGAGTTCGCGTTCGGGGCACAGACCAACGCTTGCCCATTGAAGCGCGGAATCTGACGCCCGAAACCATCTCTTTCCAACGAGGCGATATCCTCCGCGTCACCTCCAGCGGCGGGGCGGTCAACGATGCGCTGCTTGAGATTCAGGCTCTGAAAGCGGGAGACTTCTCCGTCACGGCACGTCTCATCCCGGGCGTTTCCGGCCTACCTGACGTTGAATCGGCCCGTCAAAAACTCATTGCTGCCCGTCAATTGGCGCCGGAAGAGTGGCTCGACCGCATCAATCGCCTCATCCGCCGCATCGAGCGCGACCCCCAGGATGCCCTCAAGGTCCGAGACGAGCTGGAGAAAATGCTGGCCGAGAATCCGCCGGGGGAGTTTGGCAGTCGGCTCGAAGCCGCTTGGCGCGCCCTTTTGAATCGTTAACGCGCCTGCGGGCCCGAGACAAATTTCCCGCTCATCCTTCGCCTGTCGGGGCTTCTTCGAGAGCGCCGATCGCCCCCTCCGGAAGAGCGCCTTGCACCATTTGCTCTAGGGAAGTTCGGGCACGCTCCAGTTTCCGTTCCGCCTCCCCGTAGCTTTGTTGGGCGTTGCGCAAATGCGTTCCCAGCCTTTCGTGAACCTCGTCGAAGGTCTCGAGTTGCTTCTGCAACCCTGCAAGACCCAGGCGCAATTGTCGCGCGTTCTCTTCGATTTGCATTCCCCGAAGTCCGACGAGGATCACGGCCAATTGCGCGTAGAGCGTGTTGGGGGAAACGGGAAATACTCGCTTCGACCTGCAATAGTCCGCCAGCGGCACTCCTTTTCCGTCTTCCGTCATCAACAGTTCGTAATAGGCGCCCTCCGACGGAATAAACATCAGCGCGATGTCCAGTGTGCCTTCGGCCGGCAGGATATACTTGCGGGAGATGGCGTCGGCGTACGCTTTCACCGCCTGCCCAAACCTGCGTCGCGCCTCTGCGCCCTCCGCGGGGATCCTTAGAAAGTCCTCGCGCGGAAACTTGGAATCAATTGGCAGCAGCTTGTCCCGAAATCGCACCACGGCGTCCACAGTCTCTCCAGTGGAAAACCGGTATTGAAGGTCGTAACTAGCTTGTGGCAGCGCATCCGCCAGCAGCCGGTCCAGAGCCAGCTCACCAAGGGACCCGCGAGTCTTGGCTCCACCCAGGACTGTCTCAATGGTTCGTGCTGCATCGGACAAATCACGCCCCGCCTGCTGAACCTCTCCCAGTTGTTGCCGAATGCTTCCCAGCATGTCGGTTGACGCCTTAAGCTGCGCCGACACATCCCGTTGCGCTTCCGTGGCCAATTGCCCCGTTGCCGCAACTCCACTCTGCAACTGCTGCATGACCTGGCCCAGTTGCTGCGTCAGCAGGGTCGCCAGTTGCCCGATCTGCGTAGCCGCCTTGGCCTGCTCGACAACCAATCCTTGCATCTCCTGCCGCAGCGCTCCGACCTGCTCCTCATTGCTCCGCCGCATCCTCACAACCAGCAACCACACCACCACGGCCGCAATGGCCGCGACAACGACCGTCATGAGCAGTTGATTCATTCGTTCTCGTTCTTTAGCTGAATGCCCCTACCATAGCCTCGCAGCCCGAAGAAGGGAAGAGGGAGCCAACATTCCACTCCTTGGCTCCCTCATTGACCCTCGTACCGGATTACACTCTTGGTCTCTTTAGGGGCCCCTCACCAGTTAATCTTGATTGCAAACTGAAATTGCCTTACATCCAGTGCTGCGGTTGGTTCGCCGGCGCGGCAGTTGGCCGGATCGAGCGGGTTGCACAGCGGGCTCACGTCGCCCACATTGAACCGGTTGAAGAGGTTGAACATGTCCGCAATCAGTTCCACGTTCCACCGCTCCCCAAAGTAGATCTTTCGCGCCACGCGCAGGTCGAACGTAAAGAACCCCGGCCGTGTAAACGTGTTCCTCCCCAAATCTCCCCGACATCCCGTTGGCGGAGAAATCGTAGCCGGACCCAGCGAGACGCTTCCATCGCAGACGTTGGCTGGGACAAAGGTCACTCCGGAGATGAACGGTGAGCTCACGCCCCCGCTCGAAACCACCGAAGGCCGGTCGGTATTGCTTCCGAAGTTCAAGTTGAAATCGGTTCCGGTCAGAACGGTGAAGGGACGGCCCGAGGCAACCTCGACGATCGGAGCGAGTGTGAAATCGGCCAGGAACTTGTGCCAGAAGCCGTCGTCGCCGCGCTTATAGGGACTTTGCAAGACTGCACTCGTCACCCAGCGATGCCGCTGATCGAACGAGGAATTGCCCCGCTCCAGCCGCGGGAGCCGCGTGTCCTGCGGCTCCAGGAGCGTCTGCAAATCGGTCGAATCGTCAATCGCATGCGAATACGTGTAGCTCGACAGGAACTCGAAATTCTTGGAGTACCGCTTGGAAACTGTAAGAGTCATACCGTGATAATTCGAGATCCCCGAGGATTCCTGCTGATCCACACCGCCCCAGGGTATCTGCACTCCCGGGAAGCCGGTCGGATATCCTGCCAGCGTCGCCAAGCCAACCTGATTCGCGTATCCGCCGGCTAGCCCGGCGAACGACGGATTGGGCCCGGAGCGACGGAAGAAGTTAAAGAACGCCGCCGTGCCCAGGAATTGGCCGTTCAAGGGAGCCAGAGGCCCGGGGCAACCCGAGAGTGCGCCCAGTACGTTGGGTGCGATAACGGTAACTCCGCAAGTAGCGGCCGTGGCCGCACGATTGGCCGCGGGAGCCGCGACCGACAACGGGCTCGCCGGGCTGAGGCCTGCGGCCAGTGCGTTGCGGAAGTTATTCGCTAGCCGAAGCGGGTCTGGAGTATTGACGTCGCGAGGCCGGTTCAGATGCAGCCCTTTGGTAAATGTATACCCGATTCCGAATTTGTAGTCGTTCCAGGCTTGATGCTCGACCGTGAGGTTGGCCTGCTGCGCATACCCGAACTCGAAGTTGTTTGCCACTGGCAAGACGAAGGGAAGGATGGGAATGGGGAACCCAGCCGTCAAGAAATTCTGGTTGGCAAACAACGAATTGGGCAACTTGGGATCGAATCGCTGCTGGCTTGCCAGATATCCCATCGAGGGGATTGCATTGAGCACCCCTTGGAAAATCGAAGAAGCGTTCAGTGCCAACGGGTTCACCGTCAATGCAACCCGTGACGCCGTTCCGCCCCCGGAAAGCAATTGTGTAGAGATTGCGCCGTCGGCGGTCACCGAATTGAACGCCACGGCCAACAGCGGGTGGTCGTAGAACAAACCGTATCCCGCACGCACAATGGTCTTCCCCTGCCCCCACGGATCCCAGGCCAGCGCAAACCGCGGGGACACATTATTCGTGTCCCGCGGGATGCCAAGGGTCACGCCAAAGACCTGCTGAGCAACGGCATTGACGGATGTAGAGGGGTCAAAGAGGGGCGTCTTTTCGTAGTCGTACCTCACCCCATAGTTCAAGGTCAGCCGCCGGTGAATCTTCCAGCTATCCTGAAGGAAGATACCCAGCACGTGGTTGTTCAGCGGGCGGTCCGAGTTGCCAATGCCCTGTATAAAGACCTGCGGCACGCCGATTCCATAGGCTTGCACCGCGGTTAAGCCCGGAACGCTCACGCCTCCGATCGTGCTGGGCAGGCCGAGACTCGCCGCGCTTAAAGCCCCGAAATTGAACAGGCCGCCGAAATTCAGCTCGAAAATCTGTGTTTCTTTCGAGCGCAATTGAATCAGGTTGTAATCGGCGCCGAACTTGAACGTATGCTGCCCTAGAATCCAACTCATGTTATCGGTCCACTGTAGGCGCCGCTCGATGCGGTCCACAGTCGAGAATGGCTCCCGCCCGAAGAAAGCAAACCCTGCCATGTTCACCCCCACTTGGTCGCCGCCGGGCAGGGAAGCGAAGCCGTAGTGCAGCCCGCGCCGTGCATACTGGAAGCGCGCTTCATTGAAGATGTTACGGCTAAGCGAGGTCACGTGCTGCGCGACCAGTGCGAAGTCACGGGTCCGTTGCAACGAGGTACGCGAGCCCGCGTTCTGGCCCAAATTCTGGTTTTGCGCATTCACCTGGATCCCATCGAATTCCGAAGGCGCCACGCTGACCCGCACAAACGTATTGTTCTTGTCATTCCATTCGTGGTCCAGGCGGGCCGACCAGAGACTCGAACCCTCCTTCGTCGGATAGTTCCCGCGCAGGGAGTTTAGTCGCACGAAGGAAGCTGGCAGCGGCACCAGGTTCCCAGAGGCGCAAGGAATGGCTGGCGGGAGACAGTCAATCGGCAGCGGGAAACGCGGGCCAGCAGGTGTGCCGGTAATGCCGCGGGCGTTGGCGATCGCTCCTGGATCAATCCCATTCAATGCCACGCTCGACGCCGAGCCGGCCAGGAGAAAGACGTTGGCCGCCACCACTCCACCGCCCGGCGCGGTGAGCACTGCCGGGTTGTTAACGAACGCGCACTGCTGCGCGGTCAATTGCAGCGTCACTCCGGCCACCGCTGGAGTCGTGCAGTTGCTCACGCCGAAATTGTTGGCTCCGATGTTGGTGAAGCCTGTCTCCTGCCGCCGTGTCGTTTCATACGAAAAGAAATAAAACGTCCGGTCCTTCTTGATGGGCCCGCCGATGGTGGCTCCAGTCTGCACCCGTGTAAACCCCTGCTTCACCGGCACGGTGTTGCCCGTCGCCGGATCCACTCCGACAGAGAATGGATTCCGCGCCTGCAGGTCCTTGTGCCGGAAGAATCCAAAGACATTCCCGTGCACATCGTTCGACCCGCCCTTGGTCACGATATTGATCACCCCGCCGGTGGCCCGCCCAAACTCCGGCATGTAGTTGCTCACAATAATCTGGAACTCCTGCACGGCCTCCTGCGAGACCGTTGCCCGGACACCATTCACGGAATTATCTGTGGCGTCGGCACCGTCCACCGATACTTGGTTCGACCTCGCCCTCTGTCCTCCGAAATTGATCCCGCTGGTGGGCGCTGCTCCGATGGATGGCGCGCTGTCTCGGTTGGCCTGCGACGCGGTCAGCGTAAACTGGATGTAATTCCGCCCATTGATCGGCAGGTTGTTGATCCGCCGCTGGTCCACGGTCTCCGCTACCGCCGTTCGGTTCACCTCCACCAGTTCCGTGGCCTCCGTCACCGTGATCGTGTCCGTC
>Ga0233417_10000476_pt1 | contig 11958 bp, 13 predicted proteins | sample Sed_MG_FD_189023 | JGI IMG/M metagenome (GOLD analysis project Ga0233417, IMG submission 189023) | Sediment microbial communities from Lake Towuti, South Sulawesi, Indonesia - Sediment_Towuti_2014_0.5_MG | ecosystem: Environmental > Aquatic > Freshwater > Lake > Sediment | place: Indonesia... | reverse complement strand
CGGTTGTTCAGCACCATGACCGGCCGGGGGACATTCAGGCCGATGATCTCGGGATAATCCAGGTCGCGCGGCAGTCCTGGGATGTAGATCATCCAGGTGTGCGTGTAGCACTTGTTGAGCAGATAGTCGCGCCAGGTCGTCATCATCCCGGCGCAGCAGGAGCAGCGGATGCGCTCGTCGAGCCCGGTCAAATAGACGGTCCGAAGACCGCCGCCCGAAAGGCCGCAGCAGCCGACCCGCGCTGGGTCGACATCGCTTCGCGAACACAGGTAGTCCAGCGCTCGCTGATCGTCGAAGGTGAACAGGCCCGGCCACGTCAGGCCGGCGCAAAACAGGCTCTTGGCAATCAAGTGCTCATGGCCTGCCGCGAACCGGTTATACCGCTCGATTTCCTGCTCGGACTCGGGCGCGGCTTCCACCATGTCGCCCTTAATGATCGCAGGCAGGTCGGCGGCGCGCATCCTCCGGCTAGCGAATGTGAACACGTCGTGAACCAGAACGACGTATCCGCGCTTGGCAAGTTCGTTCGCCCAGGCGACGCCGCCGTAATAGCGCTCCTGGTGGCGATGCATGACGGGGTGTTGATCTTTACCGATCCGCGTGATCTTGCGAAGGCCGAAGTATTTATTGCCGCCGTGGTCATGAAGGGCGACGATGCCGGGCAGACGGCCCTCGGCTCCGGCAGGTTTGAGCAGCACAGCCTCCGTGGGCGGTCCGTAGGGCAGTTGCCAGCTCAAGTGTTCGATGGCCAACCCATCGTACTCGATGTGGTGTTGTACGGTGGCCTGGGGCGTCGAGCCGCCATCCGGCTGCAATAAGGCCTCGCGGTAGCGCCGGCGCGCCTCGCTACGCCAGGCATCGACGTCGCGCCGTTCCGGACGGCGGAAAGAAAGCCGCGGCGGGTCGGCAACAACTTGTGCCGCCCATTCCCCATACGCGCCCAGCATGTTTGGCATTGTTCCCACACCTCCCCAGCGAACTCACCGGCGGCGTGTCACGGCCCAAAGGCAGATACTGCCACGGGCTCGGCCGGCGTGAATTCTCCATCATAGCTTTCGCTGCTGCTATTACCGATCTTCACACGTGCAGCAATCGGGCTTTGGCAATCAGTCCATGACGAAGTGCTGTCGGCTAAACTGAGGATAGAGCTTGATGTTGGACAAAGAGCAGTTGCATCATCTCGTCGACCGGCTTCCGGAATCGGAATTGATGGCGGCGGCGCGCTACCTCGAATTCCTCCTCGCTCGCGAAGCTCCAGTCGATCCGGAAATGCTTGCGCGGATCGACCGAGCCCGTGCCCATCTGTCCCCCGGCATCCCTCATGATGATGTGCTCAAGGAATTCGAGCTTTGAAGTTCATCTGGGAGCCGGCGGCGCGCGGCGACTTGCGACACCTCGACAGGGATACCGCTATGAGGATCTTGCTTGCGCTCACCCGGTATGGCGAGACTGGCGAAGGCGATGTGAAGCGCCTGACGGATCGCGAAGGACTCTGCCGTCTGCGCGTTGGAAAATGGCGCGTGTTCTTCGATCTTGATGAGCCGGGCACGGCGCGTATTCACGGTATCGACAATCGGGGCCAGGCCTACTGAACGCTCGCAACGCACGGCCGGGCATGCAAGGTTGTGGTAGCATTCGCCCATGACACGCCGTGATCTTCTGCGCGCCGGCGCCGCAGCGGCGCTGATGCCGGCGGCCGGCCGCGAGCCGGTGGTCAACGCCGCCGAACATGCCTGGGTGGTCAACGATCAGCGCTTCCCGATACGCGAGGAACTGGCCACTTGTCCGAAGAACCTGGTCAAATACGACTACTCGGCCGAGTGGCTGATCAGCGAGATGGACCAATACAAGAACGATCATGTCGTGATCTCCCACGTGTGCTACTACGGCCGTGACAACTCCTACACAGTTCATTGCGTCAAGACATATCCGCGGAAGTTCTCCGGATACGGTTTGCTGGTCGGTTACCGGCTGTACCGCCCCGACGACAAGGAGAATCCGTCACGCCTGGAACGTCTGATGAAAGAGGACGGCCTGATCGGCCTGCGCATCAGCCCGATCTACGACCGCGACGTCGTGTGGTTCAACGATCGGGTCTGCTACCCGCTGTGGAAGAAGGCGGAAGAACTGCGGGCTGTCTTCCACGTTTTTCTGGCCCCGCACCAGGTGCGTCAGGTTGCGGACATGGCGGAGAGGTTCCCAGGCGTGACGGTGGTCATCGATCACATGGCCATGATCGATATCAACGCGCCGGACAGCGAGGGGTTCGGGCCATTGCTCGAAATGGTGAAGTTACCCAACGTGTACATCCGGACGACGATGGTCAACCTCTCGAAGACGAAAGAACTGCCGTATAGGGATGTCTGGCCTTTCCTGCGGCGGCTTTACGACCGCTACGGCCCGAAGCGGATGGTATACGCCAATTTCTTCGAGTACGTAACGATGAAGGAAATCATCCCGTTCTTCACGGCCGAGGACAAGGAGTGGATACTGGGTAAGACGGCGATGGGGATTTACCGGATCAAGCTGTGAGGTGGACGGCAGCGGCTGTTTTAACCGCGGACGTGAGTGACCAGCCTCCCTTCGGCGAGTTCAAACTGCACGGGGAAATGCTCAGCCAGCGTGGAATTATGCGTCACCACGATCAGGATGTTGGACCATCGCCCATGCAGATCCAGCAGCAGCGCCGATACTGACTCGGCCGTTTTCCTGTCCAGGTTTCCGGTCGGCTCATCGCAAAGCAGCAGGAGCGGATTTCGGATCAGAGCCCGGGCAATTGCCACCCGCTGTTTTTCGCCGCCGGAAAGCTGGCTGGGCATATGCCCCACGCGCGCGGTTAAACCCACCTGTTCCAGCAGCCCCAGGGCCCGCTCGATCGCGCCCGCCTCTTTTCCGCCCGCCAGTGTCGGGATGAGCACGTTTTCCAGCACGGTACATTGGGGAAGCAGGCAATGGTCCTGAAATACGAATCCAATCTTCCGATTACGGAACACCGCCAGTTTTTCCGCCGGAAGCGAAAACGGGTCCTCGCCATCCAGTTTCACCACACCCGCCGTTGGCCGCTCCAGAGCTCCCAAGATGGAGAGCAACGTGCTCTTCCCGCTCCCTGACGGACCCAAGACAGCCGCGCCGTTTCCGCGATCTAATGAAAATGAGACATCGCTCAGGACGGTCAGCGGACCGCCCGGTGACGCGTACTGCTTGCCGAGACCGGAGACTTCAAGCAAGTCGCCAGATTAGCAAAAGCAGCGATTATTCGTAGGAGCCCCGCCTGATGCTTACCGATACCGCTGGAAAATTCATGAAGACGAACACGGAATCCGCCCACAACATCATGTCGGGCGGAGAGCATCCGCTGGATGTCTTTTTCAAACCAAAGAACGTCGCCGTCATCGGCGCCACCGAAGCCGAAGGCAGCGTAGGGCGCACCACGCTTTGGAACCTGATCAGCTCTCCTTTCGGAGGCACTGTCTTCCCCGTCAATCCCAAGCGTCCAAGTGTGCTCGGCATCAAGGCCTATCCATCCGTATTGGACATCCCGGCCAAGGTTGACCTTGCTGTGGTGGTCACCGCGGCCGCCACCGTACCCAGTGTCATTCGCCAGTGCGGCGAGGCCGGCGTCAGGGCCGCGATCGTGATCTCGGCCGGCTTCCAGGAACTCGGCCCCGCCGGCGAGGAGCTGCAACGGCAGGTCAGGGAAGAGGCCCAGCGCGGGGGCCTGCGCGTCATCGGACCCAATTGCCTTGGCCTCATGAGCCCAATCTCGGGCCTGAATGCCAGTTTTGCCGCCAGCATGGCCCGCCCGGGCACGGTCGGCTTCATCAGCCAGAGCGGCGCGCTCTGCACCGGTGTTCTGGACTGGAGCATGCAGGAAAACGTCGGCTTCAGCGCGTTCGTCTCCGCCGGCGCCATGGTGGACGTCGGCTGGGGAGACCTCATTGATTATCTTGGTAGCGACCCGCGGACCCGAAGCATCCTCATCTACATGGAGTCGGTCGGTGATGCGCGCTCGTTCCTCTCGGCCGCGCGCGAGGTGGCCCTGGCCAAGCCCATCATCGTCATCAAGGCAGGCCGCACCGCCGCCGGCACCAAGGCGGTCGCTTCCCACACCGGCGCTCTCACTGGGAGCGACGACGTGCTGGACGCCGCCTTCCACCGCTGCGGCGTCCTGCGGGTGAACAACATTGCCGACCTGTTCTACATGGCCGAGGTGCTCGCCAAACAGCCGCCGCCGAAGGGCCGCCGTCTGACCATCCTGACCAATGCCGGCGGGCCGGCCGTCCTCGCCACCGATGCACTCATCACTAACGGCGGTGAGCTGGCCGAGTTGTCGGAGGAAACCAAGGCCGAGCTCAACCGTCTTCTCCCCGCCCACTGGAGCCGGAACAACCCGATCGACATCCTCGGTGACGCCGGCCCGGACCGCTACGCAAAAACCCTCGAGATTGCCGCCAGGGATCCCAACAGTGACGGCCTGCTCGTCATCCTGACTCCCCAGGCGATGACCGACGCCACCAAGACCGCCGAGCTCCTCAAGCCGTACGCGAACTTCCGCGACAAGCCCGTGCTCGCAAGCTGGATGGGCGGTCCCGCCGTTGAGGGCGGCGTCCGGGTCCTTAACAGCGCCAACATCCCGACCTTCCCGTATCCGGACACCGCGGCGCGCGCCTTCGTGTACATGCACAACTACACCTACAACCTGCGCAGCCTCTATGAAACACCGCGCTTCCCGGCCGACATCCACGAAGCCGACCCGGATCGGGTTCACGGGATTGTCGATGCCGCCCGCGCCAGGCGCCGAACCCTGCTCACCGAACATGAATCCAAGCAGATCCTGACCGCCTACGGCATTCCGACGATTCCGACGCGCATCGCGGCCACCGAAGACGAGGCCGTTCAGGCCGCCGCCGAGTTTGGATACCCGGTTGTGTTGAAGCTCCACTCGGAAACCATCACGCACAAGACCGATGTGGGCGGCGTCAAGCTCAACCTGGCCACCGCCGATGAAGTCCTTGCTGCCTTTCGCGCCATCTGCGCGTCGGTCGAGGAAAAGGCGGGCAAGGGCCACTTCCTCGGCGTGTCGGTTCAGCCCATGGTCAAGCTCGGAGGCTACGAGCTCATCGTCGGCGCCAGCCCCGACCCGCAGTTCGGCCCCGTGCTGTTGTTCGGTCTGGGCGGGCAGCTTGTCGAAGTGTTCCGTGACCGCGCCCTCGGCCTGCCGCCGCTCAATACGACGCTTGCCCGGCGCATGATCGAACAGACCATGATCGAGACCGCCCTGCGAGGGGTCCGCGGCCGCAAGCCCGTGGACATCGCCGCGCTGGAGGAGCTGCTCGTCCGATTCAGCCGGCTCGTTGTCGAACAGCCGCGGATCAAGGAAATCGATATCAACCCGCTGCTAGCATCCGAAGACCGCCTCATCGCGCTCGACGCGCGCGTTTTGCTGTACGAGCCCGATGTCAGCGATCGGGATCTGCCCAAACCGGCCATCCGTCCCTATCCCCTTCAGTACATCTCCGAGTGGAAGGCGAAAGACGGAACCGATATCGTCTTTCGCCCCATCAGTCCCGAGGATGAGCCGGCCATGGTGCGCTTTCATGGCTCCCTCTCCGAGCGCACTGTCTACTTCCGCTACCTCCAGATGCTGAAGCTGAACCAGCGAGTAGCGCACGAACGCCTCACGCGCATTTGCTTCATCGACTATGACCGCGAAATGGCGCTCGTCGCCGAGGGCATCCACCCGGTGACGAAACAGGACGAGATCCTCGCCGTCGCCCGGTTGCGAAGGCACCGCAACAGCAACGATGCCGAATTCGCCATCGTCGTGCGAGACGACTGCCAGCACAAGGGCATCGGCATCGAACTGCTGCACCGCCTCCTCGACGTGGCCCGTTCGGAAGGCATCCACCGCGTAACCGCAGAGATCCACATCGAAAACCTCGTCATGCAGCGCATCTGCGACCGCCTCGGCTTCAAGATCTACCGCGAGCTTGGCGATCCCACGGTCGCCGCCGAGATCGATCTCGTCCCTCAGCCCGAAACCGCGCCCGCCGCCTGAGCGGCGCCGCGGTCATTCTTCGGCGATCGTCACCCGCGTCAGGCGGTCGCCCTGCCGGACGGCGTTGACCACGTCCTGCCCTTCGACGACCTGTCCAAATACCGTATGCTTGCCGTCCAGCCAGTCCGTAACGACGTGCGTGATGAAAAACTGGCTGCCGTTGGTGTTCGGTCCCGCGTTGGCCATCGAAAGCGACCCAACCTTGTGCTTGCGAGGGTTGTTGGCGACCTCGTCGGTGAAGCGGTAGCCCGGCCCGCCGCGCCCGGTACCGGTCGGGTCTCCTCCCTGGATCATGAAATCGGGGATCACGCGATGAAAAGACGTGCCGTCGTAGAATGCCTCCCGCGCCAGGAAGACGAAATTGTTCACCGTTAAGGGCGCGTCTTTGGCGAACAGCTCGCAGACAACCGTGCCCTTCGTGGTATCCAACCGGGCTGTGTATCTCTTGTTGACGTCAATCGCCATCGGAGGAGGCGCGTTGTATTGGTTTGCCATTCCTTCAGTGTAGCGGCCCATTCTGTCAAGGCCGCGGTGCGCTGGGGGTGCTAGGGGGTGCTAGGATGCGGCCATGGGAACCTCTGTGATCACGCGCCGCCGGGCCCTGCCGGCTCTCGCCGCCCCGGCGCTAACCTTCGCCTCCCCACTCCGGGCGGCCCCAGCCAAGCCGCTGCGCGGAGTCTTTGTCATCATGGCGACGCCGTTTACCGAGGCCAAGTCGGTGGACTTCGAAGACCTCGAGCGCGAAACCGCGTGGCTGGAGCGGTGCGGGGTCCACGGCATGGTCTGGCCCCAGCTCGCCAGCGAATACATGACGCTGAGCAAGCAAGAGCGCCTGCAAGGCATGGAGGTGATCGCCCGAGCCGCCCGCGGCCGCAAGCCGGCGCTGGTCTTCGGAGTCCAGGGCGCCAATGCCGGCGCCGCCGTGGAGTTCCTGCGCCACGCCGAGAACCTCTCGCCCGACGCGCTCATCGCCATCCCGCCCACGGAAGCCAAAACGCTCGACGACTTTGTGCAGTACTACCGCACGCTCGCGCGCGCCACAAGCTTGCCCCTCTTCGTTCAAACCACCGGCGGCGCCAAGGGCATTGTGTTGGAAGTGGAGGCGCTGGTCGCCCTGGCCCGCGAGTTCCCCCATCTCGGCCACGTTAAGGAGGAGCACGAGCCGGTCATCCCGCGCATGCAGGCGCTGGCCAGGAGCCGTCCCTCTATTCGGGCCGTGTTCAGCGGCAGCGGCGGCAAAGGGATGACTTACGAGATGCGCTTAGGCTTCGACGGCACCATGCCCGGCGCCCCCTACGCCGACATCCACGCCCAGATCTGGGACTTTTACCAGGCAGGCGCCAGAGAGAAGGCGCGCGATCTGTTCGCCCGCTTCCTGCTGATGGCCAATTGTGAGCAGTTTGTTCCCGGCACGCGCAACTACATCATGAAAAAACGCGGCGTTTTCAAGACGACTGTCTCCCGCCGGCGGGATTTCACCTTGACTCCCGAGGAAGTTCAGGAGATCGAATTCCACTTCGAGGCGTTGAAGCCGTTTCTCCGGGCTTAGCGAGCCAAGGCAGCATGAATTCCAGCGTGAAACGCACGAGCCTGGCCGTGCGAGCGGGGCTCCTGGGTTCCGTCTCTGGGGTTCTGTCGTGTCTGCTGGTGGAGTCTCGCATCATCTACATCGCCCGCGAACAAAAGACATACGACCATGTCGTGTGGCCGGGACTGGTGTTTGCACTGGTCGTGCTCTTTCCGATTTCTCGCTGGGCCGGAGATTCCTCGTCACGGACCGCGACGGCGCTCATTGCCAGTTCCGTGGTCTATCCGATCGCCTGGCGAATTGCCATTTCGAGTCTTGTCGGACCATCTCCCCCTTCCTGGGCGATCGTGATTGCGCAGTTCGCCTTCGCAGGGTTTCTCGGCTCACTCGTGCTGGCGAGCGTCTTCCTTTGCCGGCGGCCCTGTTGGGCCAAGGCCGTCTTGGCGACCGTAGTGCTGGGCACTGTGATTGGTGGGCTGATGGGCGCGAATCTGCGCGCCGCCATGACCGTTGTCCATTGGCCCGTTCCCGCGCGCGATGGATTGGGTTTGTTGGCAATCCTATGGCAGGCGGTTGTGGGTGCATCGTTGGGTCGAGGAGTTCAGGGGAGGCAACCGGGGAGTGGAGGTGACAGTTAGGAAGAGGCAGCCGCCCGACGACGATCGGAATGGATTCTACTGTAATCGTCATCCCGGAGTTGTGGGATGGGAGCGGCCATCAGGCGGATCAGACGCCGAAGTATTGCCGGTAGGCATCCGGAAGTTTGCGAGGTTTCCTGTCGGGGCCGAGGAACACATGGCGCGTGAAGCCGCTGGCGAGCAGAGCACTCGTCTCGGCGTTCCGGATTTCGTATGCAAAGCGCACCATGCGGGCGCCGGCTTCCTCCACTTTGGTGCTCACCAGCACCTCCTCGTCGTAGAATGCCGGGGCCAGGTAGCGGCACCCGGCTTCGACCACGGCCAACAGAACGCCCGCGTCCTTCTCCATGTCGCGGTATCGTAGGCCGGCAGCGCGGCAGTATTCCACCCGGCCCACTTCCATCCAAACGAAGTAGTGGGAGTGATACACAATGCCCATCTGGTCGGTTTCGGCGTAGCGGACCCGGAGTCGTGTTTGGTGCACGGACATAAAGACGAATTGTAGGACAGCGGCACGGCATTGAAACGGCTGCCTGCCAGAGCCCGTCTGTTAGCATTGGAGTATTGTGCGGGTTCGGGTGTTATTTTTCGGAATGCTGAAAGACATTGCCGGCCGCTCGCTCGAAGAGACCGAAGTGCCGGCTGGAAGCTGCCTGGACTCGCTGTTTGCGCACTACGCCGACCGATTCCCCAGACTGCGGGAACTGGAGCAAAGCATCGTCCTGGCGCGCAATCACGAGTTCGCCGGACGCGCGGAGCCGATCCAAGATGGTGATGAGATTGCCTTTCTCCCCCCGGTCAGCGGCGGGTCGGGGCCCTATACGCAGGAAATCATGGACGCCGAAGCCGGCCATCTCTTCGCACTTACCAGGAATCCTATTGATTCCCGGGCTGTCATCGGCCGGCTTCTGCGCGGTGAGGACGGCGCAGTAGTGGATTTCGAAGGCGTCGTTCGGAACAACACGCGAGGAAGGCCGACGCAATACCTGGACTACGAGTGCTACGAGCCGATGGCCGTCAAGATGATGGCGAAGATCGGCCGGGAGATTGCCGCCTGCTACCCGATCGGACGCATCGCGATGGTACACCGGCTGGGACGCATGCAAATCGGCGAGACGAGCGTCTTAGTCGTAGTGACCGCGCCGCATCGCCGCGCGGCGTTCGAGGCCGCCCGGGAGGGGATTGACCGTCTGAAGAAGCTTGTGCCCATCTGGAAGAAGGAGTATTTCGCGGACGGGGAAGTTTGGGTAGAGGGAGCGTGGGACGAATCTGTCCTGAGCCAGCAGCAACAACCCGCCTAGCAGGAATACGCGGCAAAGCGGCATGGCGCGCCGCGGCGCTGTTTTGCTTTCTGCATCCGGCGCTTGCGCAACAGGTCCCCGAGACTTCTTTTCGCGTAGATGTGCGGCTGGTCCGCATGCTCGTGACGGTGAAGAACCTCCAGGGCGAATTAGTGGGACAGCTCAGCCGTGACGATTTCGCTATTTACGACAGCGGCGTCGCGCAGGAGCTGGCTTTTTTTGAGCGATACACCGCCCAGCCGTTGTCGGTCGCGCTGCTGGTGGACACCAGCGGCTCGACGGCAAGGGAGTTGAAGTACGAAATCGATTCGGCGGGGCGATTCCTGGAGGCGTTGACGAAGGAAGGCAACCCGAGAGACGCACTGACTCTGTACTCCTTCAATCACGATGTGACACGGCAGACCGGATTCATCCGAAGGCCCGAGCGGGTCCGCCAGGTCCTGAAGAACCTGAAAGCGGAAGCCGGAACCTCGCTGTACGACGCTCTGTGTTTCGCCACGGACAGCCTCGCTAACCGCGAAGGCCGCAGGGTCGTTATCGCCGTAACCGATGGCGGCGACACGACCAGCGCCAGAACCTATCAGGAAGCGCTACGCGCGCTGCACGACACCGACGCGGTCATGTACTCGGTGCTGGTGGTTCCGGTAACCAATGAAGCGGGCAGAAACGTTGGAGGAGAAAACGCGCTAACAACGCTCGCGGCCAGCACGGGGGGCAGGGTCTTCGCTCCTTCTGTCGGCGCGCCACTGGACGAGGCTTTCGTCGAAATTCTGCGCGATCTGCGGACGCAATATCTACTCGGCTACTACCCGCGCGGGTTGCCGCCGGCGCCCGCCGGCTTCCGCCGCGTTCACGTCGAAGTCAAAGGCACCGGTTTGCAGGCGCTAACTCGGACTGGCTATTATGAGAAATAAATGCGATCGCCGGCGCCACAGCACCGGCGCCAGCCCGAAACATCCATAGAGCCATCGGCAAAATCAGGAGAACGAGTGAGCAGCGGAAAGAAAAAGGCGCCGGAACACACTCTCGAAGAATCGAGGTACCTCCGTCACTTGATCGACAGAAAGATCCGTGTTTGCGTGAAACTGGAGGATAACCAGGAAGTCCACGGCACGATCGAATATTACGATGCCGGATTCATCCGGCTGACGCGGGCCCGCGAGCCGAACCTCTTTATTTATAAGCACGACATCAAGTATCTGTACGAAGAGAGTTAACCCACCGCCAATGGCTCCCTACCTGGAGACGGCGCAGGATGTCGCGCGAGAAGCCGGGGCTCTGCTCGCCACCTACTTCGAGCGCCGCGTCGCGTTTGAGCTCAAGGGCGAGTTCGACCTGGTAACGGAAGCCGATCGCGCTTCCGAGAAGCTGGTGGTCGAGAGGCTGCGCTCGCACTTTCCGGCGCATTCCATCGTAGCCGAGGAGGGGGGCGGACACGAGGGGAAGACAGAATACTGCTGGTACGTCGATCCGCTGGACGGGACCACGAATTTCGCCCACGGATTCCCGATGTTCAATGTCACCCTGGCGCTGGAGCATGCGGGGGCCATGGTGGCGGGCGTCATCTACGACCCGTTGCGGCAGGAAATGTTCAGCGCTGAAAAGGGATGTGGAGCGTACCTGAACAACCGGCGCATCCACGTGTCCAAGGCGTCGAAGCTGGCCGAGTGCCTGGCTGCCACTGGCTTTCCCAGCTTCAGACGGCACCGCAATGTGAATATCCACTTCTACCACCAGATGGCGATGGTCAGCCACGGAGTGCGCCGCGCCGGATCGGCTGCGTTGGACCTCGCCTACGTGGCCTGCGGCAGGCTCGACCTGTTCTGGGAATTCGGCCTGAGCCCGTGGGACATGGCGGCAGGCACCCTGATCGTGAGAGAAGCGGGAGGCATCACATCGGACATGACGGGAGGACCCCTGAATCTCCGGGGGCCGAACTTGCTGGCGGATAATGCAGCGGTGCATCAGGAGACCCTGGCGTTATTCGGCGAAGTGTTCTCCGGCAAGTACCGCGTCCCCTTGCCTCCACTGCCCCAGGGCTTGGTGTAGACTTACAGGATAGTCGGGCTGCCGGTTGGGCCCGCTCGGAAGTAAGTCTTTGATCAGGGGGCGAACACAATGCGTTTACCAGCTTTCCAGGGTCTCTTGCGCGCAAAGTGCGTATTGCTGTCATTTACCGTCTTGGCAGCGCCTCGGGCCTTTCCCCAGGCCTTTACGGCGACCTTGACCGGGGTTGTCACCGATCCAAATGACGCCGCGATTCCCAATGCGGTAGTCAAGATCCGTAACCAGGCGACCAACGACGCCCGCCAGGCAACCACCACCGGCGAGGGCCGTTACATCTTCAGCCAGCTTCCGCCGGGAACCTACGAGGTAAGCGCCGAAGCGGCGGGGTTCAAGACACTGGTGCGCAGCGGCGTGACGCTGACCGTC
>Ga0233417_10000475_pt1 | contig 11967 bp, 5 predicted proteins | sample Sed_MG_FD_189023 | JGI IMG/M metagenome (GOLD analysis project Ga0233417, IMG submission 189023) | Sediment microbial communities from Lake Towuti, South Sulawesi, Indonesia - Sediment_Towuti_2014_0.5_MG | ecosystem: Environmental > Aquatic > Freshwater > Lake > Sediment | place: Indonesia... | reverse complement strand
AAATCCCCGCCAGCGTCAGATTTTCGCCGCCGAGGATATAGCGCTCAGCAGGCTTCCCCCGCTCACATGCCAGGATATGACCGGCGGCGACGTCTCTGACATCAACGAGGTTGAGTCCCGTGTCGAAATACGCCGGCATCTTCCATCGCAGGAAGTCCAGGATGATCCCGCCGGTCGGAGTCGGTTTGCGGTCGTGGTCTCCCACCGGCGCGGTCGGATTGACAATCACAACAGGGGCGCCGTTCCGCGCGCTCTCCAGGGCCGCCTGTTCGGCGAGGAACTTCGACCGTTTATAGTGCCCGCTCATCTCGCCGATCGACACCGGCGTGGTCTCATCACCAATTCCGTTCTTTGGAATCCCGATGCAACCCACGGTGCTGGTGTAGACCACCTTCTCGACGCCGCTCCGCCGGCAAGCCTCCAGGACGTTGCGCGTGCCATCCACGTTCGACTGATAGAGCTCTTGCGGATTTCTTGCCCACAAACGATAGTCAGCCGCGACATGGTAGACGACGCCGCAGCCTGCCACAGCCCGGTGAACTGAATCGGCATCCCGCAAATCACCTTGCGCCACTTCGGCCCCCTCCAGTTCCTCGATTGCGCCGGTCCGCCGCACAAAAAGACGGACCGGCCACCCCCGTTCGAGCAGTTGCCGTGCGAGGCGCCATCCTAGAAATCCACTTGCGCCCGTCACCAATACCGTCTTCACAAAGCGGAATCAACGCAGCGCCCACTCGAGCAAGCGGAGGCTGTCACCGAGCTTGCTGTTGATACCCAGGGCCGCCGAAGGCTCGTAGCCGCAGTGAACCATGCAATGTTCGCACCTGGGGTCGTTCCCGTACCCATAGCTCTCCCAAGGCGTCTCGGTCATGAACTCGGCAAAGGTTTTGTAGTGGGCGTCGGTGATCAAATAGCAAGGCCCTTTCCAGCCTTTGATGTTGTACGTGGGATTTCCCCACGCGGTGCAAGGCAGCTCGCGTCCGCCTTTGAGGAAATCCAGGTAAACCGGCGTGCTGTTCAGCGGGTAGCGCCGGGCCAGCCGGTCGATATCTTTGAACTTGCGGCGGACGTCATCCCGGGTCATGAAAATCTCCCGGTCGTTCACCGAGGAATAACCGTAGGCGGGGGAGAGCATGTGCCCGTCCACCTGGAACGGCTTGAGGTATTCAAACAGTTCCTCGATTTCGCTCATATCCGTCTGTGCATAGATTGTCGTGTTCGTGCAGACCTTGAATCCGCGCTCCTTCGCCGCCCTGATGCCTTCGATCGCCTCGCGAAATACGCCTTCCTTCTCCACGCAAATATCGTGAGTCTTCTCCATGCCATCTAAATGTACGTTGAAGAAGAAGCGATCGTCGGGAGCGTAATCGTCCAATTTCCTGCGAATGAACATTCCGTTCGTGCAGAGATACATATGCTTGTTGCGCGCCAGCGTCCGGCGCACAAGTTCAGGCAGCTCCGGGTAGAGCATCGGCTCGCCGCCGCAGATCGATACGATGGGCGCTCCGCACTCGTCAATGGCCGCAAGGCACTGCTCCAGGCTCAGCTTTTGAGTGATCGTCGACTCGTACTCGCGAATCCGCCCACAGCCCGTGCACGTCAGATTGCAGGCATGGAGCGGCTCCAACATCAACACCAGCGGAAAGCGCTTTTTCAGCATCGGGTGGGCTTTCCCGCTGGAACCGTTCTTGGCGTGAATGATCCGGAACGGGTTTTGCGCGCCGGAATGAGTGGAGCGGTTTGTCTGCCATTCCGGTTTGGGCCGGAACTTGTTCCTGGCAATATATCCGGCCAGCCCAGCCGTCATCGACAAAGGAAACCTCATTTTGACGCCTCGCTGTCCATTCCCCTCGATTTCAGGAACGCCGAAAGAGCCAGAAGCGGAAACGAATCGCGGTACAAGTGATAGGTGAGGTAGAAGACGCCGGGAAAGCCCGTCCCGGTGCAAACGTCCTCTTCCCATCGGCCGTCCCTGGTCTGCCGCGAAACCAGGAACTCCACCCCTCTGCGAACGCTGAGGCTATTCGTATCGCCGCCTGCAATCAGGCCCAGCAGCGCCCAAGCCGTCTGCGACGCCGCGCTGTCGGCGGGAACGTACATGCACCGGTCATAACTGGCGCAGCTTTCTCCCCAGCCGCCGTCGGCATTCTGGATGGCTCGCAGCCACTCGCCGGCCCTGAGAATGCAGGCTTCCCGCTCGTCGACGCCGGCCGCGCGCAGACCGCGCAGCGCCAGAAACGTGCCGTAGATATAATTGACTCCCCACCGTCCGTACCAGCTTCCGTCCTTTTCCTGGGTTCGCAGCAGGTACGCCGTTGCCCGGCGGATCGCCGGGTGGTCACCGGCGAGGCCATGAGCGCAGAGGGCCTCCATGACACGGCCGGTAATGTCCGGACAAGTCGGATCCAGCATCGCGTTGTGGTCGGCGAAAGGAACGTTGCTCAGGATCGCCCAGTTATTATCGACATCGAAGGCGGCCCAACCGCCGTCCTTTGATTGCATGTCCAGCAGCCACCGGACGGCGCGTCCAATCGCCGCATCCTGAGCGGCGCCGGACGCCGCGCGGCCATTCCGCATGGCAAGAAGCACCATTGCGGTGTCGTCGATATCGGGGTAGAACTCGTTGGCGAATTCGAAATACCATCCGGAGGGTTCCGTGCGGGGACGCTTGACGGACCAGTCTCCACGGCGGCGCACCTCCTTGGTCAACAGCCAGTTCAGAGCTCTTTCCATGCTGCCGGCCCGCGCCAGACCCGACTCTGCGAGGGCAAAGGCGGCGATTGCGGTATCCCAGACCGGTGAAAAACACGGCTGGAAGAAGAACCGCCCACCGGTGTCCACCAGCAGGTTGTCGAACTGCCGCTGCGCCTCGGCCCGATCTGGATTGTCCACCGCGTAGCCGAGCACATCGAGCGCCATGATGGCGTACATCATCGAAGGGAAGATAGCCCCAAGCCCGTCGGAATACCTGGTGTGCTCAAGAATCCACTGCTCGGCCTTGCGCACCGCTTTACCGCGCAGGCTTTTCGGCCCAAACCGCTCATACCACTTCAGAAATCTGTCGACCTTAAGAAAGAGATTGCGCCAGGAGAGGAAGCCCTCGTTGTTTGGGAATTCCAGGCTCCTGCCCGGAGCCATCAGCTCGGAGAGGGTGAAGCCGGCCGGGACTGGCCTCATCGGGTTCGCCGATTGCACAATCGACAGCGGGAGGACAATCGCACGGGTCCAGGAGGAAAGCTGGTAGATGAAGTTTGGCGGAAGCAGGACCATCTCAGGCGGCACTGACGGGCAGTACCGGCGCGGGTATAGGCCGAAAAGACTCAGGTTGATCTTGACGTAACTGTTGGCGGACTGGAGACCGCCGAGCTCCAGGATTCTTTGCCTAGCCCTTGCCAGTCTGGGGTCGCCGGCGTCAAGGCCGGCCACCTTCAAAGCGAAGTACGCTTTCACCGACGCGCTGATCTCGGAAGGCCCCTTCGCATAAATCGCAAATCCGCCGTCAGGCAACTGCCTGGCCAGAATGGAGCGTACTGCTTTGTCGATAAGACCCCGCGAGGGTGGATTCCAGGTCGCGCCACGCGGTGGGTGCAGCCACAACTGAAGGAGAATGTAGTCTGACTCCAAAGTTGTGTCCGCGGTCAGGTCTCCCCACCAATACCCATCAGGATGCTGGCGGGCAAGGAGACTCTCCGCCGCCTTCTGTGAGGCGCGTGCCGAAGCCTCGGCGAGAGTGTCCTGTACCTGAACAGAGGCGCTCATGACGCGACGCTGATCAACTTGCCGTGCGCTTGGCCCAATTCCGGCGGCAGAGAGAATCTTACGTCCTCATCTTTTATGTCCATGTGCTCAACTCGCTCAAAGCCATAGAGCTTCTTCAGGGCAGCGACGAGCCCCAGAACAAGGATCTCCGGCGCGGAAGCGCCGGCAGTGACGACAACGGTCTCGACGTTCTCCAGCCAGGAAGGCCTCACATCCTTGGCATCATCGACAAGGTAGGCTTTGACGCCGGCATTGCGCGCCACCTCGACCATGCGCCGCGAATTGGAGCTGTTCTGGGATCCCACCACAAGCAGCAGTTGACACAATGGGGCCACTGCCTTGACGGCGAGCTGGCGGTTCTCGGTGGCGTAACAGATGTCCTGCGCCGGCGGCCCTTGAATCGCCGGAAACCGCAGCCGGAGTGTTGCCACGATGCTCCGAGTTTCATCCAGGCTCAGAGTTGTTTGCGTCAGGTAGGCGACCTTCTCCGGATTGCGCACTTCCACAACGGCGGCTTCTTCCTCCGTCGAGATCACGATCGTGTTTTCGGGCGCTTCCCCCAGCGTCCCGATCACTTCATCGTGGTCGCGATGACCGATGAGCAGAATGGTGTATCCCTCGCGGGCAAATTTCAGCGCCTCCAGGTGCACCTTGGTGACCAGGGGACAAGTAGCGTCGATGACTTTCAGATTGCGGGCCGTCGCTTGGAACCGGACAGCCGGGGATATTCCATGCGCGCTGAAGATCACCCGGGCGCCTTCCGGAACCTGGTCGAGCTCCTCAACGAAGACTGCGCCCATGGCGCCCAATTCCTGGACGACCAGCCGGTTGTGGACGATCTCCTTGCGCACGAATATCGGAGGCCCGAACACCCCGATCGCGATTTTTACCACGTCGATGGCGCGGACGACGCCGGCACAGAACCCCCTCGGGTTCAGAAGGATGACGGTTTTTACAGAAGAGAGAGCCCCTGGCGGATGGGGTGAGGACATAACAAGTGTTTATTATAACAACAGCCTAGCGTAACCAGTGCTTACCCAACGACTCGTCAATGGCCCGCGCCATATCCTCCGGTGCCTCGAACATGGGGAAATCACTTTGAGCAGTAAGTTGCCGCGCCCGGAACCAAGGATGCGTCCGGGAGAACTCCTCTCGTGAGGGTCAGCGCATGAAGTCTTCCCAGCGATAGATGAGAAAATTGCGCCCGGCCGAATTCATCGCCACCACCAGGCCGCTTGGAAACTGGCCGCCAAGGCCGGCCGAGGTGGCATCGAGCCCGTCCGTTGAGTCGGCGCCACCGCGAACCACCTTCAGCACCTCCTGGTGGTCGTGAGGATTTCCCGGTGAACCCTCCCTGCGAAACACAAAATAGCGGCTGTCGCTCGCCACTTGATCGGTGCAGAGAATGTAGCCGGTCCCGTCCGGGCGGGCATAAATCCCGACGCCTTCTCGATCACCGTGGAAACCGGCGCGTCCGAAGTGGGCCAGTTCGCGGCCGGCGCCGGGATGATCCGGGTCGGCGTACCATTTGTGGATGCCGTCGCCCTCGTCCGCGTAGTAGACGTAGCCCAAGGCATCGTCCACGGCGATCGCTTCGATCTCGCCAACGCCGCTGAAGACTCCGAATTCGCGCACCTTAGCTCCTTTCACCTTGCCGCTGCCGTCATCTTCGAGCCGATACTGCCAGAGATAACCTTGTATCGGACCGGTCTTCCGCCCTACAACGGCGAAGATCGCCCCGTCGCGAGGGCGGCGATACAGCGCAATTCCCATGGGCGACGCTTGTTCACCCTCCTGCCCCTCGAACACCGGCAAGCCGCCACCCGAGCTCACATCCGTCAGCAGACCGTCACCCTTGGCGATGGCAAACACACGCAGCCGCCTCTTCAGCCTCTCGGTCACGACCGCGATGTCCGTGGGCTCTCCTGCGAGCATCAGGCCGTATTCGACGTCCACGTTGTTCGGACGGTCGATGCCTTCGATCGTCTGGCGAGTCTTCCCGTCCAGCCCGAAGATGACGAGCGCCCCCTTGGGGGCTGGAACCTTGTTGGTTCCAAGGATCAAACTGCGGGAGGGATCAGCCGGATTCAACCAGATCGCTGGGTCGTCAGGATCCTCCGATACCTGATCGGTGGAAAGGACTGCCCGTACTTTGGTCTCCGTGGAGGGGGCGCCGCACCCTGCCAGCAACAGGAGAAAGGGCAAGATGCCTCTCATTCTTTACGCCTGATCGACGGACCGCCTCCCAAGGCACTCCACAAGCATATCTTAAGGTATTAAATTACCGCGCCAAAGCATTCGCTTGGGTGTATACTTTCCCCAGACAGGGTGTCGCCGTGAATAAACTACTAACAGCTATTCTTTTGGTTGCCATAACTTCCGTGGCTACGGCTCAAATCGACCGGGCTACGCTGACGGGAACGATTACCGACTCAACCGGCGCCGTGGTTCCGGGCGCCAGCATCGAGGTTGTTTCGCAGGAAACCGGCCTCCGCCGAAGCGGGCAGACTGCGGAGAACGGTTCGTACACGTTTTCACAACTACCCATCGGGACGTACACGGTTACCGTCTCGTGTTCGGGCTTCCGGACGGTGACGACGAAGGACGTGCGACTCACCGTCGGCGACAACCGGGCGCTCGATACGACACTGGAACTGAGCGCCGTGGAATCGGCCGTGACCGTGGAGAGCCAGGTCACCCCGCTGGAAAGCACCTCAGCCGCCGTTGGCAGCGTGATCGGCTCGCAGCAGATGCGCGAGATTCCGCTCAACGGCCGCCATTGGGCAAGCCTGATGGCGCTGGCCGCCGGCGCCATCAACACCGGCGACGGCAGCCAGCAGACGATCCGTTTCGTGGGCCGTGCCCGCGACGACAACAACTGGACCTTCGACGGCGTGGACTCGACCGGCGTGAAGGATCCTCGTCAGGAGGCCGCGCTGCGCCTTGTGATCAGCACGGACACCATCGCCGAGTTTCGCGTGAATTCGACGCTCTATTCGGCGGAATACGGAGGCGGGGCCGGAGGCCAGGTCAACCTCGTCTCAAAATCGGGCTCCAACGAGTTCCATGGCAGCGTCTTCGAATTCTTCCGCAACGACCATCTCGACGCCCGCAATCCGTTCGACACATCGAAGCAGCCGTTCCGGCTGAACCAGTTCGGCGGCAACGCGGGCGGGCCGATCATCCGGAATCGCACCTTCGTTTTCGCGAACTATGAAGGGCTGCGGCAGCGCGTGTCTCAGACCTTTACTAACGACGTGCCAAGCGCCGCTTTCCGGGCGCGGTCGGCGCCTCAACCAATTCGGGACGTCATCAATCTCTATCCGCTCGGGACGATACGATCGACTGCGGACATCGACCGCGCGCAGGCGGACCGGAGCCAGGCATGGCGCGAGGACTCCGGCACAGTGCGCGTCGATCACCGTTTCAACGACAACAACACGATCTATGGCCGGTACAGCGTCGACGACGGTTTTATTTCCGCGCCCCGGTCGGTTATTGAAGTGGACCGGCAGGAAAGCAATTTCCGGCCATCGAATGCCATCCTGCAATACCAGCGCGTCTTCTCTCCGACCATCGTGAACGAAGCGAAAGCAGGGATGAACCGTTCCGCGCTGACCCGCTACAGCTACGGGAACGCCGCCAACAACACGTCCGTCCCGGGCTTCATGGCCCTCAACCAGGATTCCCTATTGATCGAGGCAGGGACCTCCTATTCGATCCTCGACAACCTGGCCATTACGCGCGGCAAGCATACGCTGAAAATCGGCGGAGAAATCCGCCGCGCCCATGTCAACGTGGCCGATCCGGCCACCGATTCGGTCAGCGCCACGTTTGCCAGCCGCCCCTTGTTCCTGGAAAACCGGGTGGATTCGGCAGGGATCACGGGCGGCGTGGGAGTTCTGGGAACGCGGAAAACTTACTATTTCGCATACATCCAGGACGACTACAAGCTGCGGCCGAATTTCACGTTGAATCTCGGGATGCGGTACGAGTACTACTCCGTGAACAAGGAGGTCCATGACCGCTACCGGGTGTTCGATATGTACGAGTGCCGCGGATTCTGCCCGCACGGCTCACCATGGTATTTCCCGGACCGGAACAACGTTGATCCGCGTTTCGGATTCGCCTGGTCGCCGAAAGCCCTCAATGGCAAAACGGTCATTCGCGCCGGCGCCGGCGTATATCACGGTCCCGGCCAGATTGACGACGTGAATACGGCCTTGGACAACGTAGCGGAGCGCTACTCGCTGACCGCCGCCGAGGCGCCCAACCTCTCGCTGCCGCTAGCGCCATTCCTCAGTCAGGCCACCTCTGTTGGCGTCACGCCGCGATCCTTGCAGCGCGACCGCCGCGACCTGTATAGCCTTCAGTGGGGGTTCTCGATCCAACAGCAATTGCCTGCCTCGTTTATCACGCAGCTCGGCTATATGGGCAGTTCGGGCGTGAAGCTGTTTGCGCGCCAGTACATCAACAACCAGGATCCGGTGACGAAAGTGCGCCCGCTGCCGACCTTTGGGCGCATGGATGAAAAGCGGCAGGACGGAAAGAGCAATTTCCATGGTTTCCAGGTATCCTTGCACCGCCGCGTAGCCAGCGGGCTCACCTGGGGAACCGAGTACATGTGGTCCCACTCGATCAACGACGGCAATATCGGCGGCGGCGAAGGAGCACAGCCGCAAATTGCGATCTGCCGGGCATGTGACCGCGGCAACAGCCCGCAGGATATCCGTCACACATTCACTGCCAACTGGGTCTACCAGCTTCCTTTCGGCGCGGGCAAACCCTATTTGAATTCCGGCACGGCAGCGAAGATTTTCAGTGGCTGGGAGACGAGCGGCATCTGGACCATGCGCACCGGCCGGATGCTGACCGTTGGTATCGCGCGGAGCACGGCGGACGCGCCCGACGGCAACACTTCCGGTCAGCGGCCCAACCTGGTTCCAGGCGTCTCGATCTATCCGGCCGGCGGCCCGACCTTCAATCAATGGCTGAATCCAGCGGCGTTTGCCATTCCGGCGCGGGGAACCTGGGGGAACGCCGGGCGCAGCATCGGCACTGGTCCCGGCCTGGTGCAGGTGGATTTCGCCCTGGAAAAGAGCACACGACTGACCGAGCGCACGGCCCTGCTGTTCCGCATCGAAGCGTTCAACCTGTTCAACCGCACCCAGGCGGGGAATCCCGGTTTGACTCTGACGTCGCCGGCCAGCTTCGGCATCATCACCAGCGGATTGAATCGAACGATCGGCACGGGCACGGCCCGCCAACTGCAACTCGCGCTCAGACTCCAATTCTGAGCATCGGAACTGGGGTTCGGCCGCGGCTGCCTGCGCGGGCAGTTGCAGAACCGCTTGGCCAAGCTCGCCGGCGGCACAATTGTAACAAACAGAGTCTACAGGCTTGTCAGACCATGTCAGACCATGCTTCGATTTGACAGGCTGCCGGGGCTATGATATGGTGCTCTCCACATAGCCGTTTATCTTTCTGGGAATTTTGAAGAACAATCCGGCAAGGAGATTCGACCAATGTTGGTGCCTTCTGCGCTGCGGGTGATGTGTGCCCTCCTCACCCTGGCTGGCATTGCCAGCGCCCAGCTTTCCACCGCCACGATCAACGGCACGATCCGTGACAGTTCCGGGAGCGTCGTTCCCAGCGCCACGATCGTACTTCGCAGCGCGGAGACGAACGTAGAGCGCCAGACGGTGTCGAACAACACGGGGCTGTACGTGTTCCTGAACGTTCAGCCCGGCGGCTACGCGCTGGAGGCGTCGGCGCCGGGGTTCCGCACCAATCGCACGCAGCAATTCACCCTGACCGTCAACCAGACGACCACAATCGATTTCACGCTTGATGTCGGCACGGTTGAGCAGTCGGTGACGGTAGAGGCGACCGGTGTCGAGCTCCAAGCCTCGACGGCGGAGCTGGGGGCCGTGGTGGCCCAAAAGCAGGTGGTCGAGCTTCCGCTCAACGGCCGCAATTTCACGCAGTTGCTCGCGCTGACGCCCGGGGTAGCGCCGGTGAGCGTCTCGCAGAACTCCGGCGGCTTTGGCGGCGTGGTGACCTCAGGGGCAGCCTTCACCTTCCCGGCGATTAACGGCCAGACCAACCGCAGCAACTTCTATCTGCTGGATGGGGTCAACAACCAGGGCGCATTCACCAGCACCTATGCCGTGCCGCCGATCATCGACACCATTCAGGAATTCAAGGTGCAAGCCCACAACGACCAGACCGAATTCGGCGGAGCGCTGGGCGGCATCATCAATGTGGTCACCAAGGGGGGAACTAACGAGCTTCACGGGAATGCCTGGGAGTACTTGCGCAACGACATACTCGACGCCCGCAACACCTTCCTGCCGGCCACCCAGAAGAAGACGCCTTTCCGCCAGAACCAGTTCGGCGCCAACGCCGGCGGGCCGGTGTACATCCCGAAAGTCTACGACGGGCGCAACAAGACGTTTTTCCACATTGGCTATCAAGGCTTCCGCTACCGCCGCGCGGCGCAGAGTTTCTTTCGCGTGCCGACGGATGCCAACTACCGGGGAGACTTCTCCGACGTCCCGGAGCAGATCTACGATCCGTTTACGACGCGGCTTATCCCCGGGACCACGGGCCAGTACATGCGCGATCCGTTCCCGGGCAACCGGATCCCGGCCAACCGCGTCGATGCCGGGCTGGTCACGTATGGGCAGTCGACGCTACCGAAGCCGCAGGCGACCGGGCTTGCCGATCGCAACGCGTTCGACGCCACCTCCCAGCAGCAGAATCAGGAAGACTACACGGCCCGCGTCGACCAGAGCTTCGGCAAGCACTTCTTCTGGTTTCGCTGGAGCGGTCTCAGGCAGAGCGTCACCGGGGGGCGCAAAGAGCTGCTGAACCTCAACGACCGCACCAGCAAGAACGTGGCCGGGAGCTGGGTGGGAACGCTGTCGCCCACCACCGTCATCCAGGCGCAGGTTGCCCGCGTCCACGTGCGCGACGACGCCTACAACCGCTTCCAGAACGTGCCGGCCAATCTCGCCGAGCAGGTAGGATTCAGCCCGAACTTCTACGTGTTCGTGGACGACATCAAGCTCACCCCGGCCTTGAACGTGGCCGATTATTTCAGCGGCGGTGAGAGCAATTCGCTCAATCCCAACTTCACCGACGTCTGGCACTATCGTGGGAACGCCTCAAAGATTGTTGGGAATCACACGTTCAAGTTTGGCGGCGAGTTGGCGAGCAGCAACTTCGAGGCCTACTACAACAACGCGAACTCCGGATTCAGCCGAGTGCAGACGGCCGATCCCAACAACCTAACCCGGACGGGTAATGCACTGGCATCCTATATGCTGAACGTGCCCGATTCGGCCGGTCGCCGCAACGTGCATGAGACGGTGCGGTGGGGCGGCGTGCTCGGCTTCTTCTTCCACGATCAGTGGAAGGCATCGCAGAAACTGACCATCAATTACGGCTTGCGGTGGGACAAGACTTACGTTCCGCCGTACGGCCGCGAGGACACCATTGGCGTCAACGGCGGCATTGAAACGGGGTCCTACGACTTCAACAACGGGACGTACGTGTTGCAGGTCGCCCCGCCGACATGCGCCTCACGCGGACGGGCGCCCTGCCTGCCCGACCCGACAGGGAAGCTGCCGGATCACGTCGTGATCAGCCCCACGCGCAAGATCTATCGGAATATCAACGACAACTTCCAGCCGCGTTTCGGCTTTGCCTACCGCCTGCGGAACAGCACCGTAATCCGCAGCGGCTTCGGGGTGTACTTTGACAACTGGGCGGCGGTCACTCAGACGTCGCAGAATTACGAAGGCGGTTGGCCCGACGTCGCCCAGCAACTGGAAAACAATCTGAACACGCCCGAGAAAGTGGCGGGCAACCCGCGGCCGACCGAGAAAGGCACCAATCCGTTCTCGAGCGTCGGGATCTTCCCGGCGCCAACGCCCTTCAACCAGGTCCTCTGGTACATGGATCCGCTGTTCAAGAATCCGTATTCGCTGCAATGGAACTTCGGAGTGCAGCAGCAGCTCAACCCGTCCACGCTGTTGACGGTGAACTACGTCGGATCGGGCAGCAAGCGCCTCAACCTGGGCGGCTACTACAACGTGGCGACTACCCCCGGGCCTGGCAATCCTCGCGACCGGTCGCCGTATCCCTACGCCGCGCCGACTTTCTACGACCGGAGCTGGGGCCGGTCCAACTACCATGCGTTCA
>Ga0233417_10000474_pt1 | contig 11972 bp, 12 predicted proteins | sample Sed_MG_FD_189023 | JGI IMG/M metagenome (GOLD analysis project Ga0233417, IMG submission 189023) | Sediment microbial communities from Lake Towuti, South Sulawesi, Indonesia - Sediment_Towuti_2014_0.5_MG | ecosystem: Environmental > Aquatic > Freshwater > Lake > Sediment | place: Indonesia... | reverse complement strand
GTTCAGTCTTGGGCAGCGCCTGAAGAATTGCTCTGCACGTTAGGGGACGGCACACACTCATTCTCGTCTGGCGGAAGTTCACTCTATTATCGCCTGGTCATCCAAACAGTCAAGTTACAATCCCCCCTACCCTTGGTACTGGAAGTCATAGTACGGTGTTTCAACCCTGTTTTTCCGTGCTCACTGGACCCAAACAGGGCTTCAAGAGCCGGGCTTCTTCTTTGTTCCAGTTTCGATGCAGTCCACTGCTCGAATCGGCCCAGACCATCAGTCATCTCGGCTGCTCGCGCTTTGATCGCACGGCGCTTCCTTCTCCAGCAAAATTCCTGTACACCTCGCCACCCGCGGCGTATTATCCACCACCAGCAACTTCCATTGAGGGTTGTCAGCCAGCCGGAGCCCCCCTGGATTTCCGACGGGCTGGCAGAGGAGGTTTCTCATCATGCCGACAGCGAAAGAACTTTCCATTCGAATGGCCGACACGCCCGGCACCCTGGGACGAATCTGTCGTTCCCTGGCCGACCGCGGCGTCAACATCCTCGCCTTCCAGTCTCTCACGAGCGGAAGCGAGAGCCTGGTGCGTATGGTCGTGGACAACCCCGCCACGGCGCGCACGGTTCTCGACACACAGAACCTGAAATATACCGAAACCGACGTTGCGCAGATCAAGCTTCAGCACCGCCCGGGCGAGCTGGCTCGCGCCTCCTCAAGGCTGGGCGATAACAACATCAACATCAACTACGCCTATTGTGGGGTTGAGCCGGGGACAAACGCGCCCGTGCTCTATTTTGGAGTGAATGAGGTCGGGCGGGCGGTCACTGTCCTCGACCAAGTCGCAGCCGCCGCCGGCAGCTAGGCCCTCCAACAGCCTCTCACTCGGGCAGGCCTGCCGGCGCCTCCGTGGACTTCTGGCGGGCCTGCCCGCCGGACAAGCAACGAATGCCTCCGCGTCTTAAAAAGCTGATTGTCGGCTCTCCCCTTCGCACCACGGAATTGCCCCACCAGAGGCTGTCTAAAAGAGCCGCGTTAGCTGTGTTTGCCTCCGACGCGCTTTCCTCCTCTGCCTATGCGACAGAGGAGATGCTCCTTGCTTTGGTCATCGGGGGCTCGGCCGTTTTGCACTTCTCTCTCCCCGCAGCCATCTGTATTGCCGGCCTTCTCGCCCTGGTTGTCATCTCTTATAGCCAGACCGTCCATGCGTACCCCAGTGGCGGGGGCGCATATATTGTCGCCAAGGAAAACCTTGGTGTCACCCCCGGTTTGGTTGCCGCCTCCGCCCTTCTTATTGACTACGTTCTGACCGTTGCCGTCAGCATCGCTGCGGGTATCGCCGCGATCACCTCGGCCGTCCCCATGCTCTTTCCCCATCGAGTCGCGTTGTGCCTCGGGGCCATTCTTTTTATCCTTCTTGCTAATCTCCGGGGCGTGCGGGAATCGGCCACTCTGTTTGGCATTCCCGTCTACTGGTTTATTTTCTCGGCGTTCCTGCTTGTGATTGGCGGCTTCTACCGCGCCTTCGTCTTTGATCCTTCGCCACTACCCCCACCGGCCCTCACCGCAGTCGAGCAGCTCCCTTTGCTTTGGCTTTTCCTGCGCGCTTTTGCCTCCGGCTGCACCGCGTTGACTGGAGTCGAAGCCATTTCCAATGGTGTCCAAGCCTTCAAACCACCCGTTTCCCGCAACGCCTCCATCACCCTGTTTTGGATGGCGGGTATCCTGGGGAGCCTGTTTTTGGGGATTACCGTTCTGGCCAACCGCTTCGGCGTCGTGCCCCTGCCCGACGAAACCGTCAACTCACAAATCAATCGTCTTGTCTTCGGCACTGGACCCATCTACTACATGATCCAGGCGGCCACAACAGCTATCCTCATCCTCGCCGCCAATACGAGTTTTGCCGACTTCCCGCGCCTCTCTTCTATTCTGGCCCGCGACCGCTTCGTTCCTCGCCAGCTTTCCAACCTCGGCGACCGCTTGGTTTTTTCCAACGGCGTCATCCTTCTGGGAGTCGCCGCAGGCGCGCTGATCATCGCCTTTCAGGGCGAAACCCATCGCCTGATTCCGCTTTACATGATCGGGGTTTTTGTTTCCTTCACATTGTCTCAGGCAGGCATGGTCTCCCACTGGCGAAGACTGCGGGAGCCCGGCTATCGCTGGCGCATGGCCCTCAACGCTGTCGGGGCACTCAGCACGGGCGTGGTTCTCTGCATCGTCGCTGCGGTCAAGTTCACCCACGGCGCCTGGTTGGTGATGGTCGCCATTCCCTTCCTGGTTTTCGTGTTCCGCAAGACCCGCGCCCACTACTTCCAACTAACGCAAGAGCTTTCTCTCTCTGCCGGGGAAAGTCCTGTGGTCTCCCGGCACACGGTATTGGTCCCCGTTCCCGCCAATCCGAACCGTGTTGTCCTCGTCGCCCTTGAATACGCCAAGTCCATCTCGCAAGACGTTATTGCAGTGCACGTGAGCACTGACGGGGACGCCCACCAGGACTTGCTGGCTCGATGGAGGAAGTTTACCGACGATGTGCCTTTGGTTGTGCTCGACTCGCCCTATCGCTCGGTCCTGCGTCCCTTGCTCCGCTTTATTGACGAAATGGAAGCGGTGCGCAGCGGGGACAAATTCACCGTGCTCCTTCCCGAATTTGTCCCCAATCGCTGGTGGCACAACCTGCTTCACAATCAAACGAGCCTCATGCTTAAAGGGACATTGCTCTTTCGTCCGGGGATTGTCGTCTGCAGCGTCCCCTTTCACCTCGGTGCCAACGCATCCGTTGAAGCTGCTCCCGGTTCCCCTCGCTAGTCAGCCACCCTTTTCCATAACGTGATATCCGTCGTCCACCCCTGTTCCTGCCTCTTCTTGAACGAGGCCCGGATGTGCGGCGTCTGTTTGTGTTCTTCCAGCGCCGCTTCGCTTTTCCAAACCTCATACCGCATGAAATGACTCTTTTTCACGGGCGACTGATAGAGGTCATACCGAATGTTTCCCGGTTCGGCCCCGGTCGGCGCAGAAAGCGCCAGCAACTCTCTCTTCAACTCCTCCTCTTTGCCTTCCAGTCCCACAATGAACGTCACCGCGGTGAGCAGCTCCCTCGCCGAATCGCTTGGCGCTGCTGCGGCTGCCGGCCCTTTGAACTCCACCAGCAAGCCATGCGCATCGGTGTCGCCGATATTTTCGGGGGAATGGGTCACAGCTTCTCCGTAGAGCACATCGCCCGCCTTGGCCTCGCGGATCCGCGTCGTCCCGTCAGGAAACGTGAATCGAATCTTGAACCCCTGCAGCACGTAGGTTACCGCTGCCGGGTGCGAGTGGAAGTCCTCGATGGCTCCCTTGCGCAGCTTGAAGTCCAGCACGCGCACCCGCTCGTTTTCCAGCAGCACTTTGTAGTTGTCCTTATAGATGGGGACCGGGTCTTGCGCCCAGCCGACTGGCGCCGTCAGACCCAACAGCATCACTCCCACCAACACGTTTCTCGCTCCCAACATGGAAATCCTCCCTGATTCACTTTTCGGCGCGCATTCGTCCGCGCCTACCAGCCCGCGCCCTTGGTATTCAGCTTGATTCGGTAAATCCCCGAACTGATGGTGAGGTACAGCACCGACCCATCTTCTCCCCACGCGCTATTCGATGTTGCCACGCTGGTCTGGATGCTCCCCAGATGGGTTCCGTCCAAAGCAAACACATGCAGCCCGCCCGGCCCCGCCGCGAAAACATTTCCACTGCGATCCACCTTCAACCCGTCCGGCACGCCCTTGCCTGTTCTTGTCCATGCTGTCCCGTCAAAAAATACTCTCGACCTGCCCAATGTTCCGTCACTTTTCACTTCAAAGGCCAGCCAAACCGCGTTCGTCCGATCTGCATTACTGATGTAAAGCGTTTTCTCGTCGGGCGAGAACCCGATGCCGTTCGGAAATTTCACTTCCTTGGTTAACACCGCGAGCTTCCCGTCTTTCGACAGTCGGTACACACCCTGAAACGGCAGTTCCTTCCCGGGATCGTCCATTCCCATGGGCAGACCAAATGGCGGGTCGGTGAAGTACAAATCCCCGTTTGATTTGTACACCAGGTCATTGGGGCTGTTAATTCGCTTTCCCTCGTTGCGATCCACCAGCGTTGTCTTCCGCCCGTTCGCCTCCAATCGCGCGATTCGACGGTCGCCGTGCTCGCACAGCACAAGCCGGCCCCTGGCATCAAACGCCAGCCCATTCGATCCCGGCTCCGGGCCGGGAAAAGGTGTCCTTCCGGTGTAGCCACTCGGCCGCAGGAATAGACTCACGCCCTTTCCTTCCTCCCACTTGTAAACCGAATTGCTCGGGATCTCTGAAAACAGCAAAAACCTGCCCTTGCGGTTCCACACCGGTCCTTCCACCCACGTGTACCCTTCCGCAACCTTCTCTACGACGGCATCCCTCGGCACAATCTGGTCAAACCGCAGGTCGTGCCGCACAATCTTGATTTCTGGCTGCGCGGGGGCCGCCATTGTCGCTCGGTCCAACGCCCCTAAGCCCAGGCCGCCCGCGGCCACGCCGGTCAGTGTCGTGAGGATCAGGAGCCCTCTTCGAACTCTCTTCATAGTGTTCTCCTCAGTATCCTGCAGTTCGATTGGATGTTCCGCCGCTCGTTTCGATTCTTTTGCTGCTTGACTATTGCTTGACTTCACTCCCTGGCCGCACCACAATCCCGCGCGCAGACCCGGCCCGCGGCTACCTGGCCTGCAGCTCATGCGAACCACTAGTTCGCCGATTCGATTCTTGGAGGAAACACCCTGTCATTCCCGGCGACTCCGATGCAGCGGACCATCGAGAAATCGCAGCAATGTTCCGAAGTGAACCTTCCGACTGCGCTATTTTCCCCGCCGGCGTGCCTGTTTTCGTATCCTCTATCTCACTTTCCCTTGACACTCCCATCGTCGCTTGTTAGATAAGACGAACCCCTTCCTAATCTGTCTCCGGCAGGTTCCTCCTATGACTCAGGAAATCGCTAGCGAACAGAGTCACTTCCTCGCTTCCGAAACCCAGAAGGATCTCGCCTTCCTCGCCGCCATCGTCCACTCCTCCGACGACGCCATCCTCGGCCGTTCCCTTGACGGCACCATCATGAGCTGGAATCGTGGCGCTGAAGTCATGTTCGGCTACACCAGCGCGGAGATCGTTGGCCAACCGGTGCGTCTCATTTATCCCCTGAACGTTTGCAGGAATAAGACTCCATTACCGCCCAGATCAAGCGTGGCCAGCGCGTCGAGCACCACGAAACTCAGCGCAAGCGCAAGGATGGTACTCTGTTTGACGTCTCCCTTAGCATCTCCCCGATCAAAGACGACCACGGCGAGATAATCGGTATCTCCAAAATCATTCGCGACATCTCCCAGCAAAGGCGCGTCGCTCAATATGCCCGCAGCCTCATCGAGGCCAGCCTCGACCCGCTCGTCACCATTGGCACCGATGGCAAAATCACCGACGTCAACGAGGCCACCGTCCGGGTCACCGGCGTGCCTCGCGAGCGCCTCATTGGTAGTAAGTTTTACAGCTATTTCACCGAACCAGACAAAGCCCGCGAAGGCTACCTCCGCGTTTTCTCCATGGGCGAAGTTAAAGATTACGCCCTCACGGTTCGCCACACCTCGGGGAGCACCGTCGACGTCCTTTACAACGCTGCTGTCTATAAGGATGTGCGCGGCGAAGTCCTCGGCATCTTCGCCGCCGCCCGCGATACCACCGCCCAGAAGCAGGCCTCCCAGTACGCCCGCAGCCTCATCGAGGCCAGCCTCGACCCCCTCGTCACCATCAGCCCCGATGGCAAAATCACCGACGTTAATGAGGCCACCGTACAGGTCACCGGCGTTCCCCGCGAGAAGCTCATCGGCAGCGATTTCTCCAGCTACTTCACCGACCCCGAGGAAGCCCGCGGCGGCTATCGCCAGGTCTTTAACGAAGGCTTCGTGCGCGACTACCCACTCGCCCTCCGCCACGTTTCTGGCAGCGTCACCGACGTCCTCTACAACGCCACCGTCTTCAAAGATGTTAGCGGCAAGGTCCTGGGTGTCTTTGCTGCCGCTCGCGACATCACCGAACGCAAGAAGGTCGAGGAAAAACTTCAGGAAACCTCAGCGTATGCCCGCAGCTTGATTGAAGCCAGCCTCGACCCTCTCGTGACCATCAGCCCCGACGGCAAAATCACCGACGTCAACCGCGCCACCGAAGCTGTTACCGGTGTCAGCCGCGAATGGCTCATCGGCACTGATTTCTCCAACTATTTCACCGAGCCTCGCAAAGCCCGCCAGGGTTACCGCCGCGTCTTCAAGGAAGGTATGGTCCGCGACTACCCCTCGCCCTCCGCCACGCTTCCGGCAGCGTCATTGATGTCCTCTATAACGCCTCGGTGTACCGCGACGCCTTCGGCCGTGTTCGCGGTGTTTTTGCTGCCGCGCGTGACGTTACCGCCACCAAAAAGGCCTCTCAATACGCCCGCAGCCTTATTGAAGCCAGTCTCGATCCTTTCGTCACCATTAGCGCCGAAGGCAAAATCACCGACGTCAACGACGCCACCGTTAAGGTCACCGGTGCCTCCCGGGAGGAGCTTATCGGCACTGACTTCTCCAACTATTTCGTCGAGCCTCAAAAGGCCCGCGAGGGTTATGAGGAGGTCTTCAAGAAAGAATTTGTGACCGACTATCCCCTGACCATCCGTTCCCGCGATGGCAAGCTGACCGATGTTCTCTACAACGCCTCCCTCTACCGCGACGACAAGGGCAACGTCCTTGGCGTCTTTGCCGCTGCCCGCGACTACTCTCGCGTTAAGCAGACCACCGAGCAGATCGAAGCTGTCAACCGCGAGTTGGAAGCCTTCAGCTACACCGTGTCCCACGACCTCCGTGCGCCCTTACGTGCTATTGATGGTTATGCAGCCCTCTTGATGGACGAAATAGAGAATAAACTCAGCGAAGATGAGCTGGACACTGTCACCAAAATCCGCGGTAGCGCCCGCTGGATGGGCAAATTGATTGACGGCCTGATCGAATTTGCCCGCCTCGGCCGCCAAGAGGTGAAGAAGCAGACGTCGAAATGCACGCCCTCGTCGAGACCGTTCTCTCCGAATTGCATCGCGGCGAATCAGACTCCAAGGTCGACATTCGCGCCCAGCCTCTTCCCAGGGCGCGCGTGGATGCCGCCCTGATGCGCCTCGTCTGGACCAATCTCCTCTCCAACGCCATCAAGTACAGCCGGCGGAGCAATCCCGCCAGCATCGAGGTGGGGTGCAGGACCGAGGGGAGGGAAACCGTCTACTTCGTGAAGGACAATGGCATCGGCTTCGATATGAAATATGCAGACCGTCTCTTTCGAGTCTTCGAACGGTTAATCAGCGGCGAGCAATTCGATGGCACAGGGATCGGACTTGCTGCCGTCCAGCGAATCATTGCGCGTCACGGCGGCCGGGTCTGGGCCGAAGGCAAACCCAATCAGGGCGCCACATTCTATTTCTCTCTTCCCTGAGCCCGCTGCATTCTTCTCTAGAACGGCGCTTCATCCGCTGACGGCCCATAAATCGCCGGCAACGGCACATCATTCAGGCGCAGATAAACTCCGAGTTGCGCCCGGTGATGCACGTTATGGTTCATCACAAAGCTTCGCACGACGGCCATCCGCGGCAGCCACATCACCTTCTGCCCGCCCTTTAGCAGCGTCCACGGCTTCATGAAGTCGTCGTCGCTCGCTCCAGCAATCGCTGCCCGGGCCGTGGCCGTATTCTTGTCAAACATCTCCAGCAGCTCCTTCCGGTTCTTTGGCGGCTCAATCTTCGGAAGCGGACCCGCTGGCTGCATGTCGAACACCTCCTTTTCCAGAGTCAACACCGCCCAGCTCGGCAGGTTGGCCAAGTGCCCGGCCAGCCAGCCCATCGTTCCCGACTTCGCGTGCGGCTTCCATCCAAACTTTTCTTCCGGCACGCGTTCCAGCGTCTTCCGCGTGTTGGCCATCTCCTAGTCCCACTCCGGTAGAAGTGCATCCTTTATACGCATGGTCTCCTCCTTGGCCCTGCATTCTATTCCAACCCACTCGTTTCGGGCGGCACATCGCGATCTGAGCTTCTGGCCCGCTGATCGAATCGGTCTGCTTGTTCCCCTCGCTGCTCCGTCTTCCTCTGCCGAGGTTGTCGTCCCGTAGCCATCCAGTGAGGATGGACGATCCAAGATTCCGGCCTGCCGGAAAGGATCACAACCACTGACCTTGCTACCATCTCGTGTTTCTTCTCTGGCCCGGCCCGCTTCCGCTGCGCTGTGATTCCTCTTGACATCTTCTCCTTCTGCGTTATATCTTCCCGGCGTACTTACCTGTGTAGTGAACACTCTTGGCCTTCGGCTCGGCTCCCGTCCTGCCTGGCTGCTCTCCCGTTCCTATGCCTCGCACACTTCTCGCTCGTGGCTCTCGCGGCTGGCTCGTCGGACACATCCAATCTGCCCTCGCTGAGCAAAAGCTCTACGCCGCTCGCGTTGACGACGACTTTGGCGCTCTGACCGAAGCTGCGGTCATGTCCTTTCAAAGGGCGCACAACGCTCCAGCCACTGGTCGCGTAGACGACCTGACCTGGACGGCTCTGCTCAAGGAGCCGCCTCCCACACTGTTCCAACGTTGCCTCCAGCTCACTGCCTACTTCGAAGGTCATGGCTTCACCCGCGCCGCCGGGAACTGGGACGGTGCCGGCCTCACTTGGGGCATCATCGGCTTTACTCTCAAGTTCGGCAAAGTTCAGCAGATCCTCCTCGAAGCTGTTCGACGCGAGCCAGCTGCGGTGCGCGCCTCCCTCGTCGGCCTCAACGACGACCTGCTTCGCATTCTCTGCGCCTCGTTGAGCGACCAGATGGCTTGGGCCGACAGGATCAGCGAGCCGCCTCGAAAGCACTTCCTGAGCGAGCCCTGGCGCTCCGCATTCGTTCGCCTGGGCGAGCTTTCCGTGGTTCGCGAAATTCAGCTTCAGGTCGCGCACGACGATTACTTCGCCCCTGCCCTTGCCACTGCTCGCCGTTACAACCTCACCTCGGAGCAGGGTGTTGCCCTCTGCTTCGACATTCACGTCCAAAACGGTGGCATTGATCAGCAGGACGCTGCCGCCATTGCCCGCGGCCTGCCCTCGCTCCCCCCAGGGGACGAGCGGGCCCTGCGCGTCTTGCTCGCAAACTCGGTTGCCGATAATGCAAAGTCTGAGTTTCGCGAGGACGCCCGCGCCCGCAAGCTCGCCATCGCCGCCGGCAACGGCATCGTTCGCGGCACCCACCTATCGCTCGGCGCCTGGGGTCTCGGTGAACTTCCCATCTCTCTTGCCTGACTCACAGCTTTCTGCTGCCTCCGGTATTCTTTCGCGCTGCTTGCTACACCCTCACTTGACTCCCTCTCTTTCTCCCTCAACAATCACTTCGGGAGGCTTCCACTCCTCGCATCCGTGTCCTCAACGATCACCCTCTCGCCCCGCCGCATCACTCGGGTTCTTTTTATCCTGGTCGTTTTCCTGACCCTCGCCAGCCTCGCCACCCAGTACTCCACCTATTACCTCGGCTACGATTGGGTTTTTGGCATGGTGCCCAAGTTTTATCTCGGCAAAGAGGCCAACGTCCCCACGTGGTATCAATCCTCCACCATCTTCCTCGCCGCGGCCCTTCTCGCTCTCATCGCCGCCGCCAAACATCGAACGCAGGACCTGTTTGCCGCTCACTGGAAATGGCTGGCGATCATCTTTCTCTTGCTATCCCTCGATGAGGCCGCCGCCTTCCATGAACTCACCATTCAGCCCCTGCGCGAGGCCTTTCATCTTTCCGGCATCTTCTACTGGGCGTGGGTCATCCCCGGTTTCGCCTTCGCCCTGATCGTCTTTTTGTTCTACATTCGCTTCCTCGTTCACCTACCGCCACCCACGCGCTGGCGATTTCTGATCGCCGGCGGTCTTTATCTCGCTGGAGCTCTCGGTGTGGAATCACTCGAAGGCCGCTATGCAGAGCAACACGGCTATGAAAACTGGACCTATTCTCTTATGGTTCAATGCGAAGAATTTGCCGAAATGTCTGGCATCCTCATCTTTCTCGATTCCCTCCTTCGCTACCTCGAGTCTCACGTGGGCCCAATCACCCTCTCCTTCTCTGAGCCTCCGCAGAATCCCTCCTAACGTGTCCTTGATCCTCTCCCTTCGACGTCTACAAATTAGGGTTTGCGATTAACGGGTAGCGGTCTACCTACAACTCGGCCTATCGCCCCACACCTTTCCTGCGTCGCGGTCGAAGCATCCCCAGCAAAGCTGCCGCCGCGTGAGACATCTGACCCTCCTTTCTCCAGACCAGGTACAAGTGTCGCGGCATTCGCAACTGTCTCACCTTCAGCTCCACCAGGGTTCCCCGCTCGACCTCCCAACGCACGCACATTCGCGGCACAATCGCCACGCCCATCTCCATCTGGACAAACCGCTTGATGCTCTCAATTGTCGGCAGCTCCACGGCCATCCGTAACGGCACGCGGTGTCTCTCAAACAGTTGAATCACCCGCCAGCGATAGGGCGACTCGACAATGTGCGCTATGAACGTCTCCCGCCCCAGTGCCTTGATCTCCACCTTGCGTCGCCGCCGGACCAGGCGATGCCCCGGCGGCACCACGCAAGTGAGCCGGTCGCGAAAAATCTCCACCGCGCGCAACCCGGCCTCCTGCGGCACGTAGCTCACCACGCCCAGGTCAAGGCGATGGTTCAGCACCTCCCGCGGGATGTCGCGCGAAAACGTTCGCCGGACTGCCACCCTCACCTCCGGATATTTTCGCCGGTACCTTGCCAACGCGGGCAGCAGCGCATGAATCGAACTTTCATTCACCCCCAGCGACAGCTCTCCCCGCCTCAGCCCCTTTAACTCCTCCAGCGCCTTCGGTACCTCTTCCCGCAGATTCAGCATCCGTTCCGCATACTCCGCCATCAACTCCCCCGCGTCGGTGAGCGCCACCGAACGCGTTCGCCGGGTCAGCAGCGGCTGCCCCGCCCACTCCTCCAGTTTCCGCACCGCGATACTGACCGCCGGCTGCGTTCGGTAAAGCTGTTGCGCCGCCCGCGAGAAGCTTCTCTCTCTTGCCACGGTCAAGAACACATTCAGCTCACTTAAATCCATCGCGTTCCCTCCCAAGCCCAATGCTTCCTGGCCTGGCGCGACTATAAATCATTCTTATGCATCGGCCAAGAATTATAAATTGGACAGGATGACCCGCTTCCGCTTTACTGGCCGCGACACTCGTGGGGGGTACAGCCAATGGAGTTTGTCCGCGTTTTTGATACAACCCTGCGCGACGGTGAACAGTCGCCGGGCTTCTCCATGGACGTTGCCGAGAAGCTTCGCATGGCCCGCCAGTTGGCTGAGTTGGGTGTGGACGTCATCGAAGCCGGTTTTCCCATCGCTTCCGACGGGGATCTGGCCGCGGTCCGCGCCGTCGCCGGGGAAGTCTCCGGTGCTACGATCGCTGCCCTGGCGCGCGCCAAGCAACCTGACGTCGAGGCCGCGCTTCGCGCCCTCGAGCCAGCCTGCCGTCCGCGCCTTCACGTCTTTCTCGCCACCTCGGACCTCCACCTTCACCATAAGCTGGGTATGACTCGCGCTCAGGCCCTCGAGGCCATCGCCACATGGGTGGGCTTCGGCGCCGCTCGTTGCCCGGAAGTCGAATTCTCCGCCGAGGACGCCAGCCGCTCCGATCTCGACTTCCTCTGCGAAACGATGGCTGTCGCCGCTCGCGCCGGGGCCACCATCCTCAATCTCCCGGACACCGTGGGCTTCAGCGTCCCGGAGCAATACGCCGGCATGTTCCGCCGCGTGCGCCAGCATCTCGGCGACGCCACGGTGGGCATCGCCTTAAGCGCCCATTGCCATAACGACCTTGGGCTGGCTGTCGCCAACTCGCTTGCCGCGGTGGCTGCCGGTGCACGTCAGGTGGAATGCACGATCAACGGCATCGGCGAACGCGCGGGCA
>Ga0233417_10000473_pt1 | contig 12011 bp, 8 predicted proteins | sample Sed_MG_FD_189023 | JGI IMG/M metagenome (GOLD analysis project Ga0233417, IMG submission 189023) | Sediment microbial communities from Lake Towuti, South Sulawesi, Indonesia - Sediment_Towuti_2014_0.5_MG | ecosystem: Environmental > Aquatic > Freshwater > Lake > Sediment | place: Indonesia... | reverse complement strand
CCGTCGCTCGTCCGCTCGTCGACGAGACTCGATCCGTGGGTCGTCACCCTGACGATGCTAGCGGCCGGGGAGGTCTTCGCTCCCCCGCGACCGCCCCGAGCGCGGTCACGACGAAGACAGGGTAGACGGGAAGAGCGAACTCGGGCGCGACGCCCTGCGAGGCGGCGTGGATCAGGAGCACGAGGAACGAGCCGGCCCAGAGGACGACGATCGTCCGCCAGGCGGCCGGGCGCCGCACGAGGAGCGCGACGAGGCCCACCGCCAGCCACAGCGGAGGCCGGGGAAAGCGGGGCGTGATCCGGTTCAGGAGCTCGGGGACGAACGCGACGCCCGTGCGCGAGGGAAGCTCGGCGTCCCACCTCCTGACCTGCGCGACGATCTGCCGGTAGCGGCGCTGCTGATCGGGGTCGGACCAGACGAGCGACGGATTGCGCAGCGTGCAGGAGTCGATGTAGTCGGACGCGCACCAGACGAACCCGTACGGCACGCCCTCGACGAGCACGTAGGCCTGCGGATTCGGGAGCACCAGGCCGCCGCTCTCGAACGTCTTGGGAGGCGGCGCGGGCGCGGTCTGCTCGCGCGGGGCGATGTCCTCGCGAAGCGGCCGCTGCAGGAGGAACTCCCAGAACGTGTCCGCGACGCCGCGGACGTAGGTTCCCGGATGCTTTCGGATCGCCTCGAGCGCGGAGTCGAAGAGGACGCCGTAGTTCTCGTCGCGGCCGAGGACCTCGTCGGAGAGCGCGATCAGCCGGACGGTCTCGTAGTTCGACCCGTTCTCGAGATACGCGTCGAGCGGCACCTTCAGCCTCCTGTACGGCTCCTTCGCGAGCACCCGCGTCTCGATCAGGTCGGCGAGGCGGCGAGACGCGGAGCCGTTCTCCGGCGCGATCGTCTTGTTGCCGGTGAACACGATGAGGAACGGCACCCATGCGCGCCCGCCGCGCGCGACCGTGGCGTCACCGTAGCGGACGCCGTTGTGCGCCGCCCACCCGGCCAGGAGCAGGACCGCGGCCCCCAGGCAGACCGCAGACCAGGCGATCCGGCGGCGCCAGGCGACGGGAGCGAGGAGCGGCACGAGCGCGAGCGGCAGGAGCACCTGGTTCGCGGGACGAATGAGCACGAGCGCGGCCATCCCCGCGCCCAGCGCCGCGAACCTCCACCCGGAGGGCCGTTGCAGCGTGCGGGCGAGGAGCAACGCCCAGAGCGCGAGCCCCGTCGCGAACACGGCGTCGCTCGAGGCCTGGTGGTAGAGCGTGGCGAAGGCCGGGTAGACGAGCAGGAGGCCCGCCGTGAAGAGGGCGGGGATCCGGCCGAAGGTGAGGGCGGTCGCGCTCCAGGCGAGGATCGTCACGGCGTACAGGAGCCCGAAGACCACCTCGAGCAGCGCGCTGCCCCCGAGTTGCATCGGAAGCCCGACCACGATCGGCGTCAGCGGCGTCCGGAACAGCTGGAGCTCGGAGAGCGGCGGATCGCGGTCGAGGAGCTGGAGGTAGTACGCGAGGTAGTCCCAGGTGTCCCGCCCCTTCGCCATCGGCCAGCCGAGCGCCTCGAACCAGAAGACGGCGAGCGCGATGACGACGAGGCCGATCGCGGCAGCCCGCGTGGGGACGAACCGGAGGAGCCGGCTCCACGCGGCAGTCATTGCGACTTACCGTACCGGCGCCCGAGCGCAGCCACGCAGCGTACCGGCCAAGCTCGGGGCTCGAGCCGGTCGATCCCCCGCTCGAGGTCGATCGTGCGCTCCTCAAGCATCTGGGCGAAGTCCGACTCCGGTATCACGCTCACCTCAGCCGCGAAGAGCACATCGTCCTCGAGCGGCGGTCGCCGGAGCTCAGGGCTCGTGCCAGCTGCGATGTCGCGCAGGATGTCCCGGAGCCGCGTGTCGATCACGAGGTCGCCGCGGCGCAGCCTCCACTCAAGCTCGTCGTCGCCGACGATCAGCGGCTCGTAGAACTCGTCGAACCGACCAGCGAGCTCCGCGTGGTAGGCCTCGACGATCGGCGCCGGCGTACCCTTGTCGGGGTTCCGCTCGAGCGCGAGGTACTGCGTCACGTACTTGCGCCTGCACTGTTCCCGTGAGCGAACCGGGAAGTGAAGGATCTCGATCGGGTACCACCCCCTGAGAGGCAGGAGACCGTCCGCGAACGCCTCGTGATTACCGCGCCCCACCCTGATCTCCGGAGTGGCGCGGTGAACGGACTTGAGGACCGTCGCCATGGGGACATCGAGGTAGGTCGTGGCACACAGCCGAGCGGTCATGCGATCGCCGAAGAAGGGCTCGTACTCGGGTCGCGGGACGAAGTTGCGCCACGCCCCGCGAACGACACCGAACCGCTCGGGGATCGCACCCAGAATCTCTCGGAAGCTGCCCGTGCGGGGGAGCCAGAACTCGTCACCGTCCGAGTTGAGGACCCAGTCGGCGCCGAAGTCACTTGCTGCGAGGCGCGCCATCCTCGTTACCCACTCGCTCTGCCGCAAGTCGTCCCCATCCTCGCGGATCAGATGGAGGACGCCGTCGCGCTCGTACCTCTCGAGGATCTCGGTCGTCCCGTCCTCCGAGCGGTTGTCGGTCGCGATTACGAAGTCGATGCCGACGTTGAGATGGAACGCGATCTGCGCGTCGATGATGTCCACCTCGTCGCGGACGAGCAGCGTCATCACGAGCTTCATCGCCGCGTCAGGGTACGGAAGCGGGCCGCAGGAGCGTGTCGCGTGCCGTCGCCGGGAGCCAGGCCACGCCCTCGCCGCCCATCCTCCACTCCGCGAGCAGGAAGCGCTCGAGCGGCAGGTCACGCCCGGTAAGGGCGAGAAGCGGGAGCTGCGAGCGGTAGCGCCGGATCGCGCGCCTCTTCGCGAGCAGCTCCCCGACCCCTGCTCTCGTGCAGTCGAATGCGAGCGCGACTCCGAGAAGTTCCTCAAGCCAGCCGGGAGCTGCGGGACGAACGTGTCCTCCACCACGGGCGGTGTAGGGCTGCTCGGCATAGAAGCCCAGCTTCCGAACCGGGAGCCCAGCTGCGAGCAGCGCTCGGACAAGCCAGGCATGATCCGGATGGGTCAGGGGCGAGCCGGGCAGGAGCAGCAGCGCATCGCGGTCTGAGACTCTGTCGAGGACAGCCTGACGCACGGCCAGCTCGTCACCGTGGCGCTGGTAATCGACGCTGCCGAACGGGAGCGACACGGAGCGCGCGCCGAGCAGCGCGCAGGCCTCGGCATCCTCCTCGCGACGCGCGAGCGCAGCCTCGCCCTCCGTCAAGAAGCCCGCGCGAGCATCCCACCCCTTCGTCGTCGCCGCGGAGTCGGGATCGCAGCCGAAGACCGTCAGGACGGCGACGTCTGCTCCCCCACGCGCCATGCGCGCGATCGACGCGCCGAGCGAGAGCACTGCGTCGTCAAGGTGCGGCGAGACGACGGTGGTGGAACGGGAGCCGGTGAACATTCCGGTTCCTGCGCTCAAGCGCGCTTCATGGCACGGATGCCGATGATCATCTCGAAAGCCGGGTCGTGCACCGTGAGCTCGTCGGGCGAGACGTCCCATGCGCCGAGCCCGTACAGGAACCCGGCCGCGGCGAGCACGTTCCCGTACGTCTGCACCTCGACGTTCCCGATACCGAAGGCCTCCTCCGCAATCGCCTTCGCGGACATGGAGGTGAGGTGCCACCACTGTCCGAGCTCTTGCGACTCGATGGGTGCTATCCGCGTGATGCCCGGCGTGGTCGCGAGCAGCACGCCCCCGGGGCGAAGGATGCGGTGGCAGGTGCGCAGCGCACCCCGGATGTCCCTGACAAGAAGGAGGACCTGGGTGACGATCAGGCAGTCGAAGGTGTCGTCCGGAATCGCGGGGACATCGGCGAGGTCTCCGATGATCGTGGCCTTGGGGTTGCTCTCGTAGAGATCGAGGATGTCGGCCTGGACGACGCCGCGACCGAACCTCGTCGTGTACTCGTCGCCCGCGATCTCCAGCGTGCGTCCGCGAATGTCGGACGCATGGCGCTCGATGAACTCCCCGATGTACACGCGGTCGATGGGGCCGCCGCGGCTCGATCCCCACGTCGTGAACGGGGTCGTTCGCCGGAGCTCCCCGAGGTCTCGTGGGCGTCGCCAGGCCGCCTCGCGTCTCGCGGCGCGGCGCTCGTTGACCCGGTCCCGCACCGAAGCCGGCACGCGGCGCCAGACCCGGCGTGCCTGCTCGGAGAGAGTCATGACCCGACGCCTCCGCTCCCTTGGCCGCGCCTCAGGACGCGCTTGATCGGGACTGCAACCTTGCGGTAGACGCGGTTCGGCAGCCGCCGCTCGATCGACGCGAGCCGGTCCTCGAGCGTGTCCAGTCGGCGCTGCAGGCGGACGACGTCCGCCTCACCGAGAACCGCAGCCTCGACGGCGTACGTCGCCTCGTCGACGAGCGTCGGCGTCGGGAACCGGAGCGGCAGCTCGCTGCCCTCCGCAACCTGCCGGAGCGCGTCGCGGAGCCGCGTGTCGACGACGAGGCGGCCCTCGGCGACCCCGCGCTCGAGCTCGGCGTCGTCGACGACGAGCGACGCGTAATAGTCCCCGAGCGTCCCGGACTTGAGCGCCTCGAACATCCTCGCGTGGTACGCGGTGGGCGGCCGTGCGATGTGCTTCTCGAACGCGGTCCCCTGGAGCTCGGCCTTGTGCTCGCACTGCGCGAGCGAGCGCAGCGGGAAGTGGAAGACCTCGATCGGGAACCACCCGCGGAGCGGAGCGAACGGGCTGTCCACGAGGGCGTGGTTGCCCCGCGTGAGACGGATCTCCGGGTGCGCCCGATGGACGACCTTCCGGATCGGCTTGTAGAGCGACGCGGGGTCGTTGATCGGGGCGAGCGCTGAGAAGCGTGCGGTCATGCGCTCGGAGAACGGCTCGGGCCCATCCGGGCGCGGGACGAACACTCGGAGGAAGGCCGAGACCGTCCCGTAGCGGGGCGGGATCGCGGCGAGCACGTCGCGCAGCGACGCGCCGCGCGGCCACCAGAACTCGTCGGCGTCCGAGTTGACCACCCAGTCGGCGTCGAACTCGGTCGCGGCGAGGCGGGCCATGCGCGTGACCCACTCGTTCTGGCGCAGGTCCTCGCCCGGCTCGTGGATGAGGTGGACGTGGCCTTCTCGTGCGTAGCGCTCGAGGATCTCGGTCGTCCCGTCGACCGAGCGGTTGTCGGTCGCGACGACGAAGTCGGCGCCCGCGTTCAGGTGGAAGTCGAGCCACGACTGGACGACGTCGACCTCGTCGCGGGCGAGGAGCGTCATGACGAGCTTCATCGCCGCGCCAGTCTACGCAGCCTCCTGGTGCCGCCGACCCGGGTCGCCAGCGACGAGGAGACCCGGCGAAGGGTCGCCCGCTCGAGGGCATCGATGCGATCCTCGAGCGCGAGGACGCGCTGCTCGGCACGGACGATCCCGTCGATCTCGACGAGAGTCGAGGCCTCTCCGGCGTAGATCGCGCTCTCCTCGGCGCCCGGCATCGGAAACGAGAGAGGGCTCGCGTCGCCGACCGTCGGCAGGGAGAAGCTCCCGTCGGCCGCGCGAAGTCGGCGAAGCGCATCACGGAGCCGCGTGTCGATCGCGAGCGTGCCGTCCGCGAGACCGCGCTCGAGAGCACTGTCGTCGACCAGATGCGAGCGGTAGAACGCCCCCTGGCCGCCGGTCAGCAGAGCCTCATGGAGTCGGAGCTGGTGCGCCGCGGGGTCGTAGCCGGGATTGCGCAGCCAGCCGCCTCGCCCCTTGCTCTCGAGCTGCGCGGCCGAGCGGAACGAGAAGTGGAGAACCTCGATCGGATGCCAGGCGCGGAGCGGCTCGAGCCCGGGGCCCTCGGCGTCGTGGTTCCCGGCCTCGATCTCGACGTCCGGGGTCGCACGGTGAGCGACCTTCTGATGGGCGTGGAAGATGGTCTGCTTGTCGCCCGGGAAGGCCGGCGTACAGAGCCGCACGATCATCCGCTCGGCGAAGAGCTCGTCGTGCTCCGGCTGTGGCAGGAAGTGGCGCCAGCACCCGCGCACGACGCCGAAGCGCTCGGGAACCGTGCCGAGCACGTCCTTCAAGGTGCCTCCTCGCGGCCACCAGAACTCGTCGGCGTCCGAGTTGATCACCCAGTCCGCGCCGAACTCCGTCGCGGCCAGGCGCGCCATGCGCGTAACCCACTCCGCCTGGCGCATGTCGTTCCCCGGCTCCCGGATCAGGTGCAGGCGCCCCGCGCGCTCGTACCGCTCGAGGATCTCCGTCGTCCCGTCGTCGGAGTCGTTGTCGGTCGCGATGACGAAGTCGACGCCCGCATTCAGGTGGAATGCGAGCTGCGCGTCGACGACATCCGCCTCGTTCCGGGCCAGGAGTGTCATCACGAGCCTCACGGCGGATCGAACTGAACCGGTCGCCCGAGCAACGGAGGCACGCAACGCCCTCAGCTATTCGGATCGAGCTCGAGGGTCGGGTCCAGCGCCGCAGCGCGTGCTGCGCGTTCGAGGCCCTGCGCCTCGGCGATGGGCAGATGATCGATGAACACGCGCACGCGGCCACAGCCGTCCGAAGCAGCCTGGACGTCCGTGAGTCCTGCACCCACGGCACGTCGGCGCAGCACTTCGGCCTCGGGGAAGGAGTCCGCGTACCCGACCACGAGGCGAACCGGCCTCTCGGCGACCGGCCGTGAAACGCATTCCTCCTGCCCCGGGAGGCTCGGCAGACCGCCCGGGAGCCCGCTCCCGGAGTAGCCAACGAGCATCGCACCGGGGTGCGAGAGCACGCCGAGGAGGACGATTGCCCACGCACCCCACGATCGCGCGACGAGCGCATCGGGTCCTGGCGAGGGGAGACGAGGGCTCGACCCTGACTGACGCTTCCGTCCCGACCACGCGGCGTGAAGGAGAACCGGAGTCAGCGCGGCGAGCGTGAGAACCGTCGTCCCAGTGAGACGCACGATCGGGTTCGCGCTGTCCTCCTGCGTGAACTTCAACGAGAGATTCGACCAGATAGCCCAACTCGTTGACACGATGGCTGAAGCGAGCAGCACGGCGGCGAAGACCGACATCCGAGTCGCGCCCGCGAGCGCAGCGAGGACGATGGCCGCAACGGCAAGGATCGGCGCAACCGGCCACAGGCCTTGGTCGAACAGCGTCGTGATGACCAGCTTGAGCGCAGGCCACGCTCGGTCAATATGGCGGAACGAACCGAGGTAGCCGCTCTCCGGGCCGTCCCCAGGGATGCCCTGGGCCGTGAACCAGACCCTCCAGGGGAGAGCGAGCGCGAACGCGGCCGCGCCTCCGACCGCGAGCTGCCGCCAGAGCCGGCTACGGTCTCTCCACGAGGCGACGAACGCTCCCACGAGGATGCATACGACGAAGAGCGTCCCCTCCCGCTTCGTCAGCATTGCGCCGGCTAGGAGCAGCGTTGCGGCTGCGAGCTGCCAGGTCTTCTCCTCTAGGAGCCAGAGCGCCATGAGCAGGGCAGCGACCGCCGCGAGCTGGCCCAGCGGGATGTCGGCGTACGTCGTGGTCATCCGGGCCACCAGGCTCGGGGCAACGAGAACCGCAAGCAGCACTGGGAACAGAATCGCTTGCGGCACACGCGACGCGAGCAGGCCCGCGATTGCCCCAACGAATCCCACTGCGAAGAACCAGTACTGGACATGGAGCGTGGTCGTGTCGGCTGAGCCCATGGCATGGAACGCAGCGGCTTGTACCGACGTGAGACCGGGAGGGTACGGCGCACTCGGAATACCCGCGAGGAGCTTCGGATCGAGACCGCCGGAGTAGTAAATCCACTCTGCCTTGGGCATCCAGAAGGCCCAGCTGTCCCACTCCTTCACGACACCCGAAAGCCGCTCGGAGCGAACGAGACCCTCCAGATAGACGACGATCCCCGCGACGAAGAGAGCTGCGAAGAGCGAGAGGCGCGGGAAGTGCCAGCCGCTCGGGGCCAAAGCTGGCATCGAGTGACCTCGTCTGCGCCCTACGGCGATCCCGGCGACGACCGGTACAAGACCCGCGAGACCGATCGTCGCACCGTCGACGGGAACGCCCAGAACGATCTCGAGCGTCAGCACGATCATGAGCAGGGCGAGACCGAGGAGGTAGGCAACTCCTGCCAGCCGCACGAAGTCCGTCCACCATCGCCACCCGCGAACACCCCAGAGGACTCCTGCTCCAGCGACGAGCAGGAACGCATTGAAGACGAAGAGGCCGCCGATCGCCCGACTCGTCATGGCTCGAGACGCCCGAACACGAACCCGTCCCCTGACGCGGAAAGGACGCGAAGTCGGGAGCCGAGCTTCGACCCGCCGCAACCGAAGCAGAACACCCAGCGCGCAGACTCCGAGTTCGTCTGACGCCTTGGCGCGAGACGCCCACGCAGGAAGTAGCGCGCGTGGCGCACGAGATCTGCCGGAACCGTAGGCGAGCCTCGGACGACACGGTACGTCGCATCCTCGGGCATCCAGAGCCGCCCGTCTTCCATGACACGCCAGCTTCCGGCAATCCCCGAGTCGAGGTACGTCCGCTCGCGATACGTCAGGCCCGCGTTCAGGTCGGCACGGAAGTCGAAGACGGCAATGGTGTCGTCGAGTCGCGCGGCGCCTATGTACGCGGCTATCGCCACACAGATCACGACGCCAGCGCGGGCGGAGATCGCGGCGATCACGCGACGGCGGGTTCGCGACTCGAGAGGATTCGGCCACTTCCCGCCAGACGTGAGCCGCGCTTCGTCGTCATCTCTCGGAGCCCTGCTCAGCCAACCTCGATCGCTCAACACGATAGCCCGCCGAGCTCAGCTCGCGATCGACGGGGCGTCGGCGCGAGCGCATGGATCGTCACCAAACCTCGAAGGCTTCGGCGATCGCGTCGACGACGCGCTCCGCCGCACGACCGTCTACCTCGCCGACGACGTCGGCCGCCACCGCACGGCGCTTCTCGGCGAGCTCGCCCGGATCGCGCAGCGACCGCTCGATCCCGGCCACGACCTCGGCGAAGGACTCCGCCGTCACGAACGCGCCGGATGCGGCGAGCGCCTCGTAGTGCTTGCCGACGACGTTCTTCGCGGCCCACGACTCGCCGGCGGGAGCTCCTTCGTCGTAGAGCACGCAGACGACCGGCCGGTCGTTGACGAGCGCGTCGAGCAGGATCGTCCCCGCGTTGCAGACGACGACGTCCCCGTGCCGGAGGAGGACGGCGAGCGACTCGAGATCGGTGTAGCTCGGCTCCTGCACCACGACCCCCGGGCGGTCGAGGGCGGCGCCGAACCTGCGCCGCCACTCGCGGTCGCGTGGATGCGGGCGGAAGAGCAGCTGGAGACGATCTCGGGCCGACTCCTCCCACCACCCGAGCAGCCGCTCGACGAACCGGTCCTCGTAGGGGGCGTTCGTCGGCGTGTTCCCCATGACGAGCACGAGCGGCCGCTCGGCGTCGAGCCCGTACCCGGCGAGCAGCTCCCCGTACTCGCGGCGCGGACGCGCGCGCGCGAAGAGATCCGTCTGCGGCCATCCGGTGACCACGACCCGCTCGGGGGAGATCCCGTGGTACCGGCCGAGATCGTCCTCCATCGCCCGGTTCTGGACGAGGTAGCGATCGCAGTACGGCGAGATCACGCCCTTGCCCACGGTGTGGTCCCAGCTCGCCACGTGCGCGACGACCGGCAGCCGGAGGCGGCGGGCGGCAGTGAGGAAGGGAACGGCGGCGAGCGGCTGCACGTTGCTGAGCGCGAGCCCGGCGCACTCGCGGCGCATGGCCGCCTCGAGCCCGCGCGGGACGTACCGGTGCGCGCCGAAGAACCAGGAGTGCATGGAGCGCTCGAGAGGCGCCCAGCGAGGCAGGTGTCCGGCGCGGGCGGAGTCGAGCATCCAGTTCGGGTGGCCGGGCTGCATGCGCTCCGCGTGGAACCCGTGCCGCTCGTTGAGGCGGATGGCGAGCGGGTAGTAGCCGGCCTCCCGATCGAGCCAGCCGTCGACCCGCCGCCGCAGGCGCTCACCCACGCCGTCGCCGCCGGTCGCCAGCTCGTCGCCGTGGAGAACCGGGATGTCGGGCAGCCGGTCCGTCCACTGGGCGGCGTCCTCTCGCGGGACGAGGAAGACGGCCGCGAGCGCGCCGTCGAGCCGTGGGGCCAGCCCTGTGACGATCCCGGTGTCGACGAACATCCGGATCGAGAGCTGGTCGGGAAGGACGAGCCAGACCCGCTTCGAGCCCATCACGTCGCCCGGACGCCGATCTGCACCGCGATCCGATCCGCGAGCGAGCGACCGTCGAGCCCGTGGTGGCGGAGCGCCTCCGACGGGGTGCCGCACGCCGGCCACCCCTCCACGCCGAACGCCGTGATCGAATGGCCCGGGAGCTCCCGCCGGAGAGCATCGGCGAGCCCGCCGACGGTCGCGTGATCCTCCAGAACGAACACGTGCTCGTAGCCGTCGAGCAGTCGGAGCCACCCGGAGTCGAAGCGATTCAGCCAGGGCATGGCGGCAACCGCGAGCCCGATGCCGCGCCCGGCGAGGAGCTCCGACGCGGTCAGCGCCTCGTGCAGCATCACCGGCCCGTACGCGAGCAGGAGGGCGTCGTCGCCCTGGCGAAGCACCGTGCCTCGCCCCGGCGAGAGCTCCGGAGGCGGCTCGATCCGCCGCGGCGAAGGCCCGATCGCCAGGCGAACTGCGACGTCTCCCTCCGCTTCCTCGACGGCCCAGCGCAGGAGCGCGCGAGTCTCCTCGGAGCTCCCGGGCTGGACGATCGTCATCCCCGGCAGCGCCCCGAGCAGGGAGATGTCTCGCAGCGACTGGTGCGACTTGCCCGGGCCGGCGGGGATCAGGCCCGCGTAGTGCAGCGCGTAGACGACCTTCGCCCCCTCGCTCGCCTGGTTGTAGATCTGCTCGTTGGCGCGCGAGGCGAGGAACGACGCGAAGGAGTTGACGACGGGCAGCAGCCCGTGTCGCGCCAGCCCGGCGGCCGTCGACACCAGGTCCTGCTCGGCGATCCCGCACTCGACGAAGCGGTCGGGATACGCGAGCTCGAAGGCGCGCACGCGGCAGTCGGAGGCGAGATCGGCGTCGAGCACGACGAGGTCCTCTCGCTCGGCACCGAGCCGCACGAGCTCCTCCCCGTACGCGTCGACCACGTACTCGTCGGTGACCTTCGCGCGCGTCCCCGCGCCGGACTCCGGCTCCCCTTGGAGGGTCGCGGTGGTGCCGGGTGTCCCGGCGCCGGACACGGGCTCGCCCTCGAGGGTGGCGGTGCTCGCCGCCGCTTCCTCCACGGGCTCGAGCTCCAAGGCGCCGAGGCCGACCGCTCCGAGCCGCTCCTCGATGCGGGCGTGCAGCTCCTCGAACGCCCGCTCGAAGGCGTGGTCGTCCGGGGCGCCTGCGTGCCAGCGGTACGTCCCGCCGCCCTCGGCGAGCGCGCGTGGATGCTCCATGAACGAGACGCCCCTGCCCTTGATCGTGCGCGCAATCAACGCTTGCGGGCGATCCTCGAGGGCGCTCATGTCCCGGAACGCCGCTCGCAGAGCCACGATGTCGTGGCCGTCGCACGTCTCCACGTGCCACCCGAACGCGCGGAAGCGCTCAGCGAGGTCGCCGAGCGCGACGATCTCCTCGGTCGGCTTGTCCGACTGGAGCTCGTTGCGGTCCACGACGACCGTGAGCCCCGCGAGCCGCTCGTGTGCGGCCGCCTGCAGACCCTCGTAGTTCTGGCCCTCCTGCAGCTCGCCGTCGCCCAGCATCACCACGACCCGGCCGCCACGACCGAGGCGCCGCTTCGCCCACGCGATCCCGCGGCCCTTCGAGATCCCCATGCCGAGCGAGCCGGAGTTCGCCTCGATCCCCGGAACGCCGACATCGGGGTGCCCGTCGAGGCCACCGAGGCGACGCAGCCGGAGGAAGCGCTCGCGCGGGATCACCCCGAGCGCGAAGAGCGCCGCGTACAGCCCGGGCACGTCGTGCCACTTGGACGAGAAGTAGACGTCGCGGTTCGGGTCGTCCCAGCCGAGCTCCGCCGTGTTCAGCTCCTCGAAGAGGAGGAACGCGACGACGTCCATCGC
>Ga0233417_10000472_pt1 | contig 12012 bp, 15 predicted proteins | sample Sed_MG_FD_189023 | JGI IMG/M metagenome (GOLD analysis project Ga0233417, IMG submission 189023) | Sediment microbial communities from Lake Towuti, South Sulawesi, Indonesia - Sediment_Towuti_2014_0.5_MG | ecosystem: Environmental > Aquatic > Freshwater > Lake > Sediment | place: Indonesia... | reverse complement strand
TCGGCTACATATTGAATTTGGTCAGAAGTTGTCCCTACAGCTTTTAATTGCTTCTCGAAAACATTCAATATTCCAGATACTGTCTTTCCTGCTGTTGCTACATTACCAAAAGTTCCAGCTGCTAAATCTAATATATGATTAAATCCTGATAACATTTCTTCAGTAGAACGACCCGCAGTTCCTAGCTGATACATAGCTTCAGTAATTTCTTTAAACCCTACTGCAGAAGAAGCAAAATATACTTTTGCTGAATGTTCTAATTCCGCATAAGTTCTAGCTTGAGTTTCAGTAGTATATGTAGCTACTGCCATAACTCTTCTCATTCCTTCATCTAATTCACGATAAGCTTGAATAATATCTTGAATAGTTCCCAAAACTCCTTGTATAGCACCTCTGACAGCCATCCATAAAGGAGCAACAAGAGCAGCTCGAATAGCTAATTTCCCCATTTGTGCTGCTAAATCTCCTACTGATTTAGTTGCTGTCTTCATTGTTGTATCTGTAACTCTTGCTGAATTAGCTACATAAGACAATTCATCTCCTGTCTTCTTAAAAACAGCACTTACATTTTTTATTGTTCCTTGAGAGTCTTTAATAACTGCAGAATATTTAACAAATTCTTGAGCACCTGCTTTAGTATCAACTACAAAAGGTTTCATTGAAGTGCTAATAGTTTCAAATCCTTGAGAAACATTTATTCCTGCTTGTCTAGCTGCTTCTTCAATTCTAGCTAATTCTGATGTTGCTATTTTTGCATCTTTTACATCAGCTACTATTTGTATTATATATTTGCTCGTAAAATTTTCCATTCTATTTTTTCCTGTTAGGTCTTGCAAATACCCAACTTACTTTTTTTGATTTTTTATTTTTTTCTTTTATATCTTCTTTCTCGTCCTCCTCCTTACTTTTTTTCCTTTTATAATACATATATGCATCTTCATACACATCATTTTCAAAAACTTTTTCGTTTATTTCTCCTAAAGCATAATCTAAATATAAAACAGAATAGAATTGTAATTGTCTTAAAAATTCTGATTGAATTTTAGTTAAATCCGTATCATTTTGGAATAATCTTAAACCTATATTTTTTTCTTGACTATAAATTAATTGATAATAATTACTTTTCGCTAAAATTCTTAATATTTTTACAATTTCATCAAATTTCCATATCATTTTTCAATACCATCCCTGCATGAAAAGATGCTTTAGTAATCAAATTTTCATCACTATTTTCAAATTCTTCCCATGTATTCCAAGCAGGAACCCATTTATCATCTATATTTTTTTGAATTATTAAATATGCTAAATATGAGTAAATATATATTAGAATTTGACTTTCTATAGAAAATTCTAATAAATTCATTTTTTGTATTGATAATGCTGTTTGTTCTCCTGCTATTTTATTAATTTCATTCTTTAAAATTTCTAAATCATTATCAGACGATTTTTCCTTTAATGCTTTACCTAACTTTAATAAGTAATCTGATTTTTGTTTTTCAAGAGCTAATATTTTCTGATTTATCTCATCAATATCTATTCCTCTTTTTTTATATATCTTTTTTAAATCTTCTTCTAACATATTTTTTTCATCTTTTAACAAATTAAGAAATTTTTCTCTTTTCTTTTCATTAAGTTCAGATTTTTGTTTAAAAGTTGGAATAGTAGCTCGATATTTAATTTTGTTATATTCAAATTCTAACTTATTATTTCTTATCATTTCATCTATTTTATCTATATCAATATTCTTATCAATTTTATCTTTAATTTCTTGAACTTCTTTATTTTTTAATTCTTCTTTTGTTTCATTTTCCCTTTCCATTCTTACCTCCTAAAAATAAAAAAAGAAGATTATGATTCAATCTTCTCTTTAGACTTAAATATAATTTTCGTTCTTTCTAATCCTACCCCACCAGCCATCAATAAACCTTTAAAATTACGAAATTCTTCGTAAATTAATTCTTTTATATCTTTTTTGAGTAATTCTCTATCAGGTATAATTTCAAATCGCTTACAAATTTTCCCTACTAGAGATTTACTCTCATCATCTATTAATTCTTGCAAATATTCTAATCTTACTTGTAAATCCATTCTTACCTCCTTCAAATAGAGAGGAGAAGGAAGTTATTTCTTCCCTCTCCCCTTATCTATCCTATAAACTACCTTCGTCAGTAGTTATAAATCCTACTTCGCCTTCTAATGTTACTCCTCTACTAATATAATCGTTTAAAGGTATTCCTGCGTCTAAACCAACAGGTGCTAAATCAGTAATTTTGTAACCCATTTTAAAAGTAGTTTTGTCCGCATTATCATAAAATTTAACAATTAAACTAATATTATCAGATAATTTTTTAATATCCAATTTACCATAATTTAACCCTGCTTTTCCTCTGATAATTTCTTCTATTGTATATGTTTCTAATATTCTTCCCAAGGTCACTCTAGCTGTTATATCTCTAACTCCTCTTGCTACAACCTCATTGTTACCAATTTCTTTAATATCATATCTATCAAGAGTTACATCAATTGCAGCACTTTGTAAGCGATAAAGATAATTAGAATCTGCTAAATAAATTGAACAAGAATCTGCTTCAATAGCTGCTAAATCTGCATCATTTTCAATAAAATAATCTCCACCGCCTATGTAAGAACTTCCTGAATACCAAATTCTAATAACATCTCCTGCAATAGAAAGCCCATTTATCGTAAGAGTATCAACACCATCATAACTCCATTCTGTTCCATGAGTTAATTCACTAGATGTTCCAGCTCTTGTTCTTACAACTCTTAATAAATATTGCCCAGAATAATCAGGGTCGGCAACAGGCACAGGGTCATTAACAGTAAAAGTTTCATTCAAACCTCCTGCTGCAGTATATCTTTTGCAAATCAAATATTTATTATTATTCAATAAATTTATTTCATCTTCTCCAACTAAAGTAAATGTTCTTTCTGCTAAAGCTTCTGGGTCGCCAATATTTAATCCAAAACCAGAAATTCTCATTCCTTTATACCATACTGTTCCTAAAAATGTAGCATTATCATCTGTTTTATATGCGGCTATATCAAATAACGATGTTTTAAAATCAGTAAACAATATTGTAGCAACAGAATCTCCTTTATTTGATAATTTTCTCCAAAAATCAATCGAACCATATTCAAGCTGCCTCATAGTTAAAGATACAGCAGGAATTCCCGTTCTCCAATCTACTATACCATCTCTTCCAATTTCTTCAATTTTTGTTCTGTCTAAAGTAATTGCTCCTGTAATATCTTGGCATCTATCAATTTCTGATTTATCTAAATCTCCATAAACAGGAATTATACTAGGTTGATAATATGAACTATGTATCATTTATTCGTCCTCCATTGACTTTTTATTTTCTCTCCTTTAGAATTCATCTATTTTATCTATATACTTTTGTTCTCCAATACATATCCCAATAACTATCTAACCAATTAAGTGTACTCTCTATATAATTTATTACTCTTATTGGTTTTCTTGGAATAATACTTTTTGGAAATCCAGGAATATGTATGAATCTAGTTCCTTGCCATTCTCCATGAACTCTTCTTTCAACACTAGGAGCAGTTTTAGGTCTTCCTGGAATAAACGGAATATTAGTTCCAAAATATTTACCATAATTTAAAACATACCAATAGGGAGCATTTATATTTAATATTTCTTTATTTCCTACTCCTATACTACCATCACTAATATTTTCCATAAAAATATTACTAATTAAATTACCAGTAAGAGATTTTGCTCCTGCTAATATTTGAGCATGCATAAAAGTAACAGTTTGTGAACCTAATACTGAAACTCCTTGCTTAATATTACCAACTTTATAATTAATATTATTAAACATACTATTAATACTATCGCCTTCTTTTCTTATTAATACTTTAATCATATTTAGTTACCAAAAAAGAAATTACATGCCTAAATCTATCTTGTTCTTCAACATTTTCTGTAAAATCAATTCTTCGATTAACTGTTATTGATAATAAATTTACTTTACCATCTGCAACTCTATCTAATACTGCAGGATTACCAGAAGTATGACTATGAATATAATATGTCCAATTTGTTTCTAATTTTGATAGAATAAAATCAGCCAAATCTATTCTTTGTCCATCAGATTTAGCAAATATATCTATTATTATTCCATGAGTATTTTGAAAAGCAGTATTGCCTATCTCTTTTTTAACAGAAATAGTGTCTAATAATCTAATACAAACAACAGGAAGAGCAACTGACGAAACTTGAGCAAAACTTTTTACTACATTTATTCCTGCCCAACTTGCAGCAATCTGCGTTTCGAAATAATATATAGTTGATAATTCAATATTCCGACTTTTTGAAAAATATGGAGACATAATTATTTCCTAAATCGTATGAATTATAACTTTAGTCATATTAGTAAAAATATCGCAATTAATACCATTAACTACCTTTCCTCCTAAATATACAGGAGAAAGCATTCTTTCATTTGTAAGAGCAGAAACAAATCTTGCTATCTCAAATCCATTATTATCTGTTAAAACACATACACTATTATCAGCACTAGCAATAGCTTGAATATTAATTATTTTAATTTCACTATCAACAACATTACCTGTTGAAGTAATTTCTATTATCCCATTTCCTATTTTCATATTTTTTCACTCCTTTATTTTTTTTGCAATAATATTCTTATCAATTTATAAGGTCTTTTTTGAATTATTGCCCGATTTCCTACACCTTCTTTATAAACTTCATAAATATCATTATCTATTTCTATTTTACTTGCTTTTCTAAACCATCCTGCATATTTTTCTTCACAAATTATTTCTTTTGCTCCCATCTCTTTTAATCCATATTGTTTCCACACAAGAGCTTCAGGAGAAAGTTCTCTTACATAAGCTTTAATAGTTAAAGGATTCAAATTAGAGTAAATATAATTAGCTTCATAAGGGTCAAAATCATCTCCTATGGATTTAGTACTAAAATAAATTTTAATTTTAGTAGTTAAATCTTTATTTGTTAATAATCTATTTAAAAAATATTTTTTATACATTATTTACTTTACTTAATCTTTTACCATTATTTCTTATCATTCTTAAATTAACAAAAGAAGCTATTAATAACATGACAATTCCACCACCAATATATTGTACAAGCCAAGTCAGCCATTTTATCTGACCTCCAATTTCACCTAATTCTCTATTGATTATTTCGATATGTTGGGTATTCTTGCAAACCATTTCCCAAAGTATTGCATTATTCATATCAATCCTCCATAATTATTCTTGGTCAATCAATCTAAATGTTTCTTGGGTTACAGCAGTATAACCTCCATAAGTGATTTCAAATGTGACTACATAATCTCCTGCTGTATCTGTATTTAAACTTTGATAAGTATAAGTATAAACACCATCAGCTTCTTTAGTCATATTTGCGTCTGAAATTTTTTCTATTTCTGTTGGGTCATCTATCGTTATTAATGCTGATGTAGCTGTTGAAACATCAATAGTAATTGTTAATTTAACTGCTGTTCCCAAATAAAAAGTATTTATTTTTTTTGGCATTATTTTTCCTCATTTATGTATTCTTATATTCAAAGATAAAAATTCTTCAATTTTTGTTTCTAAATTTAATTGTTCCTCTATCTTTATTTCATTAAAATAAGGATTATTACGAATTCTGATATTTTCTATCTCTATATATCCTAAACTCATACTCGAACTACTAGAAGAAGATAATGAATACGAACTACTACTACTCGAACTACTTGAAATACTACTTGATGACGAACTACTACTTGAAGAAAATGAACTACTACTCGAACTACTGAAACTACTACTTGATGAACTCGAAGATGAAGATGAACTAGAAGAAGAACTACTCGAACTACTTCTAGAACTAGATGAACTAGACGAAGAACTTGAAGAAGAAAAAGAACTTGAACTCGAACTACTTGAACTGCTTTTCGAACTAGATGAAGAACTAGATGAACTACTATTTGAAAATGACGAACTACTAGAGCTAGAAGAAGAAGATTTTGATGAACTACTAGATGAAGAACTCGAACTAAATGATGACGAACTACTACTACTTGAACTTATACTTTCAACAGAACTACTGCTAGAAGATGAAGACGAAAAAGAACTCGAAGAAGATGACGAACTACTTAATGAACTACTCGAACTACTACTAGATAAACTGCTACTAGAACTTGAACTTAACGAACTACTTGATGAAGAAGAACTCGAAGAAGAAGATAAACTACTCGAACTACTAGACGAACTACTAGAAAACGAACTACTACTAGATGACGAACTACTGCTCATAGAACTCGAAGAAGACGAACTACTACTTATAGAACTAGAAGATGACGAACTACTTAAACTTAAACTAGAAGAGCTTGATGAAGAACTAGAAGAAAATGAACTTGAAGATGATGAACTAGAACTACTACTAAAACTACTGCTGCTAGAAGAAGAATTCGAAAACGAACTACTCGATGACGAACTGCTGCTCATAGAAATAGACGAAGAAGAACTAGAAGAAGACGAGGACAAACTACTTGAACTCGAACTACTACTAGATGAAAAACTGCTAGAAGAAGAACTTGATGAAGAAAATGAGCTAGAAGATGACGAACTACTAGATAAACTAAATGAGCTAGAAGAACTAGAACTTGATGAAAAACTCTCCATAGAGCTACTCGAACTACTAGAAGAAGAAATCGAACTCGAACTACTAGATGATGAACTAGAACTAAAACTACTACTTGAAGAACTAGAAGAAGAAAAAGAACTTGATGAACTAGATGATGAACTCGAAAAACTCAAAGATGAACTAGACGAACTACTCGAACTACTAGAAAAAGAACTTGACGAAGATGAAGAACTAATTGACGAAGAAGAGCTCGAAGACGAAGATGAAAATGAAGAAGATGAACTAGAAGAAGAACTTATAGACGAAGAACTAGAAGAAGATGATGATGAACTAGAAAATGACGAACTACTGCTAGAAGATGAAGAAGACATCGAACTACTCGACGACGAACTACTTGATAATGAACTCGAACTACTACTACTAGAAGAAGACATTGAAAAACTTGAACTTGAAGAAGAAGAACTACTTGAACTAAATGATGATGAACTAGATGACGAACTACTACTTGATATACTACTACTAGAAGAAGATGATGAAGAAGAAAAAGAACTACTTGAAGAAGAACTTGAAGACGAACTTTGCGAACTGCTCGACGAACTACTAGATGAACTCATACTCAAACTACTTGATGAACTAGAAGAACTTGAAGACGAAGATGATGAAAATGAAAAACTACTACTACTACTAGACGATGACGAACTTTGGCTAGAAGAAGAACTACTTGAACTACTACTTATAGAACTGCTACTACTTGAACTACTAGATAATGATGATGACGAACTGCTAGAAAAAGAACTTGATGACGAACTACTACTTGAACTAATTGACGAACTACTACTAGAAGAAGATAAACTACTCGAACTACTCGAAGAACTTGAAAATGATGAAGAAGATGACGACGAAGAAGAACTAAAACTTGAACTTGACGAACTACTTGAACTACTTGATTCACTACTAGAACTAGAAGAACTAGAACTAGACAAAGATGAACTCGAAGACGATGAACTAGAATTTGAAGAACTTGATGACGAACTACTACTAGAAAATGAACTAGAAGAACTCGAAGAAGAAGAAATTGACGAACTACTACTAGATGATGAACTTGATATTGAACTACTTGACGACGAACTGCTTGAAGAACTAAATGAAGATGAACTCGATGAACTTGAAGAACTTATCGAACTACTACTTGATGAACTCGAAGAAGAATTACTCGAACTACTTGAAGAAGAAGAGCTTGAAAATGATGATGAAGAAGACGATGAACTTGAACTCAAAGAACTCGAAGATGACGAGCTCGAACTACTCGAACTAGATGAACTACTTAAACTAAGACTAGAAGAACTAGAAGATGATGAAGAAGAACTTGATGAAGAAGCTTCAGCCATAGTAATTGTAGCTAAACATTCTCCTACAATTGACCTACTACTTAATAATCTAAGCTGATATGTATGTCCTGCCTCTGCCTCCGAAGGACTTAATGCCCATTGAAATTCTGTATAATATTCATCTTGCAAAGTATAATTTCCTGAATCGGGAAGTCTATTATCTGCTTCATTTTCCAAACCATTCTGCCAAGTATATCCACCTTGTGCACTACAAATTGCTTCTAATATGGTTAAAGGGTCATCATCAGTAAGGTCAGTAATAGCAGAATAATTAATTTCTCCTGTAGCAACTACTGATGCCCAAGCACTTGAGTCAGTTACATCTTTCCATTCAAGATGATAAGTATCTGAAATCGGTCCAACAGAAGTATAAATTCTTACTGCCAAAATAAAAGGGTCTGATGGATTCCAATCAGTAACAGGATTATCGTCAGAACCAGATTGGTCAACTCTGGACCCATTAGCAATTCTTGAAGCACCATAAGAAGCAGGAATTTGAGATGATGATGATGAAGATGATGATGAAGACGAAACTGATGATGAAGAAGAAGATGATGATGAAGATGATGAAGAAAACGAACATGATGACGATGATGAAGAACTTTTAGAAGAAGACGAAGAAGAACTAGAACTAGAAAATGAACTACTACTTCTAGAACTAGATGAACTACTCGAACTAGAAGAAGAAGCAGCTTCTTTAAAAGTTGAACCTGCTGCATAAACATTTACCCCAGTATAAGTCCAAGTAATAGTAGCTGAACCACCAGACTCTGCAACATGACCTACACTAGCTACTTCAGCACCCATATCAGTTTCTGAACCTGCGACTTCGTTCCCTACTGTAATACTAAAAAGAGCAGGATTACCTCCTGCAGCTACACCCCCTCCAATACAATATGAACCACTCACAGCGGGATTAACAATTACAGAAGCAGAACCTGAACCAGTATCCATATCAGTATTATCTTTTGTTATAGTAAATGCTGTAGATACTAAATTAACTGCTGTAGCTTGAGAATCTGTACATTTTCCAGCATGAGTAACTACAACTTGATATGACCCCCCTGTTGATGGTCTTTCATAATACCAAACAGACTCTAATGCAAAACCACTACCACTAATATATTCTATTGCTTTTGTTAAATTAAGTCCATTATAAGTAATTGACGAAACTGGTAAATCTGTAGAAGAACTATCATAACCAGTTACAGTAATAACTAAACATTTTGTATTAGTATCACAAGTATGATTAAAAGAATATGAGGTAACACTTGTTTGATTACCACTATTAGTTATTGTTGCACCTAATGATATAGCCATTATTTGAATTCCTTAAGAAATTTATAACCACATTTACCACTTTTTAAACAATTCAAAAAAGGATGATTTGGAAAATCTATACAAACTTTATGATTATATCTTTTTGATTTACCCATTTCTATCATTTTTGCACTACAAATATCACAATTTTGGTCTAATTTGTTCCTAATGAGACAAATTGCTTTTCCATCTTCAAAAGTTAAATGAGGACATTTTTCGCAACACCAACCACATTGATTACAAGTCCCAATTCGTCTCCAACGAAAATTTTCAGTTTCAAAAATAATTTCTTTATTATGCATAAAATTCTCCTATTTCGGAATATAATCTATATGAGGAATAATAATCTTATAATCTAACATTCGATTAAAATAATCAGTTAATAACGCCAATGCACCTTGAGCCATATTATCACTTTTTTCAGAATATCCTAAATATCCTTCAGCACATCTATGTCTATTTTCAAGTTGAACTTTTCTCCAATTTTCTTTGTAATATTGTCCATGATAAGAAAATAATTCTACACCATTTTCTGTCCAAATTTTATCATCTCTACCTAATATTACCCTTATATAAGGTTTTAAATGCTGCTCATTAGTTCCTAACCATTGATTTCCGACTAATTTGACTATTTTATCATGACCACCAAAATGAATAAGAGCAATATTTAAACAATCCATATCGGGACATTTCATATTCGTATTAGGAAAACCATCTATAAACCATGTCCAACTAATTTCTAAAGCATCACCCCAAATATTTGTATCAATAAATAACGGACAATTACATAAATCTTTATCATTCCAATATCCTTGAGGAATTATAAACTCTCCTTTAAATTTATGATGTTCATCATCGTACACTTTATTTTGTTCTTTACACACTCCAAGAATATACCCTGTTTTCCATGCAATATTAAAAAATTGAATAGGGTCTCTCACAAATATCATATCTGCATCTAAAACACAGACAGATTTATAATCTTTACCAATTTTACTAGCATACCAATAACGCTTTCGGCATGCTATTTCACTTCTTCCATGTGCTTCTTCCCATTCTTGCTGACTAATATTATGTAAAATTGCTTTATAATTAAGTTTCTTAAATTGATTAATAAAATTTTCTTCTAATTCCATACCGATTATATGAACATCTTGAACATTACCAATATAATCAAGGGACCCTAATAAAGCACATAATTCAGGAGTATAGTTATGAGAAGCACTTACTATATATGTAAAATCTGTCATATTTTTTCTCCATTTTCTTCATCTTTAAATTCGCCAGGTAAAAAATGCAATGCAAGCATATCATTACCATATTGCCCGTGTTCATTTTTAATTTTCCATAAATCTATTCCCCAAGAATAATTAAGAAGACCAATAGAGTTTCTTGGAACATTATATTTATCTTCATTAAAATTAATTTGTTCTAATGTAATAAAAAATTTCTTTGGATAAGGAATTGCACATTCATATATATTATTATTTTCTATACATCTTTTTACATACCATCTTGCATTACGAAATAAGAATAAAGTATGAATATCAATTTTTATATATTTATTTTGTTCTGGTTTCATAATATAATAATTTGACCTTCTATTAGAAGAAATTAATCTATTTCCTGTACAAACCCTATATCCCATTTCACTAAATTGTCTATCTAAAAGTATTGTTTTATCAACATCTCTTCCAAATATTGCAATATCAACATCATTATCATAAGAAATAAAATCATTATCTCTTATTGCTCCTAATAATGTCCCAAAAAATAAAAAAAATGTAATATTATTCATATCAAAAATTTTTTTAACATCTTTTAAATATTCAGAAATTAAATCTTTATTATTTTTATATCCTATTTGTCTTTCTAGCATTTTGCAATAATTCTTATAATAGAAGGATTTTCATTTTTATATGGAGCAAAATTAATATCTTCTTTAGAAAAAATTATTTTAAATCCATTCTTTTTTAATATTTTTTCTAAATCTTCTTTTCTTAAAAATCTTCTATAATGATTAGTAATAAAAGCATCTTCTCCAACTTTTTTACCTTTATCATATAATTTATCATTCACACTTCTAGTTTCTATACATAAAATTCCTTTTATATATTTTATCCAATTAAAAAGAGTTTTTTGTATAGATTCATCAATACAATGTAAAATAAATCTACAATAAACATTATCTACATTACAAGAAAATTTTTTGTTTATACTTTCTAAATTACAACGAATAAATCTTAAATTTTTTTTATTTTCTAATCTTTCTACTATTTCCGCATTATCTATTCCATACACTTTAAATCCTTTTTTATAAAAAAAATATGAATCTCTTCCATCACCACAACCTATATCCATTATTGAACTTTTAGGTTTTAAATACTTTAAACAAAATTTAGCAAATCTTGAAGGATTTCTATGTCTTTTATGAGTTTTATAATAATTATCCCAATAATTTTCTATTTCTCTAAATTTTTTAACCATTCACTAATACTCCCATCTTTATATTCATTTACTTTTATAGAAGGAACTTCCCAATATGTAAATCGTTTTATTGGAACATTTTTTTCAAGATACAATACTCTTTTTGGTTTCATGGCTAAAGCACAATGTAAAGGACCAGATGGAACTGCCACAATT
>Ga0233417_10000471_pt1 | contig 12052 bp, 10 predicted proteins | sample Sed_MG_FD_189023 | JGI IMG/M metagenome (GOLD analysis project Ga0233417, IMG submission 189023) | Sediment microbial communities from Lake Towuti, South Sulawesi, Indonesia - Sediment_Towuti_2014_0.5_MG | ecosystem: Environmental > Aquatic > Freshwater > Lake > Sediment | place: Indonesia... | reverse complement strand
GACAGTATTCAATCAGCCGTGCGCAGCGGCGGCAGCGGACGATAGTGTCATTCAGAACCTGGAGCGCGGCAGCAGCCGGCGGATCGGACCGCTTTCGCATGGCCGCTAAAGAGGGTACCATTTCAAGCGAAGGCGGTGTTGGAGGCAAAGACGCCTCTGCCGCCTCAGATTGACCCACAAGGAGGTAGGCAACCCATGGAATCTGTCACGCGCCGCTGGTTCTTAGGAGGCGTTACCGCCGCGGCTTCCGCGCTGCCGGGCAGCGCTTCTTCCCCAAACGGGCGGCTGGCCATTCTGGGCGGAGAGCCCGTTCGCAAGCAACGCTTTCCGAACTGGCCGCGATTCGGTGTTCTGGAAGAGAACACGCTGCTTGAAGTGTTGCGCTCCGGCAAATGGTTCCGGGGATACGGCCACCGGGTGGAGCGTTTCGAAGAGGACTACGCCAAGCTGACCGGCGCGGCGCACTGCGTGGCGACAGCCAACGGCACAAGCGCGCTATTTGTATCGCTCAACGCCCTGGGCGTTGGCGCGGGCGATGAAGTGATCGTACCGCCGTATACCTTTGTGGCCACCATCAACGTGGTGCTTTTACAGCATGCTCTGCCGGTATTCGTGGACAGCGATCTGGAGACATTCCAGATCGATGCGGCCAAGATCGAGCGCGCCATCACGGACCGCACGAAAGCGATGATTCCGGTTCACCTGGGAGGGTCGGCCGCCGACTTAGACACGATTCTGGAAATCGCCCGGAGGCGCAATGTGCCGGTGATCGAGGATGCCTGCCAGGCGCACTTGGCGCAGTGGCGGGGCAAACACGTAGGCACGCTGGGCGCGACGGGCTGCTTCAGTTTCCAGGCGTCCAAGAACCTGAATTCCGGTGAGGGCGGGGCCATCCTGAGCAACGACGCCGGCCTGATCGAGCGTTGCTACGCCTTCCACAACAACGGCCGGGGCCGGAAGACCGATTCCTACAACTTCTCCTATCATCTGAACGGCGGCAATCTGCGCATGACCGAGTTCCAGGGCGCGCTGCTGGTGGCACAGATGAGCCGGATCGAAGAGCAGTCCAAGACGCGCGAGCAGAACGCGGCCTACCTGACGTCGATGCTGAAGGAGATCTCCGGAATCAAGCCCGCCCGCATGTACGGGGGCTGCACGCGCAACGCCTATCACCTCTACATGTTCCGATACGAAAAGGAGCAGTTCGCCGGCGCGCCGCGTGCCGCGTTCCTCAAAGCTCTGAACGCCGAAGGTATTCCGGCGAGTGGCGGCTACGCGCCCCTCAACAAGGAGCCCTTCCTGAAGGCGGCCCTCGCAACCCGGGGCTACCAGCGCGCTTTCCCTGCCCAAGCCCTGCGCCAGTGGGAGGAGAAGAACCGCTGCCCGGTGAACGACCGGCTATGCGAAGAGGCGATCTGGCTCACCCAAACCATGCTGCTGGGCAACCGGACGGACATGGAGCAGATTGCCGCGGCGGTCCGGAAGATTCAGGCCCAGGCGGATCAACTGCGGCCGGTGGCTTAAGAGGCCGGCATGGCAGCACGGCTTGCAGCCGCGCCTCCTGCCAGTTAGGATGACTACCGGACGGCCCTTGGGGGGAAAACAGGAATGACTATCGCGTCCCAACTCAGGACGGGCATGGCGATCCGCTACGAGGGGAACGTTTACAAAGTGCTGCTGGCCGACTACCATCCGGGCCAGGGCAAGATGGGGGGCGTCAACCACGTCCGCCTGAAGAACCTCGGCACCGGCACGTTCTGGGAGCATAGCTTCCGCGCCGATCTCAAGCTGGAAGATCTGGAAGTCGAGAAGCGGCCCATGGATTTCCTCTACACCGACGCCGGGCACTGCTACTTCATGAACCCGGACACCTACGAGCAGGTCGGCGTGGCAGAGGCGGTGATCGGGCCGGCGGCAAAGTTTCTGCTGCCGGAGATGCGCCTCGCCGTGGAGTTTATCGAGGGGCAACCGATGAGCGTGATCTTTCCGGATGTGATTGATATCCGGGTCGCCGACACCGCTCCCGCCGCCCACAGCCAGCAAGACAGCACGTGGAAGACCGCGGTACTGGAGAACGGAGTCGAAATCATGGTGCCGCAGTTCATCAAGGTGGATGACTATATCCGCGTCGACCTCACCACCATGAAGTATATGGAGCGTGCCAAACCGCCGAAGTAAGCAGCTCACGGACTGCACGCCCCGGTCGAAAGAAACCTATGGACCAACCCCAGCCCCAGCCCAAGATTCAACTTATCCAGACCAACGATTATCGGGAGAACTACGCCAACAGCGTGCAGGTCCGGGTCAGCCTGTGGGATTTCCTGCTGCTGTTTGGCACGCTCAACCAGCCCTCGCCGGACAACGTGATTATTCGCAACTTCCAGGGCGTGTACCTGAGCCCGCAGCAGGCCAAGGCGCTGTACAACGTTCTGCGTCAGAATATCTCGCAGTATGAAGGTGCGTTCGGCGAGATCCGCCTCGAGCCGGCGGCGCCGTTCAAGCCCGAGGGCGGTGTCCTGCAATAGGCTGCGGCGGGCGTGATGGCGCCCCACGCCGGCCCCGGGCGCGCAGTGGGCCTCACCAGGCTTGCGGTTATCTTTGCGCTCTCCGCCGCGATTCTGTTTCTCACGCATTGGCCCTGCCTCAACCTGCCGTTCTTCTGGGACGAGTTGGGCTATTACATCCCGGCCGCGCTGGATCTCTACCGCGAGGGTGCCTGGGTGCCGCGCACGACCGTGCCCAATGTGCACCCTCCGGGCTTGCAGGTGTACCTGGCCGCGGCATGGCGCTGGACCGGCTACTCGATTCCAGCGACACGATCGGCCATGCTCTTCGTGGCAGCCGGAGCCGCGACGGGCGTGTACCTGCTGGCACTGCGGTTGTGCGGCCGCCCATCCTGCGCCCAGCTCGCCGTTGCGTTTCTCCTGGCATCGCCGCTCGTTTACACCCAGGCGATGATGGCCCAACTGGATCTGCCGGCGGCGCTGTTTACGGTGCTGGCCCTCCTCGCGTTCCTGTCCAATCGGATCCGGGCCTCCGCGGTGCTTTCCGTACTCCTGGTGCTAATCCGAGAGACCGGCATCGTGGTGCCTTTTGTGCTGGCGCTGTGGCTTCTGCGGGAGCGCAGCATTCGCCCGGCGCTTTGGTACCTGCTGCCCGCAGTTGCGCTGGGGGGCTGGCTCGTGGTGTTGAAGAGTGCGACCGGGCACTGGTTCGGCGACCGCGAATTCACCGCGTACAACGTCTGGTACGCCCTGCATCCGGTCCGTGTGGCGCTGGCCACCGGCCGCCGCCTGGTCTTCCTGCTCTGCGAAAACTTCCACTGGATCGGCTGGCTAGCCATCGGATTCGCCTGGCGCCGGGTGGGCTTCACTTCATCGAGGGACTGGCACGTTACCGGCACCGTCTTCACCGTGCAGTTGATCGCGTTAAGCCTGGTGGGCGGCGCGGTGCTGGAGAGATACCTGTTGCCAGTCTTGCCGCTGATGTTCGCGGCCACGGCCGCCGCATGGATGAACTGTCTGGTGCGCTGGCGGGCGGTGGGCCTCTCCGCAATGCTGGCAGGGCTTGTAGCATCTCACTTCTGGGGCCCGCCCTACCCGCACCCCCTGGAAAACAACCTGGAGATGATCGATTTTGTCCGGGTGCATCAGGACGCAGCGGCTTTTCTGGACGCACACTACCCTGAAGCCACCGTGACCACGGCTTGGCCCTTATCCGCCGCACTCCGGCGCGAGGACTACGGCTACGTGAGCCGGCCACTCCGCGTGAACCGCCTGGCCGATTTCCGCCCGTCCACCCTCGCGGGCCTCAGCCCTGCTGAGGTGGAAGTGTTCGTCCTCTATTCGAGGGATGCCGAACCTGAATGGAACCTGCTGCGCCTGGCCCCGCTGGAAGCCTTGCGCATGCGTTACTACGGATACGAGCCACAGATGACGGGCGAGGAACTGGCCCAAAGGCTCGGACTGAAACGCATAGCCATGTGGACCCGGCACACGCAATGGGTGGAAGTTCTTGCCCGATCCGACTTGGCCGGGCCGCCGAGCCCGCCACCGCGTTGATCTCCGGGCCGAAAGTGAGCGCAAGCAGGATTGCATTGGGCCAGGCCTACCTGGCGACTTGGCGCAATTGCCCTCAGCGCCACCCCAAATCTACCCTGTACCCTGAATCCAACAGGTCGGCACGGTCTGGCTGCGGTCCGTGTCCCTTTCCGGGAGTCCTCGGCAAGCGGGCCTCTGGCGTTCACCATTTGTTACGGCACGGGCGCCCGAGAAGGCATGGCGCCGAGCGACATCATCGTCTCGTTATAGGCGCCCAGAAGAATCAGAAGCACCCCGCAAACAAGGCTATAGACCTCGTGTCTCGACAGCCGCACGTCACGGAAACGCATGGCCTTAATCGCCTTATACTCGCCGGACCAGCGCCACCAGCTCCGGTACTGATAAATCCCCAGCTTTACCGTAGCTGCAATCACTAAAATGTAGCCCATCATTTCCAGGCCGCCGATGGTGATCCCCAGGGCCAGCCCATCGAGGGCCGTGACACGAGAAAGGTCGGAAGCGGCAAACGAATTGGTTCCGAGGATCAATCCGCTCGTGACGCCAAGGGCGATGGGAATCAGATACCCCACCGGGAACCCGCGTACCTGGTTGCAGTTGAGGACCACTCCCAGGACTGCCACCACCCCAATATTGAACAATAGGGTCAATCCGAACTGCCCCGCGAATGAGTCCTCTGAAACCACGGCCCGGCCCACAGCTACCTGCGGGCTCGAGCGCATGAAGCCCTCCGGCAGCAGGTAGTAACTGACTGCGAAAAAGAAATTCCACAGGATTGTGTGGAGGCCGTACAGCCACACAATACGCTTCCAGACGCTTTCATTCACATGCATGCCCTCTTACCTCCACGGCGTTGGGAGTGTGGTCACCGGAACGAGCATAACCTGAGATGACTCTCATATCAAGACCTGCAAGTCCGCTTCTGAAGCTGCCGGCAGCATTTTCGCCGCGATTCGCCCAAGCACCGACGCTCTTCCAACGGGTGCACCGCCGGCGCACTGCCTGCGCGCTCCAGTGTACGGTTCATGTACAGTAGTGGACGTGAGCGATGACCTAGCCGAAGAGCTGGCCGGCGCCGAGTGGGCCGAATGGTACCGGCTGACGCCGGAGGAGCGATTCATCGAATCGATGAAACTCTGGGAGACCTACCTGGCCCTAGGAGGCTCTCTTGATCCCCAGCCCGATACTCAAAGCCCTTTCTTCGATCCGGACGAGTGGCGCGCAAACTCTTCTCATGGGCGGCCAGGCGTGCGTGTTTTACGGCGCAGCGGAGTTTAGCCGCGACCTGGATCTCCTGCTTCTCATCCGGCCCCAGAATCTGGAACGGTTCCAGGCCGCCCTCGATCAGTTGCAGGCAGAGCCAGTCGCAGTGCCTTCTTTCGAGGTTCCCCACCTGGCGCGCGGCCATGCTGTTCACTTCCGCTGCTGCCGGGAGGACCTCTTGGCCTTACGCATAGACGTGATGTCCACGCTGCGAGGCGTCGCATCTTTCGAAGAACTGTGGGAACGGCGAACGACGATCGAGGTTGCCGGAGAAGCGGTAGACCTGCTGGCCCTGGAAGACCTGGTTCTGGCCAAGAAAACCCAGCGCGATAGGGATTGGCCGGTCGTCCGGCGGCTGGTGGAGCAGTCCTACTTCAGCCATGCCGGAGCGGGCGATGCCCCACGAGTCGAGTTCTGGCTACGTGAACTTCGGACGCCGGAGTTGTTGGTTGCAGTGGCCACCAGCCATCCCGAGCTGGCGAGCCGGGTCGCCGCCCGGCGGCCATTGCTCGATGCCGCCCGGCGGGGAGAGACCGCCCAGGTGGCGCGCCTGCTGGAAGATGAGGAGCGCGAAGAGCGCCGCCGGGACCGCGAGTACTGGGAGCCGCTGAAACGCGAGCTCGAACAATTCAGAAGGCGAGAGAAGATCTGAATCTCCTCGGGCCCTCGCTATCGGGCCCCGCTACGGCGCAAGGACTACGGCTATGTCAGGCGGCAGCTCCGCGTGTATCGCCTCGCCGATTTCCATCCTACTCCTGACCGCTGCTCTGTGCCTTCTCACTCCTTAGTCCCGGCAGCCTCAAGCCGATGTACTGCGACACCCGCGTGGCGGCCGGCGGATCGAGATTGGCGAGTACCGCCACAATGTAGCCGGACTCCGGAAAGATACGGAGATCGCCGTTCATGCCCGGCGCTCCCCCGCCGTGGCCGAACTCCGACACGCCGCCTTCGCCGCCTATTCCGAAACCATAACCGTACTTGCCTCCAGGAGTGTCTACCTTGGCCGAGGTCACGGTCTTCGTGTAGTCCGCACTCAGCAACTTGTGGCCCAGCAACGCCCGTGCAAAGCGGTACAGGTCTCCCACTGTGGAATACCCACCCCCGGCGGACGTGCCGCGATACGGCAGGGTGTCGCTGTTGGGCTTCAGGCCTCCTCCGCCCTCCCGGGTGTAACCCACGGAACGCTTCGCGACCTTGGCATCTTCGGGATAAGAGTCCGTGTCGTTCATGCCGGCCGCTCTGAAGATGTGCTGGCGAACGTAGTCGTAATAGCTCTGGCCAGAGACTCTGTCCACAATCACGCCCGCCAGCAGAAAGCCGTAGTTGCTGTACTCCCACTTGGCGCCCGGCTCGAACTCGAGGCCCCTCTTGCCGTAAAGCGCAACGTAATCGGCCAGCGTGCGGAGCGAGTGCCGGTTCTTGTCAAACTCGGGCCCAAAGATGTCACCGGTCCCACCGGTGTGGCTCAACAGGTGATGGATGGTGACGTTGGTAGCGACATCCTGGTTGGGATAGTCCTTGATGTGTTTTCCGATGGGGTCGTCAAACCGGAGCTTTCCGGCTTGGGCGAGCTGGGCCACGGCCACCGCCGTAAACATCTTGTTCATCGAACCGAGGCGGAACTTGGTGTCGATCGTGTTGGGGATCTTATGCTCCTTGTTCTCCAGGCCATAAGCTCGGTGGAAGAGGATTTTGCCGTTCCGCGCGACTAAAACCGATCCGGAGAACTTGCCGTCTGCGGCGCGCGACGCCACCCACGGACCGAGGGCGCGGTCAAGATCGTCGCCGGCAAACGGCTCCGGACCTGGGATCTCAGCGGGGTGTGGAATAGTTCGCATGCCGAGTTTCACGATGCGGTGCGGCTCGGCGGCCTCCACCTCGATCTCCGCCCGCGCGAACTGGTCGGAGTCGCGCTCTTTGACCAACGCCGTGAGCCCGGTCGGGGAGGATTTCTCGACCTTCAGGATTTCGAATCCACCCGTCATGTCGCGGAACTCCAGGATCTGTGCAATCCGCTGGAGACGCTCCGGCGAGTACTTCTCGCAAAAGGCGCGCAGTGCTGTCTCGTCTCTGCGATTCAGGATGTCGATGTAGTCGCCGAAGCGGCGGGCGGCGGGCGTATCGGGCAGCACCGGTTGCGCGCAGACCAGCGAGCCCGCCAGAGCGGCCGGAAGCAGGCACTTGATGAGCATACCCTTTATTACGCATCATTCCTGAATTCATCACCAGGGTCGCGGATGGTTTGGTCGTTCCCGCACCCAACCGGCTCCGACCCGGGCCATGGACGAGGCCGCGTTCACCTGCCTCCCCGCCCGCCAATTTTTGCGGAACTACACCCGCCTTCGTCCGTATATAAGTGTTGGACGCAGGTTGCAGCCTGCAAGTGTAAGGAGACCAAGGAAATGGCTGGAAACAACGGCCGCAATGGGCGCAACGGCAAGCGCAAGAGGCGCTGGATTTACCTCGGAATCGTACTCGTTATCCTGTTAGGCGCCGGGTTTGCCATCAACGCCGCCCTGAAACCGGACAATTCTATCGACCCTTCCAAGTTGGCCGCCGTGGAGCGCGGCGACCTGGCCCGCTCGGTTGTCGCGACGGGCAAGATTGAACCGCTGGCCAAGGTGGAGATCAAGTCGAAAGCCAGCGGAATCGTCAAGAAGATCTACTTCGATTACGGCGACTGGGTGAAGCAGGGCCAGGTGCTGGTGGAACTCGACAAGGAAGAGCTTGCCGCTCGCGTGCGCGAGGCCAGCGCGGCCCTGGGTGCCACGGAAGCCGCGGTAGAGGCAGCCCAGGCCATGGCCGAGAAGAACCGTGTCGAAGCGCAGGGGCCGGATCTGCCATTCCTGAAAGCCAACATGGAACGCTCCCGCGAACTCCGCGCCCAGGGCCTGATTTCGGCGTCCATCTGTGAGGAGGCCGAGAAAGCCTACCAGTTGGCGCTCAATCGCCAGATGACCGGGCTGCGCAGCGTAACCGTCAGCCAGGCCGAAGTCACCCGCGCCCGGGCGCAGGTCGCGCAGGCGAAGGCATTCCTCGAGCGGGCAGAAGAGGATCTCCGCAACTCCACCATCACCAGCCCCATGGACGGCCTGGTCCTCTCGCGTGACGTTGAGGTGGGCGATGCGGTCAGTTCCATTCTGGTCTTGGGGTCCCAGGCCACCCTGGTGATGACCCTGGGCGACGTCAGCAGCGTGTACGTCAAGGGCAAGGTGGACGAAGCCGACATCGGCAAGGTCTACCTCGATCAGCCCGCGCGGATCGTCGTCGAGTCCTTCAAGGACAAGAAATTCCACGGCAAAGTCACCAAGATCTCCCCGCTGGGCCTGGAGAAGGATAACGTCACCACCTTCGAGGTGCGCGTCTCCATCCAGAACCCGACCGGCGAGTTGAAGGCCAACATGAGCGCAAACGCGGAGATCATCCTCGAGGAGAAGAAGGCGGTGCTGCTCCTGCCAGAAGCGGCAGTGATTTACGACAAGGACCGCAAGGCCTCCATCGAGGTGCCGGACACGACCCAGAAGAACGGCAAGCGCAAGGTGGACGTCAAGCTGGGCATCTCCAATGGGGTCAAGACTGAGCTGGTGGCGGGCCTCAGGGAAGGCGAGAAAGTGGTGTTGCAGTAGTTCGATCGGCGCATCTCCTCCTACTCCAGCAGGCGGTCTCCGGGCCGCCTGCACTCTTCTGGGGGGCTGAATCGAGATGGCGTTTCGCGACCTCTTCCGAGACACGGTGCGCAGCCTTTGGGCGCACAAGCTTCGCACCGGGCTCACCATGTTCGGCATCGCCTGGGGAATCGTCGCTATCACCCTGATGGTGGCCGCGGGCGAAGGACTGCGTGTGGGCACGGAGAAGGTCGCGGAGAACTTCGGCAAGAACATCATGATCGTGTTCGCGGGACGCACCAGCATGCAGGTGGGCGGCACGCGGGCCGGCCAGGACGTCCGCTGGCAGGACACCGATTACCTGTACGTGCAGCAGGAGGCCACGGCCTGCGAGTACGTTGTCCCCGAATATGGCCGCGGGCCCCGCACGCGCAGCTTGTATAACAGCGCTTCCCTCCTGGTAACCGGTTCGCTGCCGGCCTTCGCCGAGATTCGCACGATCGACATCGAGAGAGGCCGCTTCTATAACGATGAAGACGTGGCCATGGGACGCCGGGTGGCGTTCCTGGGAAGCGACGCGAAGAAGCAACTTTTCGCCGGCCGCGACCCCATCGGGGAAAGCATTCTGATTGGCGGGATTCCCTACCAGGTCATCGGGTTCATGCGGCACAAGGAGCAGGACTCGAGCTATGACGGCTTCGACGTCAACAAGGTCTTCGGTCCCATCACCGCCGTGGTGCGGGACTTCCCGGAGCCGCCGCCCTCCAAACCCACCGAGATCGACCGCCTGCTGGTGACGCCCAAATCGCTGGAACTGCATGAGACCTGTAAGTTTCAGGTGCGCCGCGCCCTGGGGCGTCTCCACGGCTTTGACCCGCGCGACGAGGAGGCTGCTTCCATCTGGGACACCGTGGAAAACCAGAAGGCTTTCCACCAGATGACCGACGGCATGAAGTACTTCCTGGGCGCGGTGGGTATCGTGACGCTGTTTCTCGGCGGCATCGGCGTGATGAACGTAATGCTGGTGGCGGTAAGGGAGCGGACTGCCGAGATCGGCGTGCGCAAGGCGGTCGGCGCCACAGCGGGTTCCATCCTGCGCCAGTTTTTCCTGGAGACCATGCTGGTAGCTTTGCTGAGCGGCGGCACTGGGATGGCCTTCGCCTACGGGCTTTGCGCGCTGGTGAACTCATTTCCCATGCCCGAGTACTTTGCGGGACTGTTGCCCACCTGGGAATCGACGCTGCTCTCCTTCGGACTCCTGGGTGCCGTGGCCGTGCTGTCGGGCCTCTACCCGGCCAGCCTTGCGGCTTCCGTGGATCCGATCGAGGCGCTGCGCTACGAGGCGGGGGGCTGAAGGGGAGCCATGTTTCGGCTGATTCTCCGCCAGGCCTGGGGCGCCCTGTTGCGAAACAGGACGCGGAGTTTTCTGACGATGCTGGGCATCGTGTGGGGCATCGTTTCAGTCACCTTGCTGGTGGCCTACGGGGAAAGCTTCCGCACCATCCTGAAGAACGCGTTCGATGCCTTCGGCAAGAGCGCCGTCATCTGCTGGCCGGGCCAGACGAGCGAGCAGGCCGGCGGTGAGCGCGCCGGCCGGCCGGTCCGCTTCGAGGAAGCGGATGTCGAAAATATCCGGCGGGAGGGCACGCTGGTGAAATCGGTTTGCATGGAGACGGTGCGCTGGCTGCCTGTCACTTACGGCGACAGGTTGCAGAATACGGCCGTCCGCGGCGTATGCCCCGAATACGGCGAGATGCGCAATGAAGTGGCGGCGCAGGGCCGTTGGATCACCGCCGAGGACATTGCCGAGCGGCGGCGTGTCGTCTTCCTGGGCAACCGGCTCAAGACCAAACTGTTGAGCGGCCAGCCCTCGGTGGGCGAGACCGTACGCATCAACGGGGTGCGCTTCACCGTGGTGGGCGAGATGGACCGCAAGATCCAGTTCAGCAACTACTTCACCAGTGACGATGAATCCGTCTTCATCCCTTACTCCGCGGCGGGGGATCTGTGGAATACACGCTACGGAAGCGTCATCGTCTTCAGCAGCGTGGCGCCCCAATTCGAAGCGCGCGCGATGCAGCAGGTGCGGGCTACCATCGGCAAGCGACAGAATTTCTCGGCCACTGACGAGCGCGCCATCAAGATGTTCGGCCGCGAGGAGTTTCGTCCCGTCATCGACGGAATCACCATCGGATTGCAGATGCTGCTGGCCTTCATCGGATCACTGACCCTGGGCATTGGCGGCGTGGGCGTCATGAACATTATGCTGGTCTCGGTTAACGAGCGCACGCGCGAGATCGGCTTGCGCCGCGCGCTGGGAGCGCGACGCAGCCACATTCGCAACCAGGTGTTGTCGGAAACGCTGGCGCTGACGTTAATGGGTGGCTTGGTAGGACTGATACTGTCGTATGTTCTGGCCGCCGCCGCGGGCACGCTGCCCCTGCTGGGCCCGCTGTTCGAAGACGAGTCCGGAAAGCACGACATCCACCTGGTGGTGTCTCTGCCGGCGGTCGTGGTTTCGGCCGGTCTTCTCCTGACCGTGGGCGTGCTGAGCGGCCTCTTCCCGGCAGTTCGGGCCTCCCGCCTGGACCCCGCCGAGGCGCTGCGCTACGAGTAACCGCGCACGCGGCGGCGTGATCCAGGCCGCGATGGCGCAATGAGTGACGCGCCGCCTTACGGTTTGATCAGCCCTTCCGCCTCCCATCTATCCAGTTGCTCGCGCACTGCGGCGGCGGCTCGCGCGCCTGGTTCGAGCTTCAGGTAGAGACGGAACTCCTCGGCCGCGCCGGAGATGTTCCCCCGGCTCGCAAGGACGTTGCCCAGAAGAAAGTGGCTGCGAGGGTAGCGTTCGGCTTCGCCGCTGGCCTGGACTGCCTTGAGCGATGCCTCGGCATCGTCCAGACTGCCCAGGGAGACCAGCGCCGCGGCGCGATAGAAGTGCGCTTCGGCCAGATCCGGGATCAGTTCAAGCGCCCGTTCGGCGGCCCTGACCGTCTCCTCGAAGCGCTTCTGTTGTAGCTCTATGAGTGCCACAGTCACGTAGGGAGGAACGTACTTCGGTTCCGCCGCGATCGCCCTTTCCAAAGCGGCGCGCGCACCAGCCAGATCGTTCATCCGCACCCGGGC
>Ga0233417_10000470_pt1 | contig 12053 bp, 9 predicted proteins | sample Sed_MG_FD_189023 | JGI IMG/M metagenome (GOLD analysis project Ga0233417, IMG submission 189023) | Sediment microbial communities from Lake Towuti, South Sulawesi, Indonesia - Sediment_Towuti_2014_0.5_MG | ecosystem: Environmental > Aquatic > Freshwater > Lake > Sediment | place: Indonesia... | reverse complement strand
GCCCGAAGGGCACGAAACCCACGTGACGGTAAAGCCCGAGCTGGCGGAGGGCGCCGGAGATCACCGCCAGCTCATAGCCCTTGGCAAAGCAGTAACCGGCCATGAACTTCAGCAGTCCGAAGAACATCTTGCCATTGCGATAGTCCGGCTCGACCGCGAGCAGGCGGAATTCGCACGGCCGCTGGTGAGGCGGCAGGTAAAGGTCGAGGTTCTCCAGCTTCGCATCCAGGGAAAAGGGCCGCCGATCACGGACCGACAGCATACCGACGAGCCGATCGCCGTCCATGCAAACGACGTACGTGTTCTCTTTGTCGAATGGATCCACCAGGAGGCCTTCGGCGTTGGCCGAATGCTGCGGGATCTCTTCGACAAATGTGCGGTAGTTCAGCCTGTGGATCTGTTCGAACTCGGCTTCTTCGGTCGCGATCTTGAAGCGGTAGTTACCCGAGAGCGCCATCGGGAGCACCTGTCCGTCGCCGGCTCAGCATATCACCGCGGCCACGGAAGCGGCTGTGATCCGCTGCTTGCAAGCATGCCGCCCGCTGGTAAACTGGAGGGAGTCGCATGCTCTCCATCGTCATTCCGATTCACAACGAAGAGCCTTCCATCCTACCCCTGTACGACCGGCTGACGGCGGTGCTGGAGAAGTTGGGGCAGACCTACGAGATCCTGTTTGTGGACGACGGCTCCACCGACCGCAGCTTCGACTTACTCGCCAACCTTGTGGAGACGGACGCACGGCTGAAGGTCATCCGGCTGCGCCGCAACTTCGGCCAAACGGCGGCGCTGGCGGCGGGCTTTCACGAGGCCGAAGGAGACGTGATCGTCTCGATGGACGGGGATTTGCAGCACGAGCCGGAAGACTTGCCGGCCCTGCTCAAGAAACTCGACGAAGGCTACGACATTGCCAGCGGCTGGCGGAAGAACCGGGTGGACAGCGCGCTCACTCGCAAGCTGCCGTCGCGGATCGCCAACTGGCTGATGGCGAAAGTGTCGGGCGTCGACCTGCACGATTTCGGCACCACCTTCAAGGCCTACCGGGCGGAGATCCTGAAGGACATCAACCTGTACGGCGAGCTGCATCGCTTCATTCCGGCACTCGCCAGTTTTTACGGGGCGCGGGTGGCGGAGGTACCGATCAGCAACGTGCCGCGCCCGCGCGGCGGATCGCACTACGGTCTCGGGCGGACCCTTCGGGTGCTGTTCGACATCCTCACCGTCAAGTTCCTTCTCAGCTACTTCACCCGGCCGATGCACTTCTTCGGGAAGCTGGGCCTGGCAGGGACAGTCTCCGGCGGGCTGATTCTCTGCTACCTTCTGGCGGAGAAACTCCTCGGGCGCTCGATCCTGATGGAGCACGGCCCCCTGATGATGGCCGGCGGGCTGCTGCTGCTAGCGGGACTGATGATGTTCTCGACCGGGCTGCTTGGAGAGGTGCTGGTGCGCACTTACTTTGAAAGCCAGGGGCGCAGGATCTATGCGATCCGCGAGATCCGCGCCAAGCACCCGTCGAAGGTTAAGGACAAGAGCCGCGAGTAAGGAGCCGCGGCAAGTCAGGAGACTTACCCTACGCCAGGCAGGGCAGCGGCAAGTCGGGAGACTTACCCTACAACGCTGCGGCGCGCTGCCAGTGTTCCTCGAACAAGCCTCTCATGGCCTGGCCAAAACCCTCGTGATCGAAGACGACCGAGGTCCAGGTGGGCTTGGTGATCACGGGATCGAGCAGCGCCACCATGCCCTGGTGCCCGTCGAACAAGGCGAGCTTCATCGGCAAGGCATCCATGCTCCGGACCTCAACACCGGCGGCGGAGTATTCCGCCAGCCGCTGGCGGTGCGCATCATCCAAGTCGCCCAACACGAACAGCAACCGGCAGGCGACCCCGCGGAGGCGAGCCTGCTTGACAAGCTGCTCCTCGAGCGGATCGACCGCGTACGGCGGGCGTGAAAACTCCAGGTACTCGTTTTGCACCTCGGAGAGCATCCGCCGGTACTGGGCCGCCGTCTGGGTGGGATCGCTGACAATGCGCAGGAAGTCCAGAGTGCCGCGGCCACCCTGCCCTTCCGAGTACGCCGCGTTCAGGTCCTCCATCAGGCCCGCGGCCATGCGGGCCTGCTCGGTGAGTTCCTGCTCCATCTGCTGCCGCTTGCGGCTGAGATAACCGGGCATGGCGAGGGCGGGCTCGACGGCGGAGAAGAGCTTGGTCTTTTCCTGGATGACCTGCGCAAACCCCTTCTCCACCAGGCTGTCGAGCACTTCGTAGATCTTCTGCCTTGGCACGTGGGCGCGGGCCGCGAGTTCGAGCGCTTTGAAGCGGGGGTGGCCGACGAGGACGAGGTAGGAGCGTGCCTCGTAAGCGTTCAAACCGATCTGCTGGAGCCGCCGCCAGAACCGCTGAAAATCGATGGCGGCCAGTTCCTGATTCGTCTCTGGTTGCATGGAGAGAAACACCATATCACAGAAAGCGGCTAGTGGCGTCCGGGCGCTCCGGCCCGTCGCCGAAGCAGCAGCAGGCCGGCAAGCATGACCACCGAGCCCGCCAGAATGATGTCCCACGGCAGGAAGACGGAACGTCCTAGGTCTCGGTATTCCCCGGCCGGGCGTAGGTGGACCAGCGTCGCCATGAGGCCGTTGTTGAGGGCGTGCGCGATGATGCCTGTGAACACTGAACCCGTTCTCCACACCAGGTAGCCGAACACCAGCCCGAGGAAGAAGGTCGGCAGGAGGCGATAGACCGAAGCGTGGGCCAAGCCGAACAGCAGCGAGGTCACGAGCAGCGCTGGCCACATCCCGAGCGGGCGGAGTGCGGAGAGCAGCAGGCCCCGGAACAGCAGTTCTTCACAGACTGCGGGCGTGACCGCGATGATCAGCCACAGCACCCAGAGCGGCATGGACTTGTCATCCAGGAGCAGGATCTTCTCCAGCGCGCGGATGAGCGATTCCGGCGGCGGCAGCAGCCGGACAAGCAGTCCGCCGCCCACCGTCCAGGCCGAGAGGCCGAGCAAGACCGCCGCCAGCCAAGCGTTCCACTCGGGCAGGCGCAGATTGAGCGACTCGCGCCAGCAATACCGCATGGCCGCGACCAGGGCCACGACCGGCACGAGCAGAAAGCCATACTCGACGACGGGCACCGCGACCACGGTTCCAGCGTTTTTCAAGAACAGCGTTCCGTAAAACAGCAGCACCTGGAGAACGGCGTAGAACAGCAGGGCGGCACCGGCGGAAGGAGTCAAGCCCGGTCTGCGCTCGAAGTGGAGAATGCCGCGCAGCGGCTCGCGGCCGCCGAGGAGGATGTTTTCGCGCTCGAAGACACGGGCAGCGAACATCACTGCGAGCGTCGCCCAGACGAGCGAGGAGACCAGGACCGCCAGGACAAGATCGGGCCTGGCTTCGCCCACAAATAGGGCCTTCATCAGCAGCGCGATGCCGGCGACGGGAGCGAAGGCGGTCCAAACACTCAGCTCGAGGCCCGGCACCATGACCGCGGCGCAGGGAAACATCAGCGCGAACAGCAGCGGGGTGAGGTAGTTCTGCCCGTCTTTGAAGTCGCGCGCGAAAACGGCCACCGCGATGAAGACGGCCGTGACCATCAGCGACACCGGCACCAGCATGGCGAAGGCGAGACTGTAGACAGGCAAGCCGACCTGGATCTGGCCGCCGGGCCCGCCGAGACGGGCGAACGTGGCGCCCATGCTGGCGACGTTGGCCAGGCTGGCGATCATCCCGATGGTCCAGGCGGCGAGAAGCTTGCCGACGACGATCTCCGCCGGCCGCAGCGGCGCGCACAACAGCGTCTGCATCGTACCGCGCTCCTTTTCGCCGGCGGTGAGGTCGATGGCGGCGTAGAAGCCGCCGGTAGCCGACATGACGATCAGCAGGAAGGGCAGCACCATGCCGAGGATCTGCCCCGAGCGGCGGGCGCTGGAGGCGACGTTCTGCGGGTGGATCTCGATGGCGGCGGCGAAGCCTTCTTCGAGACCCCTTGTCTTGACGCGGCCGGCAACAACCTCTTCACGGAAGCGCGTCAACTCCTCGCCGAGGCGCTGGCGCGCGAGCCGCGATTCGTCGCGTACCGAGTCATAGAAGATGGACAGGTGGCCGAGGCGCTGCTGCTCGAGCGACGCGGAAAAGCCTGGCCAGAAGAAGACGACGGCATCGGCGCTGCGGTCGAGGATCACCGGGCGGATGGCGGCCACCAGGGACGTCTCGGCCTCGGCCTTCACGTCGCGCTCGCTTTGCTCCCCGGGCGGCGGCTTTGGCGGGGGCACGAGGCGGCCGGAGGCGAGTTCGCGGCGCACAAGCTCCGGCAAAGGGCCGGCAGCGGTGATTTCCAGGCGATGGTCCTGAGCCAGCCGCCCGGCGAGCGCGTCGGGAACGTCTCCCCAAAGCTGCACCTTGGACGCCCGCGCTTTGCCGGCCTCAGTCTGCACGTCCACGAGTTTGCTGAAGCCGAGGATCATCAGCGGGTAAAGCAGCAGCGGCAGTCCGATCATGAGGAACAGCGTGCGGCGGTCGCGCAGCGCCTCGCGAAGCTCCTTGCGGAAGATCGTCCAGACGATATGGCGTCTCATGGCGCTGCCTCATGCGGCGCACCCGGGCGGCCGATGTCGCGGAGGAAGGCGTCGGTGAGATTGGCGCAGCCAGAGCGGCCGAGCAAGTCGGACAAGGGCCCTTCGTCGATGATGCGGCCTTGGTGAAGCAGGGCGATGCGGTCGCAGAGGTACTCGGCTTCGCCCATGATGTGCGTGGAGAACAGAATGGCGCGGCCGGCGGCGCGCTGGCGCCGGATCGATTCGATGATGAACTGGCCGCTGACGACATCGAGCGACGCGGTCGGCTCATCGAGAACTAGCAGGGCAGGCTCGTGGAGAAAGGCGCGGGCGATGTTGGCGCGCTGTTTCTCGCCCGAGGACAGTGTGCCGCAGAGGCGCGATGCGAAGGAGGCCATCTCCAGTTCCTCGATGAGCTGGCCGGCGCGGCGCCCGATGCGGTCTTCCGCCATCCCGTACAGGCGGCCGAAGAAGGCGAGCATCTCGCGCGGGGTCATGCGCTGGTAGAGCTGGGTGTCGCCGGACAGGAAGCCGATGCACTGCTTGGCTTCGAGCGGCGAGGAGCGCACATCCACGCCGTTGATACGCACGCGTCCGGTGTCGGGCGTGAGGATGCCCGCGATCATGCGCAGCGTGGTGGTCTTGCCTGCGCCGTTGGGGCCGAGCAGGCCCACCACCTCGCCCGGGCGCACCGCGAGGCTGACCCTGTCCACGGCGGTGACATCACCGAATCGCTTGACCAGACTTTCGGCGACGAGCATATGGCGTGGCTTTTGCGACCCTATTGTACCTGCTGGGCGCGGGCGGAAAATGCCACGTCACAGCGGTCTTAGCCGCAACCAGAACAGACCAGCAGCGGTCGGACAAATCGTCGTGGGAGTGCAGGAAAGTTGCGAGTAGTAGTACTGAGCCAGTCCGATACTGTAAGTTAGGTTTGAAGGAGCGTGCCCCGCACTACATGACGGTGAACTGGAGCGGCGTGTTTCCGGCTGCGACCACGCAATTCCAGCCGGATCAGTCGCTCGATCTGGAGGCGACCGCGCGCCACCTCGACCTGATGATCCAGGCCGGCGTTCACGGCATGATCGTGCTTGGCTCGGTTGGCGAGAACACCTCGCTCGAATACCTGGAGAAGCTCGAAGTCCTCGCGGTGGCGAAGGGGACGGTTGCCGGCCGCGTGCCGCTGCTCACGGGCGTCGCCGAATGCACGACGGCGCTCGCCTGCCGTTACGCCAGGGAAGCCGAACGCGCCGGCGTGGACGGGCTGATGGTCCTGCCGGCGATGGTCTACAAGGCCGATCCACGCGAAACGATCGCCCACTTCCGAGCGGTCGCCCGGGCCACAGGGCTGCCTGTCCTGTGCTACAACAACCCCGTCGCCTACCACGTCGACATCACGCCGGAGATGTTCGCCGAGCTGGCCGGCGAGCCTACGCTCGTCGCGATCAAGGAATCCTCCGAGAACGTTCGCCGCATCACCGATCTCATCAACACTGTTGGTGAGCGGTACATCCTTTTCAACGGCGTCGATGACCTCGTGCTCGAAAGCGCCGTCCTCGGCGCGCGGGGCTGGGTGGCGGGCCTGGTCAACGCCTTCCCGCGCGAGAGCGTCGTGCTATGGGACCTCGCCGCCTCCGGCCGCTTCGAGCAGACGCGCCAGCTTTACCGCTGGTTTACGCCGCTGCTTCACCTCGACGCCAGGGTCAAGCTCGTGCAGTACATCAAGCTCGCCATGGCTGAATGCGGCCTCGGCTCGGAGATGGTCCGAGCGCCGCGGCTTCCTTTGGAGGGCGCCGAGCGCGAGGAGATCCTCGGCATCATCCGCCGCGCCCTCGCCACCCGTCCTGATCTGAAGGCGTTCGCGGCTGGTTAATTTACCATGGAGAAGCCGTCGGTCCAAAGGGTCTCGGTTATCGACTCGCACACCGGGGGCGAGCCAACGCGGGTGGTGATCTCCGGCGGACCCGATCTCGGCGGCGGCGCGATGGCCGAGCGCCTCGCCCGCTTCCGCGCGCACTACGACAGCTTTCGCTCTGCGGTGGTCAATGAGCCGCGGGGCTCCGACGTCATTGTCGGCGCGCTTCTATGCGAGCCGGCGGATCCCCGCTGCGCCGCCGGCGTCATCTTCTTCAACAACGTCGGCTATCTCGGCATGTGCGGGCACGGCGCCATCGGCGTCGTGGCCACGCTCGCCCACCTCGGCCGCATCCATGCGGGCGAGCACCTCATCGAGACGCCTGTCGGCGTAGTGAAGGCGACCCTTCATCCTTCCGGCGAAGTGACCATCGAAAACGTGCCCAGCTACCGGCTTTCGAAGCAGGTGGCGGTGGAGGTGGATGGCTATGGCCGCATGACGGGCGACGTCGCCTGGGGCGGCAACTGGTTCTTTCTGGTCAACGATCACGGCCAGCGGATCGCGCTCGACAACGTGGAGCGGCTCACCGATTGCGCGTGGCGCATCCGCCAGTCGCTCGAGCGCGCAGGCATCACGGGCGCGGACGGCCGGGAGATCGACCACATCGAGCTGTTCAGCCCGCCGTCGCGGCCCGGCGCCGACAGCAAGAACTTCGTGCTTTGCCCCGGCGGGGCGTATGACCGTTCGCCTTGCGGCACGGGCACGAGCGCCAAGCTGGCCTGCCTCGCCGCCGACGGCAAGCTGCGCGAGGGCGAGACGTGGCGGCAGGAAAGCATCACCGGCAGCGTTTTCGAAGGCTCGTTCCGTTTCGCCGGCGACAGGATCGTGCCGTCGATCAAAGGCTCCGCCTTCGTCAACGCCGAGACCGTGCTGATTCTCGATCCGCGCGACCCGTTCTGCTTCGGGATCGGCCAATGAACAATACAGCGGACGTTGTTGTGGTCGGCGCGGGCATCGTCGGCGCAGCTTGCGGCGAGGTGCTGTCGGGCGAGGGCCTGCGGGTCGCCATTGTCGAGTCCGAGGTTGTCGGCGGCGGAGCTACCGCCGCCGGCATGGGGCACATCGTCGTCATGGACGAGCCGGAGGCCGACTACGCGCTCACTCGCTACTCCCGCGACTTGTGGGACGAGTTCGAGCCGCTCCTCCCTCCCGAGGTCGAGTTCTGCCGGTGCGGCACGCTCTGGGTGGCGGCGGACGAAGAAGAGATGCAGATCGCGCGGCGCAAAGCCGCGTCCTACACACGGCTCGGGGTGAGGGCCGAACTGTTCGATCCGGCGGTTCTGCGCGAGGCGGAGCCGAATCTGCGGCCGCTGGCCGGAGGGCTGCTCGTGCCCGACGACAGCATCATCTATCCTCCCTGCGCGGCGCGGTGGTTCGTCGCGCGCGCCATCTCGCGCGGCGCTCTCCTGCACGTTGACGCGCGCGTGATCGAACTCCGCAACGGCGAAGTCCTCCTGGCTAGCGGCGGCCGGATTTCCACCGGGGTTACGGTCTGTGCTAACGGAACGTGGGCATCATCGCTCGTGCCATCTCTCGACGTCCGGCCGCGCAAAGGCCACCTCGCGATCACCGACCGCTACCCGGGCTTCGCGCATCATGAGGTCGTCGAACTCGGCTATCTCAAGAGCGTTCACGTGCCTGCCGCCGAATCGGTGGCCTGCAACGTGCTCCCGCGCCCCAACGGTCAGGTGCTTATCGGCTCATCGAGGCAATTCGGCGTAACCGACGCCCGCATCGACGCGCCGGTGCTCGAGCGGATGCTGCGCCGCGCCGTCGAGTACTTCCCCGGCCTGGCGCGGCTGAACGTCATCCGCACGTGGACCGGGTTCCGCGCCGCCACATCGGACAGGCTCCCGTTGATCGGACGGTGCCCCGGCTACGACAAGATCTACCTGGCCACGGGCCACGAAGGGCTCGGCATCACCACGGCAACAGGCACGGCGCGTCTCATCGCAGACCTGATCCTGGGCCACGAACCCGCCATTCCCACCGGGCCGTATGCGCCCTCGCGCCCGACATTGGGATCAGCTCATGCCTGAAACCGTGCGCCTCACGATCAACGGGAAGCCGGTGAGCGTGCCCGTGGGCACGACGGTCGCCGCCGCGATTCTTCGTGGAGGCGAACACGTATTCCGCCGGTCCGTCAGCGGCATGCCGCGCGGACCGTTGTGCGGGATGGGGATCTGTTTCGAATGCCGCTTGACCATCGACGGCCGGTCCCACCAGCCGAGCTGCCAGACGCCGTGCCGCGCGGGAATGGATATCCGCACCGATGGTCTCTGAGCGCGAGTTCGAGGTCGTGGTCGTGGGCGCGGGTCCAGCCGGCATTGCCGCCGCGTGCGCCGCCGCCGGGTGCGGCAAGCGAGTTGGTCTCGTCGATGATAACCCGGAAGCGGGAGGACAGATCTGGCGGTTCGGGGCGCCCGAGGGAGAACCTTGGTTCGAGCGCCTCCGCCGCTCCGGGGCCGAAGTGATCCCCGGCGCACGCGTGTTCGACCATCCTGCAACCGGAGTGTTGCACGCCGAGCGGGACGGCGAGCGGCTCGACCTGCGTTACGAGCAACTGATCCTCGCTACCGGCGCCCGCGAGCGCTTCCTTCCCTTCCCTGGCTGGACGCTGCCCAACGTTCTTGGCGCCGGCGGCCTTCAGGCGCTGGTGAAGAGCGGACTGCCCATCGAGGGGAAGCGCGTGGTAGTCGCCGGTTCTGGCCCGCTGCTTCTCGCCGTGGCTGATTATTTGCACTCGTGCGGCGCGGTGGTTCCGGTCATCGCCGAGCAGGCATCCTCGAGGCACATCCGGCGACTCGCCTTCACGCTCGCCGCACTCCCGGGGAAACTGCTCGAGGCCGCCCGCCGGAGACTTAGTGTACTCCGGACTCGTTATCTTACGGACTGCTGGGTCGTCGCCGCCGAGGGGGACGGTAAGCTTGCGGCGGTCACTCTGCAACGCAACGGCACAACCTGGCGCGAGCCTTGCGACTACCTGGCCTGCGGATTCGGGCTCGTGCCTAACCTCGAACTGCCGCTACTGGTGGGCTGCAAAGTCGAGCGCGGCTACGTCTCGGTCAACGAGTGGCAGCGGACATCGATCCCGGGCGTTGCGTGCGTTGGGGAACTCTGTGCCATCGGCGGAGTGGACCCGGCCCTTGCCAGCGGCCTCATTGCCGGCTACACAGCGGGCGATCGCGAGGACAAGGCGCGCGAGCACTTCGCCGCTCTCAGGCGCGCTCGCAAGTTCGCTTCGCGCCTGGAGGCCGCGTTCGCGTTGCGGGAGGAGCTGAAGGCAATCGCCACGCCGGAGACGATCGTCTGCCGCTGCGAGGACGTGCCGCTCGGCAAGATCGCCGGGCAGCACAACTGGCGCTCGGCCAAGCTCCAGACGCGCTGCGGCATGGGCCCGTGCCAGGCGCGCGTCTGCGGTCCCGTGGTCGATTTCCTCTGCGGCTGGCCCGCGGAGTCGGTCCGCCCGCCCCTGTTCCCGGTGGAGGTTGGCCGGCTCGTGGACTCCAGATAGCGAAGGCGGGCCGAACGGTCAGACCTTCTCTCTTCAGGCCGACGGCCCGCCGCCGCTAGCCGACAGGCCATTGTCCTCGCATTTACAGCGGAAGCACACAGCCGTTGGGGGAAACATGCGGGCCGTGCCGGTCTTGGCTAGAACAAGAAATTCAACCCAAACTGGAACAGCCTCGGCGGCCCGCTCTCCAAGATGCGGCCAAAATTGGGCGAGGCGACATCGGTCATCGGCAGCCCAAAATTCGGATGGTTCGTTACATTGAAGCACTCGGCGCGAAACTCGAAGCGCTGAGTCTCACTCACGGGAAACGACTTCAGCAAAGACAAGTCGAGGTTCGCGAATGCCGGTCCTCGAACAACATTCCGGCCCGCATTGCCGAACTTACCCGCCTCGGTCATCGGATCCAGCCGCCGTAACGCCGACCGACTCACCCATTGCTCCACGGTGTGTGGCCCCTGGCTGGGGTTACTGACCAGATCCGGGCGAGCCGAGGTGAATCCGGAAATCTCCGGATGTTGCGCCTGCAACGACACGTTCGCGCTGTCATAGACTGTGTACGGCGTGGCCGAGGAAAGCACCGCGATCCCGTTCCACTGCCAGCCGCCGAACAGCGTATTTGCCAAGCCGGCTCCACGGCGGCGGAAGAAGGGCAACTCGTAACTCCAGCTAGAGACGAACCGGTGCCTGGCGTCGAATAACGAGGGCCCATGCTCGGCTTTGAGGTCGAACGGATTCTGCGCCACGTCGTTCTCACCCGAGAGCAGCCTCGGCGCGGAACCCGACAAGTTCAAACTCGACACGTAGTCCAGAGTCTTTGAGAACCAGTAGGACATCTGGAATCCCAGGCCGGCATGAAATCGACGTATTAGCGTAGCCTGCAAGGCGTGATAGGTCGAGTTGGTCGAATTCACCAAGAGCCCGACGGAACTGAGCGCGCAGGGGCGCGCCGGTTCCACCGGACAATCGGCGTGGATCCTCCGGCGCTCGGCATCCTGTGATGTCGCACCGGCAGTGTAAACGGCCGGATTCGCTTCAATGAATCTCGGCAACCGCGTGCCCTTGGTCCCGACGTACTGCAACTCAGCCAGGAACGATCCCGCTAACGATCGCTGTAACGACAGGTTCCAGTTTTGCGCATAGGGCGGCCGCATGCCGCGCTCGATGGTCAGCATGGTTGTCGGCTGCGGGAAGTTCAGACTCGCGTATGGCGGCTGCTGCCCTCGAAATGGATCAAGGTAGTCGAGGAACGGGCCGCCGATCTGGTACGCCTGTGTCCAGGGCAATGCGCTCAGCGGGGCCTGGTAGGGAGAGTTCGCGCCGTTTGTGAAACCGTCGTAGAAGATTCCGTAAGAGGATCGGACGGAGAGGTTGCCCAACCCGGTCGGGTCCCATGCCAGGCCGATACGTGGCATGAAGCCACGGTAATAAACCGGCGCTATCCGGTCATCGACACCCTCATCGCCAGGGAACAAGATGCTCTTCGGGGCGTTTGGGAAAATCGTTGACTGCTGACCCGGAACAAACGCGTTCAGGCGGTTCCGGATGTCCGCAAAAGGCGTGCTGATTTCGTAACGCAGGCCGAGGTTGACGGTCAGCCGCCTGGTCGCTCGCCACTCGTCCTGCGCAAACCCGGCCAAATCCCAGTTCCGCATCCCGCGGTCCAGTTGCCCGCCCGCCTGGAAGAACACCACCGGCCGGCCAATCAGGAAACTCGCAAACGAGTCGCTCATGGGGAACGGGGCAAACACGAAGAAGCCATTCGAGGCGATTCCTTGCACCGCATTGATCTGGGTCCGGCGGAACTCGCCCCCGAATTTCAGGCTGTGCGCACCCTGCACCGTGGAGAGCACATCGGAGATCTCGTAATTGTGCTGGGTGGTGCGTCGCGGGCCGGTGATCGGGTTGCCGACGCTCGCATATCCGTTCACGATGAAGAACGGCGGTCCTGTTGCAATATCCAGGCTGCTTCCATAATTGAACCCAAGTTCCTGAGGCGGCGTGCGGTTCAGCCTCTTGTCGAAGAAGAAGAAGTGCCGGAAGTAGTTAGCCCGCAGCGAATTCATCGTATAGGACGAG